>Ga0187865_1000610_pt1 | contig 48046 bp, 44 predicted proteins | sample June2016WEW_11_1_2_FD_132989 | JGI IMG/M metagenome (GOLD analysis project Ga0187865, IMG submission 132989) | Peatland microbial communities from SPRUCE experiment site at the Marcell Experimental Forest, Minnesota, USA - June2016WEW_11_100 | ecosystem: Environmental > Terrestrial > Soil >...
CTCGTTTTTGTGCGACTCGATGAACGCCAACTCGTCCGGTGTGATGTCTTCCTTCAAAAAAATCGGCTGGTACTGCGGCATCCAGGAGGAGCGCCGGATGCGCTGCCGCACTTCCTCGGAGTTCAAGTGCAGCCCCTTGGCGATGGCGTCCGCGTCCGCGTTCAGATCTCGCGCAGAATCGCGCAGCAGCAGCGCGGAAAACGAGGGGTAGTTATCGACAATGATGCGGCCTTCGCGATCCAGGATCTTGCCGCGGGGCGCCAGAATCGGCACATTGCGAACGCGGTTCTGCTCCGCCAGTTGCGCGTACTTGCCGCTTTGCATCACCTGCAGCCGCCACAGCCCGTATGCCAGAAACAGAAAAATGAACAGTACGACGTACTGCACGGCGGTGAGCCGGAGGGCGGAAACTTTTTCTTCGCGGCCGAACATCAATCCTCCGTTCCTGCCAGCAGGCACAGGCGCCCCAGCCGGAATCGAAATCGGCGATTGCGATGGGCCTGGAAAGCTACTGGAGAAGTTAACTGTATTCTAATCCCTGGCGCGTCTTGCCCGAAATATTGAACCGGAAACGAAAGTTTTCTACTCGAATGCTGGTAGTTGCAGTGGATTCGGGGCAATCATCTCAAGCAAAGCATCTCAAGCCGATCATTTCAAGCCAACCGGTGGGTCATGTACAACCGTGGATTGAACTTGGCGCCCCTACGGGCAACAATACCGGCAGGACTTACGTCTTACTTAGTTCCGGCCAAGGAATTGAATGCGGATTCGCAGTTTCATCATCGCTTACGCGCTCGTGCTCGCCATTCTGCTGTTCGCCGACCGGCGCCCCGGTTCCACGCAGCAGGATCGCTATTCGCACGTGGTGGACCTGACCGATGGGCAGAACGCGACGGCGACCCATGCCACGGCCCCGGAATCCCGAACCCGCATCATTGCTCCCGCCGCGCTCATTCCCGGGACTTGGGCCGCCGGCCAGATTCCGCCTGAACGCCTCGTGGCTCCGCTGGTAGTGATGGATTTGAACGTAGCGCTCGAGGGCAGCCCGCAGATTTCTCTCGACGATATCGCCGCGTGGGAATCGCAGCACGGCATGATTCCGCAAGGGGCCGTCGTCGCCGTCCGCCGCGCGGGCGCGCGCGATGCTCTGTCCACAACGACGTTAACGCCGTTTCCTATCGCCCGCGACGCGGCTGAGTTCCTCATCGACGCTCGCTACACCATCGGCTTTGCCGTTGAGACGCCCGTGAACTTGAGCTCCGACCGCACGCTGGCGCGCCAACTCGCCCTCCACGGAAGCTACGTGGTGGAAGGAACCGCGCGCTTCACCTCGCTGCCCGCGACCGGCTCGCTCGTCATCGTCGCCCCGGCAAAAAACAAAAAACCTGGCGAGGCCCCTGTCCGCATCCTCGCCATGGTGCGGTAGTCGCTGATCATTGATCGTTGATCGTTGTTGCTGGCCGGTCGTCTCTTTTTTCTGCACCGCATTTCACTCCGAAATCATCTATCCTTCCGGAGGAAAGTTCATGTCTGACCTGCGTTATCCACTTGGAAAGTTTTCTTACAGCGGCCCACTTACAGCAGAACAGAAGCGGCAATACTTGAACGACATCGAGCAGACTCCCGCCCGGTTGCGTGCCGCCCTCCGCGGACTTTCCGACCGGCAACTGAATACCCCTTACCGTGATGGCGGCTGGACGCCGCGCCAGGTGGCTCATCACGTTGCCGACAGTCACATGAACTCTTATATTCGTTTCAAGCTGGCGCTCACCGAAGACGAGCCCACCATCAAGCCGTACATGGAAAATCTCTGGGCCGAGTTGCCCGAGGCCAAGCACGCCCCCATCGAAGTGTCGCTGGCCTTGCTCGATTCCCTGCACCAGCGCTGGATGCTGATGCTCCGCGAGTTCACCGAAGCGGAATGGAAGCGTACCTTCCGCCATCCTGAGCTGGGCCCCATGTCGCTCGAAAAAACTCTCGCACTCTACTCCTGGCACGGACGCCATCACGTGGCGCATGTCACGAGCTTGCGCGAAAAGATGGGATGGTAGGGACGCAGCCACGAGCTTCGAGCCGCGAGCTTCGAACAGGCAACTAAACCGTACTGTAGAGACGCGGCTTGCCGCGTCTCTGCCGCGTCCGAGACGAGGCAAGCCTCGTCTCTACAGAAAAAGTAGGTTGCTCGCAGCCCGGAGCCCGCGGCTGCTTCTAACTCATCCCGGCCTTCCACGCCAGATAACTCGCTGCCTCGCGCATGACTGCCGCGAATCGCTCCCCGAGAGAGCGCGGGCGCGACTCTGGCCTGGGCGCCAACTCCACTTGCACACCTTCGTGCTCGAGCAAAGCGCGAATGCGAAATACATGATACGCATCGCTCACGGCAATGCAGCTGCGCATGCCGTTCGCGCGCATGATGTTGGCCACCCGCGCTGCCGACTGCGCCGTATCGGAGCCTTGCGTCTCCGCGATCAGAGCCTGCTCCGGGACACCACGCCGCAGAAGATAGTCTCTGCCAACGCCGCCCTCGCTGAAATCCGGATCCTGTGCCGATCCGCCGGTCGTGATCACCACCGGCGCCATTCCCTTCTGAAACAATTCGTAACCGTGATCCAGCCTCGCCCGGTACACCGGCGAAGGACGCCCCACATACTCGGCAGCTCCGAAAATGACGATCACATCCGCTTTTTTCGCGGGTGCTTCGGCGGCGGCCCTCACGATGCGCGACCCGGTAACGCCGAAAAATAACAACAGCGCTCCCGCCACCGCCAGCAACAACAGCGGCCAGGGATGCATCCAGAAAACTTTTTGTTGGCTAGATGGATTGGTGTCTTCGGCCATCTTAAATATAGCCCCAGGTTTCAAGGTTTCAAGGTCGCAATCTTTGATTGACGCTCTGATTGGCCCTCCGACTGATCCTCCTTGAAACCTTGAAACTCTGAAACATTGAAACCTGACTTAAGATAAGGCTTCGACAATATCCTTGGTGGGAATCGCGCCTTCGCGCAGAATCTGCCAGGTACCGTCTTCTTTGAAGTGCACGATCGTCGATGAAATTGTCCGCGGAGACTGCCCACCATCCACGATCAGCGAGATGCGGCCCTGCAACTGCTCCTGCACCTGCTCCGCGGTGGTGCATTCCGCAGCGCCACTCAGGTTGGCGGATGTTGCCGTGATCGGAATTTTCGCCGCCCGCACCACCGCCAGCGGGATTTCTGCCGCCGGCACGCGCAGAGCTACGTTCCCCGTGTTCGCGGTTACCTTCAGCGGCAGATGCGAGGCTGCCGGCACAATCATGGTCAGCGGTCCCGGCCAGAAACGCCGCGCCAGAAGATGGAAATCATCCGGCAAGGGACGCGCAAATTCTTCCGCCTGGTCCACATTCTCGATCAGCAGCGAGAGCGGCTTGTGCCGTAAACGCGATTTGATCTCATAGACTCGCTCCACCGCGCGCAGGTTGAACGGGTCCGCCGCCAGGCCATAGAACGTGTCGGTCGGCATGCCCAGCACCTGCCCGGCCTGAATTTGTTCGGCGGCATACTTGATCAGCGAAGTTTCTGGCGTTACGGCATGAATTTTCAGGATTTCCGCGCGCACTCTGGTCCCTTCCCGATTGCCGGCGTGAACATTGCCGGCGTGAACATTGCCGGCGTGAACATTGCCAGCGTGAACATTGCCAGCTTAAACATTGTCCGACAAAACAATGAAATGTACCATACCACGAGCTTCGGCCGAAGCCCGGACCGGGTACTCGTATTATCCTAATCTTGGGACCAACCCATGAAGCAAGACGCGAAGGCCAAGAGAACTCGCAATCAAGCGGACCGTTTGCGCCCCGTCGCCGGCCGCCACAACCAGAGGCTGAAAGAGTTGCGGCTCGCATTCCGCCGCGCCGAGCTGACTGCCCAGGGTGAGTGTGCCATCGAAGGCGTCAAGTTGCTCGAAGAAGCATTGCGCAGCGGCCAGCATCTGGACAGCGTATTCTTCAGCGAATCAGCCCGCCCTCTCGCCGAGAAACTTCTGCCCCAGATCAACGCCCGCACCGAAACGCTCGTCTTGCCGAATGCACTCTTCAACTCGGTCGTGCCGAGCGACGCGCCCCAGGGCGTAGCGGCCCTGCTCAAGCTGCGGGCTTTCTCTTCCGTTCAACTGCTCGACCGCTCCAGCAACGGCCCGTTCGTCGTGGCCGCCGGCCTGCAGGACCCCGGCAACATGGGCACGATCCTGCGCTCCGCCGAAGCCTTTGGCGCCGCCGGAATTTTTCTAACCGAAGGAACCGTCAGTCCTTACAACTCGAAAGTTCTGCGCGGTTCGGCGGGTTCGATCTTCCGCTTGCCTTTTCTGCAGATCTCTTCCGCGGAACTGATTCCGCTTCTGCGCGCGCATGGCGTTCGCCTGCTCGCCACTTCCTCGCACCAGGGAACCCCGCTGCCCCAGATCTCATGGACTCTGCCGGTTGCGATCTTCATTGGCAACGAAGGCGCGGGCCTGTCGCGTGAACTCACGCGCCAAATGGACGAAACCCTGGCGATCCCGCAAGCTGCGCAAGTCGAATCGCTCAACGCCGGAATCGCCGCCAGCATCGTACTGTACGAAGCTGCGAGAAACCGAAAATGAATTTGTAATTTTGTGATCGGGTAATTTGGTAATTTGAAAACCCTAGTCAATCGGTTTTCAAATTACCAAATTACAAATTACCCAATTACCAATTTTCTCTTTGTGGTGAAATGATCCTGTGAACCTGTTCGCGCCCATCCCGAACGACGGTCCCGCCGCTCTGGGCGCGCGTCCGCTGGCCGACCGCATGCGCCCGCGAACGCTCGATGAATTCGTCGGGCAGGAGCACCTGGTCGGGCCGGGCAAACCGCTGCGTGTGCAGATCGAGCGCGATGACCCCACATCGATGATCTTCTGGGGCCCTCCGGGCACGGGCAAGACCACGCTCGCCAAGATCATTGCCCGCATCACCAAGGCCGATTTCATCGAGTTTTCCGCCGTCCTCGCCGGCATCAAGGAAATCAAGCAGGTGATGAGCGACGCCGACCGCGCCCGCCAGTACGGCACGCGCACCATCGTCTTCGTCGATGAAATTCATCGCTTCAACAAAGCGCAACAGGACGCCTTCCTCCCACACGTCGAGAAAGGCAGCATTCGCCTGATCGGGGCCACCACCGAAAATCCGTCCTTCGAAATCAACTCCGCGTTGCTCTCGCGCTGCCGCGTCTATGTGCTGAATCCGTTGACCGAAGATCAGATTGTCGTGCTTCTGCGCCGCGCCCTCACCGATAGCGAGCGCGGTCTCGGCCCGCTGCATCTCGAAGCGTCTGACGAAAGTCTTCGCAAGATCGCCGCGTACTCAAGCGGAGATGCCCGCAGCGCCTACAACATTTTCGAAGTTGCCGCCTCGCTGTCTGTAGAGACGCGGCTTGCCGCGTCTCCGGCCGCGACCACTACGATCACCGACCAAACCATCCAGGAAGCCGTGCAGAAGCGGGTTCTGCTCTACGACAAAGGCGGCGAAGAGCATTACAACATCATCTCCGCGCTGCACAAATCGGTTCGCAACAGCGATCCCGACGCCGCCCTCTACTGGCTCGCCCGTATGCTCGAAGCGGGAGAAGATCCGCTTTACATCGCCCGCCGCGTCGTCCGCATGGCAGTCGAAGACATCGGCCTCGCCGAACCGAACGCGCTTGCGTTGTGCATGGCCGCTCGTGACGCGGTCGATTTCATCGGCATGCCCGAAGGCAACCTGGCCCTCGCGCAAGCGGTCGTCTATCTTTCAATAGCACCCAAATCGAACGCGCTTTACACCGCGTACGGCGCGGTTCGGCAAGACGTGGAGCAAACCGGCGCCGAGCCCGTCCCGCTGCACCTGCGCAACGCCCCCACCAGCCTGATGAAAGGCCTTGGCTACGGCAAGGGCTATCAATACGCCCACGACACTAAGGACAAGGTTGCCGACATGCAGTGCCTGCCCGACAGCCTGCGCGACCGCGTGTACTATCGCCCAACCAACGAAGGAGTCGAAAAGCGGATTCGAGAACGCCTGGAAGAAATCAAACGGCTCAAGCAGCCGGTGCCAAAATCGGACAACAAGTCGCGTAAAAAGAGAATCTGAAACCTGATTTCCGCAATCTTATAGATGAGTTGCAATCGACCGGCAGGAGGGTTTAGACGTGGCCACCACCCCGCTCACGGATTTCAGCTTCCCCAGCCCACCTCTCCCTGAAACACTCGCGCTGAAGCTCGCGGAACTGGTACGCCTGCAAAAGTTCGCGCAACGGATTACCTCCACTCTCGACATTGAAGAGCTGGTTCCGCGGATCGTTGATGAGGTTGCGGCGTCGCTCGGCTGCGTCGAAATCAACATATTTCTCCGCGATCCTGAGCAGCCTGAATTCGTACTGGCGGGCGTTCGCGGCTGCACCGTTCACGGCAAGGGCCATCGCATCAAAATGGGCGCGGGAATGGTGGGGCACGTAGCGGCGACTCGCACGATGCACTATGCTCCCGACGTCACTCGCGACCCCTACTACATGGCCTGCGAGCCGGCTACGCGCTCCGAAGTCGCAATCCCGCTTAATCGCGAGGGCGACCTCGTCGGAGTTTTCACCGCTTCCCATTGCGAACTCGACGCTTTCAGCCCTGAGCAACTACGGTTACTGCAAGGATTGTGCGCTCATGTCGCCGTCGCGGTACACAACGCACGTCGCTTTGGCGATGAGCGCGAACAGCGCGAGCGCATGAGCCGCGAGGCCGAAGAAGCTCGCTCGATTCAGCAGGCTCTGTTGCCTCGTAGCTCGCCTCTGATCCCAGGGTTCAGTGTGTCCGGGCTTTCGATTCCGGCGGGCTCGGTCGGCGGCGACTGGTATGACTTCATTCCGCTGCGCGACGGACGCTGGGGCCTGGTTCTCGCCGATGTCTCCGGCAAGGGCACGGCGGCGGCGCTTCTCATGTCCGCCACCCGCGGCATGCTGCGCTCGCTTGCCCAAACCGGCTCTGGACCCGCCGAAGTCCTGACGCGTCTCAACAACATGATGATCGAGGATTTTCCCAGCGGCCGCTTCGTCACCATGGTGTATGCCGAGCTCGACCCGCCCAGCCGGGTTCTGCGGATCGCGAACGCCGGCCATCTGGCGCCGCTGCTCGTCGAGCCTTCCGGCCACCGCTGGATCAAGCACGAGCACGGCTTGCCGCTGGGAATTTCAGCCAGCAAGTTCTCGGAAACGGAAGTGACGCTGGGCGAGCATGCGCGCATCGCGTTTTATTCCGATGGAATCACCGAAGCTGCCATCGATTCCGGCGAAGAATACGGCGCGGAGCGGCTTCTCGTCCAGATGCAGTCACCAGACGTAACCCTGGATGGTTTGCTCGCAGATGTCAGGAAATTCGCGAATGGCACTGGGCTGCGTGACGATGCCACGGTGATCCTGGTGAGGGCGCGCGGAACAGAATCCGGCTCGACCAAGAACGCTTGATGCAAGTTGCTATTTATCACCCGAATCTCGCCCGGTGCTCTTTCAAAACGCAGCGGTCCATCACCACAAAGATTCCGGCCTTGCGCGCCTTTTCCGCCGCGCGTTCGTTGATCACGTCTTCCTGCAGCCAGATCGCCGGAATCTTTAACTGGATGGCCTGCTCCACGATCTCATCCACGTACTCCGGCCGCCGGAACACATCCACCAGATCGATCTTCTCCGGCACTTCGAGCAGCGACCGATACGACTTTTCCCCTAACGCCTCCGCAATCTGCGGATTCACGGGGATAATCTTGTATCCGGCCGCCTGCATGTACGCAGAAACGCCGTGACTGGGCCGCATTGGACTCCCTGACAACCCAACCACGGCGATCGTCTTCGCCCGCGACAACAGTTCGTAAATAGGATCCGATTGCTTCAATTCGGACACCCAGCCCCTGAAGGGTCGTCTGATTTTCCGTTAGATACGCGGCTTGCCGCGTCTCCGGAGACGGGGCAAGCCCCGTCTCTACTTATCGCTAAAGCGATGCCCTGATACGAAACCCAAGTTTCTTTGCAGCCTGCTAGAGACGAACGAACAGCAATCGGCGAACAGCGACTCGCGACCGTTCTCTTCAGCCCTTTTTTTCCACCTTCTGCTTAAACATCCGCAGCGCCAGCTTGCGAATCGTGTCCGAGACCTCTTTGTTGCCCGACAGATTCTTCAGGTCATGAATCAGCAGGGTCTTCATCAATCCCAGGGAGAGATCGAGCGGCGTGCGCGGGTTGTAGACCAGGTTCCGCGTGATGTTGTAATTCTTCGCAAACTTCCGCTTCATCGGAATCGCGCGCAGCACCGCCTCCAGCACATTCTTCTGCAGCGCAAAAGCCTCCACCTCGGCATCCGAAACTTTGGGCGACTCCAGCACCGCCACCGACACCAGCTTCGTGGAATCTCGTATCAGGATCGACCGGTCCTCCTTGCTGCCGCGCATCGCCAGCGCGATCCGGCCCTTGATGTCGAGCTTGGCAATCTTCTGCAGCGCGCTGTCGCGCCGTTCCTCATGGCCCGGATGTGGTTGCTTCTTGGCATGCACAGCGACAGCGACTGCGGCCGGGGCTGACTTTCCCGCTGCGGCCGTCGCCGATTTCCCCGCTGCCGCGTCAGCGCTTGCACTGGCCGTGGCAGCGGCGGCCGGCGGCACAACTTCACCCGCCGCCTCGCCGCCCGCCTCTTCGTGCGCCATTCCTATGGGCTGGAACGGTTTGTCTTTTTCGGCTGCCAGTTCCGCCGCGTTCTCTTCCAGATACTTTATGACCGTACTCTCGATAACTTCGTCGGGGGCTCCCGCTTCGGTTGCGGCCGCCGCCGCTGCCAGCGGACTCGTTTCCAGAGCAGCCAGCTTCTTTCCAATCTCGGCGAACTCATTCGGATGCAGGTTGGCATTGGACCGCAACGCGTGCAAAAGCTGCGGCGAGCTCATCACTCGCGCGCTCATCAGCAACGCTTCCACGACCGGGCGCGACCCCGACACCGCAAGCTCGTCAAGCGACTCTTCCCCTACCGACGGATTCTCCGCCAGTGCCGACAGCAGACAAGGCCTTAGATTCTTCGGAGAAACGAAATATCCCAGCACCTCGGCGCTGGTGTTCGGATCGGCAGCCACAGCCAGGCTGGCTTTTTCATCCCAACCGGCCAGGGTTAGACGCGCCTGCGGACCAAACAATTTGTGATGGAGCGCCATATAGACCAGGATCTCAATCGTCTCCCCAGGCGGCACCGAGAGGGCTCCGCGCGCCGCCGATTGCATGAGGTGCGACGGAACCTGCGAATTGCGGATTAGATCAAGCATTCGGGGCATCATTCATCTCCCGGAATTGGCTGCGGCTTTCTTCTTCGCGAACTTTTTCACACTCTCTTTCGACGATCGCGGTTTCCTGCCCACCGCCAACTCCAATTGCGCGACTGCAATCTCGAGTTCGCGCGTAATGCGGTTCGGGCTGCGCCGCTGATATTCGTCGCTCAAAGCGCGATAGTACCAGAGCGTGCCTTCTTTTTTCCCCGAGAACCGCGTCCAGATAGCTTCCCCATGCTGCCGGTAATCCGCGAGAATCGTTCGGACGTTGTGCAGTTTGTCGGACGCCGAAACCAGCCGCGTCTCGGCATCGGCGTGCTTCACTTCGCGCAGATAGTCTTTTTTTCGCTCCACCCACTCCGGCTTGGGCTCGCCGAATGAATCGGTGCAGCCCTCGACGATCTTCGCCACCCGCGAACCAAACTGCTTGCGGATTTCGCGCAGCCTGGGCAGGCCGCCGCAATCTTCCACCACATCATGCAGCAACGCCGCGATTGCCATGTCTTCATCACCGCCCGCTTCCAGCACCAGCGACGCCACCGCCATCAGATGTGACAGATAAGGCACTGCCGACTGCTTTCGCGTCTGTCCGGCGTGTTTCTCGGCGGCGTAGCGGAAGGCGCGCTGCAGGCGGGGTCCAAGATGCGGCGGTCGAAGGTGCGGCGATCGAGGCCGTGCAACTCCAGGGTGCGACGCTCGAAGGGAATCCGCGCTCATGATTTTTTTTCGCCTCTGCGCATCCGCAGATACGCCTGCATCAGTGGCCGCAGATCGCCATCCAGAACACGATCCACGTCGCCGATCTCCAGTTTCGTGCGGTGATCCTTGATCATGCGGTAAGGTTGCAGCACATACGACCGGATCTGAGAACCGAAGTCAATATCCAGTTTCGAATCCTCAATTGTTTTCGTGATCTCGCGTTTTTTCTCCAGTTCGAATTCGTAAATCTTCGAACGCAGCATACTCATCGCCTTCTCTTTGTTCTTATGCTGCGAGCGCTCGTTCTGGCAACAGGCTACGAGGCCCGTCGGAATGTGCGTGATCCGCACCGCCGAATCGGTCGTATTCACGTGCTGTCCGCCTTTGCCGCTCGAGCGGTAAGTGTCAATCCGAATGTCATCCGGCTTGATGACAACCTCGATGCTGTCGTCAATCTCAGGCGAAACATAGACGCTGGCAAACGACGTATGCCGCCGCTTCGCCTGATCGAACGGCGAAATCCGCACCAGCCGGTGCACGCCAATCTCGCTGGTCAGATAGCCAAACGCATACTGGCCAATCACCGAAAATGTCGCGGACTTGACTCCAGCTTCTTCTCCGGGCTGGTAGTCGTACATCTCGGTCTTGAATCCCTGGCGCTCGGCCCAGCGCAGATACATTCGCAGCAGCATCTCCGCCCAGTCCTGCGACTCGGTGCCGCCCGCCCCGGGATGAATAGTCACGATCGCATTCAGGCCGTCGTTCGCGCCCGAAAGCAGCGTCTCGGTTTCGACTCGATCCACCAGTTCGCCAAGATCATCCAACTCGCGCTGCAGGTCGGCGGTCACGTTCTCACCTTCGCCGGCCAGATCGAAATAGGCGGCGATGTCGCCGGTGCGGCGCGCCAGGTCGCCTTCCAGCGACAACGAGCTCTCCAGGCGCTTCCGCTCGCGCATTACTTGCTGAGATTTTTCAGGATTCGACCACAAATTGGGATCCGACGCCTGCTTTTCGATTTCGGCGAACTGCTGGCGCAGCTTACCGGCGTCAAAGATACTCCCGGAGGTCGTGAACCTTGGTCTTTAAAGAAGTGTATTGCTGTTCCAGTTCGTCCAACATGGCTTATCGCTCGCGAGTAGGGAATACAAAACGCGCCAGCAGCGCGCCTGCTGAAATTATCGCACACAGATATGCGAACCAGTCGCCATGCCGGGTATAAAACGTGGTGCCCGAACTCAGCGCGTAAGGCGCGGCCAGCGCGGTGCGGACCTTGCGCGGGGTCGCCGCCACGATCCGTCCGTAAGGATCGATCGATGCCGTCATCCCCGTGTTCGTCCCCGCCAGCAACCAACGCCCATTCTCGATCGCTCGCATTTGCGTCTGCTGCAGGTGCTGTTTCCAGGCGCCGGAGTCGCCGTACCAGCCGTCGTTCGAGACATTCACCAAAACTTGCGCGCCCTGCAGCGGTCCCTGCCGCACTTCGTCGGGAAAGATGGATTCATAGCAGATAAACATTCCCAGCCGCTCGCCTCCGGCATCCAGAGGCGCTCGCGACGCACCTCGCTGAAACTCTCCCACTTCTTTGGTCAGCCCTCCGGCAAACGCAAACACTTGCGGAAAGGGCAAATATTCACCGAAGGGCACGAGATGCACTTTGTCGTAGCGTCCAACCCACTCACCCTGCGGGCTGACCAGGGCAGCGGAGTTGAAAATCTGTGAGCTTTGTCCGACGCTGTGCATTGCGGGCATGATTCCAATTGAGCCCGCCACCACCCAACTTCCCGACTGCCTCGCCATTTCGCTCACCGCGCCTCGAAACAGAGGATCGTTCGTGTAAAACGGCGAAGGCGACTCCGGCCACACAATCAAATCGTAACGCCGCCCTGCTTTTTCTCCGGAGGGTTCTCCGGCGGGATGCAAACTCGTCGCGGTCAGGTCTCGCAGCGTGCCCTGGAAATATTCCTTCGTCCACATCGCCCCGTCCTGAATCGGAATATTCGGCTGCACCAAAAGCGCGGTGTGATCCGTCGCGACCGGGGGAGGCGCCAGCCACTGCCCCGTCTGCAGGATCACCACCGCGGCACACGCCGCCAGCAACAGCCGCTTTCGCTGCTCCTTCGCAACCAGAAACGCCGCTGCGAACACGCTGTTCACGAGCACGATTTCAAAGGAGAGCCCGTACACGCCGACGAGGGTCGCAATCCGCGTGAGCGCAAAATTCCCGGTCTGCGAGTATCCCAGGAGTTCCCATGGAAACGCGGTAATCCGCGTCCGGGCGAGCTCCACCGCGACCCAAAGAAACGGAGCGGCCACGAGCGCGCGCCGGATCGATGCCCCCGATGCGGCGGGCTTTTGTCCAACGACCAAGGCCAGCAGCAGCCCGAACATCCCGTGATACAGCCCGACATACATGCAGAACAAGATCAGCGCCAGCACGGCGACCGGAATCGGCAGCCCGCCATAGCGGTGCATGGTGTCGAAGATCCAGTAGCAGGTCCCGGCTAACCAGAGAATCCCGCACACGTAGCCCAATACGAACCCCTGCCACGGCGTGGCTGGCAGCAAACGCGCCTGACCATCCAGTTGCAGAGTTTCCGGAACACGCGCCCGCAAGATCGCGACAAGCAGGGGGGCCACCGCGACCCAAGCGAGCCCATACAGCCCCGGCAGCGGAAAGATCACAACCTGCAAAGCTGCCGACACCAGCGCCAGCCCCCAGGCCCTTCGGTGGATTTTGAGCACTCATCAGGATAGCAAACAGAATTTGAACCGCCGCAAGCGGGCCTCAATAAATCTAGCGCCGAAATCCGCGCCGATCAGCTAACATAGCGTGGTCATGAATTTCAGCGTACTGCTGGTAAAGATTCTGGAATACATGTTTGTCGCCGGGTGGGCCGGGACCGTAGTTGTGCTGGTGCTAACGTTCGTCGAAGACGCCGGAACCCTATTGGACAGGAAGGACGAAAACAGCCACTAGGGCTCCCGCTGCATGTCGTCAACATCAAACTCACCCACCGGCTCCAACCGGGTTCGCATTGTGGTGGCGACCTCGGTGATGCTCACCTTCATCTCCTACTGGCGAGCTGCCGCCATCATTCTCAACGACCTCGGTTCTTCCGCCTTCTACGCCTGCGGCATCGCCGAGCAAGCGATTGGCAAAAGCGCGCCCTGGTTTGTTCTGGGCGTCATGCTGTTCGCGTTCGCTGTCCGTGCCGTTTACGTGGAAAGCTGCTCGATGTTCGTGCGCGGCGGCGTCTATCGTGTCGTCAAAGAAGCTCTCGGAGGCACCCTCGCCAAGTTCAGTGTCTCGGCCCTGATGTTCGACTACATCCTGACCGGGCCGGTCTCGGGCGTTTCTGCGGGACAGTACATCGCCGGCCTGATCAACGACACCATCGCCATCGCCGACGCCCACGGCTGGATCCCCGTCGCCATTCACCACCTCTTCAACGGCACGCCGCAGGTCGGTGTCAACGGCGCCTCGGTCCTCTTCGCCGTGGCGGTCACCCTCTACTACTGGTGGGAAAACATCAAGGGCATCGAGGCGTCCAGCGAAAAGGCTCTCTGGGTCATGCAGATCACGACCGTCATGGTGGTGATGTTGCTCGGCTGGTCCTTTTTCACCTTGTTCAAGGTCGGCGGCCACCTGCCGCCCTTTCCCACCCTCGCCAACATCCACTACAGCCAGGAATCGCTCGGCTTCTGGAAACACAGCAAACTGCCGCACATGTTCGCCATTCTCGGGCTCATCATCGGTTTTGGACACTCCGTGCTCGCCATGAGCGGCGAAGAATCGCTGGCGCAGGTCTATCGGGAACTGGCGCACCCGAAATTGAAGAACCTGAAGCGCACGGCCATCGTCATCGGCGTTTACAGCTTCCTCTTCACGGGCCTCGTCTCGTTGCTGGCGGTCATGCTGATCCCCGACGATGTCCGCACCCGGGTGTACAGCGACAACCTGATCGCCGGACTCGCCATGCACATGGTCGGCCCGCAAGTTCTGCGCTTGGCCTTCCGCGCCTTCGTGGTGGTGGTCGGGTTCCTGATCCTCTCCGGCGCCGTCAACACCGCCATCGTCGGTTCCAATGGCGTTCTCAACCGTGTCTCCGAGGACGGCGTGCTCGCCGACTGGTTCCGTCGTCCGCACAAGAAGTTCGGCACCACTTACCGCATCATCAACCTCATCGTCGGGCTTCAGCTCTTTACCATCATCGTCAGTTGGGGCAACATCTACACCCTGGGCGAAGCCTACGCCTTCGGCGTGGTCTGGAGCTTCGTCTTCAAAACCATCTCCATGCTGGTTCTGCGCTACCGCTACAAGGGGGAGCGCATGTGGAAAGTGCCGCCCAATTTTCACATCTTTGGCGTCGAGATCCCGATCGGATTGGCCTCGGTTGGAATGGTTCTGCTCGCCACCGCGATCGTGAATCTCTTCACCAAATCGGTGGCCACGGTCAGCGGCCTGATTTTTTCAATCGTCTTCTTCGCCATCTTCACCTTCTCCGAAAAGGTGAACCGCCGCAAACACGCCCACACCGCGGCGCAGATGCAGGAGCAGTTCCAGTTACAGCAGGCGGAAAGCGTGGCGCGTGAAACCGTCGGCATCCGCGCCGGCAACGTGCTGGTGCCGGTCCGCGACTACAACACGCTGAACCATCTCCGCTGGGTGCTCGAACGTACCGACACGCACGAACAGGACGTGGTCGTCATGACCGCCCGCATCAGCCAGTTCGGGGCCGCCGCTTACGGTCTTTCCACCGAGCAGATGTTCAGCGATTACGAGCAGACCCTGTTCACGCGCGCCGTCTCCGTCGCCGAAAGTGTGGGCAAGAAGATCTCGCTCCTGGTGGTCCCGGCGCGTGACGCCTGGTCGGCCATCGCCCAGACCGCGCATAACCTCGAGTCCTCCGGCGTCGTCACCGGCCTCTCCAGCAAAATGACGACCGCCGAGCAGGCCTTCGGCCTGGGCAGCGCCTGGGAAGCCATCCCGGAACCCAAACGGCAGTTCGTATTGCAGATCGTTCAGCTCGATGGCATCGTGGACACCTTCCGCATCGGTCCACACACGCCCACCATGAAGAACGAGGACGTCGTCCTGCTTCATCGTTTGTGGCTGAATCTCACCCGGGAACCGGGTTTGGAAAACGTACACCACCACGACATTCTGACCGAGGCCCTTACCCGCTTCGCCCGCGACTATGGCGCGCGCGACCGCGAAGACATCGTCAAGGAATTGCGGCGCCACGGCGCCGAGGGCGGCCCACTCCCGGTCCGCCGCATCGCCGATCAGGTTCACACCGTCCAGCCCGGACCGGCTCGTGCCGACCGCGACGTTGGAGCATCCGGGGCAAAGGGCGACGGGGCCAAGTAGCGTTCGCCAACCATGGCAGCGGAATGGAAGTTGGGGGACATCGGTGCCCCATCACTTTATTTTTCACTGCACTTTCGGCGAATCCAGATCCGCGGGCTTCCGATCGTCCGCATGAATGGCCCCATCTTCTTCCGCGTAGAACGAGCGGTGTTCGCTGTCCATCTGCTTGGGCGTCATGGTGAGCGCGAAACCGTCGCGGTGGGTGCGGAAGCTGGCCGTGTAATCCCCGCGGTCGGTGGTGTGCGCCATGCGCTTGGTGAAGGATCCAGTCCCCGCCAGCCCCGCCAGCGACTCCGCGTACTTGTTGTGCCGTTTCTTGTAATAGTGCTCCGCCCGGAGCACCACCCGCATGTAGCCGAGCGCCTGCGCTTCCGATTCCGAGCGCGCCGGGTCGCCCGGAAACTTCGGCTGATAGGGCGCCGGGACCTGTGCCTGCCCCGCCGCCTGCGCCTGTCCCGGAGCCTGCGCCTGTGCCAACACCAGCCCGGCCGCCATCATGCCCACCGCCAGAATCCCTGCACAATATCGCTGTATCCGCCATCCTCTCACCGCACACCCTCCTCCCGATGCCTGATTTGGGGGGTTACCCCCGTAATTTGTCTCGCTCACCAATCGTTCCAATTCTGTGCTGGTTCAGGCAAGCTTTAACAGGAACCAATCCTAACAGGGAAACCTTAATGAAAGCTGCCGTCGCCAGAAAGCCGCTGATACGTGTCGCCGTAGTGGAGAGCGATCCGCTGCGATTTGTGGGATTCCGGGCCCTCTTTGATACCGAACCCGATCTGGAGCTGGTCTCCGCCTCGCTGGCCGAACTGGGCCAGCTCCAGGCCATCGATCTGGTCCTGCTGGGCAATCGCGGTGGCCAGAACCTGTACGACATCATGGCCAGCATGAAAGCCATCCGGCCCGACCTGCGCATTATCGTAACCGGCTCCGGTATGGACGATGAAAGTGTCCTCAAAGCCATCGCGGCCGGCGCCAAAGGCTACGTGGACGAGGCCGCCTCACCGGCCGAGTTTATCCAGGCTCTCCGCATCGTACATCAGGGTTCGGTGTGGGCTTCGCGCCGCGTGCTCTCGACTTTCATCGAACGTGTGAGCGCATCCCCGGGGCGCATCTTCCCCGCCGGCCGGGTTACCTTTACCGACCGCGAGAAGGAAGTTCTGGAGATGCTGGTTGCCGGCCGCTCTAACAAAGAGATCGGCTCCGCCCTCGGCATCGAAGAGCGCACGGTGAAGGCTCACGTCGCGAAACTGATGCGCAAAGTCGGCGTGCAGAACCGCATCGCCCTCTCCGTCCATGCCATCACCCATTCGCTGGTAACGGCGAAGTAGTCTTTTGTCAGCTTTCAGCCATCAGCCATCAGAAGCACGAGCTTTTACTGACGGCTGACGGCTGACGGCTGACGGTTACCGAGGTACAGTGACCCTCGTAATCTTGTCCGCTCCCTCCACCTGCCCCATACTCGCCTCACCTACCACAGAACCTGGGAGACGGGGTTGGAAACGGAGATTAGGGTCGCCGCTTTCAGCCCCGCATTTTTTTGCCTTAGCGAACCTCCCGATTACGTCTCCAATCCCTCGAACCCGGTCAGAAGCCAAAGGTTTCACTGATGGCTGACGGCTGATGGCTGATGGCGTTTCACCTGACTCACCCTGATCACTCCCCCGGTATCCTCCATTCCGTGCCCCGCATCGAATAGAATTAGAGACAATAGAATCCATACTCCTATCTCCCAAGTGAGGCATGATGCGAAAATCCCTCGTTCTGCTGCTGCTCGTTTGTTTCCTGACATGTTTCCAAACAACGATTCTTTCCGCCAATACTGATGAAGACACCAAAGCCGCCGAAGCCAACACCAAGGCTTCCGGGCGTATCGAAGCCGCCGGCACGGTGCTCGACGAAATCCAGGCCGCCCCGGACCAGCGAATCCCCGAAGAAGTATTGGGTTCGGCCGAATGCGTGGCCGTGGTTCCGTCCCTGCTCAACGGAGGCTTCGTCTTCGGCGGCCGTTATGGCAAAGGCGTCGCCAGTTGCCGCACGGAAAAAGGCTGGAGCGCGCCCGCTTTCTTCACCATTGGCGGCGGCAGCTTCGGCTTGCAGATCGGCGGCCAGGCAACCGATCTGGTCATGCTGATCATGAACAAGGGCGGCATGGATAACCTGCTCTCCAGCAAGTTCAAACTCGGCGCCGATGCCAGCGCGGCCGCCGGCCCCGTGGGACGCCACGCCTCCGCCGACACCGATTGGAAGATGAGGGCGGAGGTTCTGACCTACTCGCGCTCCCGCGGCCTCTTCGCCGGACTCGAACTCGCCGGCGCCGTCATCAAGCAGGACAAAGGCAGCACCCGCGAATTCTACGGCCGCATGGTGCCCTTCAAAACGTCCCTCAAGGGAGACACCGAAGCTCCCAAAGCCGCTTATCCCTTCTTGAGCTCGCTAGCCAAGTGGGCCCAGCAAGCAGCAAAGTAGTCAGTTCTCAGTTCCCGGTTCTCAGTTCTCAGTGACTCGAATCGAAGACTGAGAACTGGGAACTGGGAACTGAGAACTACCAAAGTGCGAGAACGCCTTGAATACGCTCTAGTCTGGCCCTGGATAAAGATCCTGGGCTTGCTCCCCCGTCCCGTGGCGCGCGCTATCGGCATCTCACTCGGGTTAACCGTCTACGCCGTTCACGGACGCCTGCGCCAGGTTGGCCTGCGCAACCTGGCTCTTGCCTTCCCCGAAATGCCGCCCCGCGAGCGCCGCCGTCTGGTTCGCGGAGAATTCGTCTCCCTCGGACGCCAGCTCGCCGAGGTCTGCCTCTTCCCTCGCTACACCCGCGAAAATGTCTCCCGCGTCGTCGTCTATGACGGCGTTGAAAATTTCGAGCGCGCGTACGCTCGCGGCAAAGGTGTCCTGTTTCTCACCGCCCACCTCGGAGCCTGGGAACTCTCCGCCTTCGCTCACTCGCTGCAGGGACATCCGCTGTCGATCGTCATGCGCTCCCTCGATAATCCCTACATCGACGCCCTCATCCAACGCTACCGCACCATGCACGGCAACCGCACCGTCGACAAAGACGATTTCGTGCGCGGCCTGCTCTCCGCCATGCGCGCCGGCGAAACCGTCGGCATTCTCATGGACACCAACATGACCCCGCCGCAGGGTGTGTTTGTCGATTTCTTCGGCATCCCCGCCTGCACCGCCAGCGGCCTCGCCCGCATTGCCCTGCGTACCGACGCCGCCGTCGTCCCCGGCTTTACGGTGTGGGATTCGAAACTCCGCAAATACATCCTGCGCTTTGATCCGGCAGTCGAGTTGATTCGCACCAACGATAACGAGGCCGACATCGTAGCCAATACCGCAAAGTTCACCAGCGTCATCGAAGATTTCATCCGCCGCTATCCCGACCAGTGGCTCTGGGTGCATCGCCGCTGGAAGACTCGCCCCCCAGGCCAGCCGGGGCTCTACTAGCTGGTGTGGTCGTGTGGGGACGGGCTCGTGTGGGGACGGGCGCCCTCGCCCGTCCAAGCCGAGCGCAGCTCGGCAGCTGCCGCGCGTGGCAAAGGAGCCGGCGTTGTACACACCCGCCTCCGAAAGCGACAATAGACAACCATGAAGCTAACCCTGCGCGATCTCGCCGAGAAGCTCAACTGCCGTCTCCTTGGAGAAGGCTCCATCACCGCAACCAGCGTCTCCAGCCTGCAATCCGCGACCAGCGACAGCCTCGTCTTCGTGGAGGACGCCCAGCATCTCGACACCGCGCTCCGCTCATCCGGCGCGGCCGTCATCGCCGGCGACTTTGTAGCCGGAAACATCGCGGCCAGCACGGCTTCCAAGCCCATCCTGATTTCCGCCCAGCCGCGCCTCACCTTTGCCCGAGCCGCGAAGCTGCTCCGCGATCCCGACCGCAATCGCGTCATTCATCCCTCCGCCATCGTTCCCGCTTCCGCTGAGATCGGCAAAAACGTAGCCATCGGCGCCCGCGCAATTCTCGGCGAACGCGTCAAGGTCGGCGATGAAACTACCATCGGCTCTGGTTCTGTAATCGGCGACGACGGGGGTGACGCGGTGACGATCGGAAGCCACTGCCGCCTCGACGCGAACGTCACCGTGTACCCGGGCACGACTCTCGGCGACCGCGTCATCGTGCAGGCAGGCGCTGTCCTCGGCAGTGCAGGCTTCGGCTACGTCCGCGATTCCCAAACCGGACGCTACGAGCAATCCCCCCAAATCGGACGCCTGGTGATCGAAGACGATGTCGAAATCGGCGCCAACTCGACCATCGACCGCGGCGCTCTCGACGAAACCCGCATCCGCCGGGGCACGAAGATTGACAACCTCGTGCACATCGGCCACAACGTTCAGATCGGAGAGAACGTCGTGATCGCCGCTCAAACCGGCCTCTCCGGCAGCGTCACCATCGAAGACAACGTCATCATGGGCGGACAGGTCGGCATCGGCGATCACGCCCGCATCGAAGCTGGCGCCATGCTCGGAGGCCAATGCGGCATCTTGCCGAAGAAGGTGCTTCGCGGAAAAGGCGTCGTATTCTGGGGAACCCCCGCCCGCCCGGTAAGGGAGTATCTTAAAGAGCTGGCGTTTGTATCGCGGTCGGCCAAGAAGGAGCGCTGATCCCAGAAGCGATTACCGTGTGGAAATGCGCATGGCCGCATCTAATGCCAGAACTGAGAACTGAGAACTGAGAACTGAGAACTGAGAACTGAGAACTGAGAACTGAGAACTGAGAACTGAGAACTGAGAACTGAGAACTGAGAACTGAGAACTGAGAACTGAGAACTGAGCCAAGAGCTAACAGCTAAGAGCTAAGAGCCGCATTCATGCCCATCCTCGTCATCGGCGGACACTCCCGCAGCGTCGGCAAGACCAGCGTCGTTGCCGGTCTCATCGCCGCCCTGCCCGGCTTCCACTGGACCGCCCTCAAAATTACTCAATACGGACACGGCGTCTGCTCCGCCAGTGGCGAAGCCTGCGACTGTGCCACCGCCAATCATTCGTTCGCTGTGACGGAAGACAAAGACCGCTCCGGCGAATCCGACACTTCGCGCTTCCTGGTCGCCGGAGCCGATCACTCCTGGTGGGTCCGCACCCAGCAAGGGCACCTCGCGGAAGCCATGCCGCGCATCCGCAAGATCCTCGCCACCACACAAAACGCCATCATCGAATCGAACAGCATCCTGCGTTTCGTGAAACCGGATCTCTATTTGACCGTACTCGACCCGCAGACCGCCGACTTCAAAACCTCCGCGCAAACTTTTCTCGACCGCGCCGACGCCGTACTGCTGCACTCCGCCGAAAACTCCGCAGGCCCAGCCTGGGAACGCGTCTCGCTGAAACCCGCGATCGACCGTCCAATGTTCGCGATCCGCCCGCCAAGCTACGTGACGCCAGAAATCGTAGAGTTTGTTCGCGCCCGCCTGGGTACTTCCTAAAGCCTTTCTCTGCGCCCTCTGCGTCTCGGCGGTGAGACTGCCTTACCCCGCATACATCCCAATCACCCGCTCAATCGCGCGCCGGCACACCGCGCAGAACGTCTTATGCCGCGTGAACATGATGCAGTCCACCTCAGAACGGTAGTACCCCTTCGTCTCGTAGTTCGCGCCCTCGAACGCTCCGACTTCCCCGGCGTACTTCTCGGAACCGAGCATCGCATCTTCCTTCTCGCGCTGCTTGCGGAAGAGTTCATCCATCTCCTCCTCGGGCTTCCCCGCCGCTCGCAGCTCTTTCCGCTGCCGCTGGATGTCCCGCTCAAAGCGATCGAACTCCTCTTTATCCCAGGGCGTCGGCACCGGCGTCCCCGCTGCGACCAGCTCCGTCCACTTCAAATTTGCCGGATCGAGCAACGCGGTCACATTCGGCTCCCACGGTTCGGTCTTGTTCTCCGATGGCAGATAAGCAACATCCGACGTGTAATATTCATCCGCCAGCGCGGCGAACTGGTGTCCAAACTCGTGCACACCGACATATCCCGCCCACAGATTGTCGATCGCCACCGTCGCGTACTGATTGAAAATTCCGCCGCCACCGTAAGTCTGCCCATTCACCAGAATTTCGATGAACTCATACGGCGCGAACGACGCTACATCCCGCAGCGCGCGGTTCTCCGTGGTCAGCACATAGCGCTCGGTGCCGAACGTGTCGTAGGAAGCGCCCACCGGCGACCGCCGATAAACTCCGCTGGAAGGCCGCGACACGCCCGACTCCTCCGCCGCCGGACACAGCCCCCACACGTTGAAATCTTTCTGATGCTCGCGAAACGGCGATGTCGAGAACAGCGCCTCTACAAATCGCCGCGCGTCTTTCTCAAACTTCGGACGTTCCGCCGCCGTGTAACCATCGCCCAGCACCAGCAAGTCCACCTTTGTCGCCGGATCGCCCATCTTCTGCAATTCCATCAACGCCCCCGGCGAAGGTGGACGCGACCGATCCACGAACTTGTCCTTCGGCTCCACCACCGTCTTCCACACTTCCTTCCCGCGAAAGCCGCTCCCATCACGCTCTTTCAGCGACACTTCCACCGGCGTGTCAGGACTTGGGAAGCGCAGCGACTCCGAAAACGTCCGGTTCCCGTGGAGGGCCTCTTCCGTCGTCTTCCACTCTCCGAACACGGAATTGAATCCGCGCGAGTACACCAACTTCCCGCTGCCTTTCTCGCGCACTTCAAATAAGTAGTTTCCCAACTGACTTTCATCGATGGCCTTATTCAAATTTCCCGGCCACTCCAGCGGCTCAAGCACCACCCGATCCAGGCTGAACCATTCCTCGTGCGAGTTCCCGGTGTGGTAATAATCGACTCGCAGGGTGCGCGGTGCGGAAGAACTTGCGGCAGAACTGAAGAAGCACAATAGAAGAGAGACAAGAACAACGCCGAGCGCTCGTTTCATGACCGGCATTGTAGCTTACGAGCCCGGCTTGATCTCAATCGTCTTGTCGTTTTGATAGGTAATCAGCAGCGGCTTTCCACCATTCGCGTAAAGCAGAGTTCTCCAACCGTAATCGCCCGAACCCTGCGGCACGCCGGCTCCAATCGCGAAGCTGGCCTGTAACTCGCTCATCCCCGCTTGCACTTCATGAGCATCAATCTTCTTCCAGACATCCACGGGCCAGTGCTGGTAGAGATCGCGCGGATCTTCGATGAAGAAAATGTCGTCCGAGTAAATCTTGAAGTCGCCACCCTTTTCCGCTCCAATCGGAACCGCGTAGCTCTTGCCCTCCAGCACAAAGCACGCCAGCACCTGCTTGATCCCCGGAGCCAACGGAGAAACATCCATCACCACGTCCTGAATCGCGAGTTTCTGCAAAGGCAGCAGCATTCCCGCCTCGTGCGCGAAATCTGTCTTGTGCCGCTCGCGATCACATGGATAGTACGTGTGTTGATAGCCGACCTTCACCCATACGGGCTGCTCGGTCAACTGGCGCGCCGACTTCAGATCGTAAGGATGCAACTTCTTCGGCGTGACGTAGTAGTCCGCCTTCAGCGCGGTTTCTTGCTTGGGCTTCGCCTCGTTCTTCATCGCCGCGCGCCGCTCGTACACGATGTACGCCGCGCGCGCGCCCGCTAGCACAATGCCGGCCACCAGAAAGATCTGCAGTTTTTTCTGAAACTCCGGATCGATGGCCATGATCTAAGAACGCTACCCCTTCGTGTGGGGACGGGCGCCTCGCCCGTCCAAGCCGAGCGAAGCTCGGCAGCTGCCTGTGGTCACAGCAAGCTGGATTCGCTATACAATATGAGCAAGCGCTCTCACTATCAATGCTTCAGCTTTTCAAGATCAGCAAGCCGCAAAGGAAATTCATGCCCATCGCCCAAGATGACGTTCTGAACGCACTCAAGCAGTGCTACGATCCCGAAATCCCCGTCAACATCGTCGATCTCGGCCTGATCTATGACATCCGCTTCGACGACGTACCGGAAGGCCAACAGGACGTCACCGTCGATATGACCCTCACCGCCCAAGGCTGCCCCGAGCACGTCAACATCAGCGCGCAGGTCAAATCCCGCGTCGAGCAACTCCCCGGCGTCCGCAATGCCAATGTCAACGTGGTCTGGGAACCGCCCTGGACTCCCGAACGCCTAAGCCCCGACGCTCGCAAACAACTGGGAATCGAGTGAACCCGCTGTTCGCTATTCGCTGTTCGCCAATCGCTATGCTCGCCACCGCGAACAGCGAACGACGAATAGCGAGAAGCGAGTCCTAGTATTCTCCCAACTCCTCAAACGCCTGCGCCGCGCGCTTTTCCGCCAGCTCCTCGATCCTGCTGCCGATCTTCATCGCCAGATCCAGAAACTTCGTTCCTTGCCGCACATACGAAGGCAGCTCTTCACGAATCTTTCCGAACTGATTCGGGTACTCGGACGCCAGCACCGCCAACCCCACCCCTCCCACCAGCACCGCCGCCGGACGTTTCCCCTTCAGCAGCAACATGGTCGCCGCTCCGACCGATCCCGCAATCACCGCCCGCTTCCAGTTCTCCATGTCATCTCCTGACCGAGACCGCTTTTCCTAGCAGGATTCTAAACTAACGCTTCCATGCTTTATACTGCCGCCGGTGCTCAATCGAGTAACACTTATGATCCGAACTCGCATACTCCCGTTCCTGACCGCTCTTCTCTGTGCCGGCACTCTCGCCTTCGCCCAAGCCAAGCCCCGTGCCCGCGATCTCGGCGTCCCCTTCGACGGCACACCCGGCGCGAACAACGCCATCACCGACGTCAAAGGCGTTGAAGTCGGACACACCACGCTCATCTCCGGCAGCGGCAAGCTCAAAGTCGGTGAAGGCCCGGTCCGCACCGGCGTCACCGCCGTTCTTCCCCGCGGCAAAGATTCCCTTGATCCTGTGTTTGGCGCCTGGTTCACGCTCAACGGGAACGGCGAAATGACGGGCACCACCTGGCTGGAGGATTCCGGCTTCCTCGACGGGCCGGTCATGATTACCAACACGCACAGCGTGGGCGTGGTCCGCGACGCGGTTATTGCGTGGCGCATAAAGAAAGCTCCTCCGGACGCCGATGGCTATTTCTGGTCCTTGCCGGTGGTCGCGGAGACCGCCGATGACGACTTGAACGACATGAATGGCTTCCACGTGAAGCCCGAGCACGCTTTCCACGCACTCGATACCGCCCATGGCGGTCCGGTCGAAGAGGGCAATGTCGGTGGCGGCACCGGCATGATTTGCAACGAGTTCAAAGGCGGGATCGGCACCTCGTCGCGCGTGCTCCCTGCCAGACTTGGCGGCTACACCGTTGGCGTACTCGTGCAGTGCAACTACGGACAGCGCGACCAGTTGCGCATTGCCGGTGTCCCCGTGGGGCAGGAAATCACCGATCATACGGTTCGCGACGAGGACATCGGATCGATCATCATCGTCGTTGCCACCGACGCGCCGCTCATTCCGACGCAACTCAAGCGCGTCGTCCGCCGCGCCACTCTCGGACTCGGCCGCGACGGCAGCTTTGCCAGCGACGGCTCCGGTGACATCTTCATCGCCTTCTCGACCGCGAACCCGGGAGCAGCCGGCTCAAAGGGAGTGCACGACCTGAAAATGCTGGCCAACGAGCAGCTGAACCCCATTTTTCTGGCCACCGTTCAGGCAACAGAAGAAGCCGTGATCAATGCCATGGTCGCCGCCGAAACCATGACCGGCATCAACGACCTCACCGTGATCGCCCTGCCGCACGACCGTCTGCGCGAGGTCCTGAAGAAATACAACCGCCTGGAAAAATGAGCTGAGTATGTAGCTGCCCGTGTGGAATTGCCCGTGTGTGGAATTGCTCGTGTGTGGAATTGCTCGTGTGGGGACGGGCGTCTCGCCCGTCCAAGGTTGCGTGGGGACGGGCGCCGTCGCCCGTCCAAGCCGAGCGAAGCTCGGCAGCTGCCTGTGGCCACAGCAACCCTAGATTCGCTATTGCGTTACCTTAGCTGCCCCACCAACGCTTGCCCGCTCCTGCTTGCGGAGGACTACAATTCAGGTAGTGAAAGCCTACAGAATTCAGCGCATCAAGGGCGGCATGAAGTTCACCTGCACGCAGTGTGCACACAGCGTCAGCACGCTGGACTTCGACGCAAAGGCCGGCAACCTCCGCACCCAGGCCGCAACCGCGATCAATGCTCACGCCACCCAAGCGCACCACGCACCCCTGATAATTTCCCCCTCCGATAGTCAACAGCGCACCTGGCGCGCCTGACCTCAGCCTCCGCACTCCAGTTCGGGCGCCCCATGCTTCGCGTTCTTTGCGAAGCGTTGCCTGACCGCGTCAAAGACCCGGTCCCACACGGACCCGCCCCGTCGCTCCGGATGAGGAGCTACAGGAATGGGACTTTTTCAGCAACCTGTTAGATTAGAGTCCGCCTAAACGATCTCCTCAGCAGGCCCATCGCGAAAGAATGAGGTCTCCGCTCCCGCCAGAGACCCCACACGCTTCCAATCCATCAAACCGTAATCCGTGTTGCCGCTATTGTGCCCGTGACCTCCCCGACAAGGTTCCCGTTGACGTCGTAGAGCTTGTAGTCAAAAACACCTGTGTAGGTATCGCCTTTGCGGCTCACCGTGTTGGTTGCGGTAATGGTGAAGTATCCAGCCGAACTTCCGTCCGCGTTGAAATTCCACCCAATGTGATTGAGTTGAACGGTCCGCGGTCTCGTCTGCTTCCACACCCCAAGACAATTGTTTCCCATGGCCGGTACGAAATTGGCGGTCTCCCACTCCGTCCCATCGCTGTGCCACATGTCGAACGATTCCAGGAACGGCGCGCCAGTTGAATCCGTGTAGTTGACGTGCCATAGGCCCACGATAGGGTTGTTGTGGTCCTTGGCCTGCTGGCTTTGGCTATTCGGTTGCGCAAAAAACGGCAGATTCCGAACAACTCCCAGCGGTTTCTGCCCTGTCGGACCACATGCTGCCGCCGCTGTGCTGGCGCCCGCCAGCAACATGCCAATGGCGGCCAGGGCGGTGGCGGCGCTGCGGAATATTCGGCTCCGGAGAGTATCTTTCATCTTGGTTCGATTCATCGTTTTGCTCCTTTTCTCAGATTCATCAAAGTCCTCCAGGCACGGGAACTCGGCCGAGCGCATGGACCGCGTCCAGCCGGCCCGCGCCTGCTCGCGAGGCGATTGCGACTTTGACCGGGTTACGCCTGCCGGTCAACGCACCTGTGTGGGAACTGTGTATTCCCCAGTAACCATCCCCTAATCAATGACTTCGAGCCAAATATTCCCTGTCGGCACGAGCTTTCGGTGATACACTTCCGCACTAAGTAAGTTGTCTCCGCGTATGGCGGTTTCCAGTCCACCTAGGGGAGTTACCCGCTTCGGCGTTTTCCAGCTGGATGCGCACTCGCGTGAACTGCGCAAGAATGGGATTCGCATCAAACTGCAGCAGCAGCCACTGCAAATCCTGTCGCTGCTGCTGGAGCGGCCGGGCGAGGTCGTAACCCGCGAGCAGTTGCGGGAACGGCTTTGGCCGGGAGACGTTTACGTAGACTTTGATCGCGGCCTGAACAAGGCAATTGGCAAGTTACGCGACGCATTGGGGGACTCGGCCGATTCTCCCCACTTCATCGAGACTCTTCCCAAGATCGGCTATCGCTTCGTAGCGCCGGTAGCGCCCGCGATTTCCGCAGACTCCTCCGGTGATACCGGTGCAAGCGCTTCCGAGAGCCCGGCCTCAAAGGCTGAAAACCGGCGCAAGTGGTTGGTCGCCACTGTGCTGGCTGGACTGCTGGGCAGTGCCGTCATGGTAGCGCTGCTTCTGGGATTTAGTCCTAGCCGTGTCCCCAACCGGCTGTGGCGAGCGGGCAATCATCCCGTTCACGCAATCGCGGTGCTGCCGCTCACTAACCTCTCGGGCGATCCAACGCAGGAGTACTTCGTGGACGGCATGACCGATGAGCTGATCACCAGCCTCGCCCGGCTCGGCGATGTACAAGTCATCTCCCGCACCTCGGTCATGCAGTACAAGAACGCAAAGAAGCCGCTGCCGCAGATCGGCCGCGAACTGAACGTGGATGCCATCATCGAAGGATCGGTCTCGCGCTCGGGACCGCACGTGCGCATTACCGCGCAACTGGTGGACGCCGTGACCGACCAGCACATTTGGGCCCAGACTTACGAGCGCGATCTGGGCGACGTACTCATGCTGCAGGATGAAGCGGCGCGCGATATCGCTCAGGAAGTCCACGTCCGCATTCGCAGCAACCCGGGGGACCATCCTTCGCGAGTTCGCCCGGTCAATCCCGAAGCGTACGAGGCCTATCTGAAAGGCCGCTACTTCTGGCAAAAACATACAGACGAAGATTTCAAGCGCGCCATCGGATATTTCGAACAGGCGATCCAGGCCGATCCCGGTTACGCGGCCGCCTACGCCGGCCTGGCCGACGTTTATCAGGATCAGGTTCTCTTTGCCGAAGCTGCGCGTGAGGTGGAAATTCCCAAGGCCAGGGCTGCCGTCCAGAAGGCTCTGGAACTCGACGATAATCTTTCCGAAGCGCACGATGCGCTCGCGGGCATTCTGGAGCAGGATTGGGATTGGAAGGGAGCTGAGCGGGAACACATTCGCGCTCTTGAACTCAATCCCAACAATGCCAACGCCCATTTGTTCTACGCCAACCATCTCGCTGCCAGGGGCCGGTTCGACCAGGCAGTCGCGGAATTTCAACTCACACAGCGGCTGGACCCCCTCTCGCCTTTTGCGCAAGCCGTCGGCGGCTGGATATTTTATGATGCACGCCAGGACGATCGGGCCATCGCACAATTTCGGAAAGCTCTCGAGATCGATCCCACTTTTGGGATGGCCCATCAGGGGCTGTACCGCGCGTACTCGCGGGAAGGGAAAAAAGACGAGGCGATCCGGGAGTTATTCTATGGTGAGGACGATTCGACCACTCGGGCAGAACTCGACGAAGCTTACCGGACCAGTGGAATTACCGGGCTCTTGCGGGAGAGCCTGAAACTAAATCGCCAGAGCCGGATGCCGATGGGGCCACTGGAACTGGCAAGTCTCCACGCCCGCTTGGGTGAAAACGCCGAGGCGATTGGATATCTCCAGCAATGCGTCAAGAGCCGCTCACCCGGGCTGATGTTTCTGAAGGTGGGTCCGGATTGGGACAATCTGCGATCCGATCCGCGCTTTCAGGAAATAGTTCGCAGCGTAGGACTCCCGGAGTAGAGAGCCCGCCCGGCGCTGACCAGGCTGTTGCGAAACTCAAGATGCGATGAAGAAAGTGGGACAGACACCTCGCACACTCCATCAATTCGTCGCATCGCGGCCAGGTTTGCTCCACTCAAGAGCGGCATGAAGTTCACCTGCACGCAGTGTGCGCACAGCGTCAGCACGGTCGATTTCGACGCGAAAGCGGGCAACCTCCGCACCCAGGCCGCAGCCGCGATCAATGCTCACGCCACCCAAGCGCACCACGCACCGTTGATACTTTCCCCCTCCGATAGTCAGCAGCGCACCTGGCGCTAAGCTGTGAAGTCAACGGGCAACGCAGCACGAGAAAGACGCGTTCCGTTCTTCTACTCGCAGCCTTCTATGTATTGGATCGCCTCAAAGCGACCAGCGTAGAACGCCTTAATCTTCCCCTCGTCCGTTTCGAATCTGATGCCGTACTGACCGTTGCTGGACCGTATCGTCAAATAGTGGCCCTCAGGGCCCGTATAGGCGTGTGGCGCGACTTTCATCCTGGGACCGTACACTTGACGAGCGCGCTTTTCCGAATCGCCAACCTGAATCCCTTCCGCAGTAGGGACACCAGTTCCATCCACGTCGATGCGCGCCAAACGACCGCGCACAATCATGAAGAGGATGTGAGCATGCTTGGCAGGATCCACGTAGAAACACCCTTGCTCATCCTTGTTGTCCGGCATCGAGAACTTTTCGTGAAGAACCGTGTTCAGTTGAGGAAGGGTCATGCCAATCTTGACGGGACCCACCCCATCCTCACGGACCACCCAGACGTCACTGGCCAGAGAACTACTGATGCTCACGATGGCGACAACCGCTAGCAACCCTAACCTGCGCGTAATCATCGGGAACATTCTACATCGGCCAGCCGAGAAGGCCGCTTCCCTACTATGGCTTCATCTGCTTCTGATTGTTGGCGAACAATCGCCATTTCACCCGCAACCGATACACAGGCCATCGATCAGATGAGTCGAGTTCTAGTCCTTCACCGCCCGATCCGTGATCTCAAGCCCTTTGTCGATGATCGCAAAGGCCTCCCGCAGTTGTTGCTCGTTGATGCACAGCGGAGGATTAGTGTAGAAGGTATTCCACCGAACCAGGGTATAGAGCCCGTTCTCCCGGAAGAACTTCCCGAGCGCGGCCATTTCCTCCGAGGTCCCGTTGAACGGAGCCATTGGCTGCCGTGTCTTGCGGTCCCGGATCAACTCGACGATGCCGAACAGCCCGATCGAACGTACTGCGCCCACCGAGCGGTGTTTCGCCTGTAACTCCGCGCCCAGCGTCTTCATGATCGCGCCCATCTTCCGCGAATTCTCGATCAGATTGTCTTCCTCGTAAACGCGAATGGTCGCCAGCGCCGTTGCGCATCCCATCGGATGACTGTTGTAAGTAAGTCCTCCATAGAACACTTTGTCGTCGAAGTACTTCGCAATATGTCGTCTCATGCCGACAGCGCCCAGCGGAATGTAACTCGAAGTAAGTCCCTTCGCCATGCAAAGCAGGTCGGGGACAACCTTCCAATGATCGACCGCAAACCACTTACCGGTGCGGCCAAAGCCCGACATCACTTCGTCGGCGATCATCAGAATCCCGTACTTGTCGCACAGTTTCCGCACCCCTTCAAGATATCCATCCGGCGGCACAAGAATGCCGTTCGTCCCGGTCACCGTCTCCAGAATGAACGCGGCAATCGTATGCGAACCTTCGAGCTGGATAATCTCTTCGATCATGGCCAGCGAAGTTTCCGCCGACTCCCATCCGCGTTCGATGCCGTGATAAGGATCGAGCACGCGCACGACGCCCGGAAGTCCAGGCTCAACGGACCATCGGCGAGGGTCGCCCGTAAGGCTGATCGCGCCGGCCGTGGCGCCGTGATACGAACGATAACGCGCGAGAATCTTGTGGCGTCCAGTGAAGAAGCGCGCGATCTTAACGGCGTTCTCGGTGGCTTCAGCTCCGCCGTTCGTAAAGAAGAAGGTGTCAATATCGCCCGGCGTGATCTCCGCCAGTTTTGCTCCCAGCCGCGCCCGCGGTTCGGTCGCCATGAACGGATTGGCATAGGCCAGCACCGATGCCTGCTCGGTAATGGCCCGGATGACGCGCTCATCGCCGTGTCCGATATTCACCGACATCAACTGGCTGTTGAAGTCGATGAAGCGCTTCCCTTCCGGCGTCCAGAAATAAATGCCCTTGGCCCGCGCCACCGGGATGGGATCGACCTTGGATTGCGCCGACCACTCAAACAGCGTGTGTTTCTTCGTGAGATCGACCATCTCTCGGCCGGTCATGGTCGGGTTGGCAGTCGCGGTAGTCATTTACAAGAACTCCTTGTGTTTTCCTTCGCCCATGGCTTGACGACAACTTTCTTCTCCTGCAGCTCAGCTAGAGGGCCCGAGGGCGGCTGTCCCTACATTAGCTGTGCCGTCAATGCATCTTTCTTTTCGGCGACGTGAGCCAGCGCGGCTTCGAGCACATCCATGGCTTCGTCCATCTGCGCGTCGGTGATGACCAATGGCATGAGCAGGCGAATCACGTTGCTGTACGATCCGGCGGTGATCGTCACCAGGCCATGCTCGTAACAGTATTGTGACACTTGTTTCGTTTCTTCGTCGGCGGGCTGGCGGGTTGTCTTTGAGCGCACGAGCTCGAGTGCCTGCATGGCGCCAAGTCCCCGAACGTCGCCGACCAGTTCCCACTGCGCTTGCCACTTCGCCGCACGCTTGCGGAAACGCTCGCCCAGCGCGTTGGCGCGCGCGCAGAGGTTTTCTTTTTCGATGATATCGAGCACGGCCAGCGCCGCTTCGCAGGCCGCAGGATTGCCCGCGAACGTGCCGCCAAGCTGGCCGAAGCCGGGCGCATCCATGATATCGGCGCGTCCCGTTACCGCAGCCATGGGCAAGCCGCCCGTCAGCGATTTGGCCGTCGTGACCAGATCGGGTTCGAGTCCCAGCCGCTCGCAGGCAAACATCGCGCCGGTGCGCGCGAATCCCGTCTGCACTTCGTCGGCGATCAACAGAATGCCATGTTTGCGACAGATCGCGCCGAGCGTTGGATAGAACTCCGCCGGCGGCGTAACGAATCCGCCTTCACCCAGGATCGGCTCGACGATCACCGCCGCCACCGATTCGGCCGCCACTACCCGCTTGAACGTGTCTTCGATGTGCCGCGCGCAGTGCACATCGCAGGACGGATACTTCATCGCGTACGAGCAGCGGAAGCAATACGCGTACGGAATGCGGTACACCTCGCTCGGAAACGGCTCGAATCCCGCCTTGTACGGATGCGTCTTGCTGGTCGCGGCCATCGCCATATAAGTGCGTCCGTGAAACGCGTCTTCAAAGCAGATGATCGCTTGCCGCTTCGTGTAGCAGCGCGCGATCTTGATCGCATTCTCGACGGCCTCTGCGCCCGTATTCACCAGGACCGTCTTCTTCGGCCCCTTGCCCGGCACCAGCGCGTTCAGTTTCTCGCAGACGGCGATGTAACTTTCGTAGGGCAGCACGTTGAAGCTGGTGTGCAGAAAGCGATCAAGTTGGCGGCGCACGGCCTCGACCACCGCCGGTGCGCGATGTCCGGTGTTAAGGCAGCCGATGCCGCCGGCAAAATCAATCAGGCGGTTGCCGTCAACATCTTCGACGACCGCTCCTTCCGCCTTGGCCACGAAGACCGGCGTGGCGTGAAACGCCGCCTGCACAACGGCAGCATTGCGCCGCTTCATCAGGGCTTGCGAGCGGGGTCCGGGAATGGGTGTGCGCAGTTGAATGGTGGACATAATTCAGTTCTCAGCTGTCAGTTCTCAGTTCTCAGTAAAGTCTGCCCGCGCCAGGGGTCGGTTCTACTGGCAACTGACCACTGGCCACTGACCACTGGCGTTCAGTACCAGCCGATCGGAGCTTCGTTCAGATTGATGTGCACCTGCTTGCTTTCCAGATACTCTTCGATGCCCCACGGCCCGAGTTCACGGCCATAGCCCGACTGCTTGTAGCCGCCCCAGGGTGCTTCCACATACGTCGGCTGCATGTGGTTCACCCAGATGATGCCGGCGCGCAGCGCCTTCACCACGCGCATGGCTTTGAAAATGTCGCGCGTCCAGACGGCAGCGGCCAGCCCGTAGGGCGTGTCGTTCGCGATCTTCAGCGCGTCTTTTTCGTCGTCGAACGGAATCACGGCCGCGACCGGGCCGAAGATCTCTTCTTGCGCAATGCGGGCGCGGTTGTCCACGTCATAGAAAATGGTGGGTTCGATGTAGTAGCCCTTGGCGAACTTCTCCGCCCGGCCACCACCGATGGACATCTTGGCTTCTTTCTTGCCGATTTCCTGATAGGAGCGCACCGTCTCGTACTGGTCCTTGCTCACCATGGGACCCATCTTGGTTTCGCGCTCGAGCGGCGGACCGAGCCGGATTCTCTTGGCCTTCTCGGTCATGGCCTCGACGAACTTCTTGTAGATGGAGCGCTGCACCAGGATGCGGCTGCCCGCCGAGCACACTTCTCCCTGGTTGATGAAGACGCCGAAGAGCGCGCCGTCAATGGCATTTTCGAAGTCCGCGTCGGCGAAAAAGATGTTGGGGGACTTGCCGCCCAACTCCATGGTGACGCGCTTCAAGGTGTCCGCCGCCTGCTTGATGATGACTTTGCCTACGGCATTGCTGCCGGTGAAAGCGATCTTGTTCACATCCGGGTGCTGCGTCAGCGCGGTGCCGCAGACCGACCCCGACCCCGTAACGATGTTCAGCACACCCGGCGGCAGGCCCACTTCCGCTAGCCAACTCGCCAGTTCCAGCGCGGTCAGCGGCGTGACCCCCGCCGGTTTCAGAATGCAAGTGCACCCCGCAGCCAGCGCCGGCGCCATCTTCCAGGTCGCCATCAGCAGCGGATAGTTCCACGGCGTGATCATGCCGGCCACGCCGATCGGTTCCTTCATGGTGAGGCTGACGGCGTTGTCCGGAACCGGGTTGACCGTTCCCAGGATTTTCGTCGCCATGCCGCCGTAATACTCGAAGCAGGTGGCAACGTCGTTGATGTCGTATTCCGCCTCTACGATCGGCTTGCCGCAGTTGCGCGCTTCGATTTCCGCCAGCTTGGCCGCGTTCTGGCGAATCTTTTCCGTCAGACGGAACAAGACCCGGCCGCGCTCCTGCGGCGTGGTCGAAGCCCACGGACCGGTTTCGAAGGCCGCCTTGGCCGCGGCCACCGCCCGGTTTACGTCCTCCGCGTTTCCCGACGGCACCTGCGCGATCACCTCTTCCGTGGAAGGATCGATGATGGCAGAGGTCTTGTTGGACACGCTGTCCACCCATTCGCCATTGATGTACATCTGATAGGTACGAACCTCCGACTTGACTCCGCTTGGCATAAACAAATCTCCTTTCAAAATCTCTGCATTCGCCGGGCTTCGCCCGGCGGGACAGACGAGGGCGTCTGTCCCTACGTGCACCTTGTTCCCCTTCTTCTATTTAACTACTGCGGCCTGCGGTTCTTTCATCCGCCCGTATACGAAAAAGAAAAACGCGGCCAGCACCAGAAAAAACAACGTGAAGCCGAACATCTTCGCTTCATATCTCCAGACCGAAGTAATCTGCCTGGCCGGAAAAAACGCCAATGCAATTCCTAGCGCTGTAGTGACGAAGCCGCAAAATCCGGAAACAATCAGCGTGCCGCGGCTGTAGCGCCCGCCGGCCAGGTCGCCACCGAAAGCAAATTTCAGCAGCGCCGCAAACACAAACAGGAACGGCACCAGTTGCAGAACGACCGCCAGCGAAAGCATGGTCTGGAAAGCTTCCTGCACCCCGCCCGAGGCATAGAAATTGATGACGATCAATATAAGCGATACGACCGCCTGCACGATCAGCGCCGCGTAAGGAGTCGCGTACTTCGGATGTACTCTCCCCAGCCACGACGGCATGTAGGAATCCAGGCCGGCGACAAAGGGAATGCGCGCCGATCCGCCCATCCAGGCCGAGCCGATTCCAGCAATAGACAGGCTCAGCATCAATGCGAAGGGAGTGATAATCCAGGCCACGCCGACTTTGCCGGCCATATGGCTGACCGCCTGCACAATGCCCTGCAGCACGCTGATGTCGTTCTTGCCGACCGCAACCAGCAGGGTCAGCGTCGCTCCGATATAAAGCAGCCCGGAAACCATGCCGCCCCATGCCACCGCACCCGGCAATGTTTTCTGCGGATCGCGGATTTCGTCGCCCATCACCGAAGCAAGTTCGAGCCCGACCAAGCCGAAGCAAATCACGCCGAACGAATTCAGAACAAACCTGGGGTCCGGTGGAACCCGAAAATCAGCGGCGGTTACGGTCGTGCCAAAACGCGACCAGACCGTAAATCCCAGCCCGATCAGAACCGCCGCCGCTATAAAGGTTCCAATCGCGCCCAGATTGTTGAGCCACTTGCCAACTCCCAGTCCAACAATGTTCACGACCGTCAGCAACACCAACAGCGACACAGAAGCTGCCATCGCGAAATTCTTGTTATCGGCGAGCGCCGCGTGGCCCGGGCCCATCGCAAACACGGTTACGCCCACGAAGTACAGCATCACCGTCGGCACGTACAGCATGTTATTTGTCCAGTAGCACCAGCCGGAGAGAAAGCCGTGGAAGTCGCCGAACACTTCTTTTGCCCACAAGTACACGCCGCCTTCGCCGGGGTAGCGATGCGCGAGTTCAATCACCGCGATCCCCTGCGGCCAGAAAAACAGCAGCAGCGAGATGATCCAAAGCCAGACGGTCACGCCACCGTTGGCGGCGATGCTCGGGACAACGTTGAGATTGAATACGGCGACGACAAACAGCAACACCAGGTCAAAGCGTCCGAGGACGCGCTTCAGGTGCGGCTGGTTGGGATCGTTATTGGACATTGTTCGATGTTGCGATCAGTTCGGGCGATCGTCAGAATCGGGTCATCGGGCCATCGGGTGATCGGTTTCAGATGGCCCGATGACCCGATGGTTAGATGACCCGATCTGACCTAGTGCGTTGCTACCGCTCCCAACCGCTCGTGTTGCGCGGCGGCGAGAGACTCGGCGATATCGGCAAATGCCGCCAGGTGCTTGTCGATATCGGCCTCGGTGTGCTGCACGGAAATCGTCCACTGCTCGTCCCACCAGTAGGGCTGGCACAGCACGCCGCGATTCACCATGCCAAACCAGTAATGGCGCCACAGGTCCGCGTCAATCGGCAGCCAGTCGCGGTAGTTGCGGATTTCCTTCGGATACAACATCAGCACGCCGTTCGCCCCCGCGCTCGCGATGTAGCCCTGCAAGCCAACTTTCGCGATGGTCTTCTTATATCCGTTCACAAGCTTGTTACTAAGTTTCTCGATGAGCGCGTAGTTCGCCCGAGTAAGCACTTCGCGAAAAGTTGCAATGCCAGCCGCCATCGAAATCGGATTCGTGTTGTAAGTGCCGCCGTGGAAAACTTTGTGGTCCGAGATCAAATTCATGACCCGCTTGTGCGTACCGAAAGCCGCCAGCGGAAATCCACCGCCGATCGACTTCGCCAGGCAGATCATGTCGGGCGCCACGCCGAAGTATTCCGAAGCTCCGCCCCAGCACAGCTTCGCGCCCGTCTTGACTTCGTCGAAGATCAACAGCGCGCCATGCTTGTCGCAGAGCGCCCGTAGACCTTCCAGAAATCCCTTCTGCGGCATGCAGAGGCCAACGTTCATCATGATCGGCTCCAGGATGATGGCCGCCACCTCATTCGGATTCTCTTTGAACCGGCGCTCCACCGTTTCCAGATCGTTGAATGTCGCAACCAGCACGTTCGCGATGCTCGCCTTCGGCACGCCCGCTCCGCCCGAAACCGCCTTCGGATTCTTGATATCGCCAAAATCGTCGGCGGGCGGGTGCGGCTTCACGCTGACCAGCGCCGCATCGTGCAGGCCGTGGTAACCGCCTTCGAACTTGATGATCTTGTCGCGTCCCGTAGCGGCGCGGGCGAGACGAATGGTGTGCATGGTGGCTTCGGTGCCGCTGTTGCCGAAGCGGCACATCTCCACCGGAAAACGCGTGCAGATCTCTTCCGCCAGTTCCCACTCCATATTGTGCGGCATACCGTAAGCGGTGCCCTTGTGCAGGCGCGCTTCCACCGCCTTGATCACCGCCGGATGCGAGTGGCCCGCCATGAGCGTGCCGAAACATAGATTGTGGTCGATGTATTCGTTGCCGTCGAGATCGCGGAACTTGCTGCCCGACGCTTCTGACACAAAGATAGGATACGGATCGTAGGCGCGATAATTGCTGGCCACGCCCAGGGGCAGGCGCTTCAGGTTTTTCTTATACGCTTCGGCGGACTTCGGAGTGCGGCGCTCGAACGTGTCGAGCTCTTTTTGCAATGCGGGGTACATCGTGATCTCCAATAAGACTCAGGCCGGGTAGGCCATTAGATTGGGCCCGGGCGGCCGAAACCGCCCGGATCTTCGGACAAAAGCCGAGGACTAGAAGTAGAACTTCAAAGCAAATTGTACCAGCCGCGGGTCGCGAGCCTGCTGCACCTGCCCGAACGTCGTGTTCGAATAGTTGCCGTCCGGGTTGACGAACTGCGTCTTGTTGAACAGGTTAAAAATATCAGCGCGGAACTGGAAGTATCTTGATTCCGTCAGAGAAATCTTTTTTGAGGCGGTGATGTCAAACTGGTTTTCGCCGGGGCCGCAACAAATCGAGCGTGGGGTAGTAGCGAAGGTTCCCAGCGTCGGATCCGAGAACTGCGCCTGGTTGAGATAACGGTGAGCGCAGTCCGGGGTCAGGGTTCCAGTGCACGGCGTACCGTCGGCATGAGACAAGATCTTGGCGTTCAACACCTGCGGCGTGTTTCCTGTCATCTGCGGCGCGCCCGCTCCCAGGAAGAACAAGCTGCTGATCAGCTCATTGTCATCCTCCGTCTGGATGCGGATGGGGAAGCCACTCTGGAGTTGAATAATTCCCGAGATCTGCCAGTCGTCCAGAACCTTGCCGGCAAAACCGTTGTACTTGCGGACTGGAATCGCCCAAACATAGTTGATGACGAAACGCTGCTTGGAGTTGAACAGCGAAAGCGCACGGCTTTTCCTGAAGTTGAAGGGGTTGACGGTCTCTTCGAAGCTGGAGGCCCAGTCCAGCGACTTGCTGAAGGTGTAGGACGCCTGCAACTGTACGCCATGGGAGAATCGCTTCTCCAAACTGGCCTGCAAGGAGTTGTAGGCAGAGGTGGCAATCGTGTCCTCGGCAAAGATATTGGTGAAGACGGGGATGCCATCTACCGGGCAACCGGTATTGGGGGTAAATGCAGGCTGGGTAGGATCACAGTTGGGCGAGGAATATGGTCTCAGGCCAACCAGGTTCAAAGTCTGGCCTGTTGCCTGTACTACCGTGCCATTCGGCATATGGAAGCCATTCGGCAGGACCGACGGGGTAAGCGTGACACTGTACTGGTTGTCTTCGGCAAACGGCCCGCAATTGCTCTGCTGTCCGTACGAATAGACGCTGTTGGCATTGTTGTTAGCAAGCGTCATGATGTCCAGACAGGTTTGCGGGTTAGCCGCATTGATGTCGTGCGAAGCCAGCAGACGGTGGCCCTGCGAGCCGACGTAGCCGAGTTGCAGAACGATGTCCCGGGCCAATTCCCTCTGAATCGTAAAGTTGTATTGCGCGGTGTACTGGGTGCGCATCTTCGGCTGGAAATCGCCGTAGAGCAGCATGGGGCGGAAACTGGCCCAATCCTGGGGCGTACCCTGTGGGGGACTCAAAATGCCGTTGAAGGGGTTGGGGTTGATGTATCCCCCCTGGGCGACAAACGGAGTATTCAGGAACGTCGAGGGCAAGAATGTGCTGCCGCCGAATGGAGGCTCGGCGCCGAACTGCTCGAGTACCAGCTGCTCCATTGGGTTGTAGAACATCCCCCAACCGGAGCGAATGCTGGTTTTGCCGTTGGAGCCAAATATTTTGCCCAAGGCCCCACTGGTAAAACTCGGGCTGTAGGCAATGCCGATTCGAGGCGCGAAAGCCTTGTAGTAGGTCTGCGTCATGCCGGGGGGCACGCCCGGGTCTCCCGGAACAACCAGTCCGGTAGGCAGCACACCCGCCTCGGCGCAGGTGCTCACGCCAAAACTGGCTTGCTCGTCAGCGGTCAAGTAGCAGGGGTAAGCCTTCGAATTCTGCCCTGGGCGATAGGTCTGGACGTGGCGCAGAATATCGGTCAGCGGCGTATCCAGCTCCCAGCGCAGTCCATAGTTCAACGTCAGGCTGGGTTTGATCTTCCAGCTGTCCTGCGCAAACAGATAGACTCCCGTGCTGCGGACGTTCTCTCGCTGCGCCGATCCCTGCACATAACTGTCGGCAAGACCGAGGAGGTAGCCGGGATAGTTATTGTCATACAAGACAGAATCGGAAGTGGAGCTGTTAAAAGTAAACTGGCCGCTGACGTTGTAATACAGGGTCTGGTCGAAGCGCGAGCGGCGCACGTCGGCGCCGAACTTCACGGTGTGGTTCCCCTTGACCCAAGTCAGGTTGTCGGTCCACATGAACGAGTTCCCCACCTGCGGTAACTCGCCCTCCCAGCCGTTACCGATCGCGAAGCCGCCGGCGACGCTAATAAAGGGCACACCGGTGTGGCTAGCCGGCAAGCCGGTGGTAATGCCAGCCTTGGCCGGATCGCTGAGCCCGCCGCTGATCAGCGCGTTGATGGCGGACGAATCGGAAGTTCCGTTGAAGCATACCGCCTGTGCCGCCGTCGAGGAGCACGACGCCTGCACAGCTCCGGTGGATTGGGGGTGCTGGAAGGTCAACTGGCCTTCGCGCATGTAGGTGAAGTGGAATTCGTTGACCAAGTTGTTGCTGATGGACCAGGTGTAGCTCGGATTGACCTGCTGGTACCGCGCGCCCACTTTAGAACCAAAGCCCGGAATATTGGCACCCGAGGCTTGGAAGTTGTAAAAGGGCTGAAGGTTCTTGTCGTCGGTGTAGTAGTAGTAAAAGCTGAAATTCTGGTGATCGTTGATGCGATGGTCCAAGCGCAGGGTGAACTGGTCCTGATTGTCGGCGCTGGTGGGTACGCCTTGATAAGTGGTCCCGTCGGGCCGGTTGGCAGCGGGGACGAAACGGAGCATGTCGACCGCAACCGGATCCATACACTCCGTTGGGATGGTGTTCGACGGGAAGACTCCACCAACGCCGCCCCATGGCAGCGGGTTCAGACTGCTATACCCGCCGGTAGTGTAAAGATTGTAGATCCCGCCTGTTGCAAGTCCCAGCTTGGAATCACAGTTCGGACGCCCGTCGAGAGCCTGTGCGACGAATGGGTCGGAGATTCCGCCGCTAAATGTCGAACCCGAGGAAAAATCCCCTGTTCTCTCAGCGGGCGTAGGCACAATAACGGTCTGCCCTGAAATTCCCTGCCGCAAGCGGCGTCCTTCATACGATGTGAAGAAGAAGCTTCGGTCTTTCTTGAGCGGGCCCCCGAAGGTACCGCCGAATTGGTTCTGGTTGAACTGGGGGTTGACCGTGTTGAAGTAGCCCTGGGCGTTCAGAACTTTGTTCCGGAAGTATTCATAGACGTTGCCGTGCCATTTATTGGTCCCAGACTTGGTGATCACATTCACCACCGCACCTGAGTTGCGCCCGTACTCGGCATCGAACGTGTTGCTGATCACACGAAATTCCTCGATGGCGTCTGGCGTAGGCTGAATCGTGGGCAGGTTCACGAACTGATCGTTAGCATCGCCGCCGTTGACGCTGAAATTATTGGAGCGGTCGCGGCCCCCGTTGACAGAAACCGAGCCCGAACTGTCGCTGCCATAGAAAGTCCCGCCGCTCGATCCTAACTGCGACTGCACGCCCGGCTGCAACTGCAAGAATTGATACGAGTCGCGGGCATTGAGTGGAAGTTCGTTCACCGACCGGTTGTTCACGATCGCGCCCAGTTGCGTACTGGTCGTATCCACCAGCGGGGCCTCCCCGGTGACTTCCACCACTTCCTTGGTCTGGCCGATCTGGAGAACTGCGTTGAAGGTGATGACCTGGTTCAACTCCAGGACGATTCCCCTGCGGACGCTGGTCTTGAATCCCTTCAAGTCGAACGAAATCGTGTACGTGCCCACCGGAACTTGGGGGAAGCCATAGTCGCCGCTGTCGTTGGTTTGAGTTTCGCGAGTGATTCCGGTCGCTTCGTTGGTGGCGGTGACTTTCACTCCGCCCAGCACGGCGCCGCTGGTATCGGCAACGCGGCCGAGGATGCGGCCGCCCGTACCCTGGGCGGACACGAGCGTGGAGCAGATCAGGCACAGGCTCAGGACGACGAGCCAGCTAGACATCCGGAACGGTTTTGACGTCGGCATGGGACAGATCCTCCAGGTCTCGGGGGCAATTTTGTTAGATCCGATTCAGCTTGCGTGCAACACAAACCTTGCTATAATCGCGCAAGGTTAGAGGTTCCGCGGCCCGCTGTCAAGCGGAAAGTGCTTCCCCCCTAGCTACCAAAATTCATAGGGGAAATTCATGTCGAGCGACGCTCAGGTCTATCTGAAAATCGGCGACGTAGCGCGGCTGGTGGGCATATCGCCCTCGGCCATTCGCGGCTGGGAGAATCTCGGCCTCACGCGCCCCCAGCGCACCAAGAGCCGGTATCGCCTGTACACCAACGACGACGTGCGCCTGCTGAAAAAAGCGCGCTATTTGCGCAAGGTCCGCGGACTGAACGCGGCCGCCATCGTGCAGATGCTGAAGCGCGAGGGCGCCATCAAACCGGCCGCCAGCAGCGGCGCCGCTGCGATTGGCCCTCGACTGCGCCGGCTGCGCACCAAGCGCGGCCTCAGCCTCGCCGAAGTCGCCTCGGCCGCGGAAATTTCGATTGGCTTCCTGAGCGCGCTCGAACGCTCGCAGATGAGCGCATCCGTCGGCACACTGCGCCGGCTGGCACGCTACTACCGCACCAACATCCTTGATTTTCTCGATGCCACGGAATCGAATACCCGATTGGTGCGCCCGCCCAAGCGCAAGGTGCTCGAAGCCGGTCCCGGCGTGCGCATGGAGTTGCTCGCCTGGGGCAACAAAGTCATGGAGCCGCACCTGTTCCGCATCGCGCCCCAAGCCGGCAGCGGCGAGTCCTACGCCCACGAAGGCGAGGAGTTCCTGTTCGTGTTGCGCGGAGAGCTGAAGATCGCTCTGGACGGCGAGGAGTACGATCTGAAACGCGGCGACAGCTTTTATTTTGAGAGCGCCACGCCGCACCACTGGAAAAATCCCGGCCGCAGCGAGACCTGGCTGTTGTGGGTCAACACGCCGCCGACATTCTGAGTACGACAAAGAATCGAGACTATGCGCCTTCCCCAACCGCGTCTCTACATCGCATTCCTGCTCGCATCCCTGTTCTCGATCCCGGCTCTCGTGGCGTCGGATGCGCCCTCGCAGCCCGCCGACGTGGACGTGATCATTACCAACGCCCGCATCTACACCGTCGATCCGCAGCAGAAATGGGCGGAGGCGATCGCGGTTCGAGGCGACAAGATCGTCGCGGTCGGCGAGCGCAAACAGATTGAAGCGCTGCGCGGTCCCGCGACAAAAGTGATCGATGCCGGCCAGCGACTCTTATTGCCGGGCTTCACCGACTGCCACATTCATTTCATGGATGGCTCACTCGGTCTCACGCGCGTGGATCTGAACGACGCGACCACCGTCGCCGAAATCCAGAAGCGCGTCAAAGAGTACGCCGACACACACCCCAGCGCTCACCCTAGCGAAATCTGGATACAAGGTATGGGCTGGACCTATCCCACGTTCGGGCCCTCCGCGCTTCCGAATAAAAAGATACTCGACGATGTCGTGCCCGATCGTCCCGTGTATTTGGTTGCCTTCGACGGCCACAGTTCATGGGCCAACAGCAAGGCGCTCGCCATGGCCGGCATTGATCGCAACACGCCCGACCCGCCCAACGGAAAAATTGTTCGCGACGAAAACGGCGACGCCACGGGCGCGCTGAAAGAAGCGGCCGGCGATTTAGTGGGATCAAAAACTCCTGTGCCCACGCGCGCCGAACGCCTGGAGGCGCTGCGCAAAGGCATGCGTGAAGCGAACCGCGTGGGTCTGGCGCGCGTGCACAGCGCTGGCCAGGACTTCGAATATCTCGACCTCTACGACGAACTGCGCAACCGCAGCGAGTTGACGCTCCGCTTTTACGTCGCGTATTTTCTCAACCCGCCCGGCCTGACGCCGGAATCCACTTCGCTTATCGAAAACGCCCGGCGACAATACTACGACGACTGGATCGAGGGCGGCGCCGTGAAAACCATGCTCGACGGCGTGGTCGAGGCCCATACCGCCGCCATGCTGGCGCCCTACACCGACGATCCGACGCAGAGCGGCAAACTGTTCTGGGACCCGGACAAGTACAAAGCCACCATCGCCGATCTCGACGCACGCGGCCTTCAGATTTTCACGCATGCGATCGGCGACAAGGCAGTGCGCCTTGCGCTCGACGCCTACCAGAACGCCGCCGAAGTGAATCACACAAAAGACGCCCGCCCGCGGATCGAGCACATCGAGACCATTGCCGCCGAGGACGTTGACCGCTTCGGCAAGCTCGGCGTCATTGCCAGCATGCAGCCGCTGCATTCCTATCCCGACGACGACACGCTCAACATATGGGCGCGCAACATCGGACCCGAGCGTGCCTCGCGCGCCTGGGTCTGGCGCAGCATTCAGGAGAAGGGCGGAGCGCTCGCCTTCGGCAGCGACTGGCCGGTCGTCACGCTGAATCCCTGGCCCGGCGTGCAGACCGCCCTCACGCGTCAAACTTCGGAAGGCAACCCACCTAGCGGGTTCATTCCGCAGCAGCGGTTGAACCTTGAAGACACCATCCGCGGCTACACGCTGGGCGCGGCGTTCGCCGGGCGCCGCGAAAAAACCGAGGGATCGCTCGAACCGGGCAAGCTCGCCGACTTCATCTTGCTCGACCGCGACCTGTTCAAAATCGAGCCCTCGGAAATCGGCAAGACCGAAGTCCTGATCACCATGGTCGGTGGCAAAATCGTTTACCAGTCGCCGAATTGGAAGGATCGCGCGCCAGCAGACAAGAGCCCAGCGGAAAAGAAATGAGGGAGAGACAAGTCATGTTGTGCCTTAAACTCAACCCGCTCGAAGAGCTCGCGAAAAAGCTCTACCTCGCCACACCGGCAAAATAGAACCTGGCCCCGTGGCCGTCAGCCCATTGCTTTAATCGAGGCTGCTCTCGGCTGGCAGCGGCACGTCCAGGTGGGCGAGGTGAGCATCGCCCTCGGGCGCATCGAGGCGATCGTAGGGCCGAAACAGGACGGCGTAGAACAGGCCGGTGGCAAACACGACCATCGTGCCTACAATCATTCCGTAGTTGCGATACCAGGGATCCTGCGGCGTGCGCGGCCATACCATATTGACGATGGCCAGGACACCATAGGCGAGCGCCGCCAGGTTGACCGGCCACGCCCAGACGCCCAAACGAAACTCCCCGCTTGGTTTCCAGCCCTTCGCGCGCGCGATCAGGGCTCCCAAAACAATCATCTGGAAGGCGACGTAGATTCCGGCGGAGCCAAACACGATAATGGTCTTAATCATTTCCTCAAGAAACAAGCCTGCAATCGCAATGCAGGCCGGTACAGTGCCGGCCACCAGCAGGGCGATGACCGGAACTCGAGTGCGTTCGGAAAGCGTACTGAGCTGGGCGCCGCCAAAGATCATACGGTCGCGGCCATAGCTGTACAACAGGCGGCTGGTAGCAGCCTCCAGACTGATCAGACAAGAGAAGAATGAAACCATGACCACCGCAATGACCGCCCGCAGCCCGATCGGGCCCACGGCGGCGCGCAGGGTGGTAGTCACTGGATCCGCATCCTTGCCCGACAGCGCGGCGTTCAAATCGGGTATGGCCAACACCAGAGCCAGACAAACCAGCATGGCCGCGAACCCACCGATATAGATGGTCATGCGCATGGCCTTGGGAATGGCGCGGCCGGCGTCCGGGGTTTCCTCGGCGAGGTCCCCACAGGCTTCAAAACCGTAGTAGCAGAACATAGCGGCGACGCTCGACGCCAGGAACGCAGGCAAGTAATGTCCATTGCTGCCCAGGCCGAAACTTTGGAACAGGACCCCGAAGCTCTGGTGACGGGCCACGACCAGCAGGTAGCTCCCCACCACGACCGCGCCCAGCAATTCGCAAACGAATCCGAACATGGCGACCCGCGCCAGAAGCTTCGTGCCGCTGACATTCAGAGCCGTAGTCACGACGATCATGGCGACCGCGATCGCGACTTCTCCGCCCTGGCTTACCTTGATGCCGAGAAGCTGGGCTACATAAGGAGCTCCTCCCACGGCCACCGCCGCAATGGTGGTACACAAGGCCCACAGATAGACCCACCCCGCCATCCACGCCCAACGTTTTCCCACCAGCCGCCGGGCCCAGGGATAGAGACCGCCGGCAATGGGAAACTGAGAGACAATCTCTCCGAACACCAAGGCCACCAACAGCTGTCCCAGCCCGACAAACAAATAGCTCCAGAACATGGGTGGACCGCCCGTGACGATGGCAAAGGCGAAAACCGTGTAGACGCCGACTACCGGCGATAGGTAGGTGAACCCGAGCGCGAAGTTCGCCCACAGGCTCATGGAGCGATCGAACTTGGAGTCGTAACCGAGGGCTTCGAGCTGAGCGGAGTCTCGCTCTGCTGTGGTTGCCTTTGTTGTCATAAAGATCCTTTCCGGACTTGGGGCCCGAAAAATTCTGGGAGCCGCCAGACATTTGCGCCGGGGGCAGGCTGGCAACTCAATCTAGGGTTTCCCCCGTGCTCCTCTGTGACCCCCGTGGTTCAAGCTTTTCTTTCCTACCGCAACCCCCTCTGATGAACCCTCGAAAACGTCCAGCAAGGAGTCGCCTGCGATTCTGCGTCACTTGGCATCGCTGGGAGGGGTTGGCAACAGCCCGACCTGGCGCATGATTGTAGCCACATCGTAGAAATCGAGGCAGCGCGATATTTTGCCATCGCGCACGTCGATCACGCTGACGCCTCGCACGGAAAACTTCTTTCCCGTCTTGAACACGTCCTTATCGGTACCGCTAAACATCCATTCGATGGTTCCGTGGCCGCCGTGGACATTGGCGCGCACCAGCTTGAGTTCGAGATCGGGAACGCCGTCAAATTCTGAGACGGCGAACTTACGCAGTTCGGCGCTGCCGTGACTAACCTCGCCGAACGCTACGTCCTCGTAGAAAATGTCGCTGGTGAACAAGGGGAGCATTTTGTCTGGGCTGTGTGAATTCCACGCCGCAATCAACTTTTCCGCCACAGCGGCGTCGCGATCGCTGGCGGGCTTGCCCTCGGGCGGGGCCGCGATCGCCGGCAGAACCAGCATGGCAAGCAGGATGGCGCCAGTTAGAACTCGCTTCCTAGAGCTGGTTTCACAAATCGGTTTTGGGTAGGGCACGGCTTCAGCCGTGCCGTTCAGGGCCTTGAAAAATGCGGGCTTTAGCCCCTGAGGGACGTGCCTTCCGAGCTGAAAGACATTTCTGAAACCAGCTCTATTCATTTTCATTCCCTCCAATCGGACATGAGCAGCCTAAAACCTTGCGCGATTATAGCAAGGTTATGAAAGAGAGCAAGCGTTCTCTGCCGGGTGACCCAAGCTTTTGATCTCGCTGGCACAAATAACACAGGGGGTGCCCCATCCTTCGCGCACTTTGCGAAGGGTGGGAGTCGAAATGTTCGCACAACCGGACGAACACATGTCGTATCGGCAGCACCGCTACCCGCCCTTTCCATGGACGAAATCGCCGTCACCTTCTTCCTCATCGGCCGCGACAACACGCTTCCGCTCGAAATCTGGGGACGGCTCCGGCGCGGCATCACGCCGGAGATCAATGCCATCTCGACCATCATCTTTGTGTTCTCGCTGGTCGCGATTGTGTTCTGGTATAGGCTGCGGACGCGGGCGGAAGTGACTCCGGAAGTCGGCGCTGAGTTGGTTGAAACTGCGGAAGGCTAGCTTCTCCTTTTGACAAGCGTGCCAGACGCGGCCGACTCCCCCCACGATCGCGCTCGAATGGAGAGCCTCATTTCGTTCTTCCATAGAGCGCACGGAGGGCTAGCCTCACTCCATCGCCTTGCTTCAGCTTCCAGATTTCAGGATGCAGATCAATGTATTTGCAGACTGCGGCCCTAAGCTCGCCTTGCGTCTTGGGAAGATCAAGATCATCGGGCGTGGCGTCCGTAAACCCGGCTATGTATCCCAATAGGTAGCTACTGTTCCCCAGCATCGTTACGGTCACCTGGTCGGGATGAGTCTCCATCCTAGCCCATGCTTCGCAGTAGTCATGCAAATCTCCTGTCGTTATAGTCCCACTATGTTGCGCCCATACCGGAGCGCAGAGCGTCAGCCCCAGCAGAGTCGCTGCAATCGCTTTCATGGTCCCTCCTTCGCCGTGCGGCGATCCGGTGATGGCGACGCCTTAGTCCAAGCTCGGAATATTTATCACGGTGTTTGTTTTCGGAAGAGGGCCTCGCGCGAAATATTCTTTGATGCGCTTCTCGGGTTCTGAGAGTGTTTCCCAAACACCATCGGGAATCCGAGCTTCTACGACAACGTGTTCGCCGTCCTCCCAAATATTCACCTCATAGGCATGGACAGCTAGGAACTGACCGCCTACGCTTGGCTGCCGTATCTCTTTAACCTGTATCTTTCTCAGCGATTCTAGCATCCTGACCTCCCTTCCCCTGCCGTTACAACCTCGACAATGTTTCCACAAAGCAGACACTGGCGATAGCTCGGGGTAACATTCACACCCGGCTCCGCCATAGGCCCTTCGCGGTCATTCTCGAAGCACTTTACACAAAGGGGCTGCTGAGGACGGTCTTTGCGATAATAGAACGGGTTGCAAAACACGTACTCTTCACGCTTGAGACGCGGCTTTTCTCGAAGCACGCGCTTACCAAGCTCGTACAGTTTCTTCAAGACCTCCAAGGCAGTCTTCGCGATTGCGCACGGTTCCATATCGCTCATGCTCCTTCGAGGGGGCGGGTGGCCCAGGCTTTTGATCCCGCTGGCGTAAATAATACAGTGGGTGCCCTCGATAAGAGCGAAGGCTCTGTCAAGGCATACTGATCCTGGGCAGTGCCGAAGCACCGCTTTCTTTGCCAGAGAGGTTGAGGACCAAGGCTCTGGAAATCTCACGCGGAATCACTTCCCGGTGGAAGATCGTTCCACCAACCATCGATTCGGCCCGGACATCGACCATGATTCTTCTATGCGAACATCCCGCCGTCGCCGGGCCGGTGCGAAAGTGGAAAACGTTTTTTGTTTTCCAAGGCGCGTCTTTTGCGCCGGCTTTTGCACGGGCCGATCGGGATGCGAGAGCGCCCAATCAACTTAGCGGTCTAGCTTGCGCCGACCAGGGGCACCCGCGGGCTGCTCTCGATGCGAACGATCTCTGGATACCCGGTGTTCGTGCGCAGCATCCAGTAGAGTCGTACCGC
>Ga0187865_1000611_pt1 | contig 48020 bp, 50 predicted proteins | sample June2016WEW_11_1_2_FD_132989 | JGI IMG/M metagenome (GOLD analysis project Ga0187865, IMG submission 132989) | Peatland microbial communities from SPRUCE experiment site at the Marcell Experimental Forest, Minnesota, USA - June2016WEW_11_100 | ecosystem: Environmental > Terrestrial > Soil >...
GGTGTTGGTAAAAGGCGTTCATCGCTGTCCTCCAAGCTCACTACCTGGAAGTTTATGCGATGAACGCCTCCCGAGCACCTGCCAGGGATACCAAGGGCAAAGCCCTTGACTAGCTTGCCCTCGCCCGCTTGCGGGAGTTTTTCTCAGGCAACCTTCGGCATGTCAACCACCTTCGGCTGCAAGCCCGCCTTCGCCAGCAGGGCATAGACCACGAACCCGGTGAGGAAACTGTACAGCACCGCCGGCTGCACGTAGGTTTTCACCTCCGCGGATAGGGGCAGGAACGGCAAGATCCCCACCACGAACCCGGCCGCCCAGGCGACGTACCCGGCAAAATTGATTCCCGCGCGCGGCCCGGCCCAGCGCCTGCCGGAGAGCAGGTAATCCGCCGCCATGGCGCCGCAGATGGGCCCGAAAGAGGCGCCTACGATGTTGAAGAAAGGAATCAGATTCGCCGCCACTCCCGTGACTGCCAGCACGATTCCGACCGCCGCTCCCGCCATGGTGGATGCCACCCGCGGCACGGCCGGGATCATGGTCGAGAAGCTGTTGCCGGCGATGAACGCGCAGAAGCACGTCGGCGGGATGGACGCGATGGCGAAGAGGAAGAACATGGCGGTCCCGATCACGCCGCCGATGGAATGGATCACGTCGGCGTAATCGAAGCCCTGGCTGAGCCCCAAGCCATGCGCGCCCGCGATGGCCGCCAGCGGCAGCCCGCCCGCCACCAGCACGGCCAGCGCAATGCCCACCAGGCCGCCCCATCTGACGTCCTTTGCGTGGCGCGAATTCAGGCCGAAATCCGCGCCCGCCGCGCCCGCCGTGGCGAAAAAACCGATCACGATCGCCAGCGTCATGGTGAACGCCACGAAGGGATTGTCCTGGGCCGCTGGCGGATGGTATCGCCCGATCCCGCCGACGGTCTGGAAGAAGACCATCAGCAGCATGAGCAGCGGAATAGCGTTCAGGAGCAGTGAGACTTTCGCCACGTACCGAATGCCTTTGGCGCCTACCCAGGCCATGAGGCAGCCCCAGATGACTCCCGTCGCGATAAACGGCGGGCCGCCGGGCTGGGAGTTCATGCCGAGGCCCTTCAGTATGAATTCGCTGGCGACGGATGTGGCCACCGCGAACCAGCCGATCTGCAACAGCCCCATCAGCAGCCCCGGCATGAGGTAGCCGCCCTGCACGCCAAACGTCGAGCTTCCCACCACGTACAACGGGAAGCCGGTCTTCATCCCCAGCATGGCGGGCACCAGATAGTAGAGGGAATAGCAGAGCAACCCGGCGGCCACCAGGCCGGCCAGGCACACGGCGAGACTGCCGTGCGCGAGGGTGTCCCCGGCCATCAACCGGTAGAACGCGATCCACAGAAAAATCCCGGCGTAGCTCGGTGCGGTATTGGCATACCACGGCGCGCGCTTCCCCATCGGGTTGGGCGCGGCTTTCGCAAGATAGTCCGGCAACATGGCCACTCCTTTTGGTTCCCAACAACCTTCACGAAGCGGCCAGTATACTACACTGCACCGTCCGACTCCCACCCCGCGAAACTGCTACAATCCGTTTTCATATTTCAATTGCTGGCATGGCGCCACCGTGATCCGACGGATTTTCAAAGCGTTTCATTACCGGGATTTCCGCCTGATGTGGATCGGCGCCTGCACCTCCGCCATCGGCACCTGGATGCAGATGCTGACGCAGAGCTGGCTGATCTGGAAGATGAGCCACAGCACCTTCCTACTGTCCTTGGACCCCATCCTGCAGGCGACTCCGATCTTCCTCTTCTCGCTGGTGGGCGGTGTGTTTGCCGACCGCATCGAACGCCGCCACTTGCTGATGTTTTCCCAATTCGTTCAGATGTCGTGCGCGCTGGTGCTGACTTTCCTGGTCGGCTTCCACGTGGTGAAGGTCTGGCACTTTCTGACCTGCTCCTTCGTGGTGGGTTTCGCGCAGGCGTTCGGCGGGCCGGCCTATACGGCGCTCATCCCCACTCTGGTCAGCAAAGAGGATATGCCCAACGCCATCGCCCTGAACTCCATCCAGTTCAATGCGGCGGTGATGATCGGGCCGGCCTTGGGGGGAGTGGCTCTGGCCAAGCTCGGCGCCACCTGGTGCTTTGCGCTGAACACACTATCGTTTCTGGCCCCGGTCGTCGCACTGATGATGCTGACGGTTCGCTTCCTGCCCGAGAAAACCACCGCAAGCATCCTGGGCAGTATGAAAGAGGGCATCCGGTTCGTTCGCAAACAGGGCGCCATGGAGGGGCTCATCGTGCTGGCGTTCTGCATGACGGCCCTATCCCTGCCGATGAGGACCCTCCTTCCGGTGTTCGCCACGGATATCCTTCACAGAGATTCGGGCACGTTCGCGCTGTTCCTGTCCATATCGGGCACAGGCTCGGTGGTGGGCGCGCTGGCCGTGGCCGGATTGGGCAACGTCCGCAACAAAGGCCGCATTGCTCTCGCCATGATGGTCTGCCTGGGAGCCTGCATTTCGGGCTTTGGTCTTTCCCGCTCCGTCGGGTTGAGCTGCATGATGCTGTTCTTTTCCGGCGCGTCGACGATGGCCGTCTTCGCCATGGTGAGTTCCCTGGTGCAGCTCATCGTGACCAACCAGATGCGAGGCCGCGTCATGAGCGTGTATAACTTCTCCTTCCGCAGTGGGATGCCTGTGGGAAACCTGTTGGCTGGATGGCTCGTCCCAGTATTTACGGCCCCCGCCGTGCTCGCCGTGAACGGAGCGCTGCTGATTGCTCTGGGCCTGTACTTCCTCCTGGTGCAACGAAGGGTCGCCGCGCTTTGAGGTAAGAGGACGAGAACATGATTTTAGGACTGGCAATGGCAGGCTTCATGGCTGCCGCTCCTTCCGCGCTCGAAACGGCGCGCGACCAGCAGGATCGCGCTACGCTCGAAAAGATGGTCAATGAATACTCGGCTGTGGCGGCCAAGGCCCCCACCAACGCCGACGCTCAATACCGGCTGGCGCTGGCGGCCTCCTACCTGGCGGAGGTCGCCATCGAGCAGCACGACCGGAAGCAGGGACGGCAGGCCGCCGAACAGGGAATCAAGGCGGCCGAGAAGGCCATCTCACTCAAGCCCGATGCCGAATACTATCGCGTGCTGGCCACTCTTTGCGGCCAGGCAATCACGGATGTCCTCAGCGGCCTCAGCTACGGCCCACGCGCCAGAGACGCCGTCGACCGGGCCGTCGAGAGAGCGCCCAAGTCCTCGTCCGTCTACGTAGCCCGCGGAGTCGGCAGCTATTATCTGCCTGCCCCGTTGGGCGGCGGCGCGAAACAGGCCATCGCCGATTTCCAAAAGGCCCTTGATCTCGATCCCAAAAATGCGGAAGCGTACTTGTGGCTGGGGCTCAGCCTCCGCAAGGAGAACCGGGACGCGGAAGCGCGCCAGGCCTTCGCCAAGTCGCTCGAGATGAATCCGAACCGCATCTGGGCCAGGCAGCAGTTGGAAAAGACGCCGGTCAAATGAAGCGCCTGGCGATCGCCGTTTCAGCCGTTGCGCTCGCGCTCCTGACGTTCGTTCAATTCCCGGGCCACACCTGGCTGCAGCAGGATACCCAGATTTATGCGCCGGTTCTCGAGCACCTGCGGGACCCCTCGGTGCTGCGCAACGAGATACTCGTCCAGCAGCCGCTCGCCGCGTACACTCTTTACGACGAAGCGGCGCTGGCTCTGCGCGGTCTTACGGGCTTCGGTTTCCGCGAGGTGCTGGAGTTCGAGCAGGTGCTGGCCCGCGCCTTGGGCATCTGGGGGCTGTACCTGATGGCCGAAGCGCTGGGGCTTTCGATGGGCCCGGCCCTGCTGGTTTCCGCCATCTGTTCATTGGGCGCGACGATTGCGGGCCCCACGGTTCTGTCCATCGAGTACGAGCCGACGCCGCGCGCCTTCGCCGTGCCCCTGTTGATCTGCGCCGTGGGCCTGGCGGCTCACCGCCGGTATCTGGGCGCCGGCATCGCGGCCGCCTGCGCGTTTCTGTGCCATCCCCCCACGACGCTTCCGTTCCTGGCGGTGTACCTTGTGCTGGTAACCTGGCGCCGGCGCTGGTGGGGACTCGCGCCGATGCTCGCGGCGGTGGCGATTCTACTGATTGCCGCGCGCGGCCAGGCGCCGGCGTTCTTCGCGCATCTCACGCCGCTTCAGGAACAACTCCAGCGCATGCGCGCGTCATACGTCTGGATTTCCACCTGGCCGGCCGCGCTGATTGTCCATCACCTGATCCTGTTCGCGATCCTGCTGATGGCATTCGTTCGCATCCGGCGCGAAATTCCTCTGGAGCTCCGGGTCCTGGTGCTCGGCCTGGGCATTCTGGGCGTGGCGAGCATGCCCGTCTCCTGGCTTCTGCTGGAACATTGGCGATGGGCGCTGGTGCCGCAGCTCCAGCCCATGCGCGCGCTGCTGTTCGTCGCGCTGATGGTGCAGTTCCTGACCGCAGCGGCGGGCGTAAAGGCAGTCGTGCGCCATCGTCCGTTCGAGGCTCTCCCTTGGTTTGCTCTGGCCTACCTGCTACCGCTTCAGCCGGTGGTCACCGCGCCTTTTGCGTGGAACCGCATCGCACTGGTTCTGGCGCTCGCCGCCCTGACGGCTCTGGCGGTTTGGCGAACGCCGCGATTCGCGCCGCTGGCGGCCGTAGCGGCATTCTTCGCGATTCCCACGTTGGGGGGAGTCGTCACCTATCCCCACCTGCACACGCCGGAGCTGGCACAGCTTTCCGCGTGGGCGCGCGCTTCCACTCCCCGGGACGCGGTTTTCCTTTTCCCCGATGCGGCCCGCGGCCTCGATCCGGGCATATTCCGCGCCGAAGCCCTGCGCGCGGTTTACGTCGATTGGAAAGCCGGCGGCCAGGCAAATTACCTCAAGGAGTTCGGCGACGAGTGGTGGTCCCGCTGGCAGCAGACCATGGCCTGCGGCTTCAAGCCTGCGGATATGGCGAAGTACGAGGGTTTGGGGATCGGCTACGTAGTGTTGCAGTCCCCCAACCGGCTGCCACGCGCGGCGGCATTCCAGAACGCAAAGTACGCCGCGTATGCCGTCCGGTGACGGGCAAAAGGGGACAGACGCATTTATCCGCAGCGAGGAATTCCTCGTTGAAAATGCGCCTGTCCCGTTTTCCCGGCTCAAGCCGGCTCCGGAACCCGAATCGGTTTACCTGTGGCGAGGCTGTATAAAACGTCCGGACAGAAATCTACTCCGTTAGGCCAGACGATTGTCCCCGCCTCGGGGTCCACCCGAACCTGCTTGAAGAATTCTACGTCCTCCAACTGACCGAACACTCCCCCGCGGCCGACGATCCGTTGTCGGAAATCGAGTTCCCTCGTCGTACCATCGGTGAAACTCAGCTCCAGGCGAAAGTCGCATATGTGCCCGACTCGCTTAACTCTCGGAAACATGGGTCACGTCCTGTTCCAGAGGCTTCATTCTCTACCGGCTGAGCGTTTTGCAGCCGGTGCCAGTTCTGCATCTACGTCGCGTACCGGATTCGGTAAGTGGGCAGGCCACCAGGCCATCACTCGTAGCGTAATGCCACCATCGGATCGACTCTCGCCGCCCGCCGCGCGGGAATATAGCTTGCCAGCAAGGCTACGGCCGTCAGCAGGAGAGACGCCAGCGCGAAGGTGAGCGGGTCGGTCGGCGTGATGCCATAGACGTAGCCCGCCATAACGCGGCTCAGAACCAGAGCGCCCGCCAAACCCAGCGCCACTCCCAACAGCGTCACCCCAAGCCCTTCCCGCAGCACCAGACGCAGCACCTCGCGGCGGCTCGCTCCCAGGGCCATGCGGACGGCCATTTCCTTTGTGCGCCGGCTCACCGTGCAGGACATCACCCCGAAGATTCCCACCGCGGAAAGCGCCAGGGCCAAAGCCGAGAAGATCCACAGCAGGGTCATCGGGAAACGAATCGCCCCGTAGGTTTCCGACACCATCTCGCTCAGGGCCCGGACCTGGTTCACGGGCTGTTCCTTGTCGAAAAACAGCACGGCATCGCGCAGGGCCGGCACCACGCTCATGGGCGGCACGGCAGTTCGCACAACCAGGAACACCGACGGCGCCGGGTTCTGTGGGAACGGCACGTACACGGCGGCTTCCGGCCGCCAGAGGTCGCCGCTTCGAACGTCCTTTACTACGCCCACGATCTCGAGAGGCTGGGAGAAGCCGGAATTTTTTCCGGAGTAGACGCGGGCCAGGACCGTGAGATGGCTCCCCAGCGGACTGGAGTGCGGCCAGTAACGGCGTGCCACGGTTTCGCTGATGATGGCAACCGGCGTCGCGCCCTCGTTGTCGCTCTCCGTGAACTCGCGCCCCGCCACCAGGCGCGTTCCCATGGCGTTCAGAAAGTCGGGCGTCACGATTCTGTAGTACGCAGTCGGTTCCTGTCCGGGCGCCGCCGGGGGCTGGCCTTGCGGCTGGAAAAAAACGTTGGCGCCGCCGCCTTCGGCTCCCGCGGTTTTCACGCCGGGTATGTTCTCGATCTTCTGCATCAGTTCCTGGTAGAAGACCGCCTGTTGCGACGCGGACGCATACTTGTAATCGGGCAGACGGAGCCTCATGGTGACGACGTTCGTGGGGTCGATGCCGAGGTCTACGTTCACCAGTTCGACGAAAGTTCGCACCAGCAGGCCCGCGCCGGTCAACAAGACCAGTGCCAGCGCCATCTCACAAACCACCAGCGCGTGGCGCAGCCGCCGGCGGCCCGGCTCGGCGGTGGCACTCAACCCGCCTTCCTTCAGCGACTCGCTTAGTCCGGTCTTCGCCGTCGCCCAGGACGGCGCCAGGCCGAAGATCGCTCCCGTTGCCATGGTGATCGCCAGGCTGAACACCAGCACACGCCAATCGATGTCGATGACCCTGGCGTTTGGGAGACTGAGTTGGTAGCGAGCCATGGCCAGCGTAAGCAGGCGGTCTCCCGTGTAGGCCAGCAGGAGTCCCAGCGCTCCGCCGCCAACGGCAAGCAACAGGCTTTCGGTGAGCAACTGCGAGATCAGCCGCCGGCGAGTGGCGCCCATGGCGACGCGGATGGCGACCTCGCGCTTCCGTCCAGTGGCGCGCGCCAGAAGCAGGTTGGCCACGTTGACGCAGGCGATCAGCAGCACGAACATGACCGCGCCCAACATAATCAATAGCGGCGTCTGCATATGACGATGATAGGCGGCATGCAAAGGCTCCACTTTGATGCCCCAACCTTGGTCGGCTGCGGGATATTCCCGGGCCAGGGTACCGGCCAAAGCGTTCATCGCAGCCTGTGCCTGAGGGATGCTCCAGCCGGCCTTGAGCCGCGCCTGCGTTTGCAGCTCCCGTGAAGTGCCGCGCCCGGTTTCGCTGCGCTCTTCGGACGTGAGCACCAGCGGAACGAAGACATCCATTTCCTGGTCCCAGGTGAAACGGAACGAGGCGGGCATCACGCCCACAATCGTGTAGCGCTTCTGGTCGAGGGCGATCGTCTTGCCCAGAATAGAGGGGTCGGAGCCGTAACGCATCTGCCACAGACGATGGCCGATGACGGCCACCTGGTCGTGGCCCGGTTCCGTCTCTTCACGGGTCGGAAAACGTCCCAGGAGCGGCTGCACGCCAAACATCGGCAGCAGCTCGGCCGATGCCTTGATGCCATCCACACTCTCCGGCCGGTTCCCTTCCGTAATGTTGAACCCCGACCAGCGAAAGTAGGCGACATATTGGAAAACCCCGGTCTTGGCGATATCCGCGATGTTGGGGGCCGAGACGCCCGTCTGAATGTAGCCCTCGCCCTTCTGATCGCGCCACTGCCCCAGCCCCACGAGCTGCTCCGGATTCGGATAAGGCAACGGGCGAAGAATAACCGCATCGACCAGGCTGAAGATTGCGGCGTTGGCGCCGATGCCCAGTGCCAGTGTAAGCACCGCCACGGCCGCGAAGCCTGGATTCTTGGCCAACACCCGAAGGCCGTAACGCAGGTCCTGAAGTAGTGTTCGCAGGCTACACCCCCACCCCCACGCGCCAGAGCAGGTATCCGACGGCCTGCTTGATATGATTCCAGCGGTCGCGAAGCGGTTCCGGGTTGTGCTCCTTGCGCGGCGAACCGTACGCCTTTAAGCCGCGGGATTCGAGCATCTTCTTGACGCGATAAATGTGGTACCCGTCGCTCACCACGATGGCGGAATTGAGACCCATGCGGCACATGATTTCGCCCGCCAGGGTGGTGGAATACACCGTGCTCCCGCCCTCGGTTTCCACAACGATGGCCTCGGGGGGCACGCCGCGGTTGATCAGGTACGAGCGGCCCACGCCGCCTTCGGTAAACACCGGCTCGCCGCCGGCGCCGCCAGTGGTCATGATCCGGGGCGCCAGCTTGCGCTGGTACAGTTCCAGCGCGTGGTCCAGCCGCGCGCGAAATACCTGTGAAGGCCGGCCCCGATACTCGGCCGCGCCCAGCACCAGGATCACATCCGCCGGTTGCGCTTCCTCGCGCGTGGATTGCTGCCCGATGCGCACGGAGAGGTAACCGACGGAAACCATCAGTCCCGCCAGTGCCGCCGCCATGGCGATCCATACGGCGCGCTTTACGTGCGGTATTCTGAACATTCGGAAACCTTATTGTAATCAGATGGCGAAGGCTGAGACGATTACGAGCGCTGCCAACCCGCTGCTCAAGGACGTGCGGCGCGCCATTGCGCGCGGCACGCTTACCGAGCAGGGTTGGTGCGTGGCGGAGACCTTTCACCTGCTGGAAGAGGCGCTGCGCAGCGATTGCGAAGTGAAGACCGTGCTGGCCGCCGAATCCGTGCGCTCGGCCGCCGAGGCGCACGTCCGCGGGCTGGCGGGCGTCAAGGTGGTGGTGGTGCCGGACGCGCTGCTCCAAAGCGTCTCCGGAACCGAGACCAGCCAAGGAGTGATGGCCCTGGTGAAACCGCCGGTCTGGAAGCTCGAGCAGTTGTTCCGCGGCAGTCCCCTGGTGGTGGTGCTCGATGGATTGCAGGACCCCGGCAACGCCGGCGCCATCGCGCGCGCCGCCGAGGCCTTCGGCGCCACCGGCCTCCTGTTTCTCAAAGGCACCGTAAGCCCGTACAATCCCAAGACGCTGCGCGCTTCCGCCGGCTCGCTGTTCCGCATCCCGTTTCTCCACGGCGTGGACGCCGCCCTGGCGCGCGCGGCTCTCCGCCAGAACAAGGTGGAACTGTATGCCGGGGTTCCGGCGCGCGCCGGCGCCGCGGTGCGCTCGCTGGCGGATGCCGATCTCTCTGGACGATGCGGCCTGGTCATCGGCAACGAGGCGCGCGGCGTCGGCGCGGAGCTGCGCTCGGCCGCGCTCGATATCTCGATCCCCACGGTGGGGGTGGAATCGCTGAACGCCGCGGTGGCCGCCGGCATCCTGCTGTACGAAGCGCGGCGGCAGAGAGCGCTGCGGCCGTGAGCCTGTTCGACTCCACGCCGCCGGGTGGCCCAGAGGGCGCCCCCGAAACACACGGCCAGCGCCCCCTGGCTGAGCGTATGCGTCCGGAGCGGATCGAGGACTTCATCGGGCAGGAGCACATTCTCGGGCCGGACAAGCCTCTGCGCCGCCAGATCGAGCGCGATGAGCTCGCTTCGATCATCCTTTGGGGACCGCCCGGCACCGGCAAGACGACGCTGGCCAAGCTCATCGCCCGCATCACGCGCTGCGAGTTCATTCCGTTCAGCGCCGTCCTCAGCGGCATCAAGGAAATCAAGGCGGTGATGGCCGATGCCGAGCGGCTGCGGCGCGTGGGCCGCCGCACCATCCTGTTCATCGATGAGATCCATCGGTTCAACAAAGCGCAGCAGGACGCTTTTTTGCCCTACGTCGAGCGCGGCGACATCATCCTCATCGGCGCCACCACCGAGAACCCTTCCTTTGAAGTGATCTCGGCGCTGCTTTCCCGCTCCCGCGTCTACGCGCTTCGCGGGCTCACCGTGCCCGAAATCGTGACCCTGCTCAAACGCGCTCTGCCGGTGGTGGGCCTCCAGGCGCCCGAGGAGTTGCTCGAGCAGATCGCCATCTACTCGAACGGCGACGCGCGCCAGGCGTACAACACCCTGGAAGCGGCGGCGGCCGGGGCGCCCTCTGGGCCCGGAAGCGAGCTGACCCCCGCCGCCGTCGAGAACGCTATGAACCGCAAGACGCTGCTCTACGACAAGGGCGGCGAAGAGCACTACAACGTGATCTCCGCGCTGCACAAGTCGGTGCGGTCGAGCGACGTGGACGCCGCGCTGTACTGGCTCATCCGTATGCTCGAAGGCGGCGAGGACCGCCTGTACATCGCGCGCCGCCTGATCCGCATGGCCATCGAAGATATCAGCCTGGCCGACCCGCGCGCTCTGGAGCAGGCCGTGGCGGCCATGCAGGCGGTGCATTTCCTCGGGATTCCGGAAGGCGACCTGGCGCTGGCGCAGGCGGCCATCTATCTATGCGTGGCGCCGAAATCCGACTCCGCTTACCGCGCCATGAACGCGGTGCATGAGGATGTCGAGCAGACCATCGCCGAGCCAGTCCCCATGAACCTCCGCAACCCCGTGACGCGCCACATGAAAGAGTGGGGCTACGGCCGAGGCTACGAGCACGCGCACCAGTTTGAGGACGCCATCGTCGATATGGAATGCCTGCCGCCGTCTCTGGCGGGAAGGCGTTATTACTTCCCCACGGATCGTGGCCTGGAGAAGCGCATCGGGGAGAGGCTGGAACAGATCAGACGGCTCCGGCAGGCGCACAACCGCCGCCATTAGCGCCTGGTTTCGACCCGCCACCCAGGGATTCCGCCCCGGCGAATCTCCGCCGCCATTCCTCCCGAGCGATACTACCCCTCATTTGAGGGTGAACATATGCCCTCTAATGAGGCTATCATTCGAGAAAAATGTGTTGCATCCTTTACGCCTCAATGCTAGACTAGTCATGGTTGCACTAGTACTCTACTATCTTTAGTGTTGCAGGCGTGGGATGATCGCGAGCTTTTTGATAATCGGGTTCTCATTCCTCCTTTTAGCGTACTGGTTCCGCTATAGCTGCATTCTGTTGCTGCGCGCTCATGCGAAGCGGGCGGCTTCGGTATCTGCCGTGCCGGATACCCGGTTCTGCTTCGCGGAGGTGCAGGCTCGGCTTCGAACCGCCGAGGTACTGGACCCCCTACACCTATCGTTGCAGCGCGACTACGAGATTCTCATCTATTTGTTGCAACATGGCGCCGGCCTTAGTCTGGAATCCCTTGAAGACCGTCTCCTGGTGCTGGACTACAAGGTGATGCAGTGGTGGTATCGCCTGACCAGGATTGCCGCGCCGCAGCGGGCCCGCCAGGCGCTTTACGAAATGGCGTCGGTTCTGAGTGTGCTGGCCCAGAAGATGAGCGACCAGGCCGGCGTTCAGACCGAAACGTAAGCGCAACCCACCCAAAACACCCCGCTCTTGGTCCGCTGGCAATATGGGCTGGGCCGGGTGGCCGTATTCACGTCCGACGCCAAGAACCGCTGGACGGTGAACTGGGTGACATGGCCGGGCTTCGACCGGTTGTGGGCGAACATCTTCCGCGACACTCCACCGCACGCTTCCCAGACTGAAACCGCACCCGATTTCGACCGCGCCCGCTCGGGGAGTCGCGCGCTTTTCCCGAGGTGGGTTTCTATCGCCAGCAAGACGACCTGCGGGAATACGGCAACAACCAGGCGCTGTTACTCGAGGTTGCCGCCGCCACCGGCGGCCGCTTCAACCCCGCGCCGTGCGAGGTCTTCGATGCCGGCGGCCGAAGCATCCGCTCGACTATGGAATTATGGCCGGGCCTCGTGGCGCTGGCGATTGCGCTGAACCTGGCGGAGTTGATTCTGCGCAAATGGAAAGGCGTGTTGGAAGCGTTGCGGCCTCGGACGGCGGCAGCATAGTACTCTATCTTCAGGAGACACCCGTGATCCTTGACCACAGCGAGCCCCGGCCTGCTCCACCACCCCGCACTCACTGGTGGCGGAAACCCGCGTATGGGGTTCTTTTCACGGCTTACTTCTTCCTGGTCTCATGGGACAGCCTGAAGGCGCCCTTTGCGCCCGACGACATGATGAACATCTGGGGGTACTGGCATCCTCCGCCGTGGCAGTTGCTGTCTTCGCAATTCATGCTCTGGCACGGCTATTCCCGGCCGATGGCAGGCCTGTTCTATGTGCCCATCTTTTTGGCGTTTGGATTAAACCCCGTACCGTACCACGCAGTCTTGCTGCTGCTGCTGCTGGCCGGCGCGTACCTGATGTACCGCTTCGCGCGCGTGCTGGGCTCGGGAGAGCTGCCGGCCGCAATTGTGGCGCTGATCGCCTGCTATCACGGCGGCCTGAACAACCTGTACTATAACAGCACTTTCGTGTTTGACGCGCTGTGCGGCCTGTTCTACTTCGCCGCGTTCGTTTACTATGCGGGCATACGCTCCTCCGGCAGTTTGTTAAGCCGGGGCCAGGCTGCGGCATTCCTGGGGATCTACCTCTGTGCGCTGAACTCCAAGGAAATGGCGGTCACCATGCCCGTCGTTCTTCTGACCTATGAATGGCTTTATCACGCGCCGCCGCCTTGGCCCTGGAAAGCCCTCGCCAAATGGCTTCGCGGGCCGGGAAGCGTGCTGTGCTGGTCGGCGCTGATGAACCTGGTCTTCATTTATGGGACCAGGTTCGGGCCGAATGGGCTCATGAAGTCATCAGCGTACAGAACCGTGTTTTCAAGGGCGCAAATGGTCGATTTTCAGGAACGGTACATCGGCGACATTTTCTATCACCCGCTCCGTTTCGAGTGGCTCGCCACGTTGCTGATCTGGCTGGCGGTGACCTATTTGGTATGGCGGCGCAAGCGGCCGGTGCTCCGATTCTGCTGGTTCTACGTGCTGCTGACGCCGCTGCCCATCGAATTCCTCCAAGGGCGGGATCAGGCCTGCCTGTACGTCTGCCTGGCCGGTTGGGCGGTGCTGGCCGCCACGCTGTTCACGGACTGGCTGGCCAGCGCCACGCGGGTGGTGGCCGCCGAACCGCTGTTCCGCCGCCTGGAGTCCAGGCGCGTGCGCGCCATGCTGGCCGCCGCGGGCATGATTCTTTTCGCCCTGGAAAGCTGGCGCTTCAAACAGAGGAAGGTCGAACCCGCAATACCGCACCTGGGCGGACTGACTACTGGAGTGCTGGCCGAATTTCGAGCTATGAACCCGCATGTCCGGCCGGGCGCCACCGTGGTTTTCCTGGACGACCCGTGGAAGGGCGGCTTTGATATGGCATTCATCGCCGAACTGTGGTTTCGGGACCGCCAGACGGGGGTCCTGCTCAATCGACTGAGCCACCTTCCGCCGGAAGAGATCGCCAAAGCCGACGCCGTCTTCACCTGGCGGGATGGGAAGCTGATTCGTGTGCGGTAGCTGGTTTGATTTAAGAGGCTTCGAAGTGAGATGAGGATTCAACAACTCGGCCGGGCGGGGCCGCAAGTTTCCGCTCTTGCATTGGGTTCGATGGGAATGTCCGATTGGTACGGGCCCGCCGATGAGGCGGAGAGTATCGCCACCATCCATGCGGCCATCGACGCCGGCATCAACTTGCTGGATACCGGCGACTTTTATGGCATGGGCCATAACGAGATGCTGCTGGGGCGCGCGCTCGAGGGCCGGCGGGACCGGGTGCTTCTTTCCGTGAAATTCGGCGCCATGCGCGCCCCCAGCGGCGCATTCATCGGGGTGGACGGCCGTCCCCAGGCGGTCAAGAATTTCGCGGCCTATAGTCTGCGGCGTCTCAGGACCGGCCACATCGACATCTATCGTCTGACGCGCCTGGACCCGGGGGTTCCGATCGAAGATACCGTGGGCGCCATTGCCGATTTGATCCAGGGCGGATATGTTCGCTTTGTGGGTCTCTCGGAGGCGGGCGCGGCGACTGTGCGCCGCGCCCATGCGGTGCATCCAATCTGCGATCTGCAGATCGAATACTCGCTCGTAAGCCGCGGCATCGAGAAGGCGATTCTGCCGGCGGTGCGCGAATTGGGAATCGCCGTCACCGCCTACGGCGTGCTCTCGCGGGGCCTGCTGACCGGTTCGCAGCCAGGCGAACGAAACGATATCCGCGCGCGTCTGCCCCGGTTCACCGGGACGAACTACCAACAGAACCGGCAATGGATCGGCTCGCTGACTCGCCTGGCGGCGGAGCAAGGTACGACACCGGCCCAGCTCGCAATTGCCTGGGTTCTGAGCAAGGGCAGCGGCATCGTCCCCGTGATTGGCGCGCGCACGCGGACACAACTGGCGGACTCGCTGGGGGCGCTCGATCTTACGCTGTCGGCCGCTGACGTCGCCCGCCTGGAGGAAATCTGCGATGCCGGGCGCGTCGCGGGAGCCAGGTATGATGCCGCCCAAATGAAGATGCTCGATAGCGAACGCTGAGGCCAAACCATGAGCACGAACTTGTTCACTCCGCTGACGGTGCGCGATGTCACCTTCCGCAACCGCATCGTCGTCTCGCCTATGTGCCAGTACTCCTCGGTGGACGGGTTGGCCACCGATTGGCACCTGGTCCACCTGGGCAGCCGAGCCGTGGGCGGCGCCGGCCTGGTTATGACGGAAGCCGCCGCCGTGGAGGCGCGCGGGCGCATCTCGCCGGCCGATGCCGGCATCTGGAAGGACGAGCACATCGCGCCGCTCGAGCGCATCACGCGCTTCCTGCGGGAGCAAGGCGCGGTGGCGGGAATCCAGCTAGCGCACGCCGGCCGCAAGGCCAGTACAAGCCGCCCGTGGGAAGGCGGCGGGAGCGTTCCGGCGCCGGCCGGCGGCTGGCCCACGGTGGCGCCCAGCGCGGTCCCGTTCGAGCCCCAAGATCCCGCCCCCATCGAGCTGTCGCAGTCCGGGATTCACTCCATCGCCGACGCTTTTCGGACGGCCGCGCGGCGCGCGCTTCGGGCCGGTTTCCAGGTCGTCGAGATCCACGGCGCGCACGGCTACCTGATACATGAGTTCCTTTCTCCGCTCAGTAATCGCCGCACCGACGAATATGGCGGGGCCTTCGAGAACCGCGTCCGCTTCGCCCTGGAAGTGGTCGAAGCGGTGCGCGGGGCCTGGCCGCACAACCTGCCGCTGTTCCTGCGGATTTCCGCCACCGATTGGGTCGAGGGCGGCTGGACTCCCGACGAGTCCGTCGAGTTGGCGCGCCGTGTGCGGCCGCTGGGGGTCGATCTCATCGATTGCTCGTCGGGCGGTTCGGCGCCCAACGCCAAAGTGCCGCTCGCTCCGGGCTATCAGGTTCCCTTTGCCGAGCGCATCCGCCGCGAGGCCGGCATTCTCACCGGCGCGGTGGGGCTGATCACCACGCCGCAGCAGGCTGATGAAATCATCCGCTCCCAGAAGGCCGACCTGGTGCTGCTGGCGCGCGAATTCCTGCGCCACCCCTACTTCCCGCTCGATGCCGCCAGGACGCTGGGCGCGGAACTCAACCCGCCCGTGCAGTATTTGCGGGCTTTCCCGAAATAGCCCCCCTGAAAAACAAAAGGCGGCCCTTCCACGCAAGGCTGCGGGAAGGGTCGCCTGATCTTACCTCACCGGCGCAACGGCCGGACTCGGATGAATGCTAGGTGGTGGACCGCTTGGCGGTGGCTTCGGTGACCATCGGCGCGCCGTCGCGACCCGGACGAGTGACCTTCAACTTCATCTCGTCGCCGGAAACGGTGCCGGTGTACTCCGTTGTCATCGGATTGCCGCCCATCTGCATGGTGACCTTGAAGGAGATATTGTCGCCATCAATCTTGCCTTCGGAGATTTGGGTTTCCATGGGATCGCCGCCACGGCCAGGCCTCACCACACTGCCGGTCAGCTTGCCCGCATCGACCTTCAGGTTAAGCGTTACCTGGGTGGGATTCCCACCTCCCCGGCCGGGTTGCTCATAAACCCACTTGCCGGTGACATCTGCCGCCATCGCGGCGCACGCTACCACAAGCAGAATCGTAACTACAAAAAACAGCTTTTTGGTCATAGTGACTTATAGGCGTCGCCCAACACCCGGATGTTACCCTCCGCGGTGGTATCCGGCTAAGAAACACAAAAGGCAACCCTTCCGCGCGGAGACGCGGGAAAGGCCGCCTGGTTTTTCCACGCCGGCGTAGTGGCCAGACACGAGCGCGTGCTAGGTGGTGGACCGCTTGGCGGTCATTTCGCTGGTCATCGGGCCATTCGGCGTGTCGCGACTCACCTTCAGCTTCAACTCGTCGCCGGAGAGCGTGCCCTCGTACTTGCTCACCATCGTGTTGCCGTTGAACTCCACTTTTACCGTGAAGGAGATGTTATTTCCGTCTACCTTCCCGTCGGAGATTTCACGCGCCTGGGGAGCGCCGCCCCCGCCACCGCCACCGCCGCGACGGCCGCCACGACCGCCACCCATGCCACCAGTCACGGTGCCGGTCAGAGTGGCCCCATCGGCCTTCAGGTCAAACGTCGTCTGGCGAGGCGGGCCGCCATTCCTGCCCGGTTGCTCGGCTACCCACTTGCCGGTGATGTCCGCCGCCATAAGGGCGAATGCGACCACAAGCATAAGCGTAACGACAAAAAGCAGCTTTTTGGTCATAGTGACAGATTAGGCGTCGTAGACTGTCCAGACGTTACCATCCGGGTGGCGTCTGGGCCGCTTGGTCTGGCTTCCAGGTGGGGCAACTTGCCACCGGGTTTCCGGCGGACTGCAAACCGGCGCCTCCGTCAAGGTAGAATCGAGGTTTGCCTGATCTCCTCGTATCGGTGGTGATCCCCACCTTGGCTGCGGATTCGAGGCTTGCGGATTGCGTCGAATCCCTCGGGCGGCAGACACGGCGCGATTTTGAAGTGATCATCGTGGATAACAGCGGCGAAGGTCTGGTCCGGCGCAAGGGCTTGGCGCCGGGTGCGCGGGTCATCGAGAACCCCCGCAACGCCGGCTTCGGCGCGGCCGTGAACCAGGGCTGGCGCGCTTCCGCCGCCCCCTCGATCGCTACCCTGAATGACGACGCCGTGGCGCACCCGGGCTGGCTCGAGGCGCTGGTCGCGGTGATGGAGCGGCATCCCGACGCCGGCATGTGCGCCTCGCAGGTGCGCCTTTTCGGCGAGGATTGCCTGGATTCCGCCGGGATGCTGGTGGCCCGCGACGGCAGCAGCAAACAGCGCGGCCACGGAAAACCGCCGGAGGACTTCCCCGTAACCGAGGAAACGCTCTTCCCCAGCGCGTCCGCGGCGCTGTACCGGCGCGCCATGCTCGAGGAACTCGGCGGCTTCGACGACAGTTTCTTCCTGTACTGTGAAGACACCGACCTCGGCTTGCGCGCGCGCTGGGCCGGATGGAAATGCCTGTATGTTCCTCAGGCCGTGGTGGAGCACCATTACTCGCACACGGCCGGCCGCGCCTCTCCGTTAAAGGCCTACTACGTGGAGCGCAACCGGCTGTTCGTGCTGGCCAAGAACTTCCCGGCGCCCATGCTGCTGGCGGCGCCGTTCGTCGCGTGGTGGCGCTATCTGTGGCACGCGTGGTACATTCTCCAGGGACGCGGAAGCGCGGCCCGTTTCCGGGCGGAAGGACATGCCGGGCCGAAAATGATTTGGTACGTCATCCGGGCGCACGCCGCGCTGCTGGCCAATGCGCGCCGCTTGTGGCGGCAGCGCCGCGAGATCCGCGCCCGCGCGCGCATCACCCCGGCCGTCTTCCGGCATCTCATCCGCTGCCACTCCATCGGCGCCAGGAGGATGGCCGCGCTGTGACTCCCGCCGCCAATCCCGATTCCTTGTTGGTCATCGTGCCGGCTTTCAACGAACAGGACGCCATCGCCGGGGTGGTGCGCTCGGTTCTCCAGCACGTGCCCGGCGTCCCGGTCCTGGTGATCGACGACTGCTCCGCCGACGACACCATCCCCACCGCGCGTCAGGCCGGGGCCGAAGTGCTGGCTCTGCCCCACCACCTGGGGCTGGGCGGGTGCGTGCAGGCCGGGTACAAGCTCGCCTATGAGCTGGGATTCGAATACGTGATCCGCGTGGACGGCGACGGCCAGCACGACCCGCGCGACATTCCGCGCATCTTCGAGAAGCTTAAATCGTCGGGGTGTGAAATGGTGATCGGCTCGCGGTTCGTCGCCGAAAATGGATCGCGCACGGGGGCCGTACGGTCGCTCGGCATCCGCTTCTTCCGCCTCGTGCTGCGCCCCATTTTGGGCAAGGCCGTGCACGACCCCACTTCCGGTTTCGTCGGCGTGAACCGAAGGGCATTGGGCGTTTTCAGCCGCAGCTTTCCGCTCGATTACCCGGAAATCGAGGCTCTCGTGGTCTTGCAGCGCCGCCGGTTCCGGTTCGAGGAGGTGCCCTGCACGATGCTCCCGCGCACCACCGGCCGCTCTTCCATCACCGCCTTCAGATCGCTTTATTACATCTTTCACGTGCTCATGGGCGTCTTCGTCAACGTACTGAAATTCGATAGCCGGCTGCACCGCCGCCCACCGGGCTCCGGCGCTGGAGGATAGATGGACCATCTCTTGAATGTCACCACCGGCCTGAGCATTGTGCTGATCGTCATGGTGCTGGTTTCCGTGCGGCGCGCGCACATTCGCGTCGAATACTCGGTAAGCTGGCTGATCGCCGCCAGCGCCATGCTCGTGCTGTCGCGAGCCCGGCCGGTCTTGGACGCCGTTCGAAGGTTGATCGACTTGCCGGATACCCCGCTGACCCTTTTCCTGCTCGGTGGCGGCGTGTTGTTGATTATGTTCTTCCGCTTCTCCGTCGTCATTTCTCACTTGCGCGACGACAACATCGCCCTGGCGCAGCGCGTCGCCATTCTGGAGTACCACCTCCGGAGCTTCAGGAACCGTGAAAAACAAGAAGCGTGAAGCCCGCAAAACCGTGGTGGCGCCGCCGCCGCGCTCCGGCGCATGGCTCTGGGTTCTGGCCGTGGTTGGCGCGGTTGTGGTGGTGTTCTGGGCCTACTCGCCGGCGCTCAAGGGCGAGTTTCTATTCGACGACAACGTCCTTCCCTTCTCGCTGCCGAAGGCCGAGGCTCCCTGGAGCGTCTGGATCGGCCAGATCCGGCCGGTGCTGATGTTCACCTATTGGATCAACTCGCGCATTTCGGCGGAAGACCCTTACTCGTATCACGTCTTCAACGTCATCCTTCACTGCCTCACCAGCTTGCTGATGTTTCCGATGGTCCGGCGATTGCTCGAATGGTCGGGCGCCCAGGCGCCGCTGCGCAATCTGCTGGCCGGCTTCGCGGCCCTGCTGTTTCTGCTGCACCCGGTTCAAGCCGAATCCGTGGCCTACCTGGCGGGCCGCTCGGAGGCGCTCAGCGTCCTGCTGGTCTTCGCGTCCTTCACTGTTTTTCTTTATCGTCCGCGGCCGGCGGTGTCCTGGCCCGTGGCGGCCGCGGTCCTGGCGCTGTTCGGCGCGGCCGTATTGTCCAAAGAGCACACCATGGTGCTGCCCGCGCTGCTGCTCCTGACCGACTACTGGTGGAACCCCGGTTTTTCCTTCCAAGGTATCCGGCGCAACTGGAAGCTTTACCTGCCCATGGCGCTCGGCGCGGCCGCGGGGGTGGCCTTTTTCTGGAATCTCATCCTCGGAATCGGCACCGGCGGCAGCGCCGGTTTCGGAATCAAGGACTTTACCTGGTATCAGTACTTCTTCACCGAATGCCGCGCCCTGTTCGTGTACATCGGCATGTTCGTGCTGCCCGTGAATCTTACGGCCGACTGGGATTTCCCCATTTCCACGACGATTCTGGATCGCGGCGCCATCTTCGGCCTGCTCGCGCTCGTGGCCCTGGCCGCGGCGGCATGGCGCTATCGCCGCCGTTTCCCGCTGGCGAGCTACGGCTACTTCGTGTTCCTGCTGCTGATGTCGCCGACCTCCTCGATTCTGCCCATCAAGGACCCCATCGCCGAGCGCCGCCTCTACTTTCCCATGTTCGGTCTGCTGCTGATCCTGGTGGATCTGCTGAGCCGCCTGAAGGTAGATCGCAGGGCGCTGGCCGCCGCCTGCCTGATCGTGGCGCTGGCCGCCGCCGGAGCTACGCGCGCCCGCGCCGCGGTATGGGCCGATCCGGTCTCGCTTTGGGAAGACACCGTGCGCAAGTCGCCCCGCAAGCGGCGCGCGCATTTCCAACTCGCCTACGCCTACGACCAGCAGTCCCGTTACAGCCAAGCCCTCGAGGAGTATCAAAAGACCGCGGAACTGGGGCCTCTCACGCCGGATCTGCTCCTGGACTGGGGTCTGGCGTACGACCACCTCAGCCAGTTCGACCAGGCGCTGGCCAAGTTCCAACAGGCGGCCTTGATGCAACCTACCGCACACTTCTACACGCAAATCGGCATGGCGTATGCCCAGCAATCGCGATGGCCGGAAGCGTTGCAAGCTTTGGCAACGGCTGAGAAGCTCGATCCGAGGTTCCCCGACACTTACACGTACCGGGGCAAGATTTACCTCAATACCAACCAGGTGCCGGCGGCCATCCAGGAGTACCGGCGCGCGTTGCTAATCGACCCCACGCTCGAGGACGCGCGCCACGACCTCGCGCTTGCCCAAGCCCGCCTGCGCGCCGGCCATTGATATGCCGCCGCTGCGAATCGGCGTCAACGCGCTGTACCTGATTCCAGGCGGGGTCGGCGGCACTGAGATTTACCTGCGCGGCCTGCTGGCCGGTCTCGCCGGGATCGATGCCGCCAACCAGTACTTCATTTTCACGAATCGCGAAACCGGTCCTGACCTAGTCCCCCGGCAGCCGAACTTCCAGCACCTTCCGCAGCCCGTTCGCGCGGTCTCGCGTCCGGCACGCATCTTTTGGGAGCAGGCCGCATTGCCGCTGGCCGCCGTGCGCCATTCGCTCGACGTGATGCTGAATCCCGGTTTCACCGCGCCGCTTTTCTGCCCCTGCCCGCAGGTCACCGTCTTTCACGACCTCCAGCACAAGCGCCACCCCAAGCATTTCCGCCGGTTCGACCTGCCGTTCTTGCAGTTTTTCCTGTTCTGGTCCGCGCATGTTTCGCGCCTGCTCCTGGCCGTTTCCGCCACCACCGCCGCCGACCTCCTGAAGTATTATCGTCTTCCCGAGTCCCAGGTACGGGTGACGCCCGAGGGCGTCGATCCGGTCTTTTTCGACATCGCGCGCCGCCGCCGTCCCGAACCGTTCCTCCTGTCGGTTTCGACGCTGCATCCGCACAAGAACCTGGATGGCCTGCTGCGCGCCTTCGCCCGCTTCCGCCGGACCCATCCGGAATTCCGCCTGGTGGTGTGCGGGTTGCACGGCCATTCCACCGGCCGGTTGCACGATCTTCGCGATTCCCTCGACCTGTGGGGCGCCGTGGAGTTCCCCGGCTGGATTCCGCGCGAGGATCTTCACGACCTCTTTGCGCGCGCCTGGGCATTTTTGTACCCGTCGCGGTTCGAGGGTTTTGGCCTCCCGCTTCTGGAGGCGCTGGCCTCCGGCATCCCCACCGCCTGTTCGGAAATCGAGCCGCTTTCGAGCATCGCCGCCGGCGCTGCCCTCGAATTCGACCCGCTGGACACAACCGCTATGGCCGAAGCCATGCTGCGAATCACGGCCGACGAGGCTTTGCGCACCCGCTTGGCCGAAGCCGGCCCCCGCCGCGCCGCGCAATTCTCGTGGCGGCAGACTGCGGAAGCGACCCTGGCGGCGCTGCTGGCCGCGGGGCGAGTCTGAGAGTGGGCCAGGGATTGGGTTCGTTTCGCATTTTGCGCAAGTGGTTGCATTTTGTTCGGGTTCCGCGGTAATTGGCTTCGTTTCGCAATTTTTCCCGCAGGGCTTTGAGCGGTTCGAACTCCTCGATGGCGCGGCGGCAGCCGCGCTGCTCGCCGCAGGGAGTGTCTGAAAGGGGGGCCGGGGTTGGGTTCGTTTCGCAGTTGGCGCAAGTGGTTGCATTTTGTTCGGGTTCCGCAGAAATTGGCTTCGTTTCGTAATTCTTCCCGCAAGGCTTTGAGCCGTTCGAACTCCTCGACGGCGCGGTAGTACTGGCGTCCTGCCTGAGCCTGATAGCGCGGCGGCAGGGCAAAACTGTCGGGCTGGCGAGCGAGGTGGTGGAAGCGGTGTCTGCGGCCATTTTCGGGATGGGCGGTGTTTGCCTTGCGGGCGCCGGGGGCCGGCGGAGCGGGCGCGTTTGCCCTATGGGCAACGAGTTGTCTTGGGGAAACTGAGTGCGACGTGGAATTATTACCCTCCACTTCGAGGATGGCATGCGAAGGGGCTTGAGTCTGAAACTCGGCGGTGCCGAGTGATGAGAAGAAAGCGGTTGTTGAATGAAAATAGATGTGACTCGGATTTCAGCTCTGGTTGCCGGGCACGATGGGGAAAGAAGCATGGGGCCTTGTGCGGCCGGATGGCGGGATCTTGGCGTGACGGGGACGTCACAGGAGTAATCGCCCCGGACGGCGTTTCTTACCGGTGTGGTGCAGAATCAGCTATCATTGCGGGTTAGAAGACATGCTCATTCTGCTACCGCCCATCCTTGGCTGTGTTGCGGCGCCGGTGTATATGAGTGATGCCAAGATCACCGCAGCTCGATGCGATCACATTGCTTCGAGGTGCGTAGGGTCAGCCGACTTCAGGGTGGTGATGCCCAAGGGTGCTGGCGCGGTTCCAGTCGTTGATTCAGACGTTCTCGCACGGCAAACAGCCCCACAAAAGCTTGGCCCCTCCGCCAACGATGGGGCCGCAGTTACGGGTTGGTCCTAATGCGAGACATGGTTTTCGTCAGTCATGCAAATCCCGAAGACAACGACTTTACTCGCTGGCTGGCGCTGCAACTGGGAAAGGATGGCTACCCGGTCTGGTGCGACCTAACCAAGCTGCTGGGCGGCGAGAACTTCTGGAAGGATGCAGAAGAGGCTATCCGCACCAGGACGATCAAGTTCCTCTACGTCCTTTCACGCTGGTCCAACAAAAAGGATGGCCCGCGTAACGAGTTGCAGATCGCGAAGAACGTCGCACGCCAGGAGAGGTCGCTACACGACTTCATCATCCCGCTTCATGTTGACGATCTGCCCCACACGGAAATAAACGTCCTGCTGACCAGCATCAATGCCATTCCGTTCGAGAATAGCTGGGCGAAGGGGTATGCGCAACTCGTGGAACTGTTCGAGCGGGAGCAAGTCCCGAAACATTCAAACTTCAACCCTGCGGCGGTATCGTCCTGGTGGAGGGAGCAGTTCAGCGCCGAACGCGGTCTGAAACACGAACCGGACACATACCTGTCAAATTTGCTGCCAATCAAATCGACTCCGCAATCGCTGTGGTTGCACACGCTGGCTAGATCGACGCCCGGGGCCGTCCAGCCAGAACATCGGCTGGCTTACGCTGGGTTCATGGACGGTATTGATCTTGTGGCTTTTTCATCGACGGATGACGTTAAAGCCGCGCTGGGAGAGGCCGTCAGCTTGGTCGAATCGCGTGCGTTCCCTGTGCGTGAGGTAATTGAGGGCAAGAGCCAACTCGAGGCCAAAAAGGGACGCTATTTCCTATCCCGGCTGATTAAGGAGTGCTGGGAACGCTGGGTCGGCGCGACATCTTTGGGCACGTATTCGCTGTCAAACCGAGCGACCTGCTACTTCTTCAAAAAGGGCGATCAGCCAAACTTCGACATTCATTTTAGGAATCCCGAGGGCAAACAGACGTACCGGAGCGTCGTTGGCTATGCGACGCAACTTGATGGGAGCAGGCGCTACTGGCATTTCGGCGTTCAGGCCCGTCCGGTATTTTCGCCGTTTCTCGGCCTTCTACTCTCGGCGCACGTCATATTCACCAGCGACGGTTCGACGCCTTGGCCCAGTCATTCAAAAATGCACAGCGCGAGGCGACGCCAGTGCAAGACCTGGTTCAACGCTCAATGGCGCGACCGTCTGTTGGCAACGCTGCATTGGCTCTCACAGGGCGCCACGGCACTTTGTATTCCCGCTGGAACCGACGCATTCATCGAGGCGTCTGCGAGACCGGAACAGTTCGAGAGCGAGATCTCTTATGTTGATCCAGCGACCAAGAAAGAACGTCTCCTACTGGCGGAGATGGAGCAAATCAGCATCGAACTGGTCGAAGAGGAAGACGTCGATGAGGAATCAGACGATGAGGACGATTTCGGTGAAGACGACAATATGGACTAGCCCATGAAACTGAGTTGCATTCCTGAACCTACCTTGCTGTTTCGGCACGACCAAGCCGTCGAAGATCCGCGTGACGGACTGAGCCTTTTTGGACCCCTCGATAAGGGTTCGCCATACGGAATCAGAGCCGGTGTGATCGGTACAAATGATGGGCTGCGGCGCTTCCGTGATTGGGCTGCGAAGATTCAGCGGTCAATCATCGAATCCGACCCCGACGAACTGTTTCAGCTATCCCACCCGCCCTACCCCGGCTTTGAGGCCGCGTTTCGCATTCCCTGGGATCCTGTACCAGTTCTCGAAATCAAGATCACTCGCGATGACGTAAACCAGCGTATCTTTCTCTCGAACAAACATCAGAGGGTTTATAAGACGGTTGACCTGTACGCGGACAAGATCCTGAAGGCGTTGAAAGACGAAGATGCCAAGGTGGATGTCTGGTTCGTCCTGGCTCATGACGACATTTACAAGTATTGCCGTCCGGAATCCAGCGTTCCTGCCGATCAAAGCATTCGGGTTGTCCAGCAGGTGACGCCCAGGCGAGCCCGTCTCTTACAGACGGCCCCCAGTCTGTTTGAGGAGGAGAACGTTGAGGCGATTCCGTACCTATACGAGGCCAATTTTCACAATCAGCTAAAGGCTCGGCTTCTGGGCCATGACGCGCCGACACAGATTATCCGTGAGAGCACAATCGCTCACCGCGAAGCGGAGTTCCTTAACGTCAGAGGAAACCCACGTCGGAAGTTGGACGCGTTGCAGTCAAGAATTGCATGGAACATCTCGAATGCGGCTTTTTACAAGGCGGGCGGGCGTCCGTGGAAGATCGCGCAGATACGCAAGGGCGTATGCTACATCGGACTGGCCTTTAAGCAAGACGGGCGGGGCGGTGATCCTAGATCGGCGTGCTGCGCCGCGCAAATGTTTCTAGACTCGGGCGATGGCGTGGTGTTCAAGGGTGCGGTCGGGCCGTGGTATTCACCTCGGCGCGGGGAATTTCATCTGGGCAGGCAAGCTGCCACGAAGGTCGTTAACCTCGCTGTGGAGACGTACAGGAGCGATCCCAACAACAAAGACAGGAAGCCGCCAGCGGAGTTGTTCCTTCACGGGCGGACCTTGTTTAGCGACGAGGAATGGGCGGGGTTTGAGGATGCCGTCGATCCCGGCAAGACCAACTTGGTCGGCGTGCGGATCAGGACGGAGAAGGTGCTGAAGCTCTACCGGCGCGGATCGCACCCCATCCTGCGCGGCCTGGCTTACGTTCAAGACGCTCGAACCGCCTACCTGTGGACCAGCGGTTTCGCGCCGCGCATCCAGGCTTACGACGGGAAGGAGGTGCCGCGTCCGTTAATGATCGACCTGTGTCGAGGTGAGGTTGGGATTGAAACGGTGCTGGCAGACATTATGGCGCTCACGAAGCTGAACTACAACACCTGCAAGTTCGGCGGCGGTTCCCCAGTGACCCTTCGTTTCGCCGATGCGGTGGGCGAGATTCTGACCGCAGGGCCAGTGGAATCAGAAGCGCCGCTGTCGTTCAAGTACTACATTTAAGCGGAGTGACGGTACAAGCCCAGATCGGAAACGCGGCGCCGCGCCAGTCGCCGCGACAGGCTGCGAGGACCTGTTTCCGCCGAGAACCGGGAGAACCTGCGTGCTGACCGGCCGAGCCGAGAATGTGGAAGAGAGCTCTGTAGAATGAGTCCGAGACGGCTACATGTCAGGTGGTGGCCGAGTGTTTATCGCCCCCGGGGCTCGCCGGGGCACGGTCTTGGGCTGTGCGCAGGCGCGGGAATGAAGGTCAGCCTAGTCTATAGTCTAGGTCAGCCTAAGCAAAACAAGGGTTAGGAGCCGAGGAGCAAACAATGTACGCACTCAACGTAGCCGAACACAGCCGCTGGCTGTCGATCAGAAACCGTGCGTTTCGGATGTGGGTACGAACGTGGATCGACTCGCTTAACGTGGGAACTCACATTCACTGGCAGCTCAGCCCCCTTTCGATCTTGGGCCTTGCCCACATCTGGGAGTACACGAACCGGCAACAGCCTCGCTACACGGACCGCCAGCGCACTAGCATCAAAGCCATGGCAAGACGACGTCATGATGATCCCGGACGCCTCGGTACGATGCCAGAGTTCGACGACGACGACTCGGTGTGGGACGCTTTCTTCGTTCAGCAGATTGCGGCGCGAGACGAGATTCGCGGGCGACTTATCCAATGGCACCTCACCACCTTGGCTACGTGCAATGACATTCCGCTCATTTACCGGTACCTGAACAGTTACTTCGCCGTGCTCACTATTTCCGGGCTGACAACCGACCAGCTCTTCCGAGCGGTGTGCAAAGGCGTACTTGACCCCCAGGATTTCCGAAAGCAGACGGCCTCAGAGAACTTGGTTGGCTGGCTGAACTCCTACGTCACTCCGGCCCCAACTGAGTTCCTTGCTTACACGAAGCTCGCAGCGATCAGTCCTGATCCCACATCGAAGACTCTGCGGCGAAAATGGTCGAAAACAGAATTGCCTGACGTTCAGGCCTTTGCGTCCACCCAGACGCTTCCCGTCGTCATTGGCGAGAGCCTTGAGCCTTACATCGTGACTCGTCGGCTCGTGCTCGGAGGCATCGGCGAGATCCATCGACGAGAGGCGCAGCGCGTGTACGCTCTTCGCATCCAGAAATCTCCGGAACTTTCCGTATTTGTTTTGCCGCCGCGCTCCTACTTTAGAGCGGTCACACCGGGTAGCTCAGAGAAGTACTACGACGTCAGCTTCAAACGCACCGAACTGTCGATCAATGAGTCCGGAGACGATGAGGGAGCAATTCTCTTCCAGAAGGCCGCTCATGAACTCTTTGACGCTCCAGAGGAGGCTATCCGAGACCTTCTGGTTGGTGCTGAGCTACGTTGGAGGGGGCGAACCGTCCGCGAAACTGATGAAGTGCTGGCAGACGCCTATCGCTGGAGTTTGCGGGCCCGCCTCAGCGAGGATTTTGCCAACTACTTGGCACGTGTTAGAACGATCGGTCGAGATCCTCGGGTCCCTGGCGCGTCCGCGCTACGGCAGATGGCAGAATGGGACTGGGAGGCCGAGAAGGAGTTCCCCCTCCTGCTTAAGAGGCTGAGCGGTGTAGCTGAAATCGACGATGAACTTGTGCTGTTGCGCCTACGAGAGCTCACTGACTGGTATAGCACTAAGCCCAGGGACGAGAACGAGCTGTCTGCTCTGGCAAACACATTCCGAGAGATTGATGACTTGCTCGCCATTATACGGGGAGTGAGAAACTCGGCAACTCATTTTGCGCTCGCTGACGGCACGCTTTACGGAGTCATGCTCTACTTGGCCAAGGTGCTGTTCGAAGCATTCGCAGCAGCCTGGGTGCGAGATGCCGCGGAAGGGGCACCCATAGAGGAAGATACTCCCAAATCCATCTATGCAACGGAGCCGACAGGTGGCGGAGTGATTGACGGGTAGCAGAGCGGGCTTGTACGCTGCTCGGCGGTAAGAGGATTACTCCCGTGATACGCCGTTCCCGTCGCGCTGCCTTCACGCCAGCACGGTCGCGCTATGGGACAACTCGGTTCACGCAGGCTGCGGCAGCGGCTCTATACTGTTGGTATGACGTTCAGGGTCGTTCTGGAACATGATCCCGAGACCGGTGACTACTCGGCGGTGTGCCCCGAACTCCCCGGCTGCGCGTCTGCTGGTGAAACCGAGGAGGAAGCCCGCGCGAACATCCGAGAAGCTATCGAACTCTACCTGGCGCCCGGCGATATCGAACTGCCTGAAGATGCAAAGCGGGCTGAGGTGACGATTGTGTGATCGCGGCACGCCATGGCTCAGTTCCAACCGGGTGATCGACATCCTTCGGCATCGCGCTCGCCGAATGGTTGAAATGAGCCGCAAGCGAGGCGGCGAAGGCGAAAGACAAAATCGGCAGGCCATCTGACGCGCCTGCTATATTGTTCTTCGTGGAACCTGCTACCGCGCTGCTGGCCGACCCCATTTTTCGCGAACACCTGGCGGGGCGCCAGCATCCGGAACGGCCTGAGCGGTTGGATGCCGTGGAGCGGGGTTTGCGGCAGGCGGGCCTGCTCGAACGGCTGGCGCGCGTGGACCGGCGCGCGGCCACCGAGGAGGAACTGCTCCTTTGCCACACCGCGGAATACCTGCGAACGGCGAAGCACGACGTGCTCTCCGGACGCCCGTACCTGAGCACCGGCGATACCGACATCACGCCGAATTCCTGGGACGTCGCGGCGCAGGCGGCGGGCGGCGTGCTGGACGCCGTCGACGCGGTGGCGACGGGCAGGGCGCGCAACGCTTTCTGCGCGGTGCGGCCGCCCGGCCATCATGCCACCGCCAGCCGCGGGATGGGGTTCTGCTTCTTCAATAACGCGGCTCTCGCGGCCCGGTACGCGCAGCGCCGGCATGGTCTCGAGCGCGCGCTGATTGTGGATTGGGACGTGCACCACGGCAACGGCACCGAGAGCATTTTCTACTCCGACCCCACAGTCTTCTACTTCAGCACGCACCAGTGGCCGCTGTACCCCGGGACGGGGCGCGCCGATGAGACCGGCGAGGGCGCGGGCGTTGGGACTACGATGAACTTCCCGTTTCCGGCGGGCTCGGGGCGCAACGAGATATTGGGGTCGGTCGAGAATTCGCTGGCGCCGGCCGCGGAACGGTTCCGGCCGGACCTGGTGCTGATCTCGGCGGGGTTCGATTCGCGCCTGGGAGATCCGCTGGGCCGCTTCACCCTGACGGACCGCGATTTCGCGGACCTCACGCGCGCGGTGATGGAGATCGCCAATCGCCACGCCGGCGGGCGCGTGGTCTCGGTGCTCGAAGGCGGCTACAACCTGGATGGGCTGGCCTCCGCCGCGGCCGCGCACGTGGAAGCGCTATTGGCTTGATCCCCGCACCACCGCATCCAGCTCTCCCTTGGCCAGGCGGACGTGGATGGCGGAATCCGGCGGCGCGGCGCCGGCGTCTTTCAAAATGCCACGCTCGCCAGAGACGATGGCATAGCCGCGCTCGAGAATCCGCAGCGGGCTTAGCGTCGAGAGTTTGGCCGCAAGCCGGTCGAGCGCGCCACGGCTACGCGCCAGCCGCAAGCGGACGTCGCAGCCCTGGAGACGCGCTTCCATCGCGCGTCGCGCGCGGCCGTGCGCATCCAATTCCGCGCGGAGGCGCTCGCGCAGGCGGTATTCCCGCTCGTCGATGCTTTGCAGGCCGCGGCCCACGCGGCGGTGGAGCGCGCTGAGGGCGCGCTCGATGCCCTGCTGCCGCAGGCGGCGCTCCAGCATGGCCAGGCGGTACCGCACCGCCTGCGTGCTCTTGGCGCGCGCGGCGGCAATGCGGTCGAGCAGTTCCTCGCGCGTGCGGACCACCATTTCGGCGGCGGCCGAAGGCGTGGGTGCGCGCAGGTCGGCCACGAAATCCGCGATGGTGACGTCGGTTTCGTGTCCCACGGCCGAGACCACCGGCACGGAACAGGCGGCGATGGCCCGCGCCACGGCTTCTTCGTTGAAGGTCCATAAGTCTTCGAGCGATCCGCCGCCGCGGCCCACAATGATTAGATCCGGCCACTTGGACTGGCTGAAGAATTGGATGCCGCGGCAGACTTCCTCCACCGAGCCCTCGCCCTGCACCAGCGCGGGGAAGAGGCGGATGTGCAGCCCCGGGAAGCGGCGCGAGAGAATCTGCACCAGGTCCGCAATGGCCGCGCCGCGCGGCGAAGTGACGATGCCGATCCGCCGCGGAAAGCGCGGCAGCGGACGCTTGCGCTCGGCAGCGAACAGGCCCTCGGCGGCCAGCTTCCTCTTGAGCTGCTCGAAAGCCAGTTGCAGCGCGCCCACCCCTTGCGGCTCGAGCGTCTCCACCTGCAACTGGTATTCGCCGCGGGGTTCGTAGACATCGATGCGGCCGCGCGCCAGCACCGCCAGGCCGTCCTGGGGCTTGAACTTCCAGTAGCGGTGCGCGGAGCGGAACGCCACGCATTTCACCTGCGCTTCCGGTTCCTTGAGGGTGAAATAGTAGTGGCCGCTCGCGGCCAGCTTCAGGCCGGAGATCTCACCCGAAACCCAGATGTCCCGGAATTCCGCATCCAGCGCCGCGCGGATGGCCGCATTCAGCTCGGTGACGGTATAGATGCGGCGCTCGGGCGCCAGCTCGAATTCGAGCGCGAATTGCTCCACCGAGCCATGGTAACTCAAAGGATTCCGGCCAGTTTCAGCGCTTTTCGAGCCGTGGTACTGAGAGGGATTTGAGTGAGTGCCGCTGGGTCGAACCATCGAAACTGGGGGCTGGCCGGGCCTGGAGGGCGCCGTGCCGCGGCGGCCAGCACGGTAAAGGTGTAGTGGTGATGCGTGATGGTGTGGCGGAATTCACCGAAGCGGGCCGCGGTCCGCCAGCCGGGCAGGTCTTCGGGCGCCGGCAGATCCCAGAAACCGGCCATGCGGCGCGCGCCGGCCTCCCTTTGCCGAAGAAGGATGCGCCGGCCCTTCCGTACCAGCAGAAGGACGCCGGCGATGCGCACCGGCCTGGTCTTACGGAGCTTGACCGGCAACTCGAGGACGGTGCCCTCCCGCCGCGCGCGGCAGAGCGAGGAGAGCGGGCAAACCCGGCACCGCGGCTTGCCGGGCAGACAGACGGTGGCGCCGAGTTCCATGAGGGCCTGGTTGAAAAGCCCGGGATGGCGCGGGTCGAGCCAGCCCTGCGCCCCGGCGCGGAAGCGCTCGCGGGTCCGCGGCGAATCGATGTCGGCGGCATCGTTCTCCACGCGAGCCACCACCCGCAACACGTTGCCATCCACCACGGCGTAGGGCAGTTGAAACGCCATGCTGGCTATGGCCGCGGCCGTCGAGCCGCCCACGCCGGGGAGGGCGCGGATGCCCTCGTAATCGCGCGGGAACCCTCCCGCGGCCACCACTTGCCGCGCGGCGCGCAGCAAATTGCGGGCGCGCGCGTAATACCCCAGGCCGCTCCACAGCGTCAGGACCTCTTCTTCGCCGGCCGATGCCAGGGCCGCGGCCGTGGGGAACCGCTCGATGAAGCGCTGGTAGAAGGGGATCGCCGCCTGCGCCCGGGTCTGCTGGAGCATGACCTCGGAGACCCAGATGCGGTACGGATCGGACACGCGCCGCCAGGGGAGATCCCGATGGCCCTTACGGTACCAGGCCAGCAGCAGGCGGGAGACAGGCGGTTTCACTCGATGACGCAAATCCACTCGGCGACTACCGCGAACTCCGTCGGCTCCGCGTCCCAGGGTTGGTGTTCGGGATTCAGCGGCACCAGCCGGATCTGTTCGTGATGCCACTGGTCTTCGCCCGTGAAAACCTTCCGGCTGGTGTACTTCTTGACTGTGTAGCGGGCGGTCTCATCCAGCACGCCGAAGCGCTCGATCAGCAGGAACTTGTTCTGCCGCGAGCCGGCCGGATGGAAGCGGAACAGGTTGAGGCTGCCATTGGGGATGCGCGGCTCCATGGAGTCGCCCACCACGTGCGCCACGAACAGGTACGGGTCGAGCCGCATGCCTTCGGGCGCGCGCACCCAGTCTTCCACCTCGGATAGCATTTCTTCACCCAGCCCGCCGGCGGCCGCTTTTAGGCTGTAAAGCGGCACATGCGTGCGGAACGGCTCGACGGCGAGCTTTTCCACGTGTTCGTCGTAGAGGTGGTCGACCACGCGGGAAAAAGCGTCCACCGCCACGCTTTGCCGCTCGCTCACGCCGAGCGCGTTGGAAAGGGAATCTTCGAGCGACCGCAGGTAGGCCTCGGCGCCGGTCTCGGTCAGCTTGCGGCGGATGTCCTCTTCCAGCGCTTCCAGAACTTCGGCATCTTCGGAACCGGCAAGATCGTGGTAGCGCGCGCGCATCCGCACCCAACCCCGGTCGCTTCCAGGGTCGATCAACAGGACGCCGATATTCAACGGCAGCCGTCCGGGCAAAGCGGCCTCCAGGAGCACGTAGGTGCCCTGACGGCGCGCGTTGATGGGGACCACCGTTGCCGGCATCGGCGAATACCGTTCTTATCCTATCCTCTTATCGGCCGCAAAGCTATCGCCCCTTAGCCGATAACGAGGCTTCGCTTGGGAATATAATGAAGATAATGCTCCGATTCATCCTGCTTGCCATCTTTGCCACGGGATCGTTTGCCCAGAACGCCGGCGACCCCTTTAACAAGCCGCCCGCCGATGTGGATCAGGCGCTTCGCGCGCGCATCACCGAGTTCTACGATCTGCACGTGAAGGGCGAATTCCGCAAGGCCGAGGCCTTGGTCGCCGACGACACCAAGGACGTCTATTACGACAGCAGGAAAACCAAGTACCTCAGCTTCGAAATCGGGCGCATCGACTATTCCGACAATTTCACGCGCGCCAAAGCGACGGTGCTGTGCGAGCAGAACATCATGCTGCCCGGCTTCTCGGGTCAACCAATGAAAGTTCCGATGCCCAGCACCTGGAAGCTGGTGGATGGCACCTGGTATTGGTACGTGGACCCGGAGGCTTCGCTCATGACGCCCTTCGGCAAGATGAGGTCCGGCCCCCCCCGTGAATCCGCATCCGCATCCATCCCCCCGATTCCCACCACCGTCCCCGACTTCATTAACAAGCAAGTGAAGGCGGATAAGGCGTCGGTCACCTTGAAGGCGGGCGAATCCGAGCAGGTGACCATTACCAACAGCGCTCCGGGAGCCCTGAACATCTCCCTGACGGGATCGGTCCCCGGCGTGGAGGTGAAGCTCGACCGCACCGTCCTGGACGCGGGGGAAAAAGCCGTGCTGACGGTCCGGGCCGGCGATAACGCCAAGCCCGGCGTCCTCAGCATTCAGGTCGAGCAGACCAACCAGGTCATCCCCATTCAAGTCGCCATCAAGTAGGAAAAGGGGACAGACGCATTTTTGAACCCCGCAAAATGCGTCTGTCCCCTTTTCCCTTTTCCTACTTCGCCGCCGCGTCGCCCAGGAATGCCGGGTTGGTGAAGTCCACTTTCGTATCTTTGTTGGTCTGGTCCAGCCACTGGCTATAGTGCCGCTGTTTCAGTTCCGTGAAGATCTCGTCGCGAACCTGCGAGAGGGGGCGGTAGCGCACCTCGTCGGCGCGGAGAAGGTAAAACCCGTTGGGTTGCCGCACCGGCTCGGTCACTTCGCCCTGCTTCAGGGAAAACACCGCCGCGCGGATGGCATCCGGGATGTTGTCGTTCCGGCGCAGCGTGGCGAAATCGCCGTCCTTTGCCTTGGAGGTCTCATCGTCCGAGTTCTCTTTCACCAGCTTCACGAAATCCGCGCCGCCGCGAATGTCGGCGAGCAGCTTGGTAGCCTTGGCCTTGGCCTCGTCCTCGGTCGGCGCTTTCCCGCCTTTGCCGAACGACACGTAGATGGCCTTGACCCGGACCTCCTTGAAGCGGTCCTTATCGGTGTCGTAGAACTTGACAATTTCCGCCGGTTCCACCGTTATCGAATTCACGGCCTCCGCCAGCTTGGCTTGGCTCAGGATCATCAGGCGGGAATACTCCAGTTGCTCCCTGGCGGGGGATTCCTGATCGAGCTTCTGCTTTTCCCCCATTTGGGCGAGTTTCCGCATGAACGCCCACTGTTGCAGAAAAACCTTGCGGTCGCGCAGCGCCAACGGCTGGTTCTCCCGCGGCAGCACGGCGAAGATCTTCTTGAAGTCTCCCATCGTGAGCTTCACGCCATCGTCGAACACGGCGATGGTGGTCTGGTCCGGGATGTCGGGCATCTGAGGAGCCGGGGTGCCCCCTGGGCCCGGCGCTGGTGCGGTCTGCGCCCACAGAGCGCTGCAGCACGCAAATAGGAACACACTTAGAACTTTCATAGCAAGATTCGACGTTTCCCCTCAGTTTATCACGTGGCGGTCAGCGGCTCGGCGGCTGGCTCGAATCCGAGCGCGCGTCGCCGCGCTTGATCTGCGCGCGTCGCCGTCCCTTCTCGAGATTGGCCGCCGCTTTTTCCTTGGCCGCGTCGCTGACCTGGATATGATTGTTCACCGCCAGCGCGCCGCCGGTTTTCGCCAGACGCGTGGCCACGCCTTTGTGCTGCGTCACGTCCGTGCGGCCTTCGATGGTGGCAACCCCGCCCTGCACATGCACCTGGAACTTGTCCGCATTGATTTTCGACTTGGCGAACTTGGCGCGAATTGCCGCCTCCAGCTGCACATCGGACATCGCGGGCTTGGCCGGCTGCTGGGTTACGGGTTTCGGTGCGGCCTCCCGCTGGTGCGGAGGCGCCGGACGCGTCTGGCCGGCGCAATCGTTTCGGGGCGCCCACTGGGCCAATCCCGCTGAAATCAGCACAACCGCGGCTGTTACTCGCGCACTTCCCATAATGAATACGGTTGCCCGGCGCCCCCGATGTTCTCAAGATTCTGTGCTAAAGTTAGGGTTTCTCAAGGCTTGTCCGGTTCGATGCCCGAACAGATCCTGCTGCAAGGTAAAATCCTGGGTACGGAAGAGTTCCTTTTGGCCCCTCCCGCCGAAGGACGTTCCGCGCGCTGGGCGCCCTCTGGGGTGCCCTCTGGGCCCGGCGAAGATCTTCTCGCCGGACGGTCGCAGTGGATTACCTTGCTGTGCGAAGTGCTGCCACGGGCGCTGCTGGCGGAACTGGGGCTGGCGCGTATCCTGCTTGGTTCCAGCGGCGGCGGCCAGTTCCTGTTGGTGCTGCCGGGCGAATTCCGCGAGGCTGCGGAGAACTTTTTGACAGCGGCGGCGCTCCAGATTACCGAACTTAGTGGCGGAATCGTGGAACTCATCTGGGGCGTCACCGACAACCTGGGCGACTGGGCCGTGATCCGCAAGCGTCTCAACGACGAGCTGCTGGGCAAGCGCAACGCCCCTCTGGCCCATGCCGGCCCCGAAGTCTTCCAGCCGCGCGTGCGCGCGTCCGATTCCGCGGCCGACGCTTATTTTGCGAAGGAACTCGGCGCCAGGCTGCGGGAGGCGTCGCGCGTCGCCTGGTCGCCGGAAGCTCCCGGCAAGGTGACCCCCGGAGAAGGGAAGCACGCCTGGAGCCTCACTTCCAATCTTTCCCCGGATGGCATCATGCTGGCGCGTCACGCGGCGCCCTCCGACGACGGCAAGGCGGCCGCGCCGGTGCAAACCCTGGCCCGCCGCGCGCAAGGCCGCTCCATCTGGGGCGTGCTGAGGGGCGACGTGGATAACTTCGGCCTGCGCCTCCGCCGCGTCCACAGCATTGAAGAGCACGTGCCCCTCTCCGTGCTCTACAAGCAGTTCTTCGCCGGCGAGCTGGAAGTCCTGTGCTCGCTGCCGGAGTTCTGGCGCAAGGTCAGCATCATCTATTCCGGCGGCGACGACTTCGCGGTCTACGGCTCCTGGGACGCGCTGATCGCTCTGGCGCGCGAAATGCAGCGGCTCTTCCACCGCTTCACCGAAGAGAATCTGAAGGATTATCCGGGCGCCGAGGGCAAGACCATTTCCATGGCCATGGCGGTCGCTCCCGAGACCTACTATCCGCTGGCTGCGGTGTACGAGGAGGCCGGCCGCAACCTCGACCTGGCGAAATCCGCGGACAAGGACTGCATCTACCTGCTGGGCCGCATTTTGGAATGGCGGCGCCTGGCGGACGCCGCCGAGCTCAAGGACACCGTGACGCGCCTGGTCCATGATTTCCGCATGTCGCGCCAGTTCTTATATCAATTGCGGAGCTTTTACCGCCGGGAAGCCTACGGCGAGGGCGCCGGAGATCTCCAGCGCACGTGGCGCTTCCAGCGCCGTTTCAACCGGATTCTCAGCGGCACGCGCGATCGCGAATTCCAGAAGCTGCGCACCCACCTGATCAGCGAGATGGTGGGACGCAGATCGGCGGAAGTGAAGCTGCGGCCCGCGGGCCTGGTGGCCCTCGAGTGGGCCAGATTGGTGACAGAGGTTTAGCACATGCCACAAGAGCAGGAGCAAAAGAAGGAAACGCGTCCCCCGCGGGAAGGTCGCGGCCCGCAGGGGGCGCCCCATGGTCCCGGTCCACGCGGCGACCGCCCCGCGGGCGATCGTCCCGGCGGCGAGCGCGGGGAGCGCGGCGACCGCCGCGGCTTCGACCGCGGCCGCCTCGAGGGTCCGCCCGAAATCGAGCTCGAAAAGCTCATCGGCGACAGCCTCTACCTCGACAACCAGGCGCATGCCATCGTCAGCCGCATGCGCGACATGGATTCCGGCACCAAAAGCCAGTTGCGGCGCCTCTACAGCGCCGTGCGCCGCGCCGTCCGCACGCCCGAAGGCGAGCGCCAGCACGAGTTCGTCATGCTGCGCGCGCGCCTGGCCTACACCATCGCCCGCCACGGCCTGCGCAGCCTCGATCAGCTCGAAAAGCTGCTGCTCCAGGTCACGCGCAGGAACGATATCCGCGGTTACGAACGCTTCAAGGACCTTTTCGAGGCCATCGTGGCCTACAACGAGTAAAGCATGAGCGCACATACCACCCAAACCGAGTTGAAACTCATCGGCAAGCTGATCCTGGAAGGCGAAATGCGCTGCGAAACCGGCCTGCACGTCGGCGCAGGCAAAGGCTCGCTGGAGATCGGCGGCTCCGATAACCCCGTGGTCAAGGACGCGTTCGGCCGGCCTTATGTGCCGGGCAGCTCCCTGCGCGGCAAGATCCGCTCCCTGCTCGAGCAGACCTCCGGCCTGGCCGTGCCCGCCGAGCTGGTCTACCTTTCGCGCCGCAAGGGGCAGGAAGTGCGCATCCACCAGAGCGACCGTCCCGACGACGAAATCTGCCTGCTCTTCGGCCGCAATCCCGGCCGCATGGAGCGCGTCCAGGGCGAAACGCTCGAGACCACCCAGGCCACGCCGGCGCGGCTGGCCGTGTTCGACGCGCCGCTCGACCCCGAGAGCATCACCGCGCAGATGCGCGAAAACCTGGATGACGAGCTCACCGAAGTGAAGAGCGAGAACGCCATCGACCGCATCACCTCGCAGGCCAACCCGCGCACCCTCGAGCGCGTGCCCTCGGGTGCCCGCTTCAAGACGCGCCTGGTGATGGACGTGCTCTGCGAAGAGGACGCGCCGTTGTTCCTGCGCGTGCTCGAAGGCCTGCGCCTCCTCGAGGACGACTCCCTGGGCGGCGGCGGGGCCCGCGGCAGCGGGCGCGTGAGCTTCTCCAACTTGCGGCTGGTCTGGCGCGGCAAGAACTACTACGCGTCGGGCGCTCCCGAAAAGGAAATCGGCTCGGGTCCCACCCTGGCCGTCATCCAGGCCGCCGTGGCCGATTCCGCCTTCTCATTCCTGCGCGAGGAGTAATGAACCCGGGACTGCTCGTCAAACTCCGTCCCGCCGGCCCCTGGCGCATCGGAACCGATTCGGGCGCGCGCAACCGCGTGGACACGATCTATCACAGCGACTCGCTCTACTCGGCGGTGGCGTCGGCCATGGCGCGCCTCGGCTCGCTCGATGAGTGGCTGGACGCGACAGCGCGCAACGGCGCGCCCGCGGTCTCGTTCAGTTCCTGTTTCCCGTTTCTCGACGAAATCGGCTTTGTGGTTCCGCCGCGCACCATCTGGCCGCCCACTTCGCCCGCGCTGATGTCGGCGCGCGTGCGATGGAAGAGCGCCCGCTTTGTGCCGCTGGGCGTGGTGCAGGCGATGCTCGCGGGCGAGGCGCTCGATGGGAACCATTGGAGCCTGGATGGCGCCAGCGAATGTCTGGTGCCCGCCGGGCGTCCCGGCCCGTTCCGCACCGGCGTCCGCTGGAGCGCCGCCGTCGACCGCCTCACCGGCGCCGTCGAGCGCCACTCCACCGCCTGCATCGAATTCCGCCCCGGCGCGGGCCTTTGGACCATCGTTTCCTTTCAGGACGAAGCCGCCCACAGCCGGTGGCTGGAGCCCATCAAGGCCGCGTTCCGCCTCCTGGCCGACACTGGTTTCGGCGGCGAGCGCTCTCGCGGCTGGGGCCGTTCCGAGCCACCCGAATTTACTGACGGCGCCCTGCCGGACCTGGTCCTTCGGCCCCCGCAAAAACCTGCTCCTGAACCGCTCGCCCCCGAACCGCCTGCCCCCGAGCCGGCGCTTCCCGAGCCCGAAGTTCCGATTGCCGCTGAGTCCGTTACGGCCCTTGCTCCCCTGGCCCTTGGCCTTTGGCCCCCGACCCAGCCGGCCGAGCCCGAAGTCCCAATTGCTGCTGAGCCCGTTACGGCCCTTGCTCCCCTGGCCCTTGGCCTTTGGCCCCCGACCCAGCCGGCCGAGCCCGAGGTTCCGATTGCGGCCGAACCTGTCGCGGAGACCGCTCTCCCGGCCCCTGGCCCCTGGCCCCCGGCCCCCGCCCCGGCCCCCGGCCCCTGGCCCCCAGCCCCCGCCCTGGCCCCTGGCCCCCGGCCCCTGGCCCCTGTTCAGGCCCACTGGCTGCTCTCCCTGTTTACGCCCGCGCCGGACGATTCCGTGGATTGGGGGCGCGGCAACTATGTCGTGCTGGCCCGCCGCGGCCGCGTGGACAGCCCCGCCGGTTCCGGCGAACTTAAGAAGGAAATCCAGATGGTGGCTGAAGGGTCGGTGCTGTGCGCCGCGGCCCCGCCGCGCGGGTCGGCCGCCGACGTCGCTCCCGACGGCTTCGCCCACCCCGTCTTCCGCGCCGGATTCGCGCTTTCCATTCCGCTGCCCGGCGCTATCCCCCTGCCCGGCGCCACCGAGGTGAGCTGATGCGCTACCGCCTCAAGTGTCTGACCCCGCTGCTGGTCGGTGATGGCCGCAAGCTGTGCCCCATCGACTACATGGTCTGGAAAGACCAAGTCAACGTGCTGGACCAGTGGCGCATTTTCCGGATCCTGGCCAAGGGCCCGCGCCTGGACAGCTATCTCGCGCAGCTCAAGAACGCCGAGAAGCTCGATTTTGCCTCCTGGGGCGGCTTCGCGCAGAATTACGCCGGCCGCCGCATTCCGTTCGAAAATGCCGCCTACCCCACGTATTGGAACCGCGCCGCCGGCGAGAGCCTGCATATTCCCACTTTCGCCACCGGCGCCGCCGGGCCGTATCTCCCCGCCACCGCCATCAAGGGCTCGCTGCGTACCGGCATGCTGTTCGCGCACTGGCGCGACGGCATGTTGCAGGACGCGCTGGCCCGCGTGCGGAGCGAACGCGCCGCGCGCCGTCCCGCCGAAATCGTGGAAGACCAGGCGCTCGGCCCCAGCGGCTCGAACCGCATGCGCTTCGTCGGCGCCGGAGATTCCTCCCCCATTGCGACTTCGCGCTTCCAGATCTACCTGCTGCGCACTTCCACGCTCCAGCCCCGCGGCGGCGCCTTGGCCCTCGGCTGGAAGCAGAGTCCGCGCGGCGCGGTGGACGGCTCACGTCCCGAGGAGAGCACTCCGACGTTCGCCGAAATGGCCGTTCCCGGCACCACCTTTGAGGGCGATTGGCAAGAGAAGACGTTCTTCCTGCAGCCCGAAGTGCGCCGCTCGATCCGCTGGCCCGACGGCTTCAATCGCGCCAGGATGTTCGAAGCCGTCAACGTCTACGCCGCGGGCCTGCTGGCATTGCAGCGCCAGTACGCCTCCTGGGCCGGTCTGGGCCTGCTCGACCGGAGCCTGGACGAGCTGGAGCAGTGGCTCGGCGGCGCCCGCCAGAGAGGTTCCTGTCTGCTCTCGCTGGGATGGGGCGCGGGGCTACCCGCCAAAAGCTCCTGGCTGGATGCCAGCAACCCGGATTACCGCCAGATCCTGGAGCAATTCGGGTTCTACAACCGAGCGCTGGCTTCGAACCTGCCCTTCCCCAAGACCCGCCGTATCGTTTTCCTGAACAACAAGCCGGCCACGCTCCCGGGCTGGGCGGAACTCAGCGTCGAGGGGTGAAGGGGAGACGCCCGGCGGCGCGCCGCGCGCTCGCGGGCCAGCACAGGTCTTGGTCTGGTGACGGAAGGGGTACGGGTTCGAGTCCTACGTGGGGAGCCAATTTGTCCCAGTCCTCGATCCGCCACGAATTCGGCAACCCGTACCAAAATCCGATGCGTGCGCCCCTGCGGTTGTTGATGGTGACCACCACCACCATGATGCTGTTGCTGCCGTTGTTGATGATCACCATGTCGACGAACCGGTATCGGCCGGTGATGGCTGCGCTCGCGATCATGACTAGCGTCTCGGACGACCGACGCGGCCTGTGTGGTTCCTAACGCCAACAGCACACATCGCGGTCCGGTGAACCGGCCCGTCAGTAGCGCCATTCCACCGATGAGTCTCTCAACAATGTGCTGCGCGCACGGCTTCTTAAGGTGGCCGCCAGCGGCTACACGGCCCGAGCGTGACATAGAACGCCCAGCCCTTGGGCTTAACACTGGGCAGGAGCCTTTCGAGAAGCGTAAACTCGCTGTGTTCGCCGTCCCTAAACTGGCCGCGATGCGTCCTACCGACGATCCGGCCCGGTTGACGATCACTGCGCCGACGAGGGAGTGCGGCTCATCCAGATGCTCCGCCCTGGCGAGCCTCATCCCCTCAATGACGCCTTCATGTGTTGAGTGCCTCCAGCAGCGCCTTTTCAGGCTCCCATGCGTACCCGGACACGATGTCCGGGTAGATGTCCGGGTAGGCGCTTTGACGGTATTCAGGTTTGGCATACCCGGACGCGATGTCCGGGTAGATGTCCAGCTGCGGTCGGTCTCGCCCAGGAGAGGCTCTAAATGACCTCGTAGTCAATTGAAGGTCCCGAGCCGCGCTTTTCCACAAGCCCAAGTTCAAGAAACCGGTTCAAATGCCGCCGAGCAGTCCGACCATCCATCTGCATGGCCTTGGCATACTGCCCAGATTTCGCCCTACCTTTCGTAGCGAGCCATTGCCAGCCCTTCCGCTCGGAATCAGTCAGCAATTTCAATACAGACGGCTTCAGAGTTTTTACGACCGCCTCCAGGTTCCTGAACAGTGTCAGCACCAGATATGGATCTTCCCACTCGTACCTCGGCAGGGGCAACCCCAATTCCTCTGCGCGGTTCTTCAACGACCACATGCCGAGCCCCCGCTCCTCTGCCATTCCCATCCTCCCGAAAACATAGTGCAACTCAGGATTACGACTCAGCATCGGTGCATTGAATGCCCGCAGTTGCTCCAGCGTGATCGGTGGAAGCGGTCCTCCTGGGCTTTTCACAGTTATCGTGTCAGTCGTAATCACCAATTGGCATTTGGCCCCTCGTATGTCGTAAGTCCGGTGGATGAGTGCGTTCACCACCGTCTCGCGGACCATCTCAAATGGGAGCGAGGGAACCTTTTGTCGCAGCATTGTGCTGCGGTCTATGACGCTCGGTAGTTTGTCGAGCAGCCATTGTTCCACCTCCGGGGGGATCAGTACCATGGGCCCATCGAAGTCCCGCGTTTCCTTTTTCCCGTCCGGATAATGGATGGTGCCCAGCAGCCCGGCCTGGGGAAAGGCTACTCTCGGTTTTCTCCCGAACAGGAGCATTCCAAAGCCCGTTGGAACGAGAGGGCCGTTCTCCTGGCTGAGGAGTCCTTGCTGGACTAGGCGACGGTTGAAGCGGTCCGAACTTACCGGTTCCGCGATCCCCGCGGCTGTTCGATACTTCTCCAGTGCCTCGGTCGAGAAATCCTCCGTCGCTACTGTGGCGAGGGGGCTCTCCAGTTCCGACAACACAATGGCTTTCGGCTCCTTCGCTTCCTTTGCAGCTTCAGCTCTCTCCAGCGCCCGTGCCAGCCAGTCCTTATTCTCAAGGTTAATTATTTCCTGCAAGTCGCGGTCAAATATGTGGATCTCTACGCCGCAATCTTGCAGGTGCTTTATCCCTTTTCGGTCTACTTTCGGATCGGGGTCTTCAATTCCCACCCATACCTGCCGGATTCTTGCATTCACAATTCTTTCCGCGCAAGAGCGGTTCGGGTAGTGCCGCGAGTTGGGAGCGCATGGCTCCAACGTGGTGAATAAGACCGCGCCATCCAGTCTCTGGGTGTAATTCTTCTTGTCCAGGAGTGTATACTCCGCGTGGTCACCGAAGCGCAGCTCGCCTCGGCACGCTGTGTCCACAGTTCCATCCGACTTCCAAAGAACCGCTCCCACCTTGAGAACGGCCCGCCCCTCATCCCTGGGTTCCCCGACCGAGGCCTTCATGACCTCGATGGCCAGTTCCATCAGCGCTCGCGGATCAAATCCAGTCTTGTCCATGTCTACATGAAGCCCCGCTCGGGTGCCGAGGGCCCTCACTGATCGTCTCCCAGTGAAACGACCGCAGGATTAGATACAGAACTGCTATTGTACGACCAGGACATTTCGCCGTGTAGACCGCACGGAGCGAAGACGGTGGAGAGTGAGGCGAGTTCGAGACGTGTCCAAGCTGGGGGTCCAGCGTGGACACGCCGTGGACTTCACTGCGGATCAAATTGGAAGGATTACTCTTTTGCGAGTTCGATCACAGCACCACTTGGCCCGCAAAAGTTCGAAACGTGTCCAAGGTGGGGAGCCATGCAGACCAGTTCCGGTTCGCAGCGGGCGAACTTCGAGCGGCAAGCGGCCCAAGATGGCTTCCATCACCTCGCGTGCCAGGTTGAAGGCTGTCCGACCCTCATCGGGTGTCGGCTCATATGGAGCACCCGGATACCGGAAACACCAGGCATCCTTGGTCAACGCGTCAGCCCGGCTCATGAGTTCCGCTAACGAAGAATCGATGCCGACACACTACTCTCCGAGTTCGTCGAGTTCGTGGACCCTACGGAAGGCCACGTCGTGCCAAGTGAGGAAGCCTTTGAGTGCCTTCTCCGCGGCCTGCTGGGAGTGAAAAAGCCCTCCTTCCGGGTCTGGCGGTTCAGCGGCAAGTAAAAGACCGACGCGGCGCAAGTCCTGAGCGGCTTTAGCAAGCCTCGCTCTCACATCGGCGGCTCGGACCGGATCAGGCGGCATGCAATAACTTGCCCTCTCGCACAATGGCGGACGGAAGAGACGCCTTAAGATGGAGGCGCTTCTCGAACTCGCTTCGTGTCCACACCAAAATATCCTTGGCAATACCCAATCCGCGAAGCGCTCGATAGGCAAGGTCGCATTCCTGCATCTCCCGCGCGGCTTCGTCCGGAACGACAACCATGATGTCGTAGTCGCTATCCGGGCCGGCATCTCCCCGGGCCACGGAACCGAAGAGGTAGATGTACACCGGCCGGTATGCTTCGACCAGACGGCGCACAACCTCACTCAGAACCGGGTCGCCGGCCGTTGGAATCCTAAAGATATCGGCATTCTGCGTCGCCATAGCTAGCCTTCACCAGTTTGCCACAGCGGAGCCGGCGTTATACTAGGAGCACGATGCAGGACGCGATGGATGAACTCGTCCAGAAGTATTCCCGGCTGGGACACCCCTCCGCGGAGGAGTTGGTGGCCGCGCAGGGGCTGACTTTCCCTCGTGACCCCACGGATTTGCTTGGCAACTTCTGGCCCGAGGAAGAATCCATTGACGATTTCCTGGCAGAGATGCGAGCATGGCGCGGGCGCGCGAAGACTGATCCGGCCGCATGACGCCCATCGTGCTCGACACGGATGTCGTATCGTTTCTCTTCAAAGCTGACACCCGCGCACAAATATACCTGCCACAACTTCAAGACCGGCAATGGTTCATCTCGTTCATGACCGAAGCCGAGTTGGAACAATGGGCTCTCTTGGCGAATTGGAGCGAAAAGCGTGTCGTGTGGCTGCGGTTGTTTCTCAGCCGCTTCGTGGTTGTGCCTTCATCGCATGACCTCGTTCTGAAATGGGCGGAGGCGATGGTCGCTGCCCGTAGAAACGGTCGGCGCATTGAAACCGCGGACGCTTGGATTGCGGCGACGGCCCTGCTCTATAATGCTCCGCTGTTGACCCACAACAAGTCCGATTATCTCGGTGTTCCGGGACTGCGGTTCGGCTGAAATCCGAGCCGTGGATGAATCCGCGGGTCGGCCGACGACGTCGCTCCCGACGGCTTCGCCCACCCCGTGTTTCCCGCCTGGAAGGCTATCTCGCGCAGCTCAAGCGGGCCGATAAGCTCGATTTCGCCTCCTGGGGCGGCTTTGCGCAGAATTTCGCCGGCCGCCGCATTCCGTTCGAAAACGCCGCCTATTCCACGTATTGGAATCGCGCCGCCGGCGAGAGCCTGCACATTCCCACCTTCGCCACCGGCGCTGCCGGGCCGTATCTCCCCGCCACCGCCATCAAGGGCTCGCTGCGTACCGGCATGCTGTTCGCGCACTGGCGCGACGGCATGTTGCAGGACGCGCTGGCCCGCGTGCGGGGCGAACGCGTCCCGCGCCGTCCCGCCGAAATGGCCGTTCCCGGCACCACTTTTAAGGGCGATTGGAGCGAGAAGACGTTCTTCCTCGAACCCGAGGTGCGCCGCTCCATCCGCTGGCCCGAAGCCTTCAATCGCGCCAGGATCTTCGAAGCCGTCAACGTCTACGCCGCGGGCCTGCTCGCGCTGCAGCGCCAGTACGCCTCCTGGGCCGGTCTGGGCCTGCTCGACCGGAGTCTGGACGAGCTGGAGCAGTGGCTCGGCGGCGCCCGCCAGAGAGGTTCCTGTCTGCTCTCGCTGGGATGGGGCGCCGGCCTCCCCGCCAAGAGTTCCTGGCTGGATGCCACCAACCGGGACTACCGCCAGATCCTCGAGCAGTTCGAGATCTACAACCGAGCGCTGGCTTCGAACCTGCCCTTCCCCAAGACCCGCCGCATCGTCTTCCTGAACAACAAACCCGCCACGCTTCCCGGCTGGGCGGAGCTCAGCGTCGACGGGTAAGGGTGAGACGCCCGGTGACGACTATTCTCAACTCATTTTCTCGTCACAGCGGCAGAAAGATAACCGTGTTCTCCCATTCTTCGGCCCCGGATGCCGCCCACACCAGCAATAGTTCTTCGATCGCCCGCCCTATGTCGAGCTCTTGCGAAACGATGACGAGGCCGGGACTGGCCTGCTTCTCAATCAAGCGCCTGAAGTGCCCAGGCATGGTTTGGCGGTCGTGGGAGACCAGCACGCGACCCTCGCTGGCCGCTTGAGCCAGGACCTCGGAATCGGGTCTGCCGATGACGCCCCCTTCGCCGGCGCTCCGAAAGTCAATCGCTGGCTCACGCCGGCGTAAGCCAGCCACGATCTTCTGGTTGAAGTCGGCGTCGGCTTGAAAACCTGGCCTCATCCGCGTGGGATGACAGTGCCCTCACGGGCTGCCTCAATCTTGGCGTGCAGAGAGGGATGATCCCGGCGGGCCTGTTCTCGAAGGCGCACGAAGTCCGCTTTGCCGGCACGAAGATAGGCATCAATCGTATCGCGATGGCTCAAGTAGAACGCGATAGCGCCGTAAACTTGCTCAAGGCTCAGCGCCGGAAAAGACTCGGCAATTCCGTCCGGCGACTCTCCGCGCAGGAACGCGTAGACAACCGAGTCCAGTGAAACACGGCTTCCGGCAACCCGGTAGGCCCCACCCACATTCTCGACGTAATCCTTCGCCATCGGACGCCTCCTTGCTTCCATGTTCGCACAGGAAGGCCATCGGGTTGATGCCCCTTCCGGACTCCAGCCGCGACCTCCGGAATCGACCGGCCCGCGCGATCTTCAGCAAGCTCCGTTCTGGGAATTCAAGCAGCCAGTTCTCGAATCTGTTGGACGCTACGGGCTGGACCAGGTATTTCCGGTTCACCGCGGGCGAACTTCGAGCGGCAAGCGGCCCAGGATGGCCTCCATCACCTCGTGTGCCAGGTTGAAAGCTGTCCGGCCCTCATCAAGTGTCGGCTCATATGGAGCACCCGGATACCGGAAACGCCAGGCGTACTTGGTCAACGCGTCCGCTCGGTTCATGAGTTCCGCTAATGAAGAATCGATGCCTGCGCATTGCTCTCCGAGTTCGTCGAGCTCGTGGACCCTACGGAAGGGCACGTCCTGCCAGGTAAGGAAGCCCTTGAGTGCCTTCTCTGCTGCCGGCTGGGAGTGAAAGAGCCCACCTTCCGGGTCTGGCGGTTCAGCGGCAAGCAGAAGATCGACGCGGCGCAAGTCCTGTGCGGCTTCGGCAAGCCACGCTCTGGCATCGACGGCTCGGACCGGATCAGGCGGCATGCAATAACTTGCCCTCTCGCAGAATGGCGGATGGAAGAGACGCCTTGAGATGGCGGCGCTTCTCGAACTCGCTTCGTGTCCATACCAAAATGTCCTCGGCAATACCCAATCCGCGAAGCGCTCGATAGGCATGGATGCAGCTCTCCGAGAGCGGAAAGGAGCACGCATCGCGCGAATCTCCGCCGTCGGTTTCAGCATCGTTCAAGGGAGTGGAGTAGAGTGGTGAAGATGATGCCAAATGGTCTCCCCAGGGTCCGCCCGTGGGCGCTGCCAGTCTTGCTGGCGGCATGGAGTTTCGCGCTGGCGGCCCAGCCGGCGAAGACGGTGATTCTGGTGCGCCATGCCGAACGGGCTGGCGGCATAAGCGCGGACGAAGGGATTAGTGAAGCCGGACGATGCCGCGCCGAAGCGCTGGCGCGGATGCTGGCCGATGCGAACGTGAAGCGCATCTACACCAGCGAGGTAGCGCGCACCGGGCAGACGGCCGAGCCGCTGGCGACGAAGCTCCACATCCGGCCGGAGGTGGTTCCGGCCAAGGACATCGAGGGCCTGGCGGCGAAGCTGCGGGCGGGAGCGCCGGACGAAGTGGTTTTGGTGGTCGGGCACTCCAACACCGTGCCGGAGATCATCAAGCTGCTGGGCGGGGGAAGCGTGCCGCCGATTGGCGACGGCGAGTACGACCGCCTGTTCGTCGCGACCCTCACGCATCCGGACCAAGCTACGGTGGTCACGCTGCGCTACGCGGGCTGTGCGCCATAGGATTCCCGGCCCTTTGATATAATCGGCTCCGGTGAGGAGAGTGGCTATGTCTAATCCGACTTCCCGCAGGTTCTTTCTCGGCGCCGTGACGGCCGCCGCCGCGACGCGCGTTTGGGGCGCCAACGACAAAATCAACGTGGCCATTATTGGCCTCGGCGGCCGCGGTACGGATCACTTGAACGCATACCCGCGGCTGCCAGACGCGCGCGTGGCCGGGCTCTGCGACATCGACCGGGCTGCCCGGGAGAGGGCCCAGGCGACCCTCCAGAGAATTACCAGCGGCGAGAAGGTCAGAGAATTCGAGGACATGCGCGAGGCGTTCGCCGACCCTGGCATCGACGCCGTCTCGATCGCCACGCCCAACCACTGGCACGCGCTGGCGACCATCTGGGCGTGTCAGGCGGGTAAGGGCGTCTACAGCGAGAAGCCGGCCTGCTACAACATCTATGAAGGCCTGCGCATGGTGCAGGTGGCCCAGGAAACCAAGCGCATGGTGCAGATCGGTTCGCAGCACCGCAGCACGCCGTCCAAGATCCGGGCGATCGAGGCCATGCAGGGCGGCCTCATCGGTAAGATCTACATGGCCAAGGGGCTGTGTTTCAAGCGCCGCCGGTCGATCGGACACAAGGAGGACAGCCCCGTGCCGCCGGGTGTGAACTGGGACCTGTTCCTCGGTCCGGCGCCCTTGCGTCCGTTCAACGAATTGCGTTTCAAGTACAACTGGCACTGGTTCTGGGACACCGGCAACGGCGATATCGGCAACCAGGGCGTGCATGAGATGGGTATCTGCCGGTGGGGACTGGGCGACCCCGAGTGGCCCAAGAGCGCGTTCTCCAGTGGCGGCAAGTACGCTTATGACGACGATCAGGAGACGCCCAACACGCAGCTCGCCAGCTACGATTATGGCGGGCGAGAGATCGTGTTCGAGGTGCGCGGCATGATGACCGGCGGCGAGGGCACGCCGGCGCGCCGAGGTAATGCTCGCAGTAGCCGCGCCGGAGCCCCCGCCCCCAGCAACGCCGGCATTCCCAACATCGTTACCGTCGGCAATCTTTTCTACGGAAGCGAGGGCTGGGCGTCAATGGATGACGCGGGGTTCCAGGCGTACAAGGGCGAGACCAGCGAGCTGATCATGGAAGAGCGGCCCGAGCGAGGTCCGGGAAGCGACGCCAC
>Ga0187865_1000614_pt1 | contig 47954 bp, 42 predicted proteins | sample June2016WEW_11_1_2_FD_132989 | JGI IMG/M metagenome (GOLD analysis project Ga0187865, IMG submission 132989) | Peatland microbial communities from SPRUCE experiment site at the Marcell Experimental Forest, Minnesota, USA - June2016WEW_11_100 | ecosystem: Environmental > Terrestrial > Soil >...
CGGGTTTGACGCGGCGGGGGCTGGAGACGGGCCCACGGTGACCCCTAAACGGGCACGCAGCTGGAAACGGCGGATACAGCCAAGGGGGCACCTACGGGGTACCGCGCCAGTTCTCGACCCTACGGGCGGGCGGAACGAGTGAAACGTGAAACGTGAAACGTGGGCGCCAAGGGCGGAGAGCAATAAAAGCCGAATGAAGAAGAAGTGTTTGACGATGTGGCAGGTCATGTGGTATAGAATGCATCCTTTTTTCGTTTCATGAGGCGTACGAATTCCTTCACCTCCCTCTCATTCTGTCTGGTTGTATCAGGTTGGCAGAACGACGGGTCACCTGACCTCCCAGGCTGAGAGCTTCCAGCGCATGAAAAGAACCTACGACGTGCTGGTGATCGGTGCGGGGCCGGCGGGGTCCACGACCGCAGAGCGACTGGCAACCGCCGGATATGACGTGGCGGTGCTCGAGGAGCACGCGGTCATCGGCGAGCCGGTGGACTGCACCGGGGTCGTCGGGATTGAGGCCTTCGAGGTCTTCGACCTCCCCCGGGAGATCGTTGTCGGCGCCGTGGATGCGATAACCATCCACTCGCCCGGGGGGATCCCTGCCACCTATCGTGGGACCGACCCGCTGGCCTATATCGTGGATCGTGCCGAGCTGGATCGGACCCTGGCGGCACGAGCCAGGGACGCCGGCGCCACCTTCCTGCTCAGCACGCAGGCGGTGGATGTGGCCCGGAGCGACCGGTCCGTCGAAGTGACGTGCCAACGCCCCGAGGGCGAAACGCGAAAGGTGTCGGCCAGCGTATTGGTCCTGGCGGGTGGGCCCCGCTTCGCGTTCCACGAACGCCTGGGGCTCGCGGCGTCTTCCCTGTTGTGGCGGAGCGCCCACGCCGAACTTCCGGGCAATACCCTGGGGCACGCCCAGGTGTATCTCGGGCGGGACGTGGCCCCGGGGGCCTTCGGTTGGGCGGTTCCCGTCACGCGCGGCGGGATGCCCTACGTGCGCATCGGGGTGAACAGCCACCACGATGCGCCGCGATACCTTCGAAAGCTCTGCGAGGAAAAGTTCCCTTACCTTCTGCCGGGCGATGGCCCGCTGCCGTACCGATCCTGGGTTGTGCCGGTCCTGCCGCTGTCCAACACGTATGGGGATCGCGTTCTGGCAGTCGGGGATGCCGCCGGCCAGGTGAAGCCGACGTCGGGCGGAGGCATCTACTACGGGATGCTCAGCGCCAAGGAAGCCGCCGAGACGGTGTGCGAGGCCTTCAGACGGGGGACATTCTCTGCCCAGGGCCTGTCGAGTTATGAGAAGCGGTGGCGGGCTCGGCTTGGATTCGACCTGAGGGTCGGCACGCTCTTCCGCCGCCTGTTCGCCCGGATGGCGGACCGGGATATTGACGACCTGTTTCACGCGCTGCATGCGAACGGCCTCCTCGCCCGGGTCACAGGGAAGGTCAGCTTCGACTGGCACCGGGAGCTGGTCGTGTTTCTACTCCGGCACCCCAAGCTGGCTCGGATCTTTATGCGCCGCGCGATAGACTCGTGGGCAGAGCCAGCCGTCTCAGACCTTCCCGCCGTCTAGATCGTCCCTCCAATTGTACTCTTGGATCTGCGCGTGCCGGACGCCCCGGAACCCATTTCCGTTCGTGCCTCCCCCCAATCCGGGATGCCACTCTCTGAGGAATCCGCATGGCCGGATTTCGGATCCGACATTCAGGCTCCTCGGACATCCGCTGGGGCCCTCAGACGGTGCTTCGGCTTCCCGGTTGGAAAAAGTCTTGACCAGGAGAACGATCTGAGATACGCAGGACTGGCGACTGTGGAATGCGGATTCATCCTTCGGCATTCGAGGAGGGACGGGAGGCCTGTCGAGGGCTGCACTCTCTGCCGCGGCGGGCAGGCGCCCACGTTCGCTGACGAGGGCACGGACAACCGTGAGACGTGAAACGTAAAACGTGAAACGGAGGGACCGGGAGGGGAGCGGAGAACCGAGAGACGCGAGCCGAGGGGAGGATGAGCCATGCCAACATTCGTGCTGCTAACTAGGCTGGGGGAGGCCGAGCGAAAGCGTCCGAAGCTCCGCGCGGCCAAGGGAAAGAAATGGATCCAGGCCATCCACAAACGCTGCCCGGGCGTGAAGTTCCTCTGTCACTTTGCCATGCTGGGGCCCTACGACTTTCTAGACATCTACGAGGCACCGGACGCCGAGACGGCTGCCAAGGTCTCTCTGATCAGTATGGCCGGGGGCGCAGCTACGGCGGAGAGCTGGACCCTCATCCCCTATGAGCGATTCCTCGGACTGGCAAAGCAGGTGTAGGAGGGAAGGAGCCATTTGATGCCTGAGACCAAGGTGGTGCTGACGGAGAAGGATCTGCCGACGCACTGGTACAACCTGCAAGCGGACCTCCCCTTTCCGCTGCCCCCGGTGATCCATCCGGGGACGAAGCAGCCCATCGGCCCGGCCGACCTGGCCCCGCTGTTTCCGATGGAACTCATCAAGCAGGAGGTGAGCCAGGAGCGGTGGGTGGAGATCCCGGAGCCGGTCCGGGACATCTACCGACTCTGGCGGCCATCCCCCCTGTATCGGGCCCACCGGCTGGAACGAGCGCTCCAGACTCCCGCGAGGATCTACTACAAGTGGGAAGGGGTGAGCCCCGCCGGCAGCCACAAGCCGAACACGGCCGTGGCTCAGGCCTTCTACGGTCGGCAGGAGGGCGTGAAGCGCATCACGACCGAGACCGGCGCCGGCCAGTGGGGCAGCGCCCTGGCCTTCGCCTGCAACGCCTTCGGGCTGGAGTCGAAGGTGTACATGGTGCGGGTGAGCTACGATCAGAAGCCTTACCGGCGCATCATGATGGAGACGTGGGGAGCCAAGGTGGTGCCGAGTCCCAGCACCGAGACACGGGCCGGCCGGGCGATCCTGGCCAAGGATCCCGATTCGCCGGGCAGCCTGGGGATCGCCATCAGCGAGGCGGTGGAGGACGCCGCCGGCCGGGATGACACCAAGTACTCGCTGGGCAGCGTCCTGAATCACGTCCTGATGCACCAGACGGTCATCGGTCTGGAGACCAAGAAGCAGTTCGAACTCCTCGGAGAGTACCCGGACGTCCTGGTGGGTTGCGTCGGCGGCGGCAGCTCCTTCGCCGGGTTCGCGTTCCCCTTCGTCCAGGACAAGCTGTCGGGAAAGGCGAAGGGGCTGCGCATCGTCGCGGTCGAGCCCACGGCCTGTCCGAGCTTGACCAAGGGGAAGTACCTCTACGACTTCGGCGACACGGCCGGCTCGACCCCGCTGATCAAGATGTACACCCTGGGGCATTCCTTCATCCCGGCACCCATCCACGCCGGGGGGCTTCGCTACCACGGCATGGCCCCACTGGTCTGCGCGCTGTACGACGCCAAGATCATCGAGGCCGTGGCCGTACACCAGAACCCTATTTTCGAGGCGGCCGTGCAGTTCGCCCGCGCCGAGGGGATCGTGCCCGCCCCGGAGCCCGCGCACGCCATCCGCGTGGTGATCGACGAGGCCATCCGGTGCCGGGAGCGGGATCAGGCCAAGACCATCGCCTTCGTCCTCTGCGGCCACGGTCACTTCGACCTGGGCTCGTACCAGCGGTACTTGGCGGGGAAACTGGAGGACTACGAGCTGCCGCAATCGGCCATTGACGAGGCGCTCAGTCTGGTGCCGAAGGTGAACTGAATGCGGAATGGCGGATGGCTCATAGCTGATCGCTCATGATTCGAGGAGAGCACCATGCGCCATGAGCTAAGAGCCAAGAGCGAGGAGAGAACCATGATTGAGGTGGAGAACACGCTGGCGGTCTTCATCGATTTCGAGAACCTGGCACAGGGGTTCAAGCACAGCAAGGAAGACTTTGACATCCTCCGGGTCCTGGAGCGCCTCGTGGAGAAGGGCAAGGTGATCGTCAAGGTCGCGTACGCCGACTGGACCCGCTATGCGAAGTACAAGCAGCAGCTTCACGAGGCCGCCATCGAGCTGATCGAGATCCCCAAGCGATCCATGACCGGCAAGAACTCCGCCGATATCCGGTTGTGCGTGGACGCCATGGACCTCTGTTACTCGAAGGCGCACATCGACACCTTCGTGATCGTCTCCGGGGATAGCGACTTCTCCCCTCTGGTGGGCAAGCTGAAGGCCAACGGCAAGCGCGTCATCGGGTTGGGGATGAAGGAGTCGACGTCCACGCTGCTCAGCGACAACTGCGACGAGTTCATCTTCTACGAGTCCCTCGGGAAGCCGGACCGGATCACCACGCCGGGCGTTCGGGACATCCCCAAGGAGAAGCGGGAGGTCTTCGAACTGCTCTTCGACACCATTGCGGGCCTCATCCGTGAGAACAAAGAAATCCTCTGGTCCTCGATGGTGAAGGACACCATGAAGCGGAAGCGGCCGGCCTTCTCCGAACGGGCGCACGGATACCGGACGTTCAGCGATCTCCTGGAGGACGCGCGGAAGCACGGCTTCATTGAATTGCGGACCGACCCGACCAGCGGCACCTACGTGGTGGTGGGCTTCGTCAAGGCAGGACGCTGAGAGTGTGTGAAGAAATCGTCGCCGGGTCGAGAGCTCGACTGCAACCCGTTGATTCTCCGCAGGTGAGAAATGCACTTGGCGCCGATTCACCGATATTTTCACACACTCTGAACCGAAAGAGCTCTTGGCTCATGGCAACTGCAATCTACTCTTCGCCATCGGCCATCAACTATCAGCCATTCTCATTCCGCATTGGCGATGGCCATGAGCCATCGCCAATGCGCCGCGCGCCATGCGTCAGGCGCGAGAGGGCAGGTGAGACGGCGGCTCGTTCTTCTGGGAATGTTCCGCGAGGATCGCCAGCAGTTCCTGGATCTTGGCTTCGAGCTGGCGGATCAAGCCCTGGTTCCGGATGGCCAGCCGCCGGCGATCCATGGCGCGGGCGACCGTCGTCAGCATCACCTCGTTCTTGAATCCCTTCACGATGAAGTCGAAAGCGCCCAGGCGAAGGGCGGCGATGGCGTTGTCGGACGTCGGGTTGGCCGTGGCGATGACCACCGGGGAGTCCGGGGCGAGCTCCCCCAACTGCGCCAGCACCTCCAAACCGGACATGCCGGGCATCATAATGTCCAGCAGGACGACGTCAATGGTCTCTTGCCTGGCGATCTCCAGCGCCCGCTCTCCATTCTCGGCCTCGTGGGTGATGTAGCCGGCTTCTCGAAGCACGTCGGCGAACAACTGCCGGGCGAGCAGTTCATCGTCCACCACCAGGATGGTGCCGGCGCCCTCCGCAGGGGGCGTGGGTGCGGCGGGTTTCTTGGGCTGCTGGGCATGACGGGTCAGCTCCAGCTCGTGCAGGTAGGCCAGGGCGCGGTCCAGGTCCCGATTCAGGTGCCGCACCCTCAGCAGGGCCTCGACGCGGGTGAGCAGCTCCGTCCGCTGAAAGGGCTTCGTGAGGAAGTCGTCGCCCCCCGCCGCCATGGCCCGCTCCTTGTCGGAGATCTGGTTCAGGGCCGTCACGAACAGGACCGGGATGCCCCCGGTCTGGGGGTCGGTCTTGACGCGGGCGCATATCTCGAATCCGGAGAGGCCTGGCATCATGAGATCGAGGAGGATGAGATCCGGTCTCCTCTCGCGTGCCAGCCGCAGCGCCTCCTCGCCTTCGTGCGCCAGAAAGATCTCGTACCCCGCGGAGGCCAGCATCGCCTCCATCAGTTCCAGGTTTTGGGCTTCGTCGTCAACGATCAGGATCCGTGCGGGTCCACCAGCCTCGGGCTTCGTCATGGTCGCGCTCCCTTCCTCGACTCCTTGTCTGTACGACCCATGGACGAGAGGCGGTTAACCCCCACCCGCCCCCCTGCTAGCCCTCTCCCCGATGCGTCCCTCGAGGGTTCGGCCTGGAGCCGCCCCGTCTCCTTTTATTCTGGCACAACCCTGCGAAAGAGTAAAGCGCTGCGCGTGAACCGAGAGCAGTACATGGCGCGGATTCGCCTTGATTCCCCCGACAGCTTGCTGCTGAGATAATTTGTTTGGATTCCATCCGGAGAAGCTGTCGTGGGCGAAAGCGGTCCGTTGCCGATGAAGGAAGAAGGCGGTTGGCGCATTGTTGCTTGACTGCATGGGGCCTGCATGCTAGGAAAGCATTGGAGGATGCGACGCGGTTCGGGAAGTTAGGCTGTTCATTCGATGACGGAGAACAAGAGTATGCCCGATTTGAGCCGGTACACCGTCGTGACCAGGCCCGATGACAATGGGACGTTTGTTGCGTATGTGCCTGCCATCCCGGGATGCCATGCCGTGGGAAGGACCCCGGAGGAGGCCAGGACTGAGCTGGCCAATGTCTTTTCGATGATCGCAGAAGAGTACGCAGAGGAAGGGCGAGCTTTGCCACCCGATGTCCGGGAGCTTGTCGCCCGTGCCGGCTAAGGCGGGCGATCTCGAGCGCGTTGCGAAAATCCTCGGATTCCTCAAGGCCCGCCAAAAGGGGAGTCACGCACGCTGGAAACACCCCGATGGTCGATCAACCACGATCCCCGCCCATCCCTCGTTTGAAGTTGGGGGCTGGCTGTTTCAGGAGATCTTGAAGCAGCTCGGGATTTCGGAAGATGAGTTCCACCGCTTGAGAAAATAGGGTGTGGCGCCGCCAGGAGCGCGCCACCCAATACTTCGATAGGAACCCGCCGTCTGCGGCGGGTTTTTTCTTGACGGGCACAGACGGTTCACGCAGAATACGTGCCAACTTGGGAGCGTTCGGCAGTTCGGGGGTTCCGTCTGTGGTGCACGTGGGGGTTCTCGGGGCACGAGAACAACCGACCTGCCGAACGGTCGAACGCTCGAACGCCTTTTGGGTGCGTATTCTGCATGGCTGACATTCGATTCGGGACGGACGGCTGGCGGGGGATCATCGCGGAGGATGTCACCTTCGCCAACGTCCGGCTGGCGGGACGGGCCATCGCCCGGCGCCTCCGGCGCGACGGGAATGACCGGTCGAGCCCCCACATCCTGGTGGGTCACGATACCCGATTCCTGTCCCGGGAGTTCGCCCAGGAGGTGGCAGAGGCCATGGCGGGGGAGGGCGCCCGGGTGAGTCTGGCCTCCGCCTTCGCGCCCACGCCGGCGTTTTCTTACGCCGTGGTCCGATTGGGAGCCGCCGGGGCGGTGGTCATCACGGCGAGTCACAACCCGGCGGAGTACAGCGGGGTCAAGTTCAAGACAAGCTTCGGCGGCTCGGCCTCCATCGCGTTCACGCAGGAGGTAGAGGAAGAGATTTGCCGACTGAGAGCCGAGAGCCAAGAGCCGAGAGCGAAAGGAAAATTCGAAATTCGAAATTCGAAATTCGAAATTGGCTGCTTTGACGCGCGCACGCCGTGGCTGGATCGGCTCGAAGAGTTGGCGGATGTCTCGCGCATCGGGCGGAGCGGCATCCGCGTCGCGCTGGACGTCATGTACGGGGCGGGCCAGGGCCTCCTGTCGGAGCGCCTGCGGCGAGCAGGTGCCACCGTGCGCGAGTTGCACGCGGAACTCAATCCCGGCTTCGGCGGCCTGCAGCCGGAGCCCATCCCCGCCCACATGGGCGCCCTCATGGACTGCGTGAAGGGCTGGGAGGGGGCGGGAGCGCGCGTCGGATTCGCCTTCGACGGGGACTGCGACCGCGTCTCGCCGGTGGATGAAGACGGGAACGTCCTCTCGCCGCACCAGACCCTGGCGCTGCTCCTGCGGCACCTCGTGTCGAACCGGGGGCAACGCGGGGCGGTGGTGAAGTCCGTGAACATCGGGCACATGGTGGACGCGGAGGCCGAGGCCTTGGGCCTCCCCCTGGTGGTGACGCCCGTGGGATTCAAGCATATCGCCGAGGCCATGCGGCAGCACGACGCCGTGGTGGGCGGCGAGGAGAGCGGGGGCTTCGCCGTGCGGGGCCACATCCCGGAGCGCGACGGGGCGCTGGTCAGCCTGCTGCTTCTGGAATGCATGGCGATGACGGGGAAGCCTCTGGGAGCCCTGGTGCGCGAGATGGAAGCGCAGCGCGGCCCCCGCCGCTACGGCCGCCTCGACCTTCGGCTGGCATCGCTTTCGGCCCGGGACCGAGTCGTCGCGTCCGTCGTCGCCTCCCCGCCCGACCGGATCCTGGCCGTGCCGGTCCGCCACGTGGAGACGATGGACGGGGTCAAGCTCACCCGCGCGGACCAGAGCTGGATCATGCTGCGCGCCTCGGGCACGGAACCGCTCCTCCGAATCTACGCCGAGGCCCCCACAGAGGACGAGGTGCAGGCGCTCCTGGCATGGGGGCAGGCTGTCGCCGCCGGGGAGGGATGAGGCCGGCATGTCGAAGGCGAAAGTGCGCGCGAAGGCGCCGGACTCCGCCCGCGTGAGGAGCCGGCCGATCGAAGAGGAACAGAGACCCTGGGGAAGCTTCCACACGCTTGAGGAGGGACCGGGGTACAAAGTCAAGCGTCTGGTGGTCCTTCCGGGGCAACGATTGAGCCTGCAAAAGCACCGGCGACGAGCCGAGCACTGGGTCGTGGTTTCCGGAACCGCGACGGTCGTCAACGGGACGCGGGTCCTCACGCTGCCTCGACGGAGCTGCACGGTGATCCCGCGGCAGGCCTGGCATCGGATCGAGAACCATGGGCGGCAGCCGGTGGTGATCATCGAGGTGCAGCACGGGACGTATCTCGGGGAGGACGACATCATCCGCAAGCAGGATGATTACGGGCGGGTAGAACCCAGAAAAAGAGCTGCGAGCCGCAAGCCGAGAGCCGGGTGCCCGCGTGACAGCGCGGGTGGCCGTACGCCGAGGACAGCCTGGACGGGAGGAGGCGGCAGGTGAACGGGTTGTACGTGGTGGTGATGGCGGGGGGCAGCGGAGAGCGGTTCTGGCCGCTCTCCACGCCGGCGCACCCCAAGCAGTTCCCCCCGCTTCTCGAGGGTCGCAGCTTCTTCCAGCACACCGTGGAGCGGGCCACGCGGCTGGTGGGTGAGGCGCAGGTGCTGGTGGCGACGCGGCGCGATCTCCTCCCCGTCGTGCAGGAGCAGTTGCCCGGCTTCCCCGCGGAGAACTGCGTCCTCGAGCCCGTCGGCCGGGACACGGCCGCGTGCATCGGTCTGGCCGCCCTCGTCATCGAACGGCGCACGCCGGGCGCCCGCATGCTGGTCGCCCCCTCGGATCACTACATCACGCCGTTCCATGCCTTCGGAGAAACGATCCGGCACGGGCTGGCCCTCCTGGATCGGGTGGATGGGCTGGTGACCCTGGGGATCCCTCCGACCCGCCCCGAGACCGGATACGGCTACATCCTGGCCGGCGAGGCGGCGCCGGAGCACGCCGCGGCCCGGCGGTGTGAGCGCTTCACCGAAAAGCCGGACCGGACGACGGCCGAGCGCTTCCTGGCGGACGGCCGGTACTACTGGAACAGCGGCATCTTCCTGTGGAGCGCGGCGACGATCCTCAAGGCCATGGCGCGGCACCTCCCCGAGCACTGGAGCTGTCTGGAAACGATCTGGGCCGCCCTGGGAACGCCGGAAGAGGGGCATGTCCTGGAGGTGACCTTCCCCCGCATGTCGCGCGTCTCCGTGGACGTGGGTATCCTGGAGCGGGCGGACGGGGTCTACATGATCCCCGCCACCTTCACGTGGGACGATGTCGGCACGTGGAGCGCCCTGGGTCGCATCCTCACGCCGGATGAGCACGGCAACGCCGTGGTAGGGCGCCACGTCGGCCGCGACAGCCACGCGTGCGTGGTCTATGGCACCAGCCGGCCCATCGGCACGATCGGCCTGTGCGACCTCGTGGTAGTGGAGACCCCCGAGGGGATCCTGGTGTGCCCCAAGGAGCGGGCCCAGGAGGTGAAAGACTTGGTGCGCATGATGCGGGAGGCAGGGACATGAGTCCGCCAACAGCGCTGATCACCGGCATCACGGGGCAGGACGGCTCCTACCTGGCCGACTTCCTCCTCACCCAGGGCTACCGGGTGGTGGGGATGGTGCGCCGGTCGAGCACCGAAAACTTCGAGCGCATCGAGCACCTGCGGGGCCAGGTCGAGATCTGCCAGGCGGACCTGCTGGACCAGCTCTCGCTCATCAACCTGCTGCGCCAGACCCGCCCCCGGGAGGTCTACAACCTGGCCTCCCAGTCCTTCGTCCCCACCTCCTTCGAGCAGCCGGTCCTCACGGGAGAGTTCACGGCCCTGGGGGTCACCCGGATGCTGGAGGCGGTGCGGCTGGTGGACCGGGAGATCCGGTTCTACCAGGCCAGCAGCAGCGAGATGTTCGGGAAGGTCCACGAGGTCCCTCAGACCGAGCGGACCCCCCTCCACCCCCGGAGCCCCTACGGCGTGGCCAAGGTCTACGGCCACTGGATCACCGTGAACTACCGCGAGAGCTACGGCCTGTTCGCCTGCTCGGGGATCCTGTTCAACCATGAATCCCCCCGCCGGGGCAAGGAGTTCGTCACCCGGAAGGTGACCGATGGCACCGCCCGGATCAAGCGGGGGCGCCTCGACAAGCTTCCCCTGGGGAACCTGGAGGCCCGCCGGGACTGGGGCTACGCCGGGGACTACGTGGAGGCCATGTGGCGGATGCTCCAGCAGCCGACCCCCGACGACTACGTCATCGCCACCGGCGAGACCCACAGCGTCCGGGACCTGTGCGAGATCGCCTTCGCCCGGGTCGGCCTCGACTGGGAGGAGCACGTCGTGGTCGATCCCAAGCTGGTGCGCCCGGCCGAGGTGGACCTCCTCCAGGGGGACGCGGCCAAGGCCAAGCGCGCGCTGGGGTGGCTGCCCCGGGTCTCCTTCCGCCAGCTCATCGAGATGATGGTGGACGCGGACATGGCGCGCTACGCCGGCTCATGACGATTGGTGATTGAGGATGGTGATTGAGGATTGCGGGGCAATCGAAAATCGGCAATCACCAATCGTAAATCCTTCAGGACGGAACGGACAATGAAGGTATGCGTGGTGGGAACAGGCTACGTGGGGCTGGTGACCGGCGCCTGCCTGGCGGAGGTCGGGCACCAGGTGATCTGCATGGACGATGACGCCGGCAAGATCCGGGTGCTCCGGGACGGCGGCATGCCGATCTACGAGCCGCACCTGGAGGGGATCGTGAAGCGGACGGTCGCCGCCGGCCGCCTCCACTTCACCGCCGAGGTGGCGGAGGCAGTCCGGGACGCCGCGGCCATCTTCATCTGTGTGAACACCCCGCCCCTGCCCGACGGGGAGGCGGACCTGTCCTACGTGGAGCTGGCCACGCGGCGGATCGCGGAGCACGCCACCCACAGCCCCCTCATCATCGAGAAGTCCACGGTGCCCGTCCAGACCGGGGCCTGGATCGAAAAGACGCTGGCCGTCTACGGCCAGCGGCCCGGCGTGGCATTCGACGTGGCCTCCAATCCGGAATTCACCCGGGAGGGGATGGCGGTGGAGGACTTCCTGCACCCGGACCGGATCGTCGTGGGGGTCGGGAGCGCGCGGGCCGAAGAGCTCCTGCGGGCGCTGTACGCCCCCATCGTGGAGGGACGGTTCCGGTGCCCCGTCCACGCCGACTGCCGCCAGGATCGGGCCGTGCCCTTCCTGGTCACGGACCTCCGCAGCGCCGAGCTGATCAAACACGCCGCCAATTCCTTCCTGGCCCTGAAGGTCTCCTTCGCCAACGCCCTGGCGGACGTGTGCGAGCGGGCGGGGGGCGACATCCTCCAGGTGACGAAGGGGGTGGGCCTGGACAAGCGCATCGGGCGCGCGTTTCTGAACGCGGGGATCGGGTTCGGGGGCTCCTGCTTCCCCAAGGACCTCAAAGCCTTCGTCAAGATCGCGGAGAAGAGCGGCTACGACTTCGCCCTCCTCAAAGAGGTGGAGCGGATCAACGACCGGCGCCGCGAGATGGTGCTGGAGAAGCTGAAGAGGGCCCTCTGGATCCTGCGGGGGAAGCGGATCGGGCTGTTCGGGCTGGCGTTCAAGCCGGAGACGGACGACGTCCGGCAGGCGCCGGCGCTCGCCATCGCGCGCCGCTTGTTGGAGGAAGGGGCCGAGGTGCGCGGCTACGATCCCCAGGCAGGCCACAAAGCGGCCCAGGCGCTGCCCGCGCTCGCGGTCTGCGCGGATCCCTACCAGGCGGCCGCGCGGGCCGAGGCGGTGGTCCTCTGCACCGAGTGGGCCGAGTTCCGCGAACTGGACTGGGCGCGGGTGAAGGCGCAGATGGTCCGCCCCCTCATCCTGGACGGCCGGAATGCGCTGGACGGGGAGCAGCTCATGGCGCTCGGGTTCGAGTACATCGGGGTGGGCAGGCAACGGGGCTGGGAGACGAGAGCCGGGAGCCCAGCCGACCGTGGGCCAACGGCCCGTCGGGTAGGTGGCCGAGAGGGGAGAGGGGACCGATGAGCGACAGGCCACGAACGCTCGTCACGGGCGGGGCCGGCTTCCTGGGATCGCACCTGTGCGACCGGCTGATCCGGGAAGGCCACGCGGTGGTCTGCGTGGACAACCTGGTCACCGGCGATGTGAGGAACGTGGCCCACCTCTTCGGGAACGAGGCCTTCCGGTTCATCAAGCACGATGTGACCGAATACCTGTACGTGGAGGGCCGGCTGGACCACATCCTGCACTTTGCCTCGCCCGCCAGCCCCGTGGACTACCAGCGGTTGCCCATCCAGACCCTGAAGGTGGGGTCGCTGGGCACCCACAAGGCGCTGGGCCTGGCCAAGGCCAAGGGGGCCCGGCTGCTTCTGGCCTCGACCTCGGAGGTGTACGGGGACCCGCAGGTCCACCCCCAGCCGGAGAGCTACTGGGGCCACGTGAACCCGGTCGGCCCGCGCGGGGTGTACGACGAGGCCAAGCGTTTCGCCGAGGCCATGACCATGGCCTACCACCGGTACCACGGCGTGGAGACGCGCATCGCCCGCATCTTCAACACGTACGGGCCCCGCATGCGGCCGAACGACGGCCGCGTGGTGTCGAACTTCCTCATCCAGGCCATGGCGGCGCGCCCCCTCACGATCTACGGGGACGGGCGGCAGACGCGGAGCTTCTGCTTCGTCTCGGACATGGTGGACGGGCTGTTCCGCCTCCTCATGTCCTCGGAGGTAGAGCCGGTCAACCTGGGCAACCCGGCCGAGCGCACGATCCGCGACCTCGTGGCGGCGATCGAGGCCATCCTGGGCCGCGCGCTGGAGGTCACCTATCACCCGCTGCCTCAGGATGACCCCCGGGTGCGCCAGCCCGACATCACGCAGGCGCGCGAATGCCTGGGGTGGGAGCCCAAGGTGGATCTGGAGGCCGGCCTGCGGGAGACGATCGCCTATTTCCGGGAGAAGGGGGTAGGCGCATGACCTCGCCTTGGCCTGGGCTCTCCAAGTAATGCGCGTCGACGCGCACCTCGGAGCGGCGCGGCGGCAGGAGACGCGCCGTGGCGGTCGCGATGCCCCTCCGGCCGATCGTTCCGGCGCCGGCGGGCCCCCCGGGCCCCCGGCGCATTGTCATTTGTGATAAGCATCGTCGGACGCGGTTCGTTGGAAGAAGCGGGTTGAATTCGCGGCAGAAATCGGGTAGCGTAGGCGCCGATCTGACGCGGATTTTCCCTCCATCAGTATCCTGAAGCGGGGCGAGAGATGTCTCGGACCTCCCTGCTGCATCATGTGGCGCGGTTCTCGCGATGTCGCGTCCTGATCCTGGGGGACGTGATGCTGGACGAATACATGTGGGGGGCGGTGTCCCGCATCTCGCCCGAGGCGCCCGTGCCCGTGGTGGCCGTGCAGTCCGAGAGCGTGAAGGTCGGGGGCGCCGGCAACGTGGCGACCAACGTGGCCGCCCTGGGAGGCCGGGCCACCCTCGTCGGGCTGGTCGGCAACGACGCGGCGGCAGAGCGGCTGAGCCACGAGCTGGAACTTCACGGGGTGAAAGGCGACGGCTTGGTCGAGGATCGCTCCCGTCCCACCACCATCAAGAGTCGCGTCGTGGCGGGGAGCCAGCACGTGGTCCGATTCGACCGGGAAAGCGACGCCCCGGTGTCGCGGGCGGTCCGCGCACAGGTCATCGCGGCGGTTCGGCAGCGGTTGCCGGAGACGGACGTGCTCTTGATCTCGGACTACGCCAAGGGTGTGGTGAGCCCCGGGCTGGTGCGCGAGGTCCTGGCCCTGGCGGCGCGGTACCACCGCATGGTGGCGGTGGATCCCAAGGTGCAAAATCTGCCGCTGTTCAAAGGGGTCACGGTGGTGGCGCCGAACCATCACGAGGCCGCCGCCGCGGCCCACCTCACGATCCGGAGCGAGGCGGACCTGCTTCGGGTCGGCCAGGTGTTATTGCGGCGGCTGAAGGCGCGCGGGGTGCTCGTCACGCGGGGCGAACAGGGGATGTCTTTGTTCGAGGCGGGAAAGCCGGTGGTCCACATCCCGACCGTGGCGCGGGAGGTGTACGACGTGACGGGAGCGGGGGACACGGTGATGGGGGCGCTCAGCCTCGCCCTGGCGGCGGGGGCGACCATGGGCGAGGCGGCGGTGATCGCCAATTTTGCGGCCGGGGTCGTCGTGGGGAAGCGCGGCACCGCAACGGTGACCCGGGCGGAACTGGAGCAGGCCCTGCGGGACGGACGGATATAATGCGGAATGCGGAATTGGGAATGCGGAATATGGGCATGCGGAATAGAGAACGCGCACCGCGGACGAGCGGGTCGATCATCCCTCGGGGATTCCGCATTTCGCATTCCGCATTCCGCATTCTCCGCATTGGGCGAACGCCATGAGTCACGAGGCGCACGGCGTTCGCCCGCGGGTCGTGGGTCTCATCCCGGCGCGCTGGGCATCCAAACGCTTCCCGGGCAAGGCCCTGGCGGACCTCTGCGGCAAGCCGCTCCTGCAGCACGTGGTGGAGCGGTCGGCCCAGGCCCGCAGCCTGTCCGAGGTGGTGGTGGCCACCGACGATGCCCGGATCGCCGACGTGGTCCGGAGGTTCGGCGGCAAGGTCGAGATGACGTCCGCCAGCCACCCGTCGGGCACGGATCGCATCGCCGAGGTGGCCCGGAATCTCGACTGCGATCTGGTGGTAAACATCCAAGGGGACGAACCGCTGATCGTGCCGGCCGAGATCGACGCGGCCGTGGCCCCGCTGCTCGCCGATCCCGCGATCCCGATGGGAACGCTGGCCTGCCCGCTGCCAGTGGAGCAGGCGGGGGATCCCAACGCGGTCAAGGTGGTCGTCGGGGCGAACGGGTTCGCCCTCTACTTCTCCCGATCCCCCATCCCCTATCTCCGGGACGGGCACGCCGGCGGCCCGAGCCCCTATCTCCTTCACATCGGCCTCTACGTGTACCGGCGGGACGTGCTGCTGCGGCTGGCCAGCCTGCCCCCCACGCCGCTGGAGGAGCGGGAGCGGCTGGAGCAGTTGCGGGCCCTGGAGCACGGGATCCGGATCCGAGTGGTGATGACCGACCATCCCAGTCTCGGTGTGGACACGCCCGAGGATCTGGAGTACGTGCGGCGGATGATGACCGGATAGACGAATGCGGAATGGCGAATGCGAAATGCGGAATGAAGAAGCGCAGCAACGGCTCGGGCTTGACCAAACATTCCACATTCCGAATTCCGCATTCCGCATTTGAGATGGAGGGTGCATGGACACCAAGTTCATCTTCGTGACCGGAGGGGTGCTTTCGTCCCTGGGGAAGGGCTTGGCCTCGGCGTCCATCGGATGCCTGCTGGAGAGCCGAGGATTGCGGGTCACGCTGCTCAAGTGCGACCCGTACGTCAACGTGGACCCCGGGACCATGAGCCCCTTCCAGCACGGGGAGGTCTTCGTGACCGACGACGGGGCGGAGACGGACCTGGACCTGGGCCACTACGAGCGGTTCACGGAAGCCCGGCTGACCAAGGACAACAACATCACCACCGGGCAGATCTACTTCTCGGTGATCACCAAGGAGCGGCGGGGGGACTACCTGGGAGGCACCGTCCAGGTCATCCCCCACATCACCGACGAGATCAAGCGCGGCATCCTGCGGGTCGGCAAGGACGTGGATGTGGTCATCGTGGAAATCGGCGGTACCGTGGGGGACATCGAGGGGCTGCCGTTTCTGGAGGCCATCCGCCAGCTCAAGGCGGACCTGGGGCGCGAGAACACCCTCTACGTGCACCTGAGTCTGGTGCCCTTCATCACCGCCGCAGGGGAGCTGAAGTCCAAGCCGACGCAGCACTCGGTCAAGGAGCTCCTGGAGATCGGAATCCAGCCCGACATCCTGCTGTGTCGGGCGGACCGGGACCTGCCCAAGGAGCTGAAGAAGAAGATCGCCCTCTTCTGCAACGTGTCGGAGCGGGCCGTCATCACCGCCAAGGACGTGAGCACGATCTACGAGGTGCCCCTGGCCTTCCATCGCGAGGGGCTGGACGAGAACGTGGTCCGGATGCTGGGCCTGCCGGAAGGCCCCCAGGATCTCACGGCGTGGGAGCGGGTAGTCCACACCATCACGCACCCGTCCCGCCAAGTCACCATGGCGGTGGTGGGGAAGTACCTGGATCTGCGGGACGCGTACAAGAGCCTGAACGAGGCCATCGCCCATGGGGGGATCGCCAACGACTGCCAGGTGACCATCAAGCCGGTGGACGCGGAGAAGATCGAGCGGGACGGCCCCAAGGACTACCTGTACGACGTGGCGGGCGTCCTGGTGCCCGGGGGCTTTGGCTCCCGCGGCATCGAGGGGAAGATCGCGGCCATCAATTATGCCCGGGAGGAGCTGGTCCCGTTCTTCGGGATCTGCCTGGGGATGCAGTGCGCGGTGATCGAGTTTGCGCGACACGTGTGCGGCCTGAGCGGCGCCAACAGCCGCGAGTTCGACCCGCACACGCCCCACCCCGTGATCGACCTTTTGCCGGATCAGCGGGGGGTGACCAACCTGGGTGGGACGATGCGGCTGGGGGCGTACCCCTGCCGGTTGGTGAAGCCCTCCAGGGCGAGCGACGCTTACGACGCTCAGGAGATCTCGGAGCGGCACCGCCACCGGTACGAGGTGAACAACGAGTACCGCCACATCCTGGAGGACCACGGCCTCCTGTTGAGCGGATTCTCGCCGGACGGCAGCCTGGTGGAGATGGTCGAGCTGCCTCACCATCCGTGGTTCGTGAGCGGCCAGTTCCACCCCGAGTTCAAGTCGCGGCCGAGGCGTCCCCACCCCCTGTTTCGCGAGTTCATAACGGCGGCGCTGGCGTACCAGGAGACGACCGGCCGGGAACGAAGGGCCCAGGCCTGAAGCGAATGCGGAATCGCCACCAGGAATCCGTTATCCGACATTGGCCATTGGACATTGGTCATTGGGATTTGAATGACCGCTGAGGTGCGGGTCGGCTCAGTCCGGATCGGGGGCGGGAACCCGCTGGCCCTCATCGCCGGGCCCTGCGTCATCGAGGATGAATCCCACCTCCTCCGCGTGGGCGAGCGGCTGTTGGAGTTCTGCGGCACGGCCGGGGTCCCGCTGATCCTGAAGGCGTCCTTCGACAAGGCCAATCGCACGTCGCACCGCTCCTACCGCGGGCCCGGCCTGGCGGAAGGGCTTCGCATCCTCGGCACGGTCAAGAGGAAGCTGGGGGTACCGGTCCTTTCGGACGTACACGAGAGCGCCCAGGTCGAGGCGGCGGCCGAGGTTCTGGATGTCCTGCAGATCCCGGCGCTCTTGTGCCGCCAGACGGATCTTTTGCTGGCGGCGGGGCGGGCGGGCAAGCCCGTCAACGTGAAGAAGGGGCAGTTCCTCGCGCCGGGCGACATGCGGAACGCGGTGGAGAAGATCCGGTCCGTGGGAAACGAGCAGGTCCTCCTGACGGAGCGCGGCTCCAGTTTCGGCTATCACAACCTGGTGGTGGACATGCGGTCCCTGCCCATCATGCGTGGTCTGGGGGTGCCGGTGATTTTCGACGGCACCCACAGCGTCCAGTTGCCCGGCGGGGCCGGCGCGGCGTCGTCGGGCGAGCGGGAATTCGTGGCCCCGCTGGTCCGTGCCGCGGTCGCAGCCGGTTGCGATGGCCTGTTCCTCGAGGTGCACCCGAATCCGGACCGGGCGCCGTCGGACGGCCCGACCATGTTGCCGTTGGAAGCGGTTCCGGCGCTCCTGGCCGAGGCAACGGCGATCGCCCGCGCCCTGTCGCCCGAACTACCATGAGCCAGTATCTGCGCCTCCTGCGGTACGCCAACCCCTATCGCGCCCGGATCGCCATCTCGGTCGGGTGCCTCCTGCTCGCCTCGCTGCTCAATGCGGTGTCGGTGGCCTCGCTCCAGCCCGCCTTCGACGGCCTGTTCGGGGGCGAGGGAAACCGGCAGATGCTCAGCCTGCCGCGGGCCCTCCAGCCGTTCCTGGGGAACTGGGGGGCTCAGGCCCAGCAGTTCATGCGGGCACACCAGATGACGGTCCTCACCTTCCTGGCGTGGTTCCTCCTCGTCATCCTGGTCGCGAAGGCCCTGGTGAACTACGTCAGCGTCTACCTGATGCGCTATGTCTCCGAGCGGATCATGGCGGACGTGCGGGACGATCTGTACGCCCACCTGCACACCCTGTCCCTGGGGTTCTTCATGCGGAAGAACACGGGCGAGATCGTCTCCCGGGTCACGGCGGACGTGGACGCCGTGGGCAGCACGGTGACCGACCTCTTCCGGAACGCGCTGCGGGAGCCGTTCACCATCGTGGGGCTCATCGCGCTCCTGTTCGTGATCCACTGGCAACTGGCGCTGGCCTCGCTGGTCATCTTCCCCATGACGGTGATCCCCATCGTCAAGTTCGGCCAGAAGATCCGCCGCCGGGGTACCCGCGTGCTGGAGCGGCGGGCGGAGCTGTCCACCATCCTCCAAGAGGGGATCACCGGCGTCCGCATCGTGCAGGCCTTCGGCATGGAGCAATACGAGAGCCAGCGGTTCCGCGCCAAGAACCGGGAGCTGTTCCAGGCCATCATGCGCATCATGCGGGTGGACGCCCTATCGAACCCCGTGATGGAGATCCTGGAGTCGGTGGGGATCGTGGTGGCGGTGTGGCTGGGCGGTTTCCTCGTCGTTCGCGGGGAGCTGACCCCCGGCGCCTTCATCGGCTTCCTGGGCGCCCTGGCCTCGCTGTACGTGCCCATCAAGCGCTTGAGCGCGGTGAACAACAACATGCAGCGGGGAATGAGCGGCGCGCAGCGGGTCTTCGAGGTGATGGACCAGCGGCCCGAGGTGGCGGACCGGCCCGGGGCCCGGGCCCTGCCGCCGGTGAAGGAGACGGTCACCTTCGAGCACGTAGGCTTCGCCTACGAGCCGGGCCGCTTCATCCTGCGGGACATCCACTTCCAAGCGAAGGTGGGGGAGATCGTCGCCATCGTGGGGGCCAGCGGCGCGGGGAAGAGCACGCTGGTGAACCTGCTGCCGCGCTTCTTCGATCCCACGGAGGGCCGGATATTGCTGGACGGCGTGGACCTGCGCGAGGTCACGCTGGCGTCTCTCCGGGCACAGATCGGCATGGTGACGCAGGACACCATCCTCTTCGACGACACCATCGCCAACAACATCGCCTATGGGCTGTCCGCCGCAGGCGGAGCAGCCAGGGCCTCCGGGCAGGCGGCGCAATGCGACCCCGCGCGGGTGCGCGAGGTGGCGCGCCTGGCCAACGCCGACGAGTTCATCCGCGACCTGATCGGTGGATACGCGGCGCGGATCGGCGAAAAGGGCGTCCGGATCTCCGGCGGTCAGAAGCAGCGGATCGCCATCGCCCGGGCCATCCTCAAGGACCCGCCCATCCTCATCCTGGACGAGGCAACCTCGGCGCTGGACGCCGAGGCGGAGCGCCTGGTGCAGGAGGCCTTGGAGCGGCTGATGCGGAACCGGACGACCTTTGTCATCGCCCACCGGCTCTCCACGGTGATCCAGGCGGACAAGATCGTGGTCCTGGAGGACGGACGCCTGGTCGAGATCGGCACCCACCCCAAGCTGATGGCCGCCCGCGGCACCTACTCCCGCCTCTACCAGAACCAGCTTCAAGAGGCGTGAGCCCATGCTCCACGGGCGCCCGCCGCAGCGGATCCTCTGCATCAAGCTCAAGCACATCGGCGACGTGCTGCTCGTGACTCCGGCCATCCGGGCCCTGCGCCGGGCGTGGCCCGGGAGCGGCATCGCGGCGCTGGTGCCCCGCGGGACCGAGGAGGTTCTGGCCGGCAATCCGGATTTCGCCGCGGTCTTCACCCTCGAGCGGGAGGCGGGGGGGCTGGGAAGCTGGGGGATCGTCCGCGCCCTGCGACGCTTCGCGCCGGATCTCGTCTTGGAAATGGGGCAGGGGGATCGGGAAGCGGTCCTCGGCTGGCTGTCGGGGGCGCGCCGGCGCGTGGGCTACGCCCCGGGAGGGTCCGGCGGGTGGCGGCGCGCGCTCCTCACCCAGGCGGTGCCCTGGAACGGGACGCAGCACGTCGTCGAGACGAACCTGGATCTCGTGCGCGCCTGCGGGATCCCTGCCGAGGCCTGCCGGCCGGTGCTGGTCGTCCGGTCGGAGATGCGCGAGCGGATGACGGCGCGGCTCGCGTCGGCGGGACTTCCGCCCGGTGCCCCCTTGGTCGTCGTCCATCCCGTCTCGCGCTGGCTGTTCAAGGCATGGCCGGAGGCGAGTTGCGCCGAGGTGATCTCCCGTCTCGCCCGGCACGCGGGAGTTGCCGTCGCCGTGACCAGCGGACCCGGAGCGGCGGAGGTGCAAGCGGCCAATCGGATCCTGTCGCGGGCGGACGCGTCAGCGGCCGGAGGGGCGGTCATCAATCTCATCGGCCAGACGGGCCTCGCGGAGCTGGGCGCGGTCCTGGAGCGGGCCGCGGTCTTTCTCGGCGTGGACTCGGCCCCCATGCACATGGCGGCGGCGCTGGGGGTTCCGGTAGTGGCGCTGTTCGGGCCGTCGGGGGAACACAACTGGGGGCCGTGGGGGGATGGACACGTGGTCGTCACCAGCCCGTACCTCTGCCGCCCCTGCGGACAGGACGGGTGCCTCGGCAGCAAGCGAAGCGACTGCCTGGAGGCGATCGCTTCCCAGATGGTATGGGAGGCGTTGGAGCCTGTCCTGAGTCGAGTCCTCGGTGCGCCTTTTCCCCCTCACCCGTCCCTTCTCCCGCCAGGGGAGAGGGGATCTAAGGTTTCACCTCTCCCCCAGGAGGGGAGAGGACAAAGGTGAGGGGGCAGGACGACAGATGCGATCACCGATCTCCGTCGCGATCATCACGCTGAACGAAGAGGGGAATATTCGCGCGTGTCTCGAGAGCGTGAAGTGGGCCGACGAGATCGTCATCTGCGACTCGGGGAGCACCGACCGGACGCTGGTTATTGCGAGCGAGTACGGCGCATGCACCTTCCAGGATGCCTGGCGGGGATTCGCCGCCCACAAGAACCTGGCGGTGGAGCGCTGCAGTCATGCGTGGGTCCTCGTCCTGGATACCGACGAGCGGGTCACACCGACCCTTCATCAGGAGATCGAGGCGGTCCTTGTCGATCCGGCGGCGAGGGACGGGTACCTGATCCCACGGCGCAGCTACTTCCTGGGACAGTGGATCCGGCGATGCGGTTGGTACCCCGACGAGACGATCCGCCTGTTCCGGCGAGGCCGCGGCCGCTTTGCCGAGCGCGCCGTCCACGAGGCGGTGGTGCTCGACGGCCCCCCGGGGCGCCTCACGGCTCCCCTGGAGCACTTCACCTACGACTCCATCAGCGCGTTCCTCCGGCGGATGGATCGGTATTCGACGCTGGCGGCCGAGGAGCTGGAGCGAGCCGGGCGGTCGCCGCATGCCTGGGACCTGGTGGGTCGCCCGGCGTGGACATTCCTCCGGATGTTCCTTCTGCAGGGCGGCTGGCGCGAGGGGTGGCGCGGCCTGGTGCTGTCCGGCCTGTATGCGGGCTACGCTTTCAGCAAGTATGCCAAGCTGTGGGAGCGCACGCGCGCGGGCGGCCATGGCTGATCCACTCGTCATTCTTCACACCGAATCATCCACCGGCTGGGGAGGCCAGGAAAACCGGACGCTGGACGAATCCATCGGTCTCCGCTCCCTGGGCGCGCGCGTCATCGTTCCCTGCCAGCCCGGCAGCCGGCTGGGAGAGCGGGCGGCGGAGCAGGCCGTCGCAGTCCGCAGCATTCCGATGCGGAACAACCTGGACTGGCAGGCGGTCCGCTCGATCTTACGCGTCATCCGGGAGGAAGACGTCAATATCGTGAATACCCACAGCGGTCGAGACAGCCTCCTGGCGGGCATCGCCTCGCGGCTGAGCCGTCGTCGGCCCATCATCGTCAGAACCCGGCACCCGGCACTCCCCATAACCTCCAGGATCACCTATGGGCTTCTCCCTCACAAGGTCGTGACAGTAAGCGGGTACGTCAGGAGCGCCCTGGCGGAACGGGGCATTGCCCCGGAGCGGATCGTGGCGATCCCGACGGGCCTGGATGTGCGGGGCCGGTTCGACCCCGATGCGGAGGCCGGTCGGCTCAAGCAGGAATTGGGCCTGCCCGCCGACGTTCCTCTCGTAGGGACCGTGGCCATTTTACGATTCAAGAAGGGGCACCACGTTCTGTTGGAGGCCATCCCCCACATCCTGCGGGCCGTTCCGAACGCGGTGTTCGTGTTTGCCGGCGACGGACCCCAGCATCAGAATATTGCGAACGCCATCCGTGACCGGGGCCTGGAAGGCGCCGTGCGCCTCCTGGGCTTGAGGAGGGATATCCTCAACGTCCTCAAATCCATCGACGTGTTTGTTCTTCCGACCCTGGAGGAGGAGGCCCTGGGCACCTCCTGTCGCTACTTGTGTTGGCCCCGGGGGTGGTTCAACGACGCCGCCATCCGCCTCGCGCGAGAAGAGGGATACGAGGCCTGTTTCAGCACCATCCCCGGCGCCAATGGTCCCCGGCCGGACCTGGGGGCTCTGCGGAGAATTGACGTGCGGCGGGGTGGGGCGGCATGGCTGGCGAGCGTGTACCTGCGGCTCAAGGGGAGAGGGCAGCACGTGCCGCGACAGTGGTAGATGGGATGGTCCTTTAGGGCGGACGGAAAGGGTGCGGCGTGCTGAAACTCGGCCTCGTCCGTGACAACAAGATCAATCAGTGGACGCTCCAGCGGGAGGAATGCTTGACCGGCCGGCTGGATGTCACGCTCTTCGTCGGTGAGCGAAACGACTATGATGTCAGCCAGATCCGCATCCCGAAGCAACTCCTCACGCACCGCGAAGAGATCCTGTTGGCTGCCCGCAGCCCGGCGGTGGCCTGGGCGCGGCTTCGCCGGGCGCCGTTCCGCCGCGCGGATTACTACTACCACTCCCTGCGCAAGCACCTGCGGGGGTTTGACCTCGTCCACTCGGCCGATTTCCTGCGTTCGGCCTACACCCTGGCTGACCTGAAGGAGGAGTTGGGGTTCCGCCTGGTGCTGAGCTGGTGGCAGAACATCCCGTACTGGACCGTGTTGGATGAGCGGGGCGGCTTCTACCGCGATCGCGTGATCCCGCAAGCGGATGCTTTCGTTCCGTACACGGAGGCGGCGGCCCAGGCGCTCCTCATGGAGGGTATCCCGACGAAGAAAATCCACGTGGTGCGTCCGGGGGTGGATCTGAAGCGGTTCAGGCCGGGATCCAAGGACGAGGCGCTGCTTCGCCTGCTCCACATTCCCGAGGACGCCTTCGTCGTCACGTTCGTGGGCAAGCTCGCATCGCACAAGGGTGTGCACGTCCTGCCCTACGCATTGAAGCTCCTTGCCGACGCCGGCATGACGAAGGTGCACATGGTGCTCGCCGGGCGGGGCGCCCAGCGCGCCACGCTGGAGAAGCTGATCGGCCTCTGGGGCCTCACCGACCGATTTCACTTCCTCGACTTCCTGGGATACCAGGAGGTCCACCGAGTCCACAGCATTGCTGACGTCTTCGTCCTGCCGAGCTATCCGACATTGACATGGCAAGAGCAGTTCGGCTTCGTCCTGGTAGAGGCCATGGCCTCGGGCAAGGCGGTGGTTGCCAGCAACTCGGGGGCGATCGGAGAGGTGGTGGGAGACGCGGGGCTCCTCTTCCCCGCGGGCGACTTCGACGCGCTGGCAGGCCTGCTGCGGCGCCTCATTACAGACCGGGCACTCCGGGAAGATTTGGGAGGGAAGGCGCGAGTGCGGGCCGAGGCCCTCTTCGATCCGTCCCGGAATGCCGACGGCCTCTATGACGTGTACCAACAGGTCGTGCGGGCGTGACGAGGAACCCCTTTGAGGGGTCCTCCACTGAGCGAGGGCCGGCTGGGTGGACGAGCGCTGAGGGTAGATGGCCATCATGGATTTGCTTGAGGGCGTGCTGGTAGGGATCCTCAGGGTGGCGAAGGCGTGCGATCGGCGGCGGACGGACCTGACCGATCTCGTCCCAGCCCAGGTGCGTCGGATCCTGGTGATCTCTTCCACGGGAATCGGAGACACCCTCTTCTCCACGCCCGCCATCCGGGCGGTGCGCGAGGCCTATCCTCATGCCTACATCGCGGGCATGCTCCGCTATCGGCACGCGGACCTTTTCCGCACCAACCCGCACCTGGATGCCGTGATCCCATACTACGGGAAGTATCGGCGACTGTTGAGTACCGTCGCGGCGCTCCGGCGGGGGCGATTCGACGTGGTGGCCATCGCTCACGGCAACGATCCGGACATCATTCCCCTGGCATACGTTTCGGGTGCCCGGTTCGTGGTACGCATCCCGAACGAATCCACCCGGTTCCGGTTCTTGCTGTCTAACTCAGACTTGACACCGGCGAGCGGTCCCATTCCGGGTCAACACGCCCTGGAGGGGCGCCTGCGCGTGGCGCGGCTCCTGGGTGCGAGGGGCGACGATCGGGGGATGATCTTGCGGGTCGATCCGGAGGCGGCCGGGACCGTGGCCACATTCCTGGAGGGGAGGGGAGTCCGGACGGAGGATCCTCTCGTGGGCTTCCAGGTGGGGGCGTCCACGCCGAGCCGCATGTGGTTCGGGGACAAGTTCGCCGAGCTGGGTCGCCGCCTTCTGGAACGACACCCGGACTTGCGCATCGCCATCACCGGCTCCCCCGGGGAACGGGAGTACTGCCGGATGGTGGCCCAGGCGATCGGAGAGAGTCATCGCGTCCTGGTGACCGCGGGACATCTCACCCTTCCCCAGGTGGCGGCCCTGGTGGATCGGCTGTCGGTGCTGGTCGCGGCCGACACGGGGACGCTCCACATGGCCGTGGCCCTCGGGCGGCCCGCGGTCGCCCTGTACGCCATGGCGCACTCGCGGATCACGGGCCCCGATCCCGCGGACCCCCGCTATCGGATCATTCAGAAGTGGAGGACCTGCGATCCCTGCTACGGGAAGGCCTGCCCATTCCCCATCTGCATGGAAAACATCACGGTGGATGAGGTGGAGGCCGCCGTGTGGGAGGCGTTGGAGGCCTCTGCGGTTGCCGGTGATCAGAGGATAGGATCCCGTGTCAGGTCAGGATGATCCCGAGGCCGGCGCGCCGAAAATTATGACCGTCTCATCCGCCCGAGACGTCCTGGCTGGGCTGATCCGGGACTATCCATTGCCCGAATGCCCGACGGAGGCGCGGGAACTCCGGCAGCGCGTCCCGAACTACCTCAACCTCTGCGGGCATCTTGAGTCTGTCTGTCCGAAGAATGGCCGCCTTCTCAGCGTCGAGTGCGAGTCCGGCCTCCTTGAGATGCTGCTCAAGCGGGAGTACGGATTCGAATCCATGGCCGGGATTTCAAGCAGTCCATCGCCGGGGTTGACTCGCCGATTGGCCGCCTTCGACATCCGGATCATTCCGTGTCGAGTGGATCGGGATCCCATTCCGGAGAAGGACGGTGCGTTCACGGGGATCCTGTTGCCTCGGGTGCGGGAACATCTCCGATCGGGTCTGCCCCAGGCCCTGGCGGAATGCCGGCGAGTCTTGACGTCCGGCGGCAGGCTGGTCCTGGGCACGACGCACGTGGCTGAGTTCGGGCGCGGGATTTCCCTGCGGAAGCGCAACCGGATGGCCTGGTCGCGGGACCGATCCACGCTGCTCATGGGGAAGCCGGGGAACGGAGAGCGGACCGGCGAGCCCACGGAGCGGGAATTGACCCGCCTTCTGGGCGAAGCCGGTTTCCTCATCGACAAGGTGCGTTTGGTGAGCGGCAGATTGCGGACCTGGCCAAGCCTGTTTAGCAGCCTCTGGCCACGGGGCGGACGGCAGATGTACTTCATTGCCCGCCGCCCCTAACGGACCCGGGCATGCAGACAGGGCTCCAGGACCGAGGGTGAGCGGATCGATGGATCAGGCGCACGTTGTGATCCTGGATACCGGGAAGGAGTGGGGGGGAGGGACCAACAGCCTTCTGGAGCTGCTCAGGAGGATGGATCGGGCCAAGTACCGGTTCACCTGTGTCTTCTATGACGACTACCGCCAGGGGAAGGACGGCCCGAGGATCAGCGAGACACTGGCGCGACTGGGGGTGTCTTTCGAGCAGATGCCGCGCCGGTCGCCGTCGCTGCCGGGGAAGCTGCTGAAAGAATTCCTCCGCGGGCTCCTGTTCTTCAACGAGAGGCTCAAACGGCTCGGGATCTTTTTCGTCGACTACTGGTTCCGCATCCGGCCGGATGCGAGGCGTCTCGCGGAGACACTCCGTGCCCGTTCGCCGCGGCTGGTGTATTTGAACAATCAGCCATCTTCCAACCTGGAAGGCATTCTAGCGACGCAGGCACTCGGCATCCCCGCCCTGCAGCATGTGCGCATCGAAGCGAGGTTGAATCCTTTCGAGGTGCGGGCCGCCAATGAGGGGCTGCGCGGAATCATCGCCGTCTCCGACGGGGTCAGGCGCGGGTTAGTGGAGCAGGGGATCGAGCCATCCAAGTGTGTGGTCATCCATAACGGGATTGCGATCGATACGGCACCTCTCCTCCCGCCCGCGGTCGTCCGGGCCCGATGGGGAATCGCAGAGGGCGAGGTCCTCATCGGGACGGCGGGCTCTCTGGTTCGCCGCAAGCGCATCGCCGATCTCATCCACGTTGTCGCGGCCCTGATTGCCTGTGGCCATCCGTCAATCAAGTGCGTGATTGTCGGCGAGGGGCCGGAGCGAGAAGATCTGTCCGCGCACGCGGGGCGCTGCGGGCTCGCGGACAAGGTCATCTTTACGGGCTTTCAACCCGATGCCATTTCGTATATCAATGCCTTTGACGTGTTTGCCTTGCCTTCCGAGCGGGAAGGGCTGCCGCGGGTGATCCTGGAGGCCATGCTGATGGCGAAGCCGGTCGTCGCGTCGGCTGTGACTGGGCCGTCCGAGCTTGTCGTAGACGGGGTGACCGGCTTTCTCCTGCCTGTTGGGGACTCCGGGGCCTGGCTGGATGCGTTGCGACGCCTGGCAACGGATGGGGTGCTGCGAAAGCAAATGGGCGCCGCTGGACGGCAACGGGTCGTGGACATGTTTTCCCTCGAGCGGTACGTCGCCGGAGTCGAGGCGATGCTTGCGCGAGTCCTCGCGTCTCCCTCCGCGTAGGGGAGAAGGGATTTCTCCTTGCTGTATGTACTGCTGACCTGGCTGCTCTGGCCGATCCTCCGGGCCCTGGTGTGCCGTCGTGCGGCCCGCAGGCCGGGGAGCGCGACGCGCTTTCTGGTTGTCCAGACGGCTAAGATCGGGGATCTGGTGTATACCACGCCCCTCTGGCGCGTCATCAAGACGACGCGTCCGGATGCGCGGGTGACCCTGTTGGCAAATCCCGCGGCGGCGCCGCTGGTAGCGACCGACGGCCAACTGGATGAGATTCACACGGTGGAGGCGGTAGCGCTGCGGGGTTTGGCTGGGAAATGGCGTCTTACCAGTCTGATTCGACGCGGCCGGTATGACGTGGCGTTGTGCCTCACACCCAGCCTGGGACTGGCCGTGGCCCTGCTCTGGGGCCTGGTCCCCCGGGTCATCTTGCTGGTGCCCGATGTGGCCGGAGGCACGTTCCGGGCGCTGGCCCGCCTCGCCGTACAGGTAAGCCACCGACGGGGGGAGCCCCTGGCCCAGGCCTATGCACGCCTGGCCGCCGCGGCCGGGGTGGCGGGGGACATGCGGTGTCGCACATTGCTTCCGCCTCAGGGGGCCCGGGAAAGGGTCCAGGAGTTTCTGGAGGCCCGGCGCGTGCCGCCGGGAGCGGTCCTGGTGGGCATCGCGCCCGCGGCGGGCAACCCGGTGAAGCAGTGGCTGCCGGAGCGGGTGGCCGCCCTGGCCGATCGCATCGTGGCGGATGGAGGCGCGCGAGTGGTGTTCATCGGCTCCGAGGCAGACCGGGGATTGGTGGGCGCAATCCTGGAGCGCATGGCGGCGTCGTCTCGCGCTGCCTCCATTGACGCCGCGGGGGCGTTTGGCCTCCAGGATCTACCGGGCCTCCTCTCCCGTCTGACCCTCCTGATCAGCGCCGACAGCGGGCCGCTCCACATCGCCGAGGCCGTGGGGGTGCCGGCCGTCATCATCGGCGGACCGGCGGACCTAAGCGAGCGGGACCTCAGGACGGAGCACATCCTGGTGCAGCCGGACCTCCCTTGCGTTCCCTGCGTCTCGGCCTTTGCCGCGCCCTACACCTGCCCGCTCCAGCACCATCGATGCATCGAGGACACCACGGTGGCAGAGGTCTGGGCCGCGGTCAGGACGATGCTGCAGAAGTTGGAGGGGAGCAACGGAGGCGACCCGGCCCGTCAGGGAAGGCTGCCATGAGAAACCAGATCGGGTCGGATGGAGAGGATCAACGCAAGTTCGAGGAGGCCATCCGGACGGCGCGGCTGGCGGGCATGGATGCCTTTCAGCGGTGGTTCAATGAGGCAAGGGACGTTCACGAATCTCTGGTCCGGGGGTATTGGGATCTGAGCCTCCATATTCTTACCCCGAAAGTCTGCGAGTATATCCAGCGCCCTGAAGAGAAAGTCGCCTTGGAGATCGGATATGGCGGAGGAAGAATCCTTAATGCCGCATGCAGTTACTTTCGGCAGGCGATTGGCATCGACATTCATGTGGAAGCAAACAGCGTCGAGGCGCTCTTGAGATCGCACGGCAAGAGCAACTTCAGGCTCATCAGGACTGCGGGACAATCCATTGACGTCGATTCCGAGAGCGTGGATTTCATCTATTCATTCATCGTCCTCCAGCACCTGCCCCGCTATGACCTGTTCGCCCGCTACGTTGCGGAAGCCTATCGCTGTCTCAGGCCGGGGGGCGTAGCCCAGCTCTATTTCGGCCGATACTCGACCCTGCGCCTGTCGGATCAGTTGCGGTATCTCTTCCGAGGCTACAAGGAGTTCCCCGAGCGACCGATTGACCAGAAGCGGCTGCTCATCCGGGTTTCCAAGGCGAAGAGGTTGTGCGAGGAGACCGGCTTTCGCGTGCTGGGGACCGGCACGTCGTACAAGAGCGCTCCCGACGGCTTTCCGGCGAAGAGGGGGGGACAGAGCTATGTTACCCTCCTGAAAAGGGGCGGGTCCAACTGAGGGGATGGGGCCACGGGTCTCTGTTCCCGGAATGTGAATCATGGCGCATCGGCGGATGATGGCGAGATGAGAGATCCTTGGGACTTTCTCGAGCGACACGCAAGGGTTCTCGTGACCCTCATGGTATGCGTCGTCATGGCGGCTCACCTCGTTTCGTGGGTCTATGCCCCCTATAACGGTGACGAGGGGATCTACCTGTATGCCAGCCGCCTGGTCATGGAGGGGAAACTCCTCTACCGGGATACGTTCTTTCACCAGTATCCCCTCATGCCTTACTTCTACGGCTCCATGCTGGAACCGCTGGGGGGCGGCCTCTACCTGGGCCGCTTGCTCTCCGTCGTCCTCGGCGTCTCCGCCTTCCTGCTTCTCCTGCCCGTGGCCCGGGCCGTGGCGGGGAACGGCGGGGCGGCCGCGTACGCCCTCCTCTTCGGCCTCAATTTCTGGGCCATCTCCAATCTGGTCCGGGTCAAGCACTATGCCCTCACGGCATTTCTTCTCTCCCTGGGTACCTTCTTCCTCCTGGCCTACAACGGGCGGAAAAGCGTCAAGATCGTGGGGGCCCTCCTGGCGTTCGCCCTCGCGGCCAGCAGCCGGATCAGCACCCTGCCCGTGGTTTTCATCGCGTGCGCCTATCTTCTGCGACGGGAACGCGAGGACCCCGCTGCGATCCGGCTCACGTGGGCGACCTTTGTCAGTTCCCTGGCCCTGATCTTCGCGTACGGCCTCTTCGTGCCGTTGTCCCAGATGCTTTACGGAACGCTTGGGCTCGCTTTGTCCAACTATGAGCGGCGCGATCTCTATCGATACTTCACGTGGCAGCTCCGGGTGTTCCGCGGCTTGGTCATTTTTCGTATCCCCTCCATGGCCATCCTCCTTCTCCTGGGTCTCCGCCAGATCGCGCCACAGTGGCGGGACCGGATTCGCTCGGCATGGAGCGCCCCCTCGCCGACGGCCTTCTTGGCCGCCGTGTCGCTGACGCTATTCATCGTGCACTTCTATGTGGGACATGTGCATGAGGACTACCACGTCAACTATCTTGGTCTGGTCGCGATCCTGGCCGCGCAGGCATTCCGCGGGCTCGCCGAAGAGGCGCGGCGAAGGAATCGCGTTCTTGCACTTTCGTATCTGAGTCTTTTTCTGGCGGCCCTCACGATCTTCACGGGCGTCCGGTATGGATTTTTCAAGAAGGATGCGTTTCAGATCCCTTCGACCCTTCCCGCCTATTACGCCGAGGCAGACATCCTGGCCCGCCGCACCTCCCCCCGGGGGGCCGAGATCCTCGGCCTGACGCCCATCGTCCCCTACCTGGCTCGCCGCGAGCTGGCCCACGGCCTGGAATACCGCGTGGATACGTATCGGCCCGACGTGTCGGACGAGGAGGCGCGCGCCGGGAATTTCATGAACGCCCCGCAGGCGAAGCGGCTGATCCTTTCCCGGCGCGCCCAGGCCATCGAGGAGAAATTCCTCCTCCGGTACCTCCGGGAGTCGGATTCCGACGGGAGCGTGGCCGCCGCCATTCAGGAATTCTATGAGAAGGAGGGGGGGTACTATTACCTACGCTCCCCTGGAAGACAGCCCGGATGATTCGCCGAGCCTCTTTGCGGGAAGGCTGGGGCAGCGTGACATCCTTCCGGATATGACCGCGGCACGGGGGCAGCCATGAGAATTGCCCTGGTCCGCCAGCGGTACGCGGCCGGGGGCGGCGCGGAAGGGTACGTGGCCCGGCTCCTGGAAAGCCTATCGGCGGCCGGCCACGAGGTGCATCTGTTCGCGCACCGCTGGACCGGCGTGCCTCCCGGAGTCACCATCCACCGCGTTCCGGTTGTACCCGCTCCGGCATTCCTCCGCATCCTGAGCTTCGCCTGGGCAACGCGCCGGATGACCCGGCGCGGCGGTTTCGATCTCGTCCACAGCCTCGACCGGACGCTGTCCCCGGATGTCTACCGGGCGGGGGACGGATGCCACCGGGCGTGGCTGGACCGGCGGCGCGCCGTGGAAGGAAATCCCCTCAGGCTCCTGGATGGGGTGAACCCGATGCACGGGAGTCTGCTTTTTTTGGAGCGGCGCCTTTTCCAGGGCGGCTGCCGGTGCGTCATCGCCAATTCCCGGATGGTGCAAGAAGAGATTCGGCGGTATTATGGGACGCCCGGGGCGAGGATCCGGGTTCTCTACACCGGTGTGGACCTTGCGCGCTTCCGCCCGGCCCACTCGCCCGGGGAACGGGCGGAAGCGCGGCGCGCGCTGGGGATCGCCACGGAAGGTCCGGTGGTCCTCTTCGCGGGCAGTGGCTTCGAGCGCAAGGGACTTCGTTTCCTGCTGGAGGCGATGGGCCGGCTCCGGCTGGTCTCGGGGCTCCGCCTCTGGGTGCTGGGGAAAGGAAACGTAGGGCGGGCGCGGCTCCAGGCTGAACGCCTGGGCATCGTGGATCGCGTCCACTTCCCGGGAGTCGTGACGGACCCGGAACGATGGATGGCGGCCGCCGATCTCTTCGTCCTGCCGACCATCTACGATCCGTTCTCGAATGCATGCCTGGAGGCTATGGCCTGCGGGCTGCCGGTCGCCACCACGAGGGCGAACGGGGTCGCCGAGATCATGGAGGAATGGCGCACCGGGGCGATCCTCGCCGATCCGCGCGACGTGGCGGGCCTGGTGGACCGCATGGCGGAGCTCCTGGATCCGGTACGGCGGGAGGAACGGTCAGCAGCGGCGCGCGCCTGCGCCGAGGGATTCCCCGCCGAGGAGCACCTCAAGCAGATGCTGGCCACCTACGAGGAAGTGCTCAAAGGGGCGCGGGCATGAGCGGGATCGCGCGGGGGCTGGAACGCGTTCTGGAGATCGGCCTGCAGCGCCGTCGGCCCGGGGCCATGCCAGCCTTCGCACCGGACCGAGTTCAGCGCATCCTCGTCGTCCGCAAGGACAACATCGGGGACGTCCTGTGCACGACGCCGGCGCTCCGCGCCCTGCGGCGAGCCTTTCCGACCGCGCACCTGGCCATCCTCGTGGCGGAGCACTGCCGGGCGGCCGTGACGGGGAATCCGGACGTGGACGAGGTCCTGACGTACGCCAAGCCGAAACACCGGGGCGGCCTGCGAGGGCTGTCCGCGCTCGCCGCCTTGGCCCGGCTGATCCAGGAGCTCCGGACCCGGCGCTTCGACCTCGCCATCGGCATGGGGCGCCCGTGCAGGCGGTCCACGGCCTGGCTGGCCTACGCCACGGGGGCGCGGTGGCGGCTTGGGTATCGCTCAGCGGGGCTTCACCCGTTTCCCTTCTTCCTGAATCTGGGCCGCGAGTGTGAAGCAACCCTCTCCCACGAGGTGGACGGCTGCCTGAACCTTCTGGCCGCTCTCGCGGTCCGTCCGGCGGGTCGCGAGCTCAGCCTCATCCCGAACCCGGCGGTGCGAAGCGCCGTGTGGGGGCGGCTGGTAGCGGCAGGGGTGCGGGGGGGGGAGCCGCTGGCCATCGTCCACATCAGCAACCGGAGGGAAACGAGCCGATGGCCCCTTCCCGCGTTCGCCGAGGCGGCGGATTTCCTCCGGGAGCGGATGGGCCTGCGGGTCGTCCTGTCCTGGGCGCCGGGGGATGCGGCGAATCCCCTCTTCCCAGGGGACGATGGCAAGGCCGAAGAGGTGGCGGGGCGCATGCGGAGCCGGCCCATCATGCTCCGGACGCCGACGCTGGAGGAGCTCATCGCCGCGGTGAGCCTGAGCGACTTTCTCCTGTCCACCGACGGAGGACCGATGCACATCGCCGCAGCGCTGGACATTCCTCAGGTCGTCCTGTTCGGGGGGACGGATCCGGTTCAGTGGGCCCCGGTGAGCCAGAGGAGCGCGATCCTTTTCGGGCAAGGCCGGGTGGATCGCATATCGGTTGAGGAGGTCATGAAGGCGACCGAGGCCGTGCTGTCCAGGTCGGGCGGGATGCGGGCGCCTTCGGCCGCGAGGTTCCCCGACACGATGCAGGCGGTCCCAAAGGGGGAGGGATGAGCCTGGAGAGTGCGCGGCGGGTCCTGACGATCGAGGTCGAGGCGATCCGGGCGCTCGCCGGCCGGCTGGATCAGTCCTTCGTTCGGGCGCTGGATATCCTCCTGGCGTGCCGGGGGCGGGTCGTCCTCACGGGCATGGGGAAGTCCGGCTTCATCGCCAGGAAGATCGCGGCCACGCTCGCCAGCACGGGGAGCCCGGCGCTGTTTCTGCATCCGGCCGAGGGGGTGCACGGCGACCTGGGCATGCTGGTCCGCGGCGATGTAGTCGTGGCCGTGTCCAACAGCGGGGAGACGGCTGAGCTGATCCAGCTCCTGCCCGCCTTCAAGCGTCTGGGGGTGGGCCTGATCTCCCTGGTGGGGAATCCCCGATCCACCCTGGCCCAGCAGAGCGATGTCGTCCTGGACGTCGGCGTAGCGGAGGAGGCCTGCCCCATGAACCTCGCCCCGACCGCGAGCACGACCGCGGCGTTGGCCATGGGGGACGCCCTGGCCGTGGCCCTGCTGGAGCGGCGGGGATTCCAGGCGGAGGACTTCTCCCTGATCCATCCCGGCGGGGCGCTGGGGCGGAGGCTCCTGCTGCGGGTCGAGGATCTCATGCACCGGGGGGAGGAGGTGCCGCGCGTGAGCCAGGACGTGACGATGCGCGAGGCCATCCCGGTCATCAGCGGGAGGCGCCTGGGGATGACCGCGGTGACGGATGCCGATGGGCGCCTCACCGGGATCATCACGGACGGAAACCTCCGCCGCGCGTTGCAGCGGTGGCCGGATCTCCTGGAGCGCCGGGTGGCTGACGTCATGACCCGCCAGCCCAAGTGCATCGGGAGGGGCGAGCTGGCGGCCAAGGCGGTGCAGGTCATGGAGCGGCACGCCATCACCTCGCTTCTGATCGTGGACGGCGGGGGGCGGCCCGAAGGGGTGATTCATCTGCACGACCTGCTGCGGGCGCGCGTCGTCTGACGTCCGGGGATCGGGAGCGTATGGGCGGATCATGAGAAGAATTCTGCTCACGAACTTTCATCCGCAGCAGGGGGGGGGAGGCGGACACATGCGCTATGTCCGAACCATCCTGCAGAGCCGGCTGCGGAAGGAGTTCGAGTTCGGCGTCGCGGCGCCGGAGGGGTCGCCGGTGTGGACGGCCGGGCGCGACCTCGGCGCGCCCACCTTCGCCTGCGACTTCCCCGGCAACCTGAAGGAGATCCCGCGGATGATCCGGGCGATCCGCCGGTTCGAAGGGATCTATCGGGAGTGGGGGCCCCACCTCCTCCACGTGAACGGCTCTCGAGATCAGACCATCGTCGCGCTGTGGAAGACGATCTGCCGCCGGGCCGTGCCCTGCGTGCGCACGCACCATGCGGTTCGGAACATCCCCGATAACCTCTACAACCGCTGGGCCTACGGGAAGATGGTGCAGGGGCACATCTACGTCGGGCACAGCGCCCGGAACATCTCCTGGGCCGGGCGATGCTTGAAGCCGCCCCACGCGCGCGTGATCCCCAACGGGGTGGACGTGCAGTTCTGGATGCCCGTGCCGAAGCACGCGGCATACCTGGAAAAGCTCGGGCTGGCAGCCACGGAGTTCGTGTTCGGGAGCCATGCCGGGATGGACGGGCACAAGCGCACTGACCTGTTCCTCAGGGCCGCCGCGCTGCAGCTTCGGCGGGGGGCCCGACCGTTCAAGGTCCTCCTGCGGGGCAGGGAACACGAGATCCGGGAGAGCCGGCGGCTGGCGGGCGAACTCGGCCTGGGGAACGTCCTGTATGTCCAGCACGAGCCGGATCCGCGAGCCTATCTTTCGCTGATCGACGTGGGCTTCATCCTCAGCGAATCCATCGAGGCCATCTCGTTCGCGGCGCGGGAGCTGATGGCCATGGGCAAGCCCCTCATCAGCTCCAACTATGCGGGCCTGGTGGAGAACGTGGACGACGGGCTGAACGGCCGGCTGGTGGAGTGTGGGGACGTGGAGGGCGTCGCCGAGGCCATCGGGTGGTTCCTGGACCTGGACCCGGCAGCGATGGATCGCCTGAGCGAGAATGCCCGGAAGAAGGCCGAGCGCGTGTTCTCCGTTGACAACCAGATCCGGGGGTTGGCAAAGTTCTATCGGGAGGTGTTCGAGCGGACGGCGAGCCGGGAGCCGAGCGCCTAGCGCCGAGCACCGAGCGCCGGGGGCGGAAGGCCGAGAGCCGAGAGCCGTGAAGGGAGTGCGAAATGCGGAACGCGAAATGGGGAATGTGAAGGGCGCCCGGAAGGTTCCGGCGTCCGTGATCCGGCGGGCCAAGGCGGTCCGGATGCTCGTCCTCGACGTGGACGGGATCTTGACCGACGGCCGCCTGTTCTACGGACCGGGAGGGGAGGCGTTCGCGGCCTTTCACATCCAGGACGGACACGGGATCAAGATGGCCATCCGGTCCGGCCTCTCGTTGGCGGTCATCACCGGACGGGAGTCCGAGGCGGTGGCGCGCCGGGCGCGGGAACTCGGCATCGTGGAGATCCACCAGAAGGCCGTAGACAAACTGCCCGTCTTTGAGGACCTCCTGGCGAAAGGCGGCCTCGACGCATCGCAGGTGGCGTGCATGGGGGATGACCTGCTGGACCTGCCCCTGCTCCGGCGGGCCGGGCTGGCGATCAGTGTGCCGGACGCGGTGGGCGAGGTACGGGCCGCCGCCCACTACGTGACACGCCGGCCGGGCGGCCAGGGCGCGGTCCGCGAGGCCGTCGAATTGCTGTTGAAGTCCCAGAACCACTGGCCCGCCGTCCTGGAGCGGTACCAGCGATGAGCCCACGTATCTTTCGAGGCATCGGTGTTTCGCCGGGGATCGCCGTGGGGAAAGCCCTGGTCGTCGAGTCCCGCCGCCCGAGAGTCAAGCGGGAGTCTTTGGATCCGGGCCGGATCCCCCTGGAGATCTCGCGCCTGCAGCAGGCGCTGGAGGTTTCCCGGCGCCAGATTCAGGAGATCCAGGAACGCATCGCCAAGGAGGTCGGACCGCAGTACGCGCGCATCTTCGACGCTCACCTCTTGATCCTGGAGGATCGCTGGCTGGCGGAACAGGCCACCACCCTCATCCAGAAGCAGCGGGTGAACGCGGAGTTCGCCGTGCAGGAGGTGCTGGATCCCGTCCGGCAGGCGCTGTCCCGCGTCGAGGACGGCTACCTCCGGGAGCGGCGGACGGACGTAGACGACGTGGGCGACCGGCTGGTGCGCAATCTCATGGGACAACGCGGGAGCTTCCACGTGGAGGGGATGCGGGGAGAGGCCATTGTCTTCGCCCGCGACCTGAGTCCCTCGGACACCGCTCAGCTTCACCGGGACGCGGTGCTGGGACTGGCGACGGAGACGGGCGGGCGCACCTCCCACAGCGCCATCATGGCGCGATCGCTGGAGATCCCTGCCGTGGTGGGCGTGGAGCAGATCTGCGCAGAGGTGCAGAACCACGAGACGGTGATCCTGGACGGCATGGAAGGGGTGGTCATCCTCTCCCCGGACGTGGAGACGCTGACCCGCTACCACGCGCGCAAACAGCAGTTCGAGTACGCGGGCCTGGCGCTGCACAAGCTGGGGGGCCTGCCGGCTGAGACGCAAGACGGGTACCGGGTGCGGGTCACCGCCAACATCGAGTTTCCCGAGGAGCTGCCGGCGGTCCGGGACCACGGCGCGGAGGGCGTGGGACTGTACCGCACGGAGTTCCTCTATCTGAACCGGCCCGACCTGCCCAACGAGGAAGAGCACTTTTCCGTCTACTGTGCGGTCGCCGCGCAGATGCATCCCCGCCCCACCGTCATCCGGACCCTGGACTTCGGCGGGGACAAGCTGGCCTCGGCCATCCAGCTCGCCGCGGAGGAGAACCCGTCGCTCGGCCTGCGCGCCATCCGGCTGTGCCTGCACCGGCCGGACATGTTCCGGGCGCAGCTCCGCGCCATCCTGCGGGCCAGCGCGTTCGGCACGCTCCGGATCATGTATCCGATGATCTCGGGGGTGGCCGAGATCAGGGCCGCCAACGCCATCCTGGAGGATGTCAAGGCGGAACTCCGGCGCGAGGGGGTCGCCTTCGATCCCGAGATCCAGGTGGGGGCCATGATCGAGATCCCCTCGGCGGCCATGATCGCCGACCTCTTGGCGCGGGAGGTGGACTTCTTCAGCGTCGGCACCAACGACCTGATCCAGTACGCGCTGGCCATCGACCGGATCAACGAGCAGGTGGCCTACCTGTACGAGCCCCTGCACCCGGCCGTCCTGCGACTGATTTGGAGCGTGGTGAGCGCGGCCCACAACGAGGGGATCTGGATCTCCATGTGTGGGGAGATGGCGGCGGATCCGCTACATGCCCTGTTCCTGGTGGGGTTGGGTTTCGACGAGCTGTCCATGACGCCGGCGGCCATCCCCCTGATGAAGCGAATCATCCGGAGCGTCACCTACGGCCAGGCGGCCGAGGTGGCGCACCGCGTCTTCGGCTGCGCTACGGCTTCGGAGGTGGAGGGCCTGCTCCGGCAGGAGATGCGCGCGCGCTTTCCCGAGTACTTCGCGGGCGACGCGCTTGCGTAGCCCCAATCCGTGCTAGGCGACTTGGCAACTTGGCAATTAGGCAATTGGGGAAACACACCATTCAGCCCAATTGCCAATCTCCGAGTTGCCCAGTTGCCGAATTGCCTGATTGCCTCCCGGCGGGGCGACCGGGTTTCTCTTGACAATCGCCCGCCCTATGTTAGAGTCTCGCCGCTTTTGTACCTGAGGAATTGTCGGAATCAGTGAACAAGCCTTTGGGCGGGAGGACGTGATCGTGCCATCCAGACAGTATCTCTTCACATCGGAGTCAGTCACCGAGGGGCACCCCGACAAGATCGCCGATCAGATCTCGGATGCCGTCCTGGATGCGGTGTTTGCCCAGGACCCCTACGGGCGCGTGGCCTGCGAGACCCTGGTCACCACCGGGTTGGCGTTCATCGCGGGGGAGATCACCACCAGGTGCTACGTGGACATCCCCAAGGTGGCCCGCGAGGTCATCCGGGACGTGGGCTATACCCGGGCCAAGTACGGCTTTGACTTCGAGACCTGCGCGGTGATCACCGCCATCCAGGAGCAGTCCTCGGACATCGCCCTGGGGGTGGACATCCAGGGGGCGGGGGATCAGGGTCTCATGTTCGGTTACGCCACCACCGAGACGGCCGAGTTGATGCCCATGCCCATCATGCTGGCCCACAAACTGTGCATGCGCCTCACCGAGGTCCGGCGCAAGGAGATCCTGGAGTACCTCCGGCCCGACGGGAAGTCGCAGGTCACCGTGGAGTACACGGACGGGAAGCCGACCCGCGTGGACACCGTGGTGATCTCGGCCCAGCACAGCCCCGAGGTCAGCTTGAAGCAGATCCGGGAAGACATCATCGAGACGGTCATCCTGCCGGTGCTGCCGCGGGAGCTCTTGGACGCGGAGCGGATCACGTACCACATCAATCCGACCGGCCGCTTCGTCATCGGCGGCCCCCACGGCGACACGGGCCTCACCGGCCGAAAGATCATCGTGGACACCTACGGCGGCGTGGGGAGTCACGGCGGCGGCTGCTACTCGGGCAAGGACCCGACGAAGGTGGACCGCTCGGCCTCGTACATGGCCCGCTACATCGCCAAGAACCTGGTGGCGGCGGACCTGTGCGGCAAGTGCGAGGTCCAGTTGGCCTATGCCATCGGCGTGGCGGAGCCGGTCTCGGTCATGGTGGACAGCAAGGGCACCGCCCGCATCCCCGACGAGGCGCTGCAGGATCTGGTGCGCCGCAACTTCGAGCTGACCCCGGCGGGGATCATCAAGAGCCTGGACCTGCGGCGCCCCATCTACCGGAAGACGGCGGCGTACGGGCACTTCGGCCGGAACGACCCGGACTTCACGTGGGAGCGCACCGACAAGGCCGACAGCTTGAAGAAGGAGGCGGGACGGCTGGGGGCTTGAAGCCGGAAAAGATGGACAATGTAAGACCGACAACTGACAACGGACAACCGAACAAGGCTGCTCGGTTTCAAATTGTCGGTGGTCAGTCTTTCAATGCGCGATCAGGGATGGGGCCAGGGGAGGCGTGACGATCCCCTGGCCCTTTGCGTGAGCGGCGGGATCGAACACAGAAGGGGATCGATCCATGGATTATGACGTCAAGGACCTGAACCTGGCGGAGAAGGGGCGGCGGCGGATCGAATGGGCGCGGAGCGCCATGCCGGTCCTCCGCCTCATCGAAGAGCGGTTCAGCCGGGAGCGGCCCCTCCAGGGGATCCGAGTCTCCGCGTGCCTGCACGTGACGTCCGAGACCGCGAACCTGATGCGGGCGCTCCAGGCCGGCGGGGCCGAGATCCGGCTGTGCGCCAGCAATCCGCTGAGCACCCAGGACGACGTGGCCGCCTCGCTGGTGAAGAACTTCGGCGTCCCGGTCTTCGCCATCAAGGGCGAGGACACGGACACCTACTACCGCCACGTCAACGCGGCGCTGGATCTCAAGCCGAATCTGACCATGGACGACGGCGCGGACACCATCGGCGTCATCCACAGCCACCGGACGGACCTCGCTGCGGACGTCATCGCGGGGACCGAGGAGACCACCACCGGCGTCATCCGGCTGAAGAGCATGGAGAAGGCGGGCATCCTGAAATACCCCATCATCGCCGTGAACGACGCGGACACCAAGCACCTGTTCGACAACCGGTATGGCACGGGCCAGAGCACCGTGGACGGGATCCTGCGGGCCACCAACCTGCTCCTGGCTGGCAAACGCTTCGTCGTGTGCGGCTACGGCTGGTGCGGGCGCGGGGTGGCCATGCGGGCGCGCGGCGGCGGGGCCAACGTCATCGTGGTGGAGACGGATCCCCTGAAGGCCCTGGAGGCCGTGATGGACGGCTACACGGTCCTGCCCATGCTGGAGGCGGCGCGGGTCGGGGAAGTCTTCGTCACCGTGACGGGGAACATCCACATCATCCGCAAGGAGCACTTCGAGGCGATGCCGGACGGGGCGGTGGTCTGCAACTCCGGCCACTTCAACGTGGAGATCGACATCCCGGCCCTGGAATCCCTGGCGTCGGAGCACTCGCCCATCCGCGACCAGGTCGAAGAGTACCGCCTGAAGGACGGGCGGCGGATCTACCTGTTGGGCGAAGGGCGTCTCATCAACCTGGTGGCGGCCGAGGGACATCCCGCCAGCGTCATGGACATGTCCTTCGCCAACCAGGCGCTGGGATCGGAGTACGCGGTGAAGAACCGGGGCAAGCTGGAGAAGAAGGTGTACCGCGTCCCCCACGTCATAGACGCCGAGATCGCCCGGCTCAAGCTCGAGTCCATGGGCGTCAAGATCGACACCCTGACCGACGAGCAGCGGAAGTACCTGGAGTCGTGGGAGATGGGGACGTAACGAAGAGAGCCGAGTGCCGAGCGCCGAGAACGAAGAGCCGAGGGGGCTGGGAGGCGCAGGGCGCCTCCCAGCCTTCGTGTTTTCGGGGGGCGGAGGAGGGGGAGACTCGGAGAGCGGGGGAGACGCGGGCTTCGCTCGCATGGCTTGATAGAATGTTGAGACCTGCGGTACGGTTGACCGACTTCGGCGGTTCCCCGTGACGCGAGCAGGAGGGCGATCGGGTGATCTCGGCCGGGGACGAAGGGCAGGCAAAGACTAGCGAAACCGCAGCACCATGCGCGGGATACGCACGGCCCTCTGGGAATTGATTCGCCGAGGGCCATTTTGTTTTCGACAGGGCGCCACCAGAAAGTCTGCCCGGATGCCTAGCAGTCGATCCGGCGAGACCCCTCGCCTCTGAGCCTGCGGCTGGTCCGCCGCCCCGTTCGGCTTTCGATAATGGTGTATGCATGCGACCAATAATGCTTCCGCTTGCAATTGTTCTTGCGTTGACCACTTCGCTCGAATCTAGCGAGATCGCGCCTGCTGGGCTCCGGCTTGCGGAGCGCTATGACTCCATGGATGTCGAGCACCACTGGTTGCCGGGGCGCCGCGTTGACTGGCGGACTGGGGATCCAGACAGCGGTAAGCCGGGCAAGACTCACTGCAGCGCCTTTGTGGCTGCCGCTTGTGAACGCCTCGGGATCTATATCCTTCGCCCTCCCCAACACGGGCAAGTGGATCTCGCCAATGCTCAACAGGATTGGTTGCTGAAGGAGGGGAAGACTCAGGGGTGGAAGCCGGTAAATTCCCCCTATGAAGCCCAGCGCCTCGCCAACGAGGGAAAGATCGTGGTCGCGGTCTACGCCAATCCCACGCCCAACAAACCCGGCCACGTGGCCTTGGTTCGGCCCTCTGATAAGTCCGAGACCCTCATTCAGCACGAGGGCCCTCAGATCATCCAGGCTGGAGCCAGGAACGCCAGTTCAACCAGCCTCAAGGAAGGTTTCCGACACCATCCGGGAGCTTGGCGCTCTGCGAATGACTACCGAGTGGTGTTCTTCGCGCATGAATTCTAAGGTGACACCAGAACGTCTTCGGGGACGTTGCGCGAAAAGTCCGATATCTCGGCTGAGACCTAGCCGGCCCACCTGGGAAGGGAACAGGGCCGTTGCAGTCGTGGTCGCCTTGTGCCATCCTCACCGTGTTATGCCTCGCCATGCGCGTCGGGACGCCCGCGGAACCTTCCACCACGGCATCGGCCGGGGGATCGAGCGGATGACGATCTTCCGCCGGCCGGGAACTCCGAGGACTTCGTGGCTGGGCCAGGGAGTTGGGGGGTGCACGAAAATAGCTTTCGCTGCGCGTGGATTGCTGGTAGCCTCTTCTCACGCCGGGGGACGCGCGGAATGACGCCTGGGGGACCCCCGGTGCGTCAGCGTCCGCGGGATCGAACGGCGCCGGATGTTCTGATGAAAGGGCTGAGACAGGGAAGCGCCCGCCACATTTGCGAGGCTGAAATCAGGGGTGGAGGAGTTGGATGCGCGCGCTCGACACAACCAGAGAGGCGGACGCGCGGCAGAGGGAGATTGTCCGGCGGTTGGGCGGCCCGTCGCGGCTGCTGCTGGCGCTTGACATGAGCGTGGCCGCGCGCGCCTTCACGCTGGCGCGACTGCGGCGTCGGCATCCGGACTACTCAGAGCGCGACTTGAAGAAGGCACTCTTGCGCCTGGCCTTCGCGGCCGATGACCTTCCGCCACCGCTCCGATGACTACCGAGGACATTTTCCGTCGCATTCTCGAGGCCCTGGGAGGGGCGGGGGTCCCGTACATGCTGACGGGTTCCTTCGCCGCCTCGTACTACGGGGTCCCTCGCGCGACGCAGGACATTGACATCGTGATCGCACCGACCGCGATCCAGATCCGGCAGCTCGTCCGGCTCCTTCCGGACACCGAGTTTTATATCAGCGAGGAGGCGGCGCTGGAGGCGCTCGCGCGCGAGGGCCAGTTCAACGTCATCGATTTCGAAACAGGGTGGAAGATTGACCTCATCATCCGCAAGTCCCGCCCGTTCAGTCACACAGAATTCGAGCGACGATCGGCGGTTGACCTCTTCGGGCTTCAGGTGTTCATCGCCAGCGCAGAGGATGTGCTGCTGGCGAAGTTGGAGTGGGCGAAGACCGGACGATCACTGCGCCAGCTTGAAGACTGCGGGAACATCATCCGCGCCCGCTGGGACGAGTTCGACCGGGGCTATGTGGAGCGTTGGGTGACACAACTCGTGCTCCAGGCGCAATGGGAACAGGCCTGCAAGATGGCAGGCGTGGGATAGGCGAGGTCACCCGCGCAGGCGGAGGAGGGAGATCAGGCCGGCCGTCCCGAAGACGAGGTTGGGGAGCCAGGCGGCGACCAGCGGGGGCAGGACGCCGCCCCGGCCCAGGGCGAAGCCCAGCGAGAGGAGCATCCAGTAGAGAAAGCCCATGGGAATGCAGGCCCCCACCCACAGCATGAGGTCCGCCTTTGCCGTCCGCAGGCCGAAGCTCACGCCGATCAGGGCCATGACCAGACTGACCAGCGTCGTGGCCACCTTGGCGTATAGGTCCACGCGGTAGCGCGCGGCGTTCACCCCGCTGCTGACCAATCGTTCGATGTAGTCGCGAAGCTGGACGTAGCTCATCTCCTGCGGCGAGCGCGCCACCCGGGCGAACTCCTCGGGTCCCTCGCTCAGCGCGACACCCATCTCCCGGAAGGGTTCGATGCGGACGGGCTGCCGGTCCAGTTCCAGCCGATACCCCCCATGGAGCGTCCACCCGCCCGCGGCCCATGTCGCCTCGCGCGCGTCCAGCCGGCGCACCAGATCGGAGTCCGGCGACAGTTCGAAGATGCTCATGCCCCGGATGAGGCTCGATTGCGTCTCGATCAGGGAGATGTGGACGAAGCGATCCCCGCGGGCGCGATACCAGATGTCGCTGTCCTGGGTGATCCGGTGAGCGGGGAGGTGCCGGACCTGCGTCTGCCAGATGTTCAGCGCCCGCTCGTTGGTCCACGGCGCCACGCTCTCCGTCGCGATCCAGGCGGCTAGGCTGGCGGCGAGGCCCACGCCGATGCAGGGCAGGGCGATCCGCAGGGTGCTGACCTGGCCCATCTTCATGGCCAGGACCTCGTTGTGCCGGGCCATGCCACCCAGGCTGAGCAGGCTGGCCAGCAGCACGGCGACGGGCAGGACCTGGGTGAAGATGTTGGGAAGGCTGAAGAGGTAGTATTGCAGGATCAGGGCCGGCGGGACGCGCGCCTCGAGGAAGCGGGAAAACTTCTCGAAAAGGTCCACGATCACGTAGATCCCCATGAAGACCACCACGCACAGCAGGATGATCTTCAGGCACTCGCGGGCGATGTAGCGATCCAGCAGGCGCATGGCGTTCAAGCCCCCTGGCCGATCGCCGGGGCGCTTTGCGCCAGCGAGGTGAGCGCCTGACGAAGGGTGGCGGGGAAACTGTCTGCCCGAACCAGCAGCAGGCTTCCCCCCAAGGCGATCAGGAGGTTGGGCAGCCACATGAGGAAGACTTCGGGCACCAGCCCACGGTTCGCCATGCCTTCCCCCGCGACGATCAGCATGTAGTAGCCCAGGGCGAAGGCCACCGAGATGGCCAAGCTGAGCCCCCGGCCTCCCTTCCGGAACCGGCTGCCCAGGGGGACCCCCACCAGGGTGAACAGCACGCAGGAGACGGGGATGGCCAACTTCTTGTGGAACTCCACCAGGGGAGGATGGTAGTTTTGCCCCTGCGACCGCAGGGTCGCCGCGCGCTCCCGCAGCTCGGTCAGCGTCAGCTCCTGCTCTCCCATGGGGCGCTGCACGGGATCGGCCAGGTTTCGGTTCATGTCCAGCGTCAGACTGTAATCCGAGAAGGTGATCAGGCGGTAGCGGCCGGAGAGCTCGGAGGCGGACAGGTGAATGGTCCCCTGGTTCAGGCTGAGCCCTATGCTCAGGCTCTTCGGGTCCGAGGTGAACCGGCCGTCTCGGGCGACGATGATCCTGCGTTCCGCAGGATTGCGGTTGTCCACCAGAAAGATGCCCTCCAGGCGCGAGGTCTTCGGGTCCACGTGCTCCACGTACAGGATCAGCCCCTCGAAGTCGCTGTTGAAGACGCCCTCCTGGATTCCGAGGGCGGCCTGCCGCTGCGTCATCTGGAAGACCAGGTTCTTGAAGGCGTGGTTGCTGAAGGGCAGGATCCAGATGGTGATGAGGAGGGTGAGGGCCGAGGCCAGCAGGCCGAACCAGAGGGCCGGCCGGGTGAGGCGAACGAGGCTCAGGCCGGCCCCGCGCAGCGCCAGGATCTCCCCGTCGGCGCCGAGACGCGTGAAGGTCGTCAGGGTCGCGAGGAGGACCGACATGGGGATGGTCACCACCAGCGAGTAGGGCAGAATGTACAGGAAGAGCTGGAGGACCGTCAGGATCCCGACGCCCTTGTTCACGATCAGCTCGACCAGGCGCAGGATCTTGTTCGTCAGGAGGACGAAGGTGAAGATCATGAGGCCCAGGCCAAAGGCTGCAGCCATCTCCTTGAGGGTCGCGCGATCCACGAGCGTCATGAGGGCTCCGCGTAGTCGGGCAAGGGACGTGCGAGCATTCTACTCCGGGAGTCGGAGCCGGGCCAACAGTTTTTCCGAGGGGGTGAGGCCTCATGGGGCCTGACATCGTCTCGCGGGCCGACGGCCGGGACCTTCCGCCCGCGGACCTGTCGGAGCGCGCGCCCGACCGGCCGCTCGTGCCGCTGGCCGCGGCCCTGTGTTTGGGGATCGCGGTGGAGAGCGCCTTTCAACTCCGACCGCTCCTCTGGACGCTCCTCGTCCCGGTCACGCTCCTCGTGGCCGGCGGCGTCTGGTGGCTCGGCGCACGCCGCCTGCTGCTTCCTGCCCTGACCCTGACCTTCGCCTGTCTGGGCGGCTAGGCCATGGGCCAGGCGCTCTTCGGGCAGCCGGCCAACCATGTGAGCCGCGTCCCCGACCCCTACCTATCCTCCCCCGTCCCGCTGGAGGGATGGGTCGTGGCGCCTCCGGACCCGCGCCCGGCCGAGGCGCGGGATACGGCCGATCCCGAGCGCACGCGTTTCGTCGTGGAAATCACCCGGCTCCGCCTCGGGGAGACGTGGGTCGCGACGGCCGGGCAGGCGCGCCTCACAGTGGTGGGCGAGCCGCCGGACGTGGCATACGGGGACGAGGTCCGGGGGACTTTCCGGCTGCGCCACCCGCGGCGCTTCGACAATCCGGGGGCCTTTGACTACCCGGCGTACCTCGCGACGCAGGGCATCTTCCTGGAGGGATGGACGCGGGAACCGGTGGAGACAGTCAGGGCCTCCCGAGGCTCCACCATCCTCGCGTTCGTGTTCCACTTGCGGTCCCTGCTCCTTCGGCGACTCAGCGCCGCCATGCCGCCCCCCGAGGCGGGGCTGCTCAAGGCCACGGTCCTGGGGGATCGGTCCGGGCTCTCGCCCGAGATGAACCAGGCCTTCCTGGACTCGGGAACGTACCATATCCATGATGGCCACAAAAGGCGACCAACCGATGCCGCAGTAAAGGCAGGTCTTTGTCAAGCCTGACAGTCACTTACCCCACCGATTGAGGCTCCGCACGCTTCCGCATCAACCCCCAATTTTCTGACCATCTCCGGTCAGAAATTTGGTCAGAAATTCCCACCCCAATCGCCGCCACCGGACTTGCGAAAGTAAGCCCCTTTTCATACAGTCCGAGGCATGAAGCACATCCGTCGTTTGCGACAAGAACGAGGTCTCTCGATTCGGAGACTGGCGAAGAGAGCTGGCCTCCACTGGACCACAATCTGGAAGATCGAGAAAGCCGGTCGGATCCCCAGTCTGGCCACCCTTAATAAACTGGCGAAGGCTCTACGAGTTTCCCTTACCGATCTACTGATCGGCCCGTCCCTGTAGCTGGCAGATTCTGACGCAAGGAGTTGCAGCCATGGCCATCACTCAGCGCGAAATCCGCTACCTCACCGCCGAGGAACTGATCCGCCTCCGGCGATATGCCGAGGCCAGGGCCCTCCAAGCGCAGGAGAGCAGCACCGTGACGGCCATTCGGTCCTGGGCCTTACTTGACACGCAATTCGCAAGGGGGGCTGAGAGAGCGGACTTACGGGGCTTGGGGTTGCAGAACACGGCAATGGATACCATAGGACGCAACCCCCGCGCAACTGAAAACGGGGGGACGTGTCCAAGGCCAAGGATTCACCGAATCAGGAAACTAAAGGCAAAACAGGGTGCCTCCTGGGGAGATCGGGGCAATTAGACGCCATAGACGCAGCGAGGGAGGGCGACATCGGGCAATGTGGCAATCGACTGATTCGAGCACTTGGTGCGCGGGGTCCTGCGCCGTCGTTTGCGGGAAGTCCTGGGACAGGGGTGACGCTTCTTGCAACGAAGCGGCACAGCTCTACACGTAGTGTCACGTAGAGGTTCCGGAGTTTCCTTTCACTGACGCTGGTGACGGTGCCCTCCGAACCTTTCCGGAGGCTCATCCACCCGCGCCTCCCTGTTAGGTCGTCCAGGAGGATTTCCGCACCGGCCTGCCGGAGGTTGGTCATCCCCCCGCGAAGGCTCCTCGTCAAGCTGTGAGCGGCCTTGGACGGCCGCCGCCGCGCTCGCGGCATTACCCCGTTGGGCGTGCGACTCGCTACGGCGGCTCGATGGTTCAGCCGACTGGCCATGGCCACTGATGGAATGTGGCCAGATTGGGAATGAGGCTTCCATCCTGGCCATCGATCGGTCTACTCCAGAACGAAGATGACGAGCGGACGAGTGAGCCGGGTGAGGGAATTTTGCCGAGTGCAGGTCCAAGTGCAGGTGCTGTGCATGCACAAGTGCAGGTACCTGTGCAGGGGCCTGTGCAGGGGGTGAGTGCAGGTGGAAATGAAGAGACTGCACAGGGGGGTGCGCAGGTCGTATCTATCGAAAAACAAATGCGCGGTCCTGTTTTTTCGAGGTGGCGTCTCCGGTTTCACGATATTCGGGACGAAAGATTCGGCCAGATAGTAAGAGATTATCAGGGGTAATAAGAGCGGTTAGTGCAGACGTCTGAGGTGGCCCCAGTGGGTTGGACAGGAAGAGAGGCGTTTTAAGTGAAGCTCTGCGGGTGTACCTCACGCGGCCTCACGCTGGGGCCGCAGGGCAAAGTAGACCATATCGGGGGTCTGTCC
>Ga0187865_1000620_pt1 | contig 47712 bp, 42 predicted proteins | sample June2016WEW_11_1_2_FD_132989 | JGI IMG/M metagenome (GOLD analysis project Ga0187865, IMG submission 132989) | Peatland microbial communities from SPRUCE experiment site at the Marcell Experimental Forest, Minnesota, USA - June2016WEW_11_100 | ecosystem: Environmental > Terrestrial > Soil >...
CCTCCTTGGGATGTGTGCACCCACTGGGTGAACACAAGCAAACACGATGCCATCGCCCCTCACCCCTCGGTACGCAGGCCGGATTGCGATCCGCCCGGAAAATCTTAGCCAGAGATTAGGGAACCCTTCCGATGCCTTGTCCTTCGCGCGCTGCTCTGCTACCCTGGCGTAGCGAGACGCTCAGCTTGTGATCTTTCTCCTCGTGCATCTCCCAGGAAGGAGCCATCCATTGCGGCTGGATATCCGGCAACTCCCCGGCATATCGTCGCTGGTCTGCGACTACGTCCATGCCTTTTCTCGGCTCAGCACTTTTTTCGCCGGCGATCCCCACGCACCGGACGCCTATCGGGCGCAGGCCAAACAGCGTGACGCCTGCGCCTATCGGCGGGGCGAGCTGCGCGACGCGTTGCTGGTCCGGAATGACGCCTGGAACGCCCCGCCGATCGTCCGCGAGCGGATCGAGGAACTGGCCGACCCCCGGGCGCTGGCAGTGGTGACCGGGCAGCAGACCGGACTCTTCGGCGGCCCCCTGTTCACCCTTTACAAGGCTCTCACGACCGTCGAGCTGGCCGCACGCCTGCGGCGGGAACTCGGACGTCCGGTGATCCCCGTCTTCTGGATGGCCTCGGAGGATCACGATGTGGCCGAGGCCGATCACGTCCATCTCCTGGATCGTGCCGGGAGCCTGGTCGCATTGCGCCACGCCTCCTGGGCGTCCCCCAGCGGTTTCATGCCGGCGAACCTCCGGCTCGGTCCCGCGATCCAAGAGACCCTGGAGAAGCTCTGGGAATTGCTGCCTCCGACGGAGTTTGTCCCCAGCCTGCGAGAGGCCCTGGGCCGGGCCTTCGCGCCCGAGCGGACGTTAGCCGAAGCTTTCGCCCATTGGATGGTCCACCTTCTGGGCGGAAGCGGGTTGGTGCTTGCCGACGGCGCCGACCCCGCCCTGAAGCGGCTAGCGGCGCGGATCCTGCGCCAGGAGGTAGACGAGGCGCCCCGATCCTCGCAGTGTGTCCTGGCGGCCAGCGAGTCGCTCCGCGCGCTGGGCTATCCGGTGCAAATCGAGGCGCGCCCCGATGGCGTCAACTGCTTCCTCCTCCGGGAGGGACGCCGCAGTCTGGTCAGGGAGGGGGAGAGTTTCCGGCTGCGCGACAGTCGCCAGACCATCCCGGCGGCCGACGTCCGGCGGCTGGCGCAGGAGGAGCCGGAGCGGTTCAGCCCCAACGTCGTCCTCCGTCCCATCGTGCAGGACGTCATCTTTCCCACCGTCGCCTACGTCGCCGGGCCGGGTGAGCTGGCGTACTTCGCCCAGCTGCGTCCGGTGTACCAGGCTTTCGACGTGCCCATGCCGCTCATCGTGCCCCGGGCAACGCTCACCCTGGTGGAACCCCGGGTCGCCCAGTTGCTGGAGCGGTTTCACCTGACCCTTCCGGATCTCACCCGGGAGCCGGAGCAGTTGGCCAGCCGGGTGCTGCGAGCCCACCTCCCCCCCGACTTCGAGGCCACCCTGGGCAAAGCCCGCGACAGCGTGGGTGAGATCTTCCGCGGCGTGGCCGAGGCCATCGCGGCCGTGGACCCGACCCTCAGGGCAACGGTCGGGCAGACGTCCGGCCACATCCAGGGACACCTGGATCAACTGGAACGAAAGGCGGTGCAGGCCCTGAAGCGGCGCGAGGCGGAGACCCGGCAGCAGGCCCAACGCGTCCGCGAGGCCCTGATGCCCGGCGGCAAGCCACAGGAGCGCGTGTTTCCCGTCCTGCCGTTTCTGGCCCGCTACGGCCCGCGGCTCATCGACACGATCCGGACGGCCATCGACGGACCCGGCTGGGAGCATCAACTGGTAACACTAAGAACCGACAGCGACAGCGATAGCCGACAGCGATAACGAGGGGCGACAACGATAGGAACGGGCGACAGCGAGTCGCTCACGGAAGGGAGGGGAAGCGATGTTCAAGTTCGAGAAACTCGACGTCTGGAAGGTCTCTCTGGAGCTGTACCGGAAGGTTGCAGCGGCGACCAGGCGGCTCCAGCGTAGGGATCAGCAGTTCTTGGCGGAACAAATCATGCGTGCAACTCTCTCAATCAGTGCCAACATCGCCGAGGGCACGGGGCGCGAAGGCATCCGGGAATCGAAGTAGTTCTTCAATATCGCCAAAGGATCCGTGTATGAGGTGGTCAGCATCGCCCATGTCCTTAACCAGGAGGGGCTGCTGCAATCCTCTGAGTTCTCCGACATCTATCGCCTGAGTGATCGCGTCGCCGGCATGTTGTCCGGTTTGATCGCCAAGGGCTGATTACTTCTCCCTGTCGGATCTTGACTGTCGGCGATCGCTGTCGGATCTCGCTGTCGGCTTTGTCGCTGTCCCTGTCCCTGTCGCTGTCAGCTCTTGGAGTTTCGTGAGATGAAGATCGGCATCACGTGCTATCCCACGTATGGCGGCAGCGGGGTCGTGGCCACCGAGCTGGGCAAGGCCCTGGCCCAGCGCGGACACGAGATCCATTTCATCAGCTACTCGCTCCCCTTCCGGCTGACGCACTACCACGAGCGGCTCTTCTTCCACGAGGTGGCCATGGTGGATTATCCCCTCCTGGAGCACCCACCATACGCCATCGCGCTGGCCGCCAAGATGTCCGAAGTGGCCGCGCAGGCAAACCTGGACATCTTTCACGTCCACTACGCCATGCCCCACGCGGTCTCCGCCTACCTGGCCCGGGCCATCTTGGGGGCAGGGCGCCCCAAGATCATTACGACCTTGCACGGCACCGATATCACCCTGGTGGGGAATGACCGTTCCCTCTTCCCCATGACCCGATTCGCGCTGGAGCAGTCCGACGGGATCACGTGCGTGTCCCGCTATCTCCGCGCCAGGACCTACCAGGTCTTCGACATCGCCAAGCCCCTCAAGGTCATCCCCAACTTCGTGGACACCAAGCGGTTCACGCCGGAGGGCCGCCCCTATCTGCGAGAGCATCTGGCGCCGCGCGGGGAACACATCCTCGCCCACCTCTCCAACTTCCGCGCCGTGAAGCGGGTGCCCGACGTGGTCCGCATCTTCGCCACAGTCCGCGCCGCAGTTCCCGCCAAGCTCCTTCTCATCGGGGACGGCCAGGACCGGTCGGTAGCCATGGAGCTCGCCGAGACGCTGGAGGTCGAGCGCCACGTCGTCTTCCTGGGGAAGCAAGACGATGTGGAGAGCCTCCTGGCCGCCGCCGACCTGTTCCTGCTGCCCAGCGACGAAGAGGCCTTCGGGCTGGCCGCGCTGGAGGCCATGAGCTGCGGTGTGCCGGTGATCGCCACCACGGCGGGGGGGGTGCCCGAGGTCGTGGAAGACGGGAAGACCGGATTCCTCCTCGCGCCAGGGGACGTGGACGGCATGGCCCGCGCCACCCTCGCCCTGCTGACCGATGGTCCGCGCCTGGCGGAATTCCGGGAGGCGGCCCGCCGCCGCGCCGTGGAGCAGTTCGACACCAGCCTGATCGTCCCCCAGTATGAGGCCTACTACCGGAAGATCGCCGGAGAATAGCTGAACAGCGACAGCGACATCCGACAGCGAGGAAAGCCTAAGGCGTTTTCGGCCGCTTTCCCTGTCTCTGTCTCCGTCCCCGTCTCTATCTCTGTCCTTGTCTCTGTCTGTATCTCTGTCCCCGTCCCTGTCGCCCTCGACTCTCGGCGCTCTTTTCGCCTTCCCCCTTGACACCCACAGAGCGGAGCGATAGAAGTCTCACCAGCCCCCCTTGGCTGTCGGTCTGTCGTGCTTGAAGAGGAAATCAGATGAGCAGGTTGTCGGGCGCCCTCGTGCTCCTGCTGGCCCTGGCGGGCTGCGCCACAACCGAAGACCGCCGCTTCCCCCTGACCTACCTCGCGGGCCAGGAGGCGGCGCTGCAGACCGAGACCGCCCGCGAGGCGCTTCCTTACTAGCAGCGGGTCGCGGGGGAGCTGGAGCGGCAGGGAAGGTTCGACGAGGCCACCATCGCGTATGCGAACGCCGCGGTCACCGCGCGGGCCTTGGGTCGCCTTCAGGAATCGCTGGACGCCGCCCTGAAGGCGGTGGAGGTCCTCAGCGTAGTCCTCCAGCGCGCCAGCGCCGAGGCGGGCCGCCCCAAGGGAGAGTCGCTCCGGCAGGCCCAACTCGCCGCCCTGCAGAAGCACCCCCATCCGTACTATTGGGCGGCGTATCAGTTGACCGGGGAGCCACGCTAATGCTGCCATGCCGCGTGGTCCAAGTAGTGAACAGCCGAATGCGCCAGGGGCGCAAACGACCGAATCCTCTGCAAGGTCGCTGAGAGGCTCTCGTGCGCATCCGCCTTCCGGTGCTCCGGACGCGCCACCGGCGCTTCCTGCTGGGTCTGCTGCTGGGATTCGCCGCCAGCGCCCTGGTCGCGGCCGCCACGTCCCTGGGGTACTTCACGGGCTACCAGGGGACGGCGCTGGATCTGTATTTCTGGGCTCAGGGCAAGGCGCGCGCGCCGGAGATCGCTCTCATGGCAATTGATGAAGCCGCCTTCCGTTACCTCAACGAACGCCAGCCCATCCCCCGCGAGTATCTTGCTGGCCTGATCCGCGGCCTCCGGAAAAGCGGGGCCCGCCTGATCGGCCTGGATGTGGACCTGCGGCAGCCCACGCTGCCGGTCGATGACCGTGCGCTGCGGGGAGCCATCCGCGGCAGTCCTGGCGACCCGGTCATCCCCGTTGTCGTGGCCCGAACCCTCACCACCGTTCCCGCCCCAGGAGGGGAAATCCGCTTCCGCCCCCGGCAACTGTACGACGCCTCGCTGGAAAAGGATTCCGGCTTTGCCGAGGTCCCCAAGGACGATGATGGTTTCTTCCGGCGCATCCCCCTGGCCGTCCCCCTGCCAGACGGCCAGTTCTTCCCATCGCTGTCACTGGCTCTCCTGGCACGCCTGGGGGGCCAGGATGCGGCGGCGCTGGCTCGAGAGCTGGGTGGGCCGGAGCCGATCGAACTCTCCCTGCCGGCGTGGGAGGAGGCGCGAGGCAAGCTTCTCGAACACTCGCCGCTCCGGTTCTTCCGGGACGAGGACTGGAAGATCAATTTCATCGGGCCTGCCGGAAGCTTCCTCACCATCGGCAGCGACGCCGTGTACCAGATCGGCGTTTCCAATCAGGAAATCGCCCGGGACAACCCGCTCCGGGACCGGATCGTCCTGATCGGGGCCACCTTTGAGGAGAGTCGGGACGCCTATCCGACGCCGCGCGGGATCATGTCCGGGATGGAGATCCACGCGAACATCCTGCACACGCTGCTCACCCGAGGTCAGATTCAGCCGATCGCCTGGGGCACCAGCCTGCTCCTCCAGTTCCTCCTGTGCCTCCTCTTGAGCGCCCTCTTCGCCGTGGTTCGCCCGAACCGCGCCTTGGTCATCTCGCTCGCGGGCGCAGCCCTCGTGACCGCCGGGTCCGGCGCCTGGGCCGTCGCGCAGCACAGCTACTGGTTCGACTTTCTCACGCCGATCCTGGCCATGCGCCTGAGCGTCAGTCTGCACGACGCTATGGAGCGGCGCCGGATCCGCCATTCCTTTCACCAGTACGTCGGGCGGGAAGTGGCGGACCGGGTCTATCTCGACGACCCTGCCTTGGCGGGACAGCGCCGGATCGTCTCGATCATGTTCACCGACCTGCGCGACTTCACCACCATGTCCGAGGCCATGACCGCAGACCGGGTGGCCCGGCAACTCAACGAGTACTTCCCCATGATGGTGGAGGCGGTCCAGGCCCACCGGGGGATCGTCAACGACTTTATCGGCGATGCCGTCATGGCGATCTATGGCGCGCCCCTCGAAAATCCGCAGCACGCCCTGGACGCCGTGCGGACCGCCCGGAGGATGCAGGCGGGACTGGAATCGCTGAATGCGGAGTGGCAGGCGCGGGGGCTCCCCATTTTGAAGATGGGGATCGGCATCCACACCGGGACCGTCTTCGCCGGCAACGTGGGGTCGCCGAAGCGGAAGAAATACACGGTCGTGGGCGATGCGGTGAACGTGGCCGCGCGGGTGGAGGGCTTGAACAAGGAGCTTCACACCACGCTCCTCATCACCGCTGACACCTACGCGGAGGTCAAGGATCGGGTAGAGGTCAAAGACTGCGGCGAGATGAAGGTCAAGGGCCGCCGCCAGGCGGTCAACGTGTACGAGGTCCTGGCCCTCCACGAGGGGGCCGGGGGCCCGCAAAGGAGGCGTCCATGGGTGCGCGATGGCAAATCATCCTGGGGGTCCTGGCTGTTCTGGCGCCGGCAGGAAGCCTCGCCGCGCCCGCCGGAGACCCCATCGCCGTCCTGACCGAGATCCGGATCGGACAGGGCGAGGTGCGGGTCAAGGCGTCAGCCGAGGCGGATTGGAAACTCCCGTTGCCGCTTCTCTCCCTGCGACCAGGCGATCAGGTCCGGGCCACCCGGAACGCCACCGCTGTCCTGATGTTCACCGGCGGCCAGGGGACGGTGACGATCTCGGCGGCGAACTCGCCCTTCACGGTGCAGCCGCCTGCGGCCGGGCCGGCCGCCGACAAGTCCACGGACCTCGTGGCGAATCTCGGCCGATTCCTGATGGGGAAGAAGAAGGATCTGAGCTACGTTCCCCTGACGACCCGCAGCGTCAAGCAACCGCCGCTCTTGCTCTCGCCGCGGGAGGGCAAGCTGCTGGGATCGCCCATCCTGGAGTGGGGCGGCTCCAACCGGTTGCGCTACACGGTCCGACTCTTCAGCCCCCAAGGGAAGGTCTGGGAGCAGGACAACCTGCCTCGGGCGCCGCTCCCCTACCCCGCGAGCGCGCCACCTCTCGCTCCCGGGGTCCCCTACCGCTGGGAGCTGGAGGCCAGGGACTTCCCCGTCCAGCAAGGGCTGTTCACGATCCTGCCGCCGGCCGAGAGCGCATCCATCCGGGAGAGCCTGGCGGCGCTCGAACCGGCCGCCCTGCCGGGCTATCCAAAGAACACCGTGAGCCTGATGCGGGCGGGCCTTCTCTTCGAGCAGGGACTCTACGCCGAGGCCCGCCAGGAGCTGCTGGCGGCCATCGCCGCCGATCCGGACGAGCCGAGCCTGCACCTGCTCCTGGGTCACGTCTACGAGCGGACCGGCCTCCGGGAACTTGCCGCCGAGGAATTCGACGAGGCCGATTTCCTGTCGACGCGAACGCCGTAAAGACCGATCTCGGATAGCGATAGCGAAAGAACGGAAGAGCTTGCCCCTCGCTGTCGGATCTCGCTATCACTATCGGATTTCGCTATCGCTATCGGTTGTTGGTCGTTCAGGCGACGCGCTTCTTGAAGCTCAGGACGGCCCAGTACAGGAAGACCAGGAAGAACCCCCCGAGGATGGCCAAGTCCTTCCACACCAAGAGCAAGCCGGCTCCCCGCAAGGTGACCGCCCGGACCGCGCGACAGAAATACATCAGCGGGAAGAGGTACGAGATGGGCCGGATGGCTTGGGGGATGGCCTCGATGGGGGCGTACGCCCCGGAGAGCATGAAGACCGGCAGGATATAGAAGACGGCGATCTGGATCGCCTGGAACTGGGACCGGGAGACCGCCGAGATCAAGAGGCCCGTCGCCAGTGAGGTGAGGACGAACAGGACGCAAAAGGCGAGGAGTAGCGGCAGCCGCTCCCGCACCGGGACGTTGAACCAGCGATCCGCCACGAACAGGATCGTGACCACGTTGAGCAGGGAGATGCCGAAATACGGGAGCAGCTTCCCCAGGATCAGCTCCGACCGGGTGATGGGGGAGGCCATGAGCTGGTCCAGCGTCCCTTTCTCCCGCTCGCGGGTGATGCTGACGGCCATGAGCATGACGGTGAGCAGTTGCAGGGTGAGGCCGATGACGCCGGGCATCACGTAGCTCAGGTATCGGAGCCCGGGGTTGTACCGGATCTCCGTCTGGACGAAGACGGGCTGGATGAGGCGTTGCCCCCGGTCCGGGCGCACGCCGCGCGCCCACAGGCCCTTCACGGCCCGCTCCGCATTGTAGCGCTGGATGACCTGCTGCGCCACGCCCTCCACGATGGGCGCCGAGTTGTTGTCCGTCCCGTCCAAGAGGAGCTGGAGCTGGGCCTCCTCCCCCGTCTCGATCTGCTTCATGAAACCCTGGGGAATGACGATGGCCGCCTTGATCTTCCCCTGGGCCAAGAGGTCCTGCGCCTCCTGGAGCGTCCCCACCTCGCGCTCAATTTGCACCTCGTCGTACGTGCTGAAGGCGGTGACGATGGCGTTGCTCTCCGGCGAGCCGTCCTGATTGAAGATGACCGACGGGATCTGGCGCAGCCCCCCCGTCTCCAGGGCTTTCCCGAACAGGAAGGTGAGGACGATCGGCATCACCAGGAGGAGGACGAAGGTCCGCCGATCCCGCAAAATCTGTCGCGCCTCTTTGCGCGCCACGTGCCCGATGACCGCCAGCATGACCTATCGGCCCCCGTTCCCGTCCGAGGCGTCCCGGGTGAGAGACATGAAGACGTCTTCGAGGGTGGGCGCCACCGCCCGGATGCTCTTCACCGCGATCCCGCGCGCGGTGAGGATCTCGTGGAGGTGTTGGCGGAGATGCGCGGCCGACTTGGAGAAGACCCGGAGGGTGTGCCCATAGATGCTCACCCCGGTCACCCCCTCCAGGCCTCGCGCGACTGCGGCGGCTTCCATCACCGGCAGGGCGTCCACCTCCAGGAGGTCCTCGGCCATGTCCGCCTTGCATTGGTCCGGCGAGCCGGCACCGATGAAGCGGCCCCGGTGCATGAAGCCGATGGTCTGGCAGCGCTCCGCCTCCTCCACGTAGTGGGTCGTCACCAGGATCGTGCGCCCCTCGGCCGCCGCCTCGTAGAGGAGATCCCAGATCCGCTGGCGCGAGGGCGGATCGGCGCCGGCCGTGGGCTCGTCGAGGAACAGGATCGCCGGCGAGTGCACCATGGCGCAGCCCAGGGCCAGCCGCTGCTTGAGCCCTCCCGACAGGTGATCGGTGAGATCCCGGCGCCGCTCCGTGAGGCGCACGCGCGCGAGCGTCTCTAGAACCTGCCGCCGTCGCTCCTGCCCCGACAACCGGTACACGCCGGCAAAGAAGTCCAGGTTCTCCTCCACCGTCAGATCGCCGTAGAGGCTGAACCGCTGGGGCATGTACCCGACCAGCCGCTTGATGGACTCCGCTTCGGTCGCCACGTCCAGACCCGCCACGCGCGCGCTGCCCTCGCTGGGCAAAAGCAGGCCGCAGAGCATCCGGATGGTCGTGGTCTTGCCGGCGCCGTTGGGGCCCAGGAAGCCGAAGATCTCCCCCGTCCGCACGGTCAGGTTCAGGCCCGCGACGGCTGTCACGGGTCCGAAGCGGCGGCTGAGGTTCGTCGTCTCGATCGCAAGAGTCATGTCGGGAAGCTCCCTCCGGCGGGGCCCACAGGCCGCATCACATCGCGGAGAAGCTGATATCGCCTTTATACGGGAGCTATGCGAGGGGTGTCAATCTGAAAAAGCCGATAGGCATAGCGATAGGGACAGCGAAGAGGTTTCCCTCTCTGTCGCTGTCTCTGTCGGTCCTCCGCTGTCGATTCTTCGGGACAAAAGCGGTTGACAACCCCGGGCAAAATGACTAGTGTGCCTGGCATCCCTATGCTGCTCACACACGAACGCCTCGAGGGGGCAACCATGTCAGTCAAGAAGCTGCTCCTGGCGAAGCCGCGAGGCTTTTGCGCCGGAGTGGATCGCGCGATAGATGTCGTCAACCTGGCCCTGGATCTCTATCCCGGCCCCGTGTACGTCCGCAAGGAGATCGTCCACAACGTCCACGTCGTGAACGAGCTGCGGAGCAAGGGCGCCATTTTCGTGGACGAGCTGGACGAGGTGCCCGACGGGGCCACGGTCATCTTCAGCGCCCACGGGGTCTCGCCCGAGGTGCGCGCGCGGGCCGTGGCGCGCGGGCTCAAGGTGATCGATGCCACCTGCCCCCTGGTCACCAAGGTCCACCACGAGGCCATCCGGTTCGCGGAGGAAGGCCGGCCCATCGTCCTGGTGGGCCATGAGGGGCACGACGAGGTCATCGGGACCATGGGCCACGCGCCCCAGCACATCCGCCTGATCGGCTCGGTGGACGAGGCCCGGGCCCTCCAGGTATCCGACCCGGACCGCATCGCCGTCATCACCCAGACCACCCTGAGCCTGGATGACACCTCGGCCATCGTCGGCGCCTTGCGGGAGCGCTTCCCCAAGGTCAGTGCGCCGGCCCGGGATGACATCTGCTACGCCACCCAGAACCGCCAGATGGCCGTGAAGGCCATCGCGGCGCGCGCGCAGGCGATCCTGGTGATCGGATCGCGGAACAGCTCCAACACCAACCGCCTGGCCGAGGTGGCGCGGGACGCGGGCGCCCGGGCCTACCTGATCGACGACATCTCCCAGATCGACCCGGCCTGGCTTCAGGGGGTCGAGTGCCTGGGGATCACGGCGGGGGCCTCGGCCCCCGAGCATCTGGTGGAAGAGGTCGTGGACTACTTCCGGGCGCGGGGCGTATCGCAGATCGAAGAAATCCAGGCCGTGACCGAGGAGGTGAACTTCGCCCTCCCGCCCGAACTCGCGCGCGACCGCGCCGCGCGGGAGGCGGCTCAGCCCGCCTGAGGATCCGCGCGCCCCGCGCGGCTGTCGGGCGGGCGCGGCGCCTCCGGCTGTGGAGCGGCTGCCAGCGCGAACAGGCTGCGATGTCCTACACCGGTTCCGGCGCGTCAGCGACGCGGAAGATCAGTCGGACCCTCACCAAGGCCAGCCGGTCCAACTTCTACTACGCCTTCCTGTTCCTCCCCCGGCGGAAGCGCGACGCCCTGTACGCCGTCTACGCGTTCTGCCGGGTCACGGACGACCTCGTGGACGAGTCCCTCACGCTCACCGCCGGCGCCGAGCGGGACGGCGCGCCCCCTTCCGCAGGCACACCGCTGGAACGCCTGAAGTCCTGGCGGGCGGAACTGGAGTCCTGCTTCCGCGGCGAGGCCACCCACCCCGTGACCCAGCGCCTGGCCGAGGTCATCCGTGACTTCCGGATTCCGCACGGCTACTTCGAGGAGCTGCTGAACGGCGTCGAGATGGACCTGACCAAGTCGCGCTACGCCACCTTTGCGGAATTGCAGCAGTACTGCTACCGGGTGGCCGGCGTCGTGGGCCTGATGTGCATCGAGATCTTCGGCTATCGCCGGCCGGCCACCCGCGCCTATGCCGAGCACCTGGGAACGGCCTTCCAGTTGACCAACATCCTGCGCGACCTGGCCGCCGACGCGGAGCGCGGACGCATCTACCTGCCGCAGGAGGATCTCCGGCGCTTCGGGTACTCGGACCAGGATCTGCTGGGACGGCGGATGACTCCGGCGTTTTACGATCTGATGCGATTCGAGGTGGAGCGGGCCCGGCAGTTCTACGCGGCCGCCCGGGCGATCCTGCCCGCGGAGGACCGTCGGACGATGCTGGCCGCCGAGATCATGGGCGCCATCTACAGCCGCATCCTGGGCCGGATCGAGGCGGCCGGCTACGATGTCTTCTCCAGCCGCATTCGCCTTTCAGACGCGCATCGCTTCTGGCTGGCCCTCGCCTGCTGGGCCAGACACCGGCTGCGGCTAGCCTGATTGACCTGCCCGCCGGCGCGGTCCGATCCGCTACCGGTTCCGGCCTTCGTTCCCGCCCGCCTCCTCGCCGCGCAGGTCGGTCATCTGCATGCCAGGAATGTACTCGACGGTTCGGTCCTCCCGCAGGCCCTCCAGGCGCCGGACGATGTCGCGGATGCGGATGCAGGCCCGGTGGATGGCCTCCAGGTTCTTTTGCACGTCGGAGGGCAGGCCCTCGCGCTGGCGCAGCAAGAGCTCGGCATACCCCATGATCGTCCCCAGCGGATTGTTCACCTCGTGCCGGATGGCCAGGCCGACCTCTCCGATGGCCGCCAGCCGCTCGGCCCGCACCAAGCGGGCCTGGGTCGCCACCAACTCCTGGTTCTTCTGCTCGACCTCCTCGGCCTTCTGTCGCAGCGCCCGCTGGAGCGCCCGGGTCCGCAGGCAGCCGTAAATCCGCGCCAGCAGTTCCTCCTTGGGGTAGGGCTTGGGGATGTAATCGTCGGCGCCGCCCAGGAGCCCTTCCACGCGCTCCTCGACCCGATCCCGCGCGGTCACCAGGATGATCGGGATCTCCTGGGTGGACGGGTCGGCCTTCAACTCCCGGCACAGCGCGCTTCCGTCCCCGTCGGGCAGGCCGCGGTCCAGCAGCAAGAGATCCGGCGGCGCGGTCCGGATCCGCTCCTGCGCCTCGCGGATCGTCGTCGTCCAGGCGGCCCGATAGCCCTGCTCTTCGAGCAGGTCGCAGGCCAGGGCCGCCTGCACGGGGCTGTCCTCCACGACCAGAATGTGCTCCGGGTTGGCGGGACCGGGCGGGTTCATGGCGCTACTCCTCTCCCTGGGCTCTCCGGGTCAACCCAGGATCCGCTGCACATGCGGCTTCACGCGCTGCACGACGTACTCGGCGCTGTACATGGCGCGGGTTGCGTCTTCCTCCCGGTAGTCGCGCGAGGGGACCCAGAGGGGGAGATCGCGCCGCTGGAAGAGGGGAAATCGGGGGCGGGCCCCGTGGCGCTCCAGGTCCTCGATGTGCTTGACCAGCTCGTCCATGTCCGGGAGGTCGGCCTGGTAGAGCGCCCGGAACAGGGACGACAGGTTGTGCTCCAGCGTCACGACGCCCCGCAGGGCCAGGCAGGCCTTGACCAGCTTCTCCACCGCCTGTTGGGCGAAGGCGATGGTGCGGCTGTGGAACTCCGTCCCGCGCAGAAGCTGCGCCACGCGGTAATCCACGTCGCTCTCGCTGAGGAAGGCGCGGGCGATCTCTCCCGGCTCGTGCATGGAACGCCTCCGTGGGTCTCCGCCCCAGGCGGACCCGCAGGGAACTGGAAGTGCATGACCGGTGTCAGGCGGCCCGACGCTCGTCGAAGAGGCGGGCCACTTCGTCCCGGGCGAATCGGGGGAGCGGCCCCCGCCGTCCCGCCTCCAGCAGCGTCAGGCCCGTCTCCGGCGGCGTGACGGCCCCGATGATCCGTCCCGCGATGCCCTCGGCCTCCCAGGCCGCCACCAGCCGATCCGCCTCCCCGGATGGGCAGGTGAGAAGCAGCGCTCCGGACGCGATCACCCCCAAGGGGTCCAATCCCAGGGCCTGGCATACGGTCTGGCATTCGGGCAGCACGGGGATCGCCGCCCGCTCGATGGCGAGGCCCACGCCGGCCGCCATCGCCAACTCCAGCAGGCCGGTGGCGAGGCCTCCCTCGGTGGGATCGTGCATGGCGTGAACGGACACCGCGCCAAGGGCGACGCGGGCGTCGCGGAGGACCGAGATTCCGGGCCGGTGCAGGAGCTCCCGGGCGCGCCGCCGCACCTCCGGCGCGACGCCCCGCTCCTCCAGGAGCCGGTCGCACTCCCGCGCCAGGATGGAGGCGCCCTCCAGGGCGATCCCTTTGGTGAGGAGCACGGCGTCGCCGACCCGCGCCCCGGCCGTGGTCACCAGGCGGTCCTTCTCCACCTCCCCGAGCATGGTGCCCGCCAGGATGGGGCGATCCAGGCCCTGGGTCACCTCGGTATGCCCGCCCACCAGCGTCGCCCCGATGGCGCGGCAGGCATCCTGGACCTGGGCGAAGATGCTCTCCAGAAGCTTCTCGTCCGCGCGACCCTCGGGGAGCAGGAGCGTCATGAGGAACCAGCAGGGACGCGCCCCCCGAACCGCCAGGTCGTTGGCATTGATGTGGACCGCATACCAGCCGATCTCTTCGGCGACGAAGGTGATGGGGTCCACCTTGGCCACCAGGTAGTGGTCCGTGAGGTCCAGCACCGCCGCATCCTCCCCCACCCGCGGCCCGACGATGACGCGAGGGTCCCGGATGTCGCAGGTGCGGAACAGGCGCGCCAGGACGTCCAGGGGCGGCTTCCCCAGGCGGAGTCGTCCGACCGTGCCGGGGCGAGGCGCGTCAGAACTCATAGACGGCGAACGGAAGCGGCGTAATCAGCACGACGAGCAGCACCAGGGCGATGACGGCCAGCACCCGGCGCGGCGGATCCAGCGGGGTCAGATCGTCCAGCGGGGGCGGGTGGCGCAAACCCAGGCCGACGGCTAGGGCCACCCACACCAGCCAGCCCTGCCAGTGCGTGATCAGGAACAGCGCCAGCATGACCCCGAGAAACAACCAGACGATCTTCCGGTGCCCCCGGCCAAAAACGGCATAGACGATGTGCCCGCCGTCGAGCTGTGAGAGGGGCATGAGATTCAGGGCCGTCACGAAGAATCCCAGCCACCCCGCCAGGGCCATGGGATGCAGGATCACGTCGAAGCCTTCCGGAATCGGCCCCTTGACCAACCACTTCAGGAACAGGTAGGCGAGGGAATTCCCCTCCTGCAGGACCACGCCCGACGGCGGCTTCACGGGGGAGAGCGCGAGGCCGATGAGGAGGACGGGCACGGCCAGCGCGAGCCCCAGCAAGGGCCCGGCGATTCCGATGTCGAAGAGGACCTTGCGGTTCGGGATGGGCGAGCGCATGCGGATGATGGCGCCCATTGTTCCCATGGGAGGCAGCGGCAGCGGGACGAAGTACGGCAGGCTCACCTGGACACCATACGCCCGCGCCGTGAGATAGTGGCCCAGCTCGTGGAATCCCAGGATGAGCAGCAGGCTGGCCGAGAAGGGCACCCCCCAAAGGAGCGTCCACGGATCCGAAAGCGGCTGCGCCCCCTCCATCAGCGCCCCGACGAAGAGCGTCGTGAGAAGCGTTGCCAGAAACAAGGCCAGATTCAGCGGCCAGCCCCGCCAATGCGGGGCGGCCCTAAGGCCTGCCGAGGTGGGGCGGAGCCGGATGAGGGTGATCTCCTCCGGGCTCCGGATCATGGGAACGTAGCCGTAGGGCTCGATCCGCGGCGTGAGGATGGACATCGCGGTCTCGGGCTCGACCAGGAGGCGACCGCGGAACCGGACCATGCCGTCTCCGCCCACGGCCGACGATTCTTGGATGGCGAAGACCCCAACCAGCTCCCGCCCCAGAACGAACGGCCACGGCTCGATGATTCTGGTCCAACCGCTCATGACTCCCTACCCGAGTCCCTTCGGTGCTTCGGCAGCTTGGCGGCCCCGACCGTGAGGGGGGATCAGGCCGTTTATAACATGCAAGCAGTGCCGACGCAATCGTGTCATGCCTTCCCCGTTTCTCCGTTTCTCTACAAACACCCCGCATCTTCCGGCAGCAGGCGCAGGACGTCCCCACGTCGGGCGTCGGCCAGGGGCCGGAGTCGCATGGGGCGGTATTCCCCTCGCAGCCAGAACTCGATCTGATCGGCATAGTGGGGAGACCGGGGGTCCCCCGAGACCCCGCCCGCGATGATCCAGCGCGACGCCTCGGGGTCCCCCAGGTCTACGATCTGCCGGTAGCCCGGTCCCACCATGACTTCAAAGGAGCCGGTCAGCGGGAACGCCCCCAGGTTCACTGTCATGCCGTCGCCCGGCCGCGCGTAGGGACCCCGGTTGAGGTGCAGGAGCCAGCCGAGCGCGCGGACCACGAGCCCTCGCCCCCGCCCAAAGGTGTGAGAGAACGTGAGCCGGTGCAGCGACCCCCATCTCCATGCCGCAGGATCCGGTCCCAGCCTGGCCGCCGCGGCATCCCATGCCGCACGGAGGCAGGTCTCCACCGCCACGCGCGGCCCGTTCGGGAACCAGGTCCCGTCGGATGTGAGCAGGGCCGCGTCCGCGGCCGGCACCGCCAGGTGGAGCATCGAGAAGTACCGCGTGAAGGACCCCGCTGCCTGCTGCTCCATGACCGGCCGGAAGCACTGCTGCAGCAGCTCCCGGTAAAAGAAGTGGTAGAGGGCGGCCGGCGCGGAATCCGCCAGCATTTGGCAGTCCCACTCCAAGAGGAGTGCCGCCGCCCGCCGGGCGCGGGGATCCTCCAGGACATGGGCGAGCGGCCGCACCAGGTGCGCCAGGATACCGGCGGCCTGCACGGAGACGACATCGGCCTGGATCCGGATCATGTCTTCGACGTCAGTCCGGCGAGACGCGCTGAGGAGGTCCGCGATCCGCGCGGCGCGGTACGGGGGCTCCCAGAACCCGCCGGCCAGCGCGAGGGGCAACTCGGACGCAACCCGGTTGTTGGCCGTCACCACGAAGCCCGGTGACGGATCGATGCTCTTGGGCTGCTCCGCCCACGTGAGGTAACCCTGCCACGCATCCTTCGGCGAGGCCCCGTCCAGGATCGCAGGGGTATCGGCACCCCGACGGCGCCGGGGAAACTTGCCGGCGCAGAAAAAGGCGATGCTCCCCTGCCGATCGGCCACCACGACGTTTTGGGCCGGGAGGGCGAAGCGTTGCAGCGCGGCCCCGAACTCGGCGACGTCCCTGGCCCGGTTCATCCCCAGCAGGGCCTCCAGCCCCCGCCACGCCTCCAGCCCGATCCAGCGGAAGGATGTTGGGGGCGCCCCGTCCGGCTGAGGCAGGAGTGGGCACAGGATCCCGCCGTGCCGGACGTAGCGGAGCGCCCGGCGGACCGCGCGTCGCGCGCCGCGGATCCGGAACTCCTCCTCCACCATCTCCACCGGATGCCATGTCCCGTCGCGCAGATAACGCGCGCCCGACGCATCCAGCGTCTCCCGGTAATAGTCGCCATCGTCCGCCATCACGGCAGTGAGGCCCCAGGCCACATGGTCGTTCCGCCCGATCAGGATGGCCGGGACCCCCGGCATGGTGGCGCCGATCACCCGGTGGTCGGGACCGTGGAGCGCGACGGGATACCAGAGGGCCGGCAACCCGAAGAAAAGGTGCGGATCGTTGCACAGGAGAGGCTTCCCCGACACCGTCCGCTGGCCGCCCACCACCCAACTGTTGCTCCCCATCCCCGGTCCCGCGAGGCCCAGAGCGACCCGCGCGAGAAGGTCCAGCCTGCCCGGAGCAGCAGGCTCGCCATCCCCGACGATGCACCGCCCCGAGGAGAGATCCGGCGGAAGGAGGGAGCGGAGCCTTGGATCGCCCGCCAGGGTTGCCAGGATGGGCTTGGCCGGGAATGCGAGCGACAAGAGCCAGCCGATCAGCTTGCCGACGACGAAAGAGTCCTCGGGCGTCCACGCCTCGGGACGGATCCTGGCGAGGAGAAACTCGGGCGGCAGGTCGCGGGGACGACATTGGGCGAGCCAGGCGTTCACCCCCGCGGCGAAGCCTTCGATAGCGGCTCGCCCGCCTTCGGACAGCAGGGATCGCTCCTCCCGTCCCACCGCCTGCATCCGGAGGCTCCGGTAGAGCTGATCCACTGCCAGGATTGTCCGCCCGGGAAGATGCAGGCTCTCCGCGCCGAGTGGGCGATCCCCCGTGAGTTCCGCCAGCCGGCCGCCCGCCAGCCGACGCAGCGTCTCCATCTGCCAGAGGCGATCCTGCGCCACGGCCAGGCCCAGGCCGAAGGCCAGGTCCCTGGACGTCTCGGCGTAGACCTGGGGAAGACCGAACTCGTCGCGGCAGATCCACACCTCGCCCGCGAGCCCCGCCACGCGGAGCGTCCGGAGCCCGTCCCGCTGCGCCGACGGGCCGCCCCGGAGCCTTCGCCACAGGGCCGAGGTCAGAAGCCCGGTGCACGCCAGAAGAGATCGAAGCATGGGGGCGTCAGTTCCTGCGGAAACGGCGTGGCAGGTCGTAGTGGAATGTCCCCCGGATGTTCAGCGGCTCGTCACCCATCTGGGGGAGGAACGGTTCGAACGGCGCGGAGGCCTTCACCGCCCGGATCGCCTCCTCGTCCAGGATGGGAAATCCCGAACTCTGGACGAGGCGCATGTAGATCAGGCTGCCTCCGCTGTTGAGCGTGAAGATGATCTGCAGTTCCCCGCTGATGCCTTCCTTCGTGGCCTCCTTGGGGTACTCCCACACGCGCTGGACGCGCTGCTTGAGCCGGGACAGGTACTCGATAAAGTCCTTCTCCCGGCTGTCGAGGCTGATCGTCCGCTTGGCGGGTCCGCCGAGGTCGGCCGTGAGGCCGGAGCCGAGACTCGCAATCTGCTCCCGGATGGAGGGACGCACCGCGCCGCCGGAAGGCGGCGCCCCCATGGTCCCGGGAAGGGGCGGGGCCACGGGGCGCGGACCGCCCAGGCTCAGGCCGCCTCGCTCCGGCGCCGCGGGGGCCGATGTCTGGCGAGGGGCCTCGGGGATCCGCTCCGGGCGGGGTGCGCCCGGCTCCGGCAACGGTAGAGAGGCCACCTGGGGGAGCGGGGCCGGCGTCACAGGTTTCTCAAGAACTGGCGGCCCCTCGGGAGCCGGGATCGGGCGAGGAGCCACCTTCTCTGTTACCGCGGGCCCTTGCGGCACGGCCGGCTCAACGCTCGAGCGCGGAACCTCAGCCGGTCGGCTCCCCGCTCTTTGACGGGCTTCCGCGGCGGGTGGCGCCTGGGGTGGAGCTGGTGCCGTTTCCTCGGACCCCGGCGACCCCAGAATCCGCACGCGCAATGGTGCGTCGGAAAAGATTGGCCGCCTTGAGGCCTCGAGCGCCAGAAGGCCGATGAGCCCGGCATGCAGCGCGAGCGAGACCGTGAAGGCTCTGGTCAGGACGGATTGCCGCATCGCAAGTCAAGTGCTGGCATGGGGAAAGGCGCTCCTTAACGGCAGCGCGCCACGCCACAGCGGGATTATAGGCAAGGGAAGAGCAAGGAACAAGGAGTTTTGCCGCGTTGACCCCTGCGGGACGCATAAGCCCCGGTCCACGTCGAAAGCGAACGCATGTGCCATCGGGGACCTGAGGGTTGCGCTTGAACGCCAGAATTTGTTTTGAAGCCGGCGGCTGGCAGTGGTAGGTGATTCTACTGATCGAGGCGATAGGCGAGGGGCAGACGGATCCAGCCTCGGACGAGAGGATACGGGCCGGCGCGGCGGATCGTTTCCTGCGAGGCCTCGTCCAGGATCCCGGATCCGGACGAGCGCACGATCTCCACCGCCTCGACCGATCCGTCTGCGGCGATCCGGAAGCGAAGCTCCACCGTTCCCTGGACCCCCTCGTGGCGGGCCGCCTCCGGGTAGATTTTGGCCCGTTCGATTCGGGCTCGGATGGACTGAAGCAGGCCGGCACCAGCGCCCGCGCCCATCCCGGTACCCGATCCGCCCCCCCCACGGACAGAGGCGCCGGTCCAGTCTCCCGCCGGGCCTGCCCCTGACCCGTCCCCCCGCGCGGCCATACCGCCCCCAGTGTGGCCGCTCCCTGACTCATCACGCTTCGACAGGAAGGCGATTCCCACTTGCCCTGCGTGGGATGGAGACCCAGTCCCGCCGTGATCCCCGACCGCCGGGCCTTCATCGCCGGTACCCGGGGAGGAAGGCGCAGCCAAGGCCTGCTCCTCCCGGCGCCTGGCCTCCCCTCCTGAATCTGGACCGATCGTCTCATGGCTGGAGCTGGACGACTCCACGGGCCTGGGGGCTATCGAGACCTGGGAGGCGGCGACGGGCGGACCGGCAGTCAGCTCACCTCGACCGATCACGGGCGACGTCGATTCCACTGACGGCGCTCTGGGCGGCGCCTGCCGTGCCGGAGGAGGCGACGGTGGGCGGGTGGGCCGGGGCGCTTGGGGGGCAGGCTGGGCAGCGGCATGCTCACTCTGCGCGTCCACCAGCCGGACCCGAAGGTTCGATACGGTGACTAGGCGCTCGGCACCACCCAAAGAGATAATCCAAACCAAGGCAAGGCCGTGCAGGGAGAGGGAGGCAGCGGCCCACCAGACAAACCGCGCCCCGGCCCCCGGTCTCGGGCTGGGGAAAGCCTTCGCTGCCTTCACCCTTCGATGCTCCAGGCCTAGAATTCTCCCGACAGGCCGATCAGATAACTCCGCCCGAGCGCCGGAAAGCCGAGGGCTTCCTGGTACCGGACGCCCAGGATGTTCGCCAGCTTGCCGTAGGCGGTGAGCTTGCGGAGGATACCGATCTGATTAAGCACCGTGACCGACACTCCCGCGTCCCACTTGACATATTTGAAATTCGCGGTCCGCGCGAAGGTCACAGGATCGATGTCATCCCGCTTGCCCACGTACAGGAGGGTGGAGTTTAGGTTCACACGATTCCACGGGACATAATTCACGGCCAGATTCCACGTGTTCGCCGGCCGACGCAGGAGGGCATTCCCATCCTGATCCCGCGTATCCAGATACGTATAGCCTCCCACGACGTCCAGGCCGTAGCCGGGGTGGAGCGCCAGCGTCGCCTCCACACCCTGCGTCCGAGCATGGGCCACGTTCTCCGCGACGAAGTTTCCAGTGCTGGGCTGGAACTCGGCCTGAATGAGATCGCGAAAGCGGCTCTGAAACCAAGTGAGACCCGCCTGGATGCGATCTCCCCAGAGGTTCTGGTTCACGCCGAACTCCAGGCTCCGGTTCGTCTCCGGCTTCAGATTGGGATTGCCCGATTCCGGATACGCCAGGTCGTTGATGCTGGGCGCTCGGAATCCTTCCCCGTAGCTCGTCCGGAGCTTGGTTCCGGTCTCCTTGACGAGATAGGCGGCCGAGAATTTCGGGGTGGTGTGCGTCCCGAAGGCGCTGTTCTCGTCGGTCCGCACGCCTGCGGTGAGGATCAACCGCTCCCACAGCGTCGCCTGGTCCTGGCCATAGAAGGCGTAGTCCGTGAGGGTCTTGTGCAGCACCGTGGCCCCGGAGACATCCGTCTGATCCCCCTTGGCCTGATCGACCTGGAAGCCCAGGGTCAGCGTGTCCCACGGGACCGGCCGCAGGTTGTGCTGCCAGTCCGCCGCCAGGCGGGTCGTCACGGTGTCGGAGGTCGAGGTGGGCTGCTGGGGATCGCGGAAGTCCACGTCGTCTTGCACCAGGGAGAGCTGCAGGCGATGATCCCACCAGGATGTCGGCGTGTGGGTGGCCCCCAGGCTCACCGTGCCGAAGTCCTCCCGGCTGCTCTGCGTGGGATCCGGGAGTCCAGTGAGAAAGTCCGTCCGCCCCGGTACCGGCGGGAGATTCTTGAAGCCATGGGTGTACCGGCCGGTAAGATCAAGGGTCAGGTCCTGCGCCACCTGAGCATCCAGGCGCACGGCCCCGCTGGTGTTGTCGGACTCATCGTGGGCAAACTTCCCGCTGCTGTCCTCCCGTGCCACATCCACCGAGTACCGGACGGGACCCAGCCCCCCGCTGCTCTCCGCGCGCTCCCGGAAGGTTTGGTACGATCCGAACTCTGTCCAAACGCTGCCCCGCGGCGTCCCGTCTCCCTTCCTCGAGATGATGTTGATCACGGCCGTGAGTCCATCGGATCCGTAGAGGGCGCTGGCGGGTCCCCGGACGATCTCAATTCGCTCCACCCCCTCCGTCGTGAGGTTGGCGAAGTCGAAGATGCCGTTGGTCGGGCTGTTGACCCGCACCCCGTCCATCAGGACGAGGGTGTGGTCGGAATTCCCGCCCCGCGCGAAGACGCTCGTCACCGAGCCCGGCGTGCCCGACTGCACCACGCTGAGCGCCGGCACGGAGCGGAGCGCCTCGGCCACCGTGTGCACCCCGAGCCGCTCCAGGTCCTGCCGGGTGATTACGGTCACATCCGCCGCCGTCTTGGAGACATCCTCCGGGATCCGAGAGGCGGTGACGACCACCTCCTCCAGCGTCTGCTCCGGCTCGGCCGGCGCCTGCTGGCCGGCCGCCCAGGGTGCCCAGAGGATGAGGCTCAGGACGATCAGGAGTGCCCATCCGGATTGTCGTGTCCGCATAACCCACCTTCCTTTCCGCGAGGTGGTGAGAGTTGCTCCCCGGAGAGGTCTCCTGACTCGTGGATCGTCGCTCCCCCGCGCCTTCCCATTCCGACGAGGGCAATCAGGCGCTCAGGCAATTCGGCGATCAGGAAGAACGTGCGTCGGTTCTGCCTGATTGTCTGGGTGCCGGAGTGCCGGATCGCCCCCCCGGGACAGTGGCCATCTGCGGGATCGCTCCCCACTCACAGTGGCGGGACCGTGCTGGATTTCTCCCGCTCCCGTCGGAGCCGACGGGAACTCAGGAGCGACCAGCTTCCCTTACCTCCGGAGAGTGTTGCGATGCCGTGCCGTGTGCGTCGCGCTGGTTCAGGATGCCCTGGACACGGGGCCGACCCGAGGCCGGGTGCCGCTCCACCGTGACCGGGCAGCCGTAGGCCGGTTCCAGATGTTCCGGGGTGATCACCTCCTCAGGACGGCCGACGGCCCGGACCCGCCCCCCCGCCAGAAGGAGGAGCCGGTCGCAGTGCTCGGCCGCCAGGTTCAAATCGTGGGAGACCAGGATGGTGGTGCCGCGGCCCTCCCGGTGATGGGCGAGCAGGATGCTGAGGACGATCCCCTGGTGCCGGAGGTCCAGGTGGGCCGTGGGCTCGTCCAGCAGAAGGATCGGCGCCTCCTGCGCCAGGGCCCGCGCCAGGGAAACGAGCTGCCGCTCGCCTCCCGACAGCTCGTCCACGCGGCGACTCGCCAGGTGGGCCGTGCCCGTGGCCTTTAGGGCGGCCTGCGCCATAGTCCGGTCTCGGGCATCGTCGTTCGTGGCCCCCCAGGCACCGCCCGCAGCGTGAGGGTAGCGGCCCATCAGGACGACCTCGGCCACGCGGAAGGGGAAGGCCACGTGAAACTCCTGCGGTACGACCGCCACCCGTCGCGCCAGCGCCATGCGGGAGAGCGCGGCGACGTCGTGGCCCTCGATCAGGATCCGGCCCTGCTGGGGCAGGAGCACCTTGCTCAGCAGACGAAGGAGCGTGCTCTTCCCCGCGCTGTTGGGCCCCACGACTCCGAGGAGTTCTCCCGGCGACGCCCGGAAAGTGACATCCTCCACGCCCCGGCCCGTCCGGTACCGGAAACTGACGCCCTCGACCTGCAGCGTGTTCATCCGATTCCCCCGCTGCGACCCCTATCTCTGTCTCTGTCCCTGTCGCCCCGAACCTCCACCCCGCTCATAATGATGTCTCGACTCCCCGCCGGCTCCGCAGCAGGCACACGAAGAGCGGCGCCCCGCAGAACGACGTGATGACCCCGACCGGCAGTTCTGCGGGGGCCATGACGGTGCGGGCGGCAAGGTCGGCCAGCATCAGGAAGGCCGCCCCCAGGAGGCCGACGGCCGGAACCAAGCGCCGATTATCCGGGCCCAGCAGCAGCCGGGCCGCGTGGGGAACGATCAGGCCCACGAACCCGATGGAGCCGGCGGTCGAGATCGCCGCCCCGGTGACGAGCGCGGCGGCCACGAACGCGGATCGCTTGACCCGCTCCACCTCGACGCCGAGCTGAAGCGCCTGTTCCTCCCCCAGGGCCAGGAGGTTCAACCGGGCCGCCTGCCGGGCGAAGACGATGACGCCGATGGCGAGGACCAGCGCCAGGACCGCCAGGGTGCGCCCGCCGGCTGGCATGAGGTTGCCCATGAGCCAGAAGACCACGCCCTGAAGTTCGGCCGCGGCCAGGAAGGCCGTGATCAGCATGACGCACGAGGTGAAGAACAGGCCGGTGATCACGCCCGAGAGGAGCAGCGTGGTGATGGGAAGGCGTCCATCCACCTGGGCGATCGCGTAGACGCTCACCGCGGCCAGGAGGGCCCCGGCGAAGGCGAAGAGCGTGACCACGGCCGGGTTGCCGAAGGGGCCCGCCAGCCCCAGCACTGTGGCGATGGTGACGCCGAAGGAAGCGCCGCTGCTCACTCCCAGGACGGTCGGATCAGCCAGCGGGTTCCTGGAGATGGCCTGGAAGCCCAGGCCTGCCAAAGCCAAAGCGGCCCCCACCATCCCGGCCAGGATGGCCCGGGGGAGGCGAATCTGGCGGACCACCGCCACGATCGGATCCTGCGCATCCGCTCCGCCCGCGAAGAGGGCCCGCATCACCTCGCGCGGCGCGATCGGGACGCTTCCAACCATCAGGGAGAGCAGGAGCCCGATGAGGAGGGCGCCCACCAGGCAGAGGATAGGGAGCGCTCGCCGCCCGGTTGCCTCGGGAAACGATGCCCGCGCCATCATCGCGCCCCTATCCGCGTGAAGACCTCGGGATGGATGGCCCGCGCCAGCCGCTCCACTCCCTCGGCCACCCGCGGGCCCGGCCGGTGGATCGTGTCGCCCGGGACGGCAATGATGCGGCCGGACCGGACGGCCGGGACGCTTGGCCAACCCCTCCACACCTCTCCGATCGAGGGGCGATCCGGACCGTCACGATGACTGGCGACGAGGATCACCTCCGGCGCCGCGCCCACGACCTCTTCCCAGTTCAGCCGGGGATAGGGCACCGATCGCTCCCGCACGACGTTCTCGCCGCCCGCCATCTCGATCAGGTCGTGGATGTAGGTGGCCGGGCCGGCCGCGATCAACGGATCGGTCCACACGAGGTACAGCACGCGCGGGCGAACGCGATGGGCGACGGCGCGGCGGATCGCGGCGACGCGATCCTGGATGTCCTGCACCAGGGCGGCGGCCTCCCGCTCTGCCCGCAGGGCGCGGCCCACCGCCTCTGCCGAGCCGAGGATCCCGGCGTACCCTTCGGCTTTGACGGCGAAGACCGGGATGTGGAGGCGCGCGAGCTGCGCCAGCGTCTCGCGGGGATTGCCGTCAGCCGTGGCCAGCGCGAGATCCGGCCGAGCCCGCACGACGCGCTCCAGGTCCGGCGTCATGGGGCCGCCGACTCTTGGCTTGGATCGCGCTTCCGGCGGATAGTCGCAGAAGTCCGTCACGCCCACCAGCCAGTCGCCCCGGCCCAGGGCGAACACGATCTCGGTGAGACTCGGAGCGAGCGACACCACACGCAAGGGCCCGTCGGGGACCGTCACCGGCCTGCCCAGCATGTCGGTGATGGTGGCTGCCTGGGCGGGAGCCACCGCCAGAAGCAGCCAAAGGATGCATGTGGCGAGCGCGCGCCGCCTCATCGTCCACCTGCCAGACTCGGAATGCGCGCCACGTCCGGGCGCGTCTCGATCGCGGTCCTGCTCACGCTGCGGCCTCGGTCGGAAGGAGATCCACGAACACGAACCCATCGCGCAGGACGACCTCTCCCGTTTGGATGCCGATGGGCCGGAGGAGCATCGGCCCGTCCCAGGCGAAGGAGTGGAACTCGCCGTTCTCCCCGCACGGATCCGCGTGCGCCGGCAGCTCGCGGAGAAGCCTGAGATCGAATTCCCGTCCGGCGAAGGAGGCCGGAATCGCCCGGGGGTCCACGCAGGTCAGCCGCGCCCGCAATCCAGCGGCGATCATCTCCTCGGCAAGCGCCCGGGTCGGTCGGCCCCAGAGCGGAAACAAGGCGCGCATCCCGACGCGAGCCAACCGCTCCTCCCGGTACCGGCGGACCTCCGCGAGGAACAGATCGCCAAAGGCGACAGCCTCGACCCCCTCGGCGCGGGCCTGGGTCATCGCCTGCTGCATGGCCGCGTCGTACGTCGCGTTCGAACAGGGGGAGGGGAGCTTGACGACCATGAGTGGAAGGCCGACGGCCCGCGCCTGCGCCGCCAGCAGTTCATGCCGGACGGCGTGCATTGCGACGCGGTCGTGCGCCTCGTTGACTGTCGCGAGCAGGCCCACGACCTCCACATCCGCCACCCTGCAGAGCGTTTGGAGACACCACGCACTGTCCTTTCCCGTGCTCCAAGATACGAGGACCCTCACAGCCCACCTCCTGGAAAGAGAAAGCCCCATTCCGCCTTCGGCGAAATGGGGCTCCAGAATCCAACAGTCCGGACGTTCTTAGGGGGGACCGATAGATGATGGGGCGCCCTTCCCCGCGGAAGGATCAGCACACCCGAAAGGCTGAGCAGGTTTCCTGGCTCGCGGCTTGGCTTACTCTCTGCGCCTTCCCGTCCCTGTCGGGGCAATCAGGCAATCAGGCACTCAGGCGGTCAGGCAATCAGGAAGAACGCAGGCCGTTCTGCCGGATTGCCCGGTTGCCAGAGTGCCGGAGTGCCCTCGAGGCGGAACAGTGGCTTGTGCAGATTTCAACGCCGCTTACAGTTGCGGGGCAGCAATGGCTTCTCCCTCACCTCCCGCCGAACATCACGGGGCCAGGGATCACCATTTTCCCTCGGAGGTCCCCCGATCGGGGACCACTCAGCCTCGCCTATTCAGTTGTCCGAAACATTCCTCCTCGAGCGCAGCGGCTGCTCGATCACGTTCGTTGCGACAGCGGCGCCATATCTATTCGAACCGCCCTCGAAAGTCAAGCCCTTTCGCCGGTTTGAGCCGCCGGCGCCCCTCCGGCGCTGGCGTGGCCTTTCGGCCTCACAAAAACAACGAGGGCATCTCGGCGTCAGATGCCCTCGTGCTGGCACAGTATGCCTGGTGGAGAAGAACTACTTCTTCTCCTCCTCCTTCTTCTCGGCCTTCTTCGCAGGGGCCTTCTTCACGGCCTTCTTCACGGCCTTCTTCACGGCCTTCTTCACGGCCTTCTTTTCCGCCTTCTTCTCAGGCGCGGCCGGGGCAGCCGGAGCCGCCGAGGGCGTCGGGGCCTGCGCGAACGCGTAACCGGAGAAGGACACCGCGACAATAGCTGCCAGAAGCAGCGTGGCAAACTTCTTCATCTCTGATTCACCCCCCTTCATATCGACGTTGAGAACCGTGCACAGCTAACGGGAAGGGAAAAAGTCGACATAAGAATAAGCAATGTATGTGCCATAATGAACATAGTCTTTGAGAATTTCTAGCCCTGTCTTTTCAAGTAATTAGGAAGATATCGGACCTGCCTGTCCTCGGTGGAGCAGCGTCCCCCCTCGTCGAATGCGTCCTTTGGGTTGACCATACACCATTTCGGGCACCGCACGCCTCCGTTTGATCACCCCGTCGATTGCTTTCCCTTCATCCGCTTCTTCAGACGGTTTGCCGCCTCCAGTAATTCAGTCGCATGCTGAACTGGAGTCTCCGACCGGCTGAGGCCTCCGAGCATGCGCGCGAGTTCCCGGGCCCGTTCTGCGGTCGGAAGGATCTGCGCCGTGGTTTGCGTCCGATCCCGCAGGCTCCGTTTCGAGAGGACCACATGGTGATCGGCAAAGCAGGCGATCTGCGGCAGGTGGGTGACGCACAGCACCTGGCGCTGCCGCGAGACGGCCGTCAGCTTCCGCCCGACTATCTCCGCCGTGTTGCCGCCGATCCCCGCATCCACCTCGTCGAAGATGAGGGACGGTGTCTGGTCTGCGGCGGCCAGGATCACTCGGATCGCCAGCATGGTCCGGGACAGCTCGCCGCCCGAAGCGATCTTGTGCAGGGGCTTCAGGGGTTCGCCGGGATTCGGGGAAATCAGGAACTCCACCTCATCCACCCCATGGGGGCCAAGCGCCTCCTCTCCCGCGGCCGCGGACCTCACGGCCACCTCGAAGGTCGCCTTGGCCATGCCCAGCTCGTGGATCTCCGCCAGGATCGCCTCTTGCAGCTTGGGCGCGGCGCGCCGGCGGGCAGCCGAGAGCCGCTCGGCCCGGCCCGCCAGATCCTGCTGGGCCGTCGTCAGCATCTGCTCCAGCTCGCCCAGCCGGGTCTCCGAGCGCTCCAGCGCCGCGAGGTCCGCGCGCACGCGCGTCAGATGCTCCAGGACCTCGCCGACCGTCGCGCCGTACTTCCGCTTGAGCTTGCCGATCTCGTGAAGCCGGGTCTGGATGGCCTCCAGCCGCTCCGGGTCGAACTCGATCCGAGCCCGGTAGTCGCGCAACCCCCGGGCCGCCTCCCGCAAGTGCACGGCCCCGGTCTCCAGGGCCTCAAGGACCTCGCGCAGGCGCTGGTCGATGCCCGAGGCCTCGCGCACCCGCGCCGCCGCCGCGGAAAGGCGCGCGAGCAGCGCTTCGTCGGACTCCTCCAGCATGACGTAGGCCTGCTCCACCGCGGCGAAGAGGCGCTCGTGATTGCTGAGGATGGCGTCTTCGGCGACGAGCGCCTCCTCCTCGCCGATCGTGAGGCGCGCCGCCTCGATCTCGCGCCGCTGAAACTCCAGGAGATCCTGGCGCTGGGCCCGCTCGCGCTCGGCCGAAAGCAGGGCCTCCCGCTCGCGCCGCAATGCCTGCCAGGCTCCGTAGCGCTCGCGGTAGGCCCGGGCCTCCTCGGCCGCGCCGGCGTAGCCGTCCAGAAGCTCCCGGTGGCGGCGGGGATCCAGGAGCAGCTGCCCGGGATGCTGCCCGTGAATGTCCACCAGGCACTCGCCCAGGGCCCGGAGCGTGGCGACCGACGTCAGCCGCCCGCCGGCATACGCCTTGGTCCGTCCGTCCCGGAAGAGCTGGCGGCGCAGGACAATGGGCTCGCCCGGCTCGACGGCGATCCCCTCGGCTTCCAAGAGCTCCATCGCCCTTGATCCCGGTCCGGCGTCGAACGCGGCCTCCACCGCCGCCTCCTCTGCCCCGGACCGCAGGAGGCTCTCGCTCCCCCGGGCGCCCAGGACCAGTTGCAGGGCATCGATCAGGATGGACTTGCCCGCCCCGGTCTCGCCCGTCAGCACATTCAGGCCCGGGACGAGGGTGACCGTGAGTTCCTCAATCACGGCGACGTTTCTGATCGTCAGTTCGCGGAGCATCCTGGCGGTGAGGGCCGCAGCCGCGGCCCTGTCGCGAGCATCAACGCTCGCCCCATTTGAGCTTGGTGCGGAGCAGCTCGAAGTAGTTCAGCTTGGGGGACTTGATGAGGGTGATGGTGCGGCCCGAGCGCTTGAGCGAAACAACGTCGCGGCAGCGGAGGCCCACGCCCACCTGGCCGTCCACAGTGAGGTGGACGTCCTCGCCGGCCGAGCCCTGGATGATCTCGACCACGGCCGAGTCAGGGACGACCAGGGGCCGGTTGGTCAGGGTATGCGGGCAGATGGGGATGATGACCACGGCCGGCAGGGTGGGGTAGATGATCGGACCGCCGGCCGCGAGGCAATAGGCGGTGGACCCGGTGGGCGTGGACACGATGAGGCCGTCGGCCCGGAAGGTGGCCACGTACTCGCCGTTGACGTGGGTCTCGAGGTCCACGATGCGCGACAGGGCCGTCTTGGTGATCACGGCGTCGTTCAGCGCCTCGAAGCTGGCAATGGGCGCCCCGCCCCGCAGCACCCGGGCGGTCAGGGCGAGGCGCCGGCTCACGGCGAACTCGTTCCGCAGGACCGCCTCCAGCGTGGAGATGAGCTCGTCGAGGGTGATCTCCGTGAGAAAGCCCAGCCCGCCCAGGTTGACTCCCAGGATGGGTACCTCGTGGGATTCGATCAGCCGGGCGACGGATAGGATCGTCCCGTCCCCGCCCAGGACGACGACGAGGTCCGACCACGCCACCACCTCGGCGCGCGGCAGGCCGGTCCCGGTCCCCGGGAAGATGGCCGCCGCCTCCTGGTCCAGCGCCACCTCGCAGCCCCGCTCGGTGAGCCAGGCAACGAGCATTCGAAGGACGGGTTCGGCCTCCGGTTTGTTCGGTTTCACGACGACGCCGATGCGCTGCACAGCAATCCCTCACGCCGTGGCGGGAACCTCGGCCGACTCCAGCGCCCCCGCGATCAGGGCGGACGCGTCCGCCTGGATCCCTTCGGTTGTCAGATGCATCAGGAACTCCCAGTTTCCCATGGGCCCCAAGAGCGGGGACGCCACGATCCCCGAGACGCGGAGCGACAGCTCTGCGGCCACGTGCGCCAGGCGCGTGAGCACCGCGCGATGCTTCTCCGGATCCCTCACGACGCCCCGCTTCCCCACCTGGCCCTTGCCCACCTCGAACTGGGGTTTCACCAGGGCCACCATCTCGCGGGGGGGATCCAGGAGGGGGGCGACGACCGGCAGCACCAACCCCAGGGAGATGAAGGAGACATCGATCGTTGCGAGGTCGGGCCGGGCCGGGAGCCGGGACGCCTCCAGGTATCGGATGTTGGTGCGCTCCAGCAGGTGGACCCGCGGGTCCTTTTGCAGCCGAGCGGCCAATTGCCCGTAGCCGACGTCCACGGCGATCACCAGGCGTGCCCCCGCCTGGAGCAGGCAGTCCGTGAATCCTCCCGTGGAGGCCCCGACGTCCAGGCACACCCGCCCGCAGGGATCCAGGTGGAAGACATCCAGCGCATGACGCAACTTCACTCCGCCGCGGCTCACAAAGGGATGAGGCGGTGCCGCGATCTCAAGCGGCGCCTCCGCGGGCACGAACGTCCCGGGCTTCTCGATCCGCCCTCCCGCCGTGCGGACCTTGCCCGCCAGGATCAGACGGGACGCCTCCTGCCGGCTGGCGCACAGCCCCCGCTCCACCAGGAGGAGGTCGGCGCGCGCCCGGCTCTTGGCTCTCGGCTCTCGGCCCACGGCGCTCTGTTTTTCGTTCTCGGCGCTTGGCGCTCGGCGCTTGGCGCTCGGCTCTCGGCTCTCTGTCCTTCGTTCCCGGCGCTCGGCGCTCCGTGCTCGGCTCATCGGTCATTCGTCAGTGTCTGCGCTGCCCCACGAAATCGGCCAGAACCGCCAGGGTCGCCCCCTTCTCCCCGAGAGGGCGCAGGGCCTCCTTGGCCTCCCCGAGTAGATAGGCGGCCTGACGCCGGGACTCCTCCAGGCCCATGACCGCCGGGTAGGTGGCCTTCTTGCGGCGGAGATCGCTGCCGACTGTCTTCCCCATCTCCGCCGTGGCCCCCTCGATGTCCAGGATGTCATCCACGATCTGGAACGCCAAGCCGACCCGCTCGGCGTACCGGGTGAGGGCCTCCAACTGCTCCTCCTCCGCCCCGCCGGCGATCCCGCCGACCCGGACCGAGGCGCGGATGAGGGCCCCGGTCTTGTGGGTGTGCAGGTACAGAAGGGTCGGATGGTCGATCTCATGACCCTCGGCCAGGATGTCCATCGCCTGCCCGCCCACCATCCCGCAGCTGCCGGCCGCCTCGGCGATCTCGGCGATCACGCGGAGGCGGCGCTCGGGCAAGAGGCGCGTCGGCCCCGCGTCGGCCAGGACCTGGAACGCATGGGTGAGCAGCGCGTCCCCCGCCAGAATGGCGATCGCCTCGCCGTACACCCGGTGGCAGGTGCGGCGCCCCCGGCGGTAGTCGTCGTCGTCCATGGCCGGGAGGTCGTCGTGGATCAGCGAGTAGGTGTGGATCATCTCCAGGGCCGCGGCCGCGGGCATGGCGTCTTCAGGGTTACCCCCGACGGCCTCGCAGGCCAAGAGCGCCAGGATCGGCCGCAGGCGCTTGCCGCCCGCGAAGACGCTGTAGCGCATCACCTCGTGGATCTGGGGGGGATGGTCCCCCTGCAGCGGGAGCCAGTGCTCCAGCGCCTCGTCCACCTGCTGTCGCCGCTCGGCCAGGATGGCCTCCAGGCTTCCGGGAAGTGCCGCCTCACCCATGGGTTTGTCCCTCGTTCCCGAGGTCAAACGGGACCTCCTGCTGCGTCCCCTCCGGGGTCCGCATCAAGAGGTGGACGCGCCGCTCCGCATCCTCCAGCCGCTCTGCGCAGAGGCGCGTGAGGCGCACGCCCTCCTCGAAGGCGCGCAGCGCCTCTTCCAGGGGAAGATCGCCCCCCTCCAGCCGGGCCACCAGGGCCTCCAACTGGCTCAAGGCCTCCTCGAACGTCAGCTCTGCCACCGAAGATTCTCCCGTCTATCCTCCCGCCGGCGCCACCGAGTCGGCCCCCTGCACCACGCAGGTGAGCTCGCCGCGGTGGAGGCGAACCGCCACCTCCGAGCCGATCCGGACCTCACTGGCCGCTTTCACAACGTGGCGGCCGGGCAAGCTCCAGCAGATGCTATACCCTCGCGCCAGGATCGCCAGGGGGCTGAGGGTCTCCAGCTTCCCCACCAGGACCTTCATGCGTTCCTGCCGCTGCATGCGTGTCATGCCCCACCAGGCGTGCAGGCGCTGCCTGAGGCCCCGCAACCGCTCCGCCTGGCGCCGCACCTGCGCCTCCGGGCTCAGGACTCCGAGGTGCCGTCCCAGCATCTCCGTGCGGGCGCGCCGGACGGCCAGGCCATTCTCCACGGCGGCCAGGGCCCGCGCCGTGAGGTCGTCCACGCGCTGCCGGAGCTCGTCCCGTTGAGCCACCACCAGCTCCGCGGCCGCGGAAGGCGTCGGCGCCCGCAGGTCCGCCACGAAGTCCGCAATGGTGACGTCGGTCTCGTGTCCCACGGCCGAGATCACGGGGATGGGGCTTCCCGCGATGGCGCGCGCGACCACCTCCTCGTTGAACGCCCACAGATCCTCGAGCGAGCCGCCCCCCCTGGCCACGATCAGGACGTCCAGGTCGGAGCGGCGTCCCATGGCGGCGACCGCCGCGGCGATCTCGGGCGCCGCCGCCTCGCCCTGGACCTGCACCGGATAGATCAGGATGGCCAGGCCGGGAAAGCGCCGCCCGATAATCGTCAGCATGTCCCGGATCACGGCCCCCGTCGGCGAGGTGATGATGCCGATCTTCCGGGGCAGCCGGGGGAGCGGACGCTTGCGCGCCGCCTCGAAGAGGCCCTCGGCCTCCAGCTTGGCCTTGAGCTGCTCGAAGGCGAGCTGGAGGGCGCCGACCCCCTTCGGCTCCATGAATTCCACATTGATCTGGTACTCACCCCGCCGCTCGTAGACCGTGACCGTCCCGAGGGCAAGGACGGCCATCCCGTCCTTGGGCTGGAATTTCAGCAGGCGGTTGCTCCCGCGAAACATCACCGCCCGGATCTGGGCGTCGGCATCCTTCAGGGTGAAGTACATGTGGCCGGAGGTGTGATGCTTGAAGTTGGACACCTCCCCTTCCACCCAGACGGCAGAAAAGCCGTCCTCCAGGACGGCTTTCACCTCCGCAGTGAGGGCACTGACGGTGTAAATATGACGCGTGAGTTCTGTGGCCATCGCGACCTTGTAGCACGCGCCCTTCGAAATTGTCAAACCCTTTCCCCGCGTCCAAATGCGGAATGCGGAGTGCGAAATGCGGAATGTCCCAGGCCCAGGCCGTTGCCACTCCCCATTCCCCATTCACCACCGTCCCACTCCCCGGAGACGCCCCGAGGCACACCCACCCTCGCGGGTGGGTACCCGCCGCGCGGGAAGAAGCCGGCCGGACCCAGTTGCCGGTTCAGGTCGACCCCGGGTACCCAGCCGGCCGAAGGCTGGGTGCAGCCGGCCTCACCTCGGCGACCGCCGAGGTGCCGTCGCGGCCCCGCGTCCGCAGGGGTGGTTCCGGGGGGTGGGGCTCTCGACTCTCGACACTGAATGTGCTAGCGTCCCCTGGGCCTCGCGGAGGGACGCATGACGCGCGACGGGCGGCTCGGGGTCATCCAGGCAGTGGGGGCGGCCGGCTTCTTCTCCACGGGCGCCATCCTGGTTCGCTTCGCGCAAGATCTCCGGCCGGTCGAGGTGACGAGCCTCCGCTTGCTTCTGGGCGGCCTCTTCGTGGCCGCGGCCGCGTGGGCCTCGGGCGACCGGGTGAGGCTCTCCGGGGCCGAATTCCGGCGCCTCTTCCCCATCGGGCTGATCGCCGCCGCGCACTTCCTGGCGTTCATTGCGTCCCTGTACTTCACGACCGTGGCCCACTGCCTGACACTGACGTACACGGCCCCGCTCTTCATCGCCGCGCTGTCGCGCGCATTCCTGTGGGAGAGGCTGCCGCGACGGGCCCTGATCGGCATGATCGTCGGGCTCGCCGGCGTGGCGGTCCTGGCTGGCTTCGAGCCGCATCTCACCCGCCGGATGCTGACGGGGGATCTGCTGGCCCTGGCGGCGGGCTTGGCGTTCGCCCTCTATTCCCTCTTCGGCCGCCGCGAGCGGGCGCGCCTCCCCCTGCTGACCTACGCGAGCTGGGTCTATCTTACCGCCGGGGTGGCCACGGCCCCCTTCGCCGTCGGCGTCCTCGGGCGCCCGGCGAACGGCCGCGCCATCGCCGCCGTGGCGGCCATGGCGCTCTTGCCGTCGGCCCTCGGCCACACACTGTACAACGCCGCCCTGAGACGCCTCCACCCCAGCGTCCCGAACCTCATTGCCACGCAGGAAGTGACGGGCGGCATCCTGCTCGCCTGGCTGCTCCTCCGGGAAGTGCCACCGTGGAACGCCCTCGCCGGTGCTGCCATCACACTCATTGGCGTCGGCCTGGTTCTCCTCTGAGAGCCGGCAACTTGGCGACTTGGCAATCTGGCGACCAGGAGTTCCCCGTAACCAGGTTTCCAGATCGCCTGATCCCCCGATAGCCCGATTGCCAGGCTGCCCGATTGCCATCCTTGGCCTTGCCTATTCGAGATCTCTCGAGTATAACAATAAGAGAGCTGATAAGGAGGGACCATGCCCAAGCTCTACACGATCCACTGCCCCGCGGTGCCAGAGCATCGAGTGGGTTGGACCCCGATCCCCGCGCCGTACCAGGCGCTTCCCGTCATGGCGCCGGGCAAGCCCGGGAAAAACCCGGAGCTCGTGCAGATCCTGCAACGCTGCCCAAGTTGCATCGTCCGCTTGCTGTTCGCACGCTGAGTTCGGCCGGATGACGGCCGATCCTTGGAGGCTCAGCCGACGCCAGTGGAGACGCACAGGAACCCCGCAGGAGACACAAGGGAGAGATTCATGAGATACCGATTGGTGCTGCTGGGACTCTGGCTCACTCTGGTTGTCAGCGGGTGTGTTAGCGGTCCGAGCCTGGAAACCTACAAGCCAAAGAACCAGGACGAGGCCTTTATTATCTCCATGCTCATGCGAATCCCGAACGGGATCAAGGCCAGGTCCCTGGACATGCTCTTGCAGCCGTATGCCGAAGACGTATACGTCGGGAACTTCCAGAAATACCTGGGCGTAGCCAGCCGAACCGCTTCCCTGACCATCTCGAAGCCGGATCTTCGCGAGGTCTACCACCAGGTCTTCCGCTCGGCCAAGGAGGTCTCGATGGATGTGAAGAACATCCGGCTGGCGGTGAGCGGGGACCGCGCCGTGGCCGAAGCTCGGCTGGAGCTTCTCTTCAAGCGTGAGGCGGGCCGAATGGAGGAGCGGGAGGAGCTCTTCCGGAACGACGTCACCTGGCGCATGCGTCGCACCCCCAATGGATGGAGGATCGTGGAAGAGATCTGGGAGTAGGTCAAGCCGCTCACGGCTCGTGGCCAATGGCGCATGGTTCGACCCGCTCGGCGCCCAGCCGCGAGCCATCAGCCAACCGCTATGAGCCCCGCCGCCCCCACGCCCGCATTCCGTCTGCGGTCATCTCCACGCTGATCGCCCCATCCAGATCCGTCCGCAGCAGCCGGATCCCGGAGGCTTCATATCGCTCCACGACCTCCAGGTGCGGATGGTGGAAGCGATTCTGGTAGCCCGCCGATATGAGGGCCACTTCCGGTCGGACCGCGGCGACGAAAGCGGCCCCGCTCGAAGACCGGGACCCGTGGTGGGGCACCTTCAACACTTGGGCCCGGAGGGCCTCCGGACGACGGAGGAGGGACGCCTCTGCTTTCCTTTCGATGTCACCGGTGAGGAGGGCCGCCTGATCCCCGATGCTGATCCTGACCACGAGCGAGGCGTCGTCGGCCCCAAGCGGTGGGGCCATCTCGCTCTGCGACCCAGGCCTGGCCCGCGCCATAGGGTTCAAGATGTGAAGGGTTGCCTCTCCCCATTGAACCGGCGGGGACTCCGCCGAGACAATCCGAAGGGGAATCCGCTGGTGGCGGAGGTACTCTTGGATCCACAGGAAGGTGGTGGAGCGGTTGGGCGCATCGGCACTCCACACCTCCCCGACGGTGAAATTCCGGAGGATGGCGGGAACCCCGCCGATGTGATCGTCCTGCGCGTGGGTCAAAGCGAGGACATCCAGGCGCCCAATCCATTCGTGCAGGAGGAACGGCGCCACGACCTGCGCGCCGACGTCGAATCGACCGCCCGGGAGGCCCCCGGCATCCACGAGCATCCGCCGCTTGCCCGGCAGCGTGAGGAAGACCGCTTCCCCCTGTCCCACGTCAAGAAGCGTCAACCGCACCCTGCCTGTCCCCTCGGGCGGACCGAGCCGCAGCGGCACTTGGATCAGCAGGAGGACACCGCAGGAGAGCGCCAGCCAGCGGCGCCATCGGTCACGACCGGGTCCGCGACCCACGGCTGGCGCAGGGGATCTGCCCAGGATCCAGGCCGCCACGATGCCATAGTACGCCATGAGCATCCCCGGTGTGGGCGTGTACACTCTGAACGTGCTCCACGGCCAGGCGGCAAACCACCGGGCTGTCCAGAACAGCAGATCCACCAGCCAGCCGTTCACCCAGTTCAACCAGGAGAGCCCGCCGGGCATCACGATGAAAAAGGCGCTGGCGGCCGTCCCCAGCCCGGTGATCACGCCGCTCAGGGGGACGATGGGCAGGTTGGCCAGGATGCCCACCGGCGCCATCCGATTGAAGGCACTCGCCAGAACCGGCAGGGTCATGGCCGTGGCTGCCAGGGTGATCACCACCGATTCCAGCGCCCAGCGGATCGGCCGGGCAACTCGGGCCAGCGCCGACTCGCAGCGCGGAAGCACCAGGATGATGCCCAGGGTCGCGAGATAGGTGAGCTGGAACCCAACGTCGAAGAGGAAGCGCGGATTCCACCAGAGGAGGGCCAGGCCGGAAAGAGCCAGGGTGTTCAACAGGTCGCCGCGCCGATCCAGGATCACCGCCAAAAGGTACGTGTCCGCCATCACCGAGGCGCTGGCTCCGGCCAGGGCGGCATACAGGGTCACCAAGAGGGCCGAGGCGAACGCGGCGAGCCGGGGGGATGTCCGGAGCAGCCGGAACAGGCCGAAGAGGACGCCGGCCAGAATACTCACGTTCAAACCGGAGATCGCCAGGATATGGTACGTACTGGAACGATCTCAAAATCTCTTGATTTTTCACTATGTTTCTCGGGAGGGCTCGGAACTTCTGGCTGGATTTCTGCCCAAGTCGCCGTTTAAGAGCTTGACCGTCTCCGCCAGGTAATCGTCCCGCAGGTGGACATACCGCATCGTCATGCTGATTTGCTTGTGACGGGCGAGGGCTTGAACAGCCCGGAGGTTCGCTCCCAACTCGACCAGCCGCGAGCAGAACGTGTGGCGGCAATCGTGAAAGCGAAAGTCTGCGATGCCCGCGTCCGTGCAGGCTTGCCGGAACTGGTAGTTGAGCGTCCGAGCGTGGACTCGGAAGACGCGAGGGTCGCCGGGCTGTCGTGGGATGCTCTTCAATTCTTCCACCGCTGAATCGTTGAGGTGGACCGTCTGGGGCTGGTTGCCTTTCGTGTCGGGAAGGAAGACGGTTCGCCGCTCTAGGTTCACACGATCCCAGGTCAGGCCCAGCAATTCACCTTGGCGCATGCCGCTACCGAACGCCAGGGAGACTATCGGCCGGATCTTCGGAGAGCAGAAGGCAAGAAGAAGCTGCATCTCGGCCTCAGAGAGGTGCCGCACTCGATACTGCGCTCTGGGCTTCTTCACGTCTTGGGCAGGGTTCCGCCACAGGTAGCCCCACTTGACGGCCAGAGAGAGCATCTGCTTCAGGATGCCCACCTCGCTGATTACGGTCCAGGGCTTGACGACTTCCGACCGACTGGCGATATATCGCTCCACGTCGTGCTGCCGGATGGCCGTGAGGAACCAGTCCCCGAAGGCGTATACCAGGACCTTCGTGGCCACCATGTAGCGCTTCGCCGAGGAAGGCTTCACGCGCGCGAGCTGATGCTCCAGGTACTCATCGGTGAAATCCCGGAAGCGGATCTTTCTTGAACCGTAGGGGCCAGCGCCCTGACCTGACGCGGCCTGACCCTCGGCCTTCTTCAGTTCCTGCTCCGCCGCTTTCCGGTCCGGGCCGATGATTCGCCGGATCCGTCGACCGTCGGCGTAGTAGTCGATCCCGAAGGATGTTCCCTTCTTCCCTTCGACCTCGTAAATCCGACCCATTCTCGCTCCTCCTCAGGGCCTCGAGGACCTCCTCCAGCCGAAATCGGAGCTGTCTACCTACTCGGTAGTTTGGGATTTCGCCTGCCGCTGCCTTCCGGTAGACTGTGTCATCGGACACCTGAAGGGCTTCGGCCAGCTGGAGAACCGTCAATAGCATCGAAGTCGGCTCACCGCGGCACCGGCGGGATCGCCGGGATGCGATTGTAGCAAATCGACCCCTGCGCCTTGATTGGCCCCACCGGAAGGGCGAATCAGTGTCGGGGCTGTTCGGTTCCCACGCTTGCTGTTGCAACGCCCACAGAGGACACGGAGATTTGAGCGCTCCGTCTTCCCGCCGTGGGACCAGGGGAGAATGTGGTCAAAGGTCAAGCGAGCTGTGGATCGACACGAGGCACATACCCGACCCAGGGCGTCGAACAGCGCCTCCCGGTGACTCTTGGCCACCAGCCGACGCTTGTCGCGACGTCGGGTCGCTTCTGCGAGGAATCGGGATCGGGCACGCTCGACGGCGTACTGGTCAACCAAGGCGAGGAAGGCCCCATCACCAGTCAGGAGGTGAAGCGCATGTTCGGGAATGCTTGTGGCCATTTGATGTATGAGGGTCTCGGGTTCCTCGGGCGTCTTCATCATGGCGTAAAACACGGCAGACACCAGGTCGGCGTACTCTTGAGCAACCTTCGGGCTATCGAAAGTGCGGGTCTTTCGCTGACCCTGGAAGTTCAGCCTCACATAGACCTTGCGGCTCGTTCCCGGGTGCCCCCGGTGGCCAGGACGCTGAATTCTGACTTCTCTCATTGCCTCGTTTGCCTCCGGGTCCAGGTCCGACGGAAGGTCAGGGGATGTGTGTCAGGGGAGGACACAGGTGCGGGCTTGCGTTTGCTCACCGCGTCTCCTCCAGGGCCAGCTTGACGGCCAGGGCGCACGGCTCGCAGCGGAAATGCCCTGTCTCCACCGGGGCACCGCAGGACCAGCAGCCGGCGTCCCCATCCTGGCCAGGAAGGGTCAGGACCGGCAGGGCTCGGCCTTCCTGAATGAACGTCAGGGCTTGCTCTCGGAAGATTGCTGCCCGCCGCAGAACTTCCTTGATGGCCTCCCGGTCCGGCTCCAGCCGCTCCCGGACACCTTTGGGGAGAATCAGCTTGGGGCGCTCGGGAGGGTCCCACAGGACCTTACCCCCGTGGGTCAGGGTTTCCGCCAGTAGGGTCAAGGTTCCCATGCCTCCACCTCCGCCGGGACCTCGGGTACGCTAAGATTGCCAAGTTTGCCACCGTTGCCAGTATCGGCAGGCGTGGCAGTCTTGGCAGCCTTAGGCGTGCCGGAGGGCAATTCCCACTCCCAGCATCCGCTGGTTCCCAGGCCGCCAACATGCACCGCCTTCACGCCAAGCTCGGCCTTCGCCCGGGAGAGGGTCCGCTCGGCGATGTCCGCCGCTCGGGCCTGTCGCTTCACGTCTTCCGAAGGCACCGGGCCTGACGCCAGGAGTTCCACCAGGAATTCCTTGGCCTCCTCGCGTGCGCCCCGCTCTTGCGGTAGCTCCGGGCCGGCGAGGGCCGCGTCAGCGTCCACGGTCACGGGGTCCGCGTCCCACTCCACCCGAACCGCACCCCCAGCGGGGATCAGGCGGAAGGCCAGTCCAGGGGGCTTCGGTACCAGGTTGTTCTTGACGGGGAGTAAGAGCCGCCGCTGGGGATTCTCTGGGTCCTCCGCTACCGCGAAGACCGCCCGGGCCGCCGCCGCGAAGGCGATGTTGCCTTGCGCCCGATACAGCACCTTCCGTTGAGTGTCCTTGGTCAGGTGCATGATCGCCACCACGGCAACACCCGTGCGCTCGGCCATGGCCGCCAAGGGGGCCAACACGCCACGGATCTCCGCATCCTTGTAACTGTCGGCTTTGCCCAAATACGCGCTCACCGGGTCCACCACCACCAACGCTGCAGCCGTCTGCTTGATAACGCTCTCCAGGGTCCCGATGTCTTCCGCCAGTCGGAAAGGCGCGGGCACTTCCTCACCCGGCACCTTGATACCTTGAAGCGCCACCACGCGGGACGGGTCCGCGTTCATGGCGTCAAGGCGCGGCCGGATCGTGTCGGCTAGCCCGTCCTCCGCGGTCAGCAACACCACGCCACCCAAGGGGGCCGCCCCCCCATCGGGCCAGGCCAAGCCACCACTCACGCGGGCCGCCATGTCTAGCATGACGCAAGACTTGCCTTCCCCGGGGTCGCCAATGAGCAGAGAGAGCTTGCCGCGAGGGAAGCGTCCCGGCCAGAGCCAGGACACCGCCTCGGGGGTCACGTCGGCAAGACACACCACGTTCGCCGAGTGGTCATGCGTTGGAGCTCCGATCCGTTCAAGGCTCTCCCTCAACTGGGCCACCAGGCCAGGGAGGTCCGCGCCGTCGCTTTTCCCCTGCTCCGCCGTCCGGGTGCAGGCGTTCACCAGGTGCCGGAGGTCGGCTTTCTCTCTCACCAGTCGCGCGTGGTGGGCCACGTGCGCCGCTGTGGGCACGGCGTCCACCAGGCGGGCCAGGTATTCGGAACCGCCCGCCCGCTCTGCGGTCCCTCGCCGTCTCAGCTCCTCGTACACCGTCACGAGGTCCGGCGGGATGCCCCGGGCCACGAGGGATTGAATCGCGCCGAACAGCTCGGCGTTCGCGTCGGAGAAGAAGTCTGCCGCCGTCAGGATCTCCGTCGCCTTCCGCGCAGCTTCGGCGTCTTGGAGACACGCCCCCAGGACGGAGACTTCCGCTTCGAGGTTGTGTGGGGCTATCGTCGCCGTCGCGGGGGCGCTCATCCCTCGCTCCGCCGCCACGATCGGCTCCCCCTGCTCCGCCCGCATCGACTCTGGCAGCAAGACATGGGCGGGCTCGACCTTGTGGACGTTGCCCAGGGCTGCCGCGAGCCAGTTATCGGAATTTTTACTCATCTGTGAAGTCTCCAAATATCGGACGCTCCTCGGTGTGGAGGCGATCCGCTTCGTAGCCAACTCAAGATACTTCGGCTGCAAGTCAAGTCCCACGCCACGCCGACCTAGTTCCTCGGCGACGGCTACTGTCGTTCCGGAGCCGCAGAAGGGGTCGAAGACCACACAAGGAACAGGAGCGCCAGTATGGGAACAGGTGGGACGCCAGCCGACCGTCTTACTTCTCACCTCTCCAGGGCGTCCCTGTCGTCCTTCTTCGCTATCCTGGCCTAAACCAGCCTGTCTGGTTCGGGTTTCGTTATCTTGCTCCACTACCCTCACCCAAGGCGCCCCACATTCTGGACAGCAGCCATGCGCCGACGTCCCTGCCAAGATACACGGTTCAACAAGTTTCTTTGGCATCGTAGCGAAGTGCGCTCCACGATACGGTTCGGTGGAGATAGTCCACACGTCACGTTTATTGCGCTTACCATCGTAGACTTTGTATTCTGGTGGTCTGGCATCCACCCCAAGAACTGAGATTCGCTTTGGCGACCACTTCGCTGGTCGACCTCCGGCAGGACAGACGCCTTCTTCTGAAATCGCCTCGGCGTCGTAGTAATACCGCTCACTCTTCGCCAGCAGAAATATGTGCTCATGCGACCTTGTCGGCCGGTCGGTCACGCTCTCGGGCATAGGGTTAGGTTTGGCCCAGATGATATCCGATCGAAGACACCATCCGTCAGCTCGTAACGCAAGAGCAACTAACCACGGGGTTCCGATTAGATTTTTATCCACATAAGATGAACCTAAATTCAACCACAACGTCCCGTCCGGCCTTAGGACACGCCAGACTTCCCGCATACACTCCACGACGTGCTGAACATATAACTCCACTGTCGGCTCGAGGCCAAGACAGCCACGCCAGGCGCCGCAAAGGGAACAGAAGGCGTAGTGCGCTTCGAACCAGGCGCCATGATTCGATAGCTGCTTCTCGGACGGTCCTCCACTCTTGATATAGCTCTCCTCATGCCATTCGTGCGAGCACGATGGATCTCCGCCCCAAATGGATCGTGGTAGGCCGTAATTACGAAGGCCGAAATAGGGAGGGCTAGTCCCGCAGCAGTGGACTATGCCGTCCTTCAATGGAATGGACCGGGCATCACCTTGGATCAGCATTCCTTATCTCAACACTGGCCGTTCCGCCGTGGTGTCCACAGTTCGCTCAACCGCTTCTCGGTGCGCTGTCTGTCGGTATCCGGGAAGCCGACCAGGAAACCACCGGGAAGTCTCAACCCTACCTTGTGCCCGTGCGCCGATATCCTTTGCCTGATGTTGGAAGACTCCCCCTGCTTCTTATGCGTAAGCGCTCAAGCAGTGCAGACGTCTGCACGCTTTGGATGGGCAGAAGATAGTAAGCAATTACTACCCATGTAGAAACACCAACGCCCTCCTTCCGGTTTGGCGGACCGAACCGGCCGAGCTACCTACTGCTTCTTATGCTTAAGCACTCAAGCAGTGCAGACGTCTGCACGTTGTCCGAACCTCAATTTCCCTCACTGTGGGACAATATGTCCCATTCAACCGTAAAAGTCAAGACTTTTTGTGGAAATCTTTCACTACTGTCCGGTTGCGATTCGAGATAAACGCTCCAACCTGTGTGCGGGCAAGTAGTTACAGGATCACATGACTGTTTTCGACTTCAGATCTCTCGGAGCCTTCGGCCCCTATTCCCTCTCGCTGGAATGGAAAGGGGTGGCCGATGTCCACGGGACGCAGCGCGTTCTCGAAGCGGCTGGTAGTGGGTCAGTTTGAAAAGTGAAGGCTTGACGGTCGCAGGGGGTCGCCCTATACTCTGGACATGCCTAAGCGATCAAGCAAGCCAACAGACGTGAATCAGCTCGCAGCGTCAATCGTCCAGGATGCGACCAAGGAAGATCCGCCCGAGAAGAATCCTGCCGCTGTCGCTTTGGGTCGTCTTGGGGGGCTGAAGGGTGGAAAGGCCCGTGCGGAAAAGTTATCTGCGGAAAGACGCAAACAAATAGCTCGGCTGGCAGCCAAGGCAAGATGGAAGCAATAATCGAGAATCGAGTTCCGCGTTCATGTTTCTGGTCCATGCCGGTATCCATCGAGCGGCGCGACTCGTCGGGTCAATAAACTGCAAAAGAGTGATCACCGCTGGGATGCCAGCCAGGAGACGATCTATGGTTTTTGACCAACCCCATCCATTCTTTCGCATTGGACACCTCCTTGCCGGTTGAGATTGTGTGCCAATCCTACCCCCGGCGGGTGTCCAAAGCAAATTAGTTGCGAATAGTTGCGCGGTCGCAAGCAGTCCAAAAGTGAGCACGACTAAAACACGAGGGGTGATTGTGGCTGCTGAATGTGAGGTGCCCAGTTTGAGGGTTGCACGGCTCCCCAAGCAGTACTCGAACCAATCAGGACCCACTTCTGGCGGAGGATCCCACGGATGTGACGCATGGACAGTCGCTCGGTCGCCATCCCACTCCTCTCTGGAGCGGGTGGCACGCTGGACCATCCAGCGCCGGTAGGTCAATCGGGACCCGCTCACTGCCGAGAGCGTCGCTGATTCTTCCGGCAGCGTCTAGGTGTTCGCCTGTCCCATCAGTAGCCCAGCGGCGGCCAGTACCACGACCGCAATTCCCGCTCCCCTCAACCTCCGGTTCTGCCGCTCCACCCTCTCCAGGCGTGCCACCACTGCCGCCAGTTCCGGTGCCTGCGCTGTCATGGCCCTCCTTCGGGTGCGTGTGCCCCTTTGGCTCTTGGTGTCATGGCCTCCTGCAAGATTCCACTCCGTCACTCCTGTCAAGAGGGCAACTCCTCGACCGCAGTTCGGAGCGTCTCGCTAAAGACTGAGACACCGAGACTGTGGCCGCCTCTAGGGGTTTGCGTGGGAGCGAACCGACCGCTACGGGCTGGCCCCTGAGGGAGCGAAGCGGTGACCGCCTTTAAGATAGCCGTGGAGTGGAAGGAAAGAGCCCAGGGCCCGCACGGCCCATCATCTACGGGAGGAAGTGGTGTAGGCGAGCACTCCCGCCAGATGGGGATGAGACCGGGAGGCTCGGACGGGAGCGTATCGCTCCCCCTATAGCCTGTCAACAGGAATCCGGGTCTCGGGCGGGCTGTCGTGGGCGAGTTGTTGTGCCGCTCGGGAAGCCCTCACCCCCTGAAAGATGCAAGCCCCCCCAACTGCCACGGCCGACTCCGTTTTGACTTGCCACCGGCCCGCGATCAGGGTATAGGGGAGCTGCCAGTCCGAGCTTTCCTTTCTTCACCCGCATGCATGGAGGACTGACCAATGCTCCCGAAGGTAACGGCACCTCTCCGCAAGGCCCTCGGCCAACTGGAAACGGAGAAACAGCGCATCAATCGTGAGATCGCGGCGGTCCGAGCTGCTCTCAAGGCATTGCGAGACACGGGCCCAGGAACCCCGGCCTCCTCCGCTCGTGCACAAGCGAGCCGGCGCGGGATGAGTGCCGCGGCCCGCCGGGCCGTCAGCCAGCGGATGAAGGCGTACTGGGCGAAGCGGAGGGTGGCCTCGGTGAAGGGCAAAGCGAAGGGGGCGCAGAAGGTCGAGTAGTAGCTCGTGCACTAGCAGGCTGCTGAAAAGGGCCCATCTGCGGTGACCCGCCTCCGGTGGGTACCCCGCGCATCGCGCGCCGCCTTGCATCTGGACCTTCTCGAGCAGCCTGGGCGAAAACGGGTTTTTCAGCATCCTGTTAGCGGGCCAGTGCTCGTCTTGGTCAGACGAAATCGAGTACCGTTGCTTTGGGGTTATTGCATGAGGTCAAGCATAATAGAAATTTCAGTGCAATTTTGGAACTGAGCAAGATTGTTAATCTCAAATCGGTCTTGGCGTGTGTATGGCTAAGTACGCGAACAACAAGGAGGGAAAAATGAGGAACACCATCTTGACCAATGCGACTATTATCGATTGCACGGGCGCGGAGCCCCGGCCAAACGGCTGGGTGGTTATCGAGGACAAGCGGATCAAGGAGATCGGGCAAGGCTCACCGGGAGTTTTGCCGGAAAAGGCCATTATTATCGATTGCCAAGGGCAGACCCTATTGCCCGGCCTTATCGAATGCCATGTCCATGTGGGGTCTGTAGACGCCAGCATTGTGGAGCAGCAACGGCGCAATTTTACTTCCACATTGGTTATCAAATCCCTAAAGGTCCTTAAGGAAACACTCGATCAAGGATTTACTACAGCCCGCGACTGCGGTGGGATAGACGCAGGTTTCCGCCAAGCGGTGGCTGATGGATTAGTTCCTGGACCACGGCTCTTTGTATCCGGTCGAATCCTCTCTCAAACTGGTGGCCACGGCGACTGGCGGCTGCCAACCGAGACTTATGCGCCTTTCTTTCACGAAGCTGGGGTGGCCTCAGGAATTTATGATGGCGTGAGTGCCGTTCGAAAGGGAGCACGGGAACAAATTCGCCAGGGGGTAGATTTCATCAAGATTATGGCAGGAGGAGGAGCGGCTTCTCCCAGTGATGAACTTGAGACCTCTCAATACTCACTTGAGGAAATGCAAGCCATCGTCTTCGAGGCGGAAGCGGCCGGGAAGTACGTCGCTGCGCATTGTTATTCCGACCGTGGCATCAAGCTTTGCTGCAAAGCCGGGATAAGGACGATCGAGCATGGCAATCTATTAACAGAGTCCTCTGCGCAAGCCATGAAGGAAGCCGGGACCTACTTGGTGCCGACCATGGCTACCTATGTAATGATATCGAAGATGGGCCGTGAACTCGGATTGCCTGATGATATGATCAGGAAAATTAATCAAGCTCTTGAAAAGGCTGAAAGCTCCTTGGGCATAGCCCTTTCAAAGGGCTTGAAAATCGGATCTGGCAGCGATCTGCTTGGACCGATGCAGGTCAACAAAGGGCTGGAACTGGAACTCCAAGCAAAGGTTATGGGCCCAATGGGTGCATTGATGGCCGCCACAAAAACGAACGCAGAGATCATTAAACAGGAGAAGAATCTGGGGACCATTGAACCCGGTAAATTAGCCGACTTGATTCTGGTAAAGGGCGATCCTCTCAAAGACATGAGCCTATTCCAGAACTACCAGGAAAAAATCACTTTGATTATGCAGGGTGGAAAGATCTACAAGAACATCACATCGTGAAAGGAGATCAATTAGGGTAAACGCATTTTCCGCCAACCGCCACCACGACTCAGAGTGGAGGAGAGGAACAAATGGCTAACCAAGCTGTGGCATCGCAAGTTGAGTTCACTGACATGGATTTGAGCACATTGAAGCGGTTAGAGCGCCTTCCGTTCGGTAAGCCCCAAATGCGGCTCCTATTCATGGGAGGATTGGGGTACACATTTGACGGCATGGATGCGGGCATAATTGCGTTTATTTTGGCTCCGGTCATGGTGCTCTGGGGCCTGACGAATTCACAGACCGGCGTGTTGGGTAGCTCCCTGATGGTCGGGTACTTGTTCGGGGCATTTTCCGCCGGCACATTGGGAGACTTGATCGGTCGGCGGGCTGTGATGATGTATGCTCTGGCTGTTTACACTGTTGCCACCCTTATCGCGGCCTTTTCGATGAACTGGGAGTTCCTTTTTTGTTCGCGTGTTGTAGCTGGCGTTGGCATAGGAGCAGAGAGTGCCATTATCGCACCCTTCCTCTCCGAGTTCGTGCAAAGCAAATTCCGCGGACATTTTATTGGCTCCCTGGCCGGATTCTTCTCCTTTGGCTTCGTTTTTGCGGCCCTCCTCGGTTACTTCGTGGTGCCCTCCTCTTCGGAAGGATGGCGTATTGTCCAGATCATTGCAGCCCTGCCGATTGTCATGCTCCTCTGGTGGCGCCGGTCCCTGCCAGAATCTCCCCGCTGGTTGATGCAAAGAGGCAGGTCAGCGGAAGCTGAGCAGATAGTGGCTAAAATGGAAGCCTCGTTTATTCGGCAAGGGCAAAGCCTGCCCCCGTTCGAGAGCGTGCAGATTCCTGCCTTGGGTGCACGCCGAGCGGGGACCTTTTTCCAAAACCTCGCAGCCCTCTGGGGCCCGGGCATGCAACGTACCACCCTCATGGTCTGGATTTTATGGATCTCCATCACCTTCTCCTACTACGGGTTCTTCACGTGGATTCCCACTCTCCTAGTCAAGGAGGGGATGACCATCACCAAGAGCTTCGGCTACAGCATCATCATCTACCTGGCCCAGATACCCGGCTACTACTCTGCGGCTTTCATTTCCGAGAAATTTGACCGGAAGTGGACGATCGTCCTATACATGCTTCTTGGCGGGGTATCCGCATACTTTTTGTCCGGGGCACGATCCGATAATTTGATCACATTGTTCGGGTTTTGTTTGTCCTTCTTCATGAACGGCACCTACGCAGGGATATATGCCTACACCCCCGAACTCTACCCGACCGCCTTTCGGACAACAGGCATGGGTGTGGCCTCCTCCTTCGGACGGATCGGTGGGCTCTGCGCGCCGCTTATCATCGGCTTCACCTATGCCCAGATCGGCTTCGGTGGAGTTTTCACGATTACCACGATTGTGCTGGTCACCGGCGCATTGGTCGTGGCCATCTTGGGAATGAGCACCGCAGGTAAAAGTTTAGAGCAGATTGCCGTCGAAGAGATAGGGCGCTCCAAATAAGGTCGAGTCGCCCGGGACGATTCCGGTCCCCAGACGGCAACCGGCCGCCCGAAGGGGCGGCCGGTTGGTCCATAGCCGGGGAGAGACCGCTAGACATTGCCCTGCCGCGCGAGAGCGCGGGCGATGGCCCCGTCGGGATCTCCCTCCCAGCCGACGATTCGCTCGGCGCCGTCCACGAGGAACGCGGGGAAACGACGGATTCGGTGGCGGAGGACCTTCCAGATCCCGGCTGGCGACTGTGGATCTACCAGGCGGATCGCCACGCGGTTCCCGTAGCGAGTGCGCATGGCGCGAATCCATCCGGAGACGCGGAGGAACTCCTCCTTAACGTCCTCCGGATACTCGTTGATCTCCTGCGTATGCTGGTAGGGTCGAGAACTGGCGCGGTACCCCGTAGGTGCCCCCTTGGCTGTATCCGCCGTTTCCAGCTGCGTGCCCGTTTAGGGGTCACCGTGGGCCCGTCTCCAGCCCCCGCCGCGTCAAAC
>Ga0187865_1000623_pt1 | contig 47633 bp, 41 predicted proteins | sample June2016WEW_11_1_2_FD_132989 | JGI IMG/M metagenome (GOLD analysis project Ga0187865, IMG submission 132989) | Peatland microbial communities from SPRUCE experiment site at the Marcell Experimental Forest, Minnesota, USA - June2016WEW_11_100 | ecosystem: Environmental > Terrestrial > Soil >...
CACTATCATCTCCGCGCATGGCCCTCGACCTCCTTCATCGTCTCTCTACAACAACACCAGGTCGAGGGGTCTAGATTCGGTTTTTTTGGTTAGAGCCGAACGTTTTTCAGCAACCTGCTAGGTGTGGCGCAATTGATGTGCACCAGGTAGTCTGGCAGAAAGCCGCCGAGGATCCATGGCCGCATGGAGTCCGCCTCGATGTAATGCAGCGCCTGCCGTCGCAATGGTTGAGGGCAAGCAAGAAGTGGAACCGTGGGAGAAAAGAAACCAGCCGGGGATGCCGTAATCATCGGCCGAGCGCGGCCTGACTTGCCGGCCAATTCCTCAAGGTCATGAGGCTGGTCATGTGGATCCAGACGGCCGCGAAGGCATTTCGGGGGATTCCCCGTTTCGAGAAGGGTCTTCTCTCCCTTGCCATTGAAGAGGGCGGTTCCCCCCCTCTCCCGGGTCGTATGAATCCCAACGGATGGGGAAGGGTCTGAAGCCATCCACCGAGGCCTTCTACAACGTTGCCCGCCGGGCGATCGTCTCGATGGCGATGGCAGCCAGGGCGCTCCCGTAGTCCAAGTCGATATTGGCCATCGTGTCGTGAGAATCGTGGTACCCGACCCGGTCTATGTCATAGTCTTCCATGAACAAGATGACCGGGATCCCCGCGTCGGAAAAGATCTGCCCGTCCGTGTTATAGAGCGAACTCAGCGGACTGTCCGCCGTGCGTACCTCTCCAAGCACGCGCGGGTGCGGAGCCACGGGGGGAAGGCTGATTCCCCTCCGATTTCGAGGGCCTCGGCCCGCAGCCTTTCGCTCAGGAGCTTGGTTCCATTCGAGTGTCCGGGCGTTCCAGATCATGTTGGCCGTGTGCGCCTCTTGAGCGAGAAGCAGAGACTCCCGCCCTTTTCCGGGGGATATCTGGAATATGTCCTGGGCAGTTTCGCGGTTGTGGGCGATCATGTCCATCTGGCCTAGACCCACCACCTGCACGGACGAGAGGTCCTTGCGCCCTCCGCCGGGAAGAAGAAGCTCCAGCCTTCCCTCGATCAGCGCTCGGCAGAAGAACCGGGCGCCCAGGGAGTCCGCGGGGAATTCTTCTCCGGTAAGGTGGAGCAGCCATATATCCCTCTCGAGTCTGCCCTCCCTGGCCAGCCGCAGATAGATGGGCGCCGCCTGAAGCAACGTAGCCGTGGCCGAGTGGTTGTCGTCGGCCCCCGGAGCTGCCAAGCGGGCGCCCGAACCCCCGCGGGAGGGGTCGAAGATGTCTTCCATGTAAGCCGTGTCGTAGTGGTCGGCGAACACGACCGCTTGGGACCGGTTTTTGCCGGGGATGACCACCAGCAGGTCTCGTTCGTGGGCCCGGTTCGGCTGATTCGCCTTCCAGCCGCCGAAGTCCTTGAAGTCGAAACTGGTTTCCCAGTGAAACGGCAATTCCCCGCAGTCGGCCCTCCCTTTCATGCCGGCCGCGTCGATCGCCTGGCGATGGCGCTCGAGCAGGTAATCGCCCAGTTTCTCCAGGTCCCGATGGGGGTGGGTGAGCTCGCTCTGCGTGACGGCGTCGAGCACCGTGTCGGCGTTATCCGTGTTGCGATAGCGGCCGTTCGACAAGAGCTCGATGTCGCGCCAATAGGCTTCTTCAAAGGCCCGGGTGGCCGTCTGAGCGTAGGTCAGGGGTTCTGGAAGGTCTTCCGCAAAGGGCTCCAGTCGATCGGCCAGGTGCGCTTGCATCTTCCGCCCGAGGCCGGGTGAGACGGCCCGGGACGGAAGGGATTTAATCCAGTCCTCCAGTGAATCCTCCTTGGGGGCAATGATGAGTTGCCGGCCGAAGGTGCGGGGAAGCGGCTTTTCCCCCATCAGTTGCCAGGTCTCCAGAAGCGAAAGTAGGTTGTGCGTTGTCTGGAGCGAATAGTGATCGTGGCGGCCGAAATCCTCCAGGGCCTCAAGGAATGGTTCCCGTCGCAGCAGGCGCGGCCAGAGTTCGACCGGGTCACCCAGGTCGGGTGAGTCTGCGTCGTAAGCGGTAAGGTAGCCGGTCGGGCCGTCGGCGATGGGTTCGATCCGGCCCGTGCGCCGAGACAGGCAGGCGATCAGCGGCCGGTGCCAGTAGACCTCATGCCGCCCCGCGCGCATGGCCGGGTATTGGAATCGGTAGCCGAACAGGCCGCCTTCGATCAGAGCGGCTTCCGCTTGACGGAGGTCTTTTCGGTCGGCGTGGGCACCGTCGAGCAGGAGTCTGAAGTCCTTGGTCCACAAGTGAACGTTCAGCGCCAGGGGCTTGTCATACAGCCCCAGGTCCTTCAGCGAGGTCCCAAAGAGCGCATGGGCCAGGCGGTCTACGCGGGGGTTCAGGGCCAGTTCGTCCTCGTAGCGGTGCACCCGGCTCCAGCGGTGAGTGCGCTGATAGGTTTGCACAAGCAGTTCTTCCTGGATGGTGGCCGGATCGAGGTTGGGGCGGGGTTCGTGCAACCAGCCGGACTGAGGAATCCGTAGGCCTGGGGGACCCCCGTAGCGGGGAACCAACTGGAGGAGGGGGATTTGCATCGCCATCGGCAGCTGCGTTGCCAGCTCCAGGTAAGTGGGCATATTCCAGAAAACCAGGCTCCCCGGGAAGGGTAGCAGGTGCAATTTTCCCGCGAGGTACTGTTCCTGCACGAAGACAGGCAGCCGCTCGAAGGGGCGGAAGGTCAGCAGGAGCCGAACGACTTGCCAATCGGTGGAATCGGAGGCGAGGAAGGGTTCCGTCCAATGAGGCAAAGGTTCTACCTTCCCCAAGGGATAGGGGCTGAGGGGACCCGAGGGTAAGATGCGAAAGCCGATGGCGAACAGATCGGTGGGAGATTTCACCTCGAGGCCATAGGCTTCCGACAGGATGCGGTAGAGGACCTTCAGGCACTCCTTTTCCGGCCGTTCTGCGTTCGGCGCGGTGAAGAAGCTTTTCCAAAAGGCGCGCTCTGGGCCTTGTTCGCTGCCACCAAAGAGCGTCCAGCGTACTCGGGCCAGATCGTCCTGAGTGCGCGAAAGCGAGAGAGGAAGCACGAAGACAAACCGTTCATGAGGAAGCCTTCCGGCGAAGTCGGCCAGTTTAGGAGGCCAGCACGGGTTGCCCAACAGGTTCTTGTTCTGATGACCGGCGATGGCCGGCACAGGCTCGCCCTTCCCAAATTTCATGAGGATGCTAAGGAGGCGCTCGGCCAGCCGGGTGAGCCCAGGGCGGATCTCCAATTCCTCCTCGGCTTCGGTAATGGTCCAGCCGTAGACATCGGACAGGAGGGAGGCTTCCTCCAGCATTCCGCCATATGGGCTGCGGCCTAGTCTGGGCGCAGGCATCCGCTCCGAGTAAGCTAGCAGCGGATAGTTGCCTGCCCCGCGGAACCACGGAAAGCCCTCCAGTAGCGCCTGCCATCCCGATTTCTGAGATTCGGCCATTCGATTCTTCTCCAGGTCTAAGTGTCGTGGAAGGGTTTCCAGCGATTATATTGTGTCCGCGGACCGAATGGCCTGGCGGAGGATTGTGCCCGGCCGACCTTGAGCCGGAATTGTGGCACGGGGGGGAGCTTTACTGTTCAAAGCGTTTCCTGGGGTGTTGCTGGCATGGACAATCGGCGAAGGGGCCTGCGCTCATTCTCAACCCTCTGGAGCCAAGGCCATCCAGGACGAACCCATCCTTCGTGGGCTGGGCCCACACATCCATTCCTCGTCGAGGGGAGCCTCTCGGGAGACTTGAGGATCCGCTCCTGGCAAGGTCGTTTTCAACCCGTGGCGACGCGAGGTTTGCCGTGGGAGAGTGGCCCACATGCATCCTCGTGGCCCTGAAGGAGTCAGGGTCTAGCTTGGATTCTCGGGTTGCTCGCCCCTTCCGCCGTCCCGAGGCCTAGCCCAGAATCCCAACCTGCGAAACGCAGATCACCTGGCAGGTCCCGGACGGAATGGGCAACCAGCATCCTTCCCTTCAGCCGGTGGCCACACAGGCTACCGCTGGGTCGGGGTATATCACTTCCGCCCGCGGGCGAGCGGTGAGCGGAGGGGGCGGAGGATTCCTCCACAACGGAGGGATCCCCACCGATGGTGGGGGTCCCTGCCTCTCAGGTTTCCCTGCCCCAGATGCAAGCATGCCTACGCAGCCCGCAAGGAGCAGGACAACAATTGGCCCCTACCGCACTATGTCTCACCCTGCCTCCCCCCATCGGAATAGTCTCGTGGAGGCACCACGTCGGATTGGGTTTGAGTGCCGATAGTGCTCGCAACAAGGGTCGCCCAGCACAGAGCATTCTTCTTCTTTTGACAGGCAGTTCTCCCCCAGTTGTTTGGAACCCGGCGGCCGTTTGTACCTAAAGAACCCCCAGCAGCGCCAAGATAATGAGGATCACCGCGATCACGATCAGAACGTGAATAAAGCCACCGGTATTCGGAAAGCCGCTGCTGACCCGCGGGCCAAAAAAGCCCAGCAGCCACAGAACGACCAATATTATGATGATCCAGACAAGAAGGGACATGGCAATTTCTCCTTTTGAGCCAATTGCTCAATGTGGTGATCCTGGGTTGCCCTTCAACGCATGCCCGCCGCTGGCAAGGTCCCGAACTGGAGGACCAACATGTGCCCAAGCGGACAACGATCCTATCTTACAACAAGAACTTCCTGGTTACATCCATCGGCCGGGGAGTGTCCACCTCCGCCAGTTGGGGGAGGCCATGGCAACCGGCGTCAAAGCCCGAGGGCGCCCCAATAGGGATCCACAACGGATGCCAGAATCCCCCAAACGCAACCGAGCACTGCGCCTGCGATAACATCGCGCGGATAGTGTGCTCCAACATACACGCGCGTGAAGCCGACCAGTGCCGCCACGGCATACAGAGCGGCGCTCGCTCCCAAGCCGAGCTGGAAGCGGTGGATGAACAGCGTCATCAGGAAAAAGATCTGGGATGTGTGGCCGCTAGGGAAGGAATGGCCTCTTTCACGCCAACCGATGACACGCGTCTGCTTGAGAGTGACAAATGGGCGAGCCCGGTCGGTTACGGCCTTGACGGCCTCCACCAGTAACCAGAGCGTGAGCGTCCCCAGAATGACTTCGACGGCCAGGCGGCGGTAGTTCAGTAGGAAAAAAACGGTGGCCGCGATGAGCGCGGCCACCATGTTGCCAAGCTGGGTCGCCAGAAACATGAAGCCATCCAGCCAACGGGAATGGTAACCCCGCAGGTCAAAGAGCAGGAAAACCCGTATGTCCAGGCGCTGTCCCGCCGACCAGATCAGGGACAATGTCACCAGGGCAAAAAGGAAAAGCAAGACAACCAGCCCCCGCTGGGCTCTGAGTGCCGTCCATACTAATGCTCGTGCCTCCTCCGGCAGCCAGATGAAAAGCAGGACCAGCCCAGTCACCAACTCCAGCAGGAAAGCAAGCCGTCGCTTGTTGACAGACCAAAAAGAAGCGCTGGGCGCCTCCACACGGATGGGTTCCTGTTCGGGGCCGCTATCCATCCAGCGCCGCTCCCGCATTGATGATCGGTGTGGCTGATGACTCTCCGGTAAGTTCTGCGCCAGCCATGACCATCAGGGCGTGGGGATAAACTCGGACCGATAATGAGCCCTTCCCAAGGAGAACACCGTCGGCAAGCACAGGCATTTCCGGGTTTGAGCGAATCCTCGCCTCCCTGATGCGGAAATGCTCGATTCCGACATTCTCCACAAGACCACCCTGAGACAGCATGGCATAGGAGAGCATACCAAGTTTGGTCATATCTGAAAAAGTGAATAGGTCCAGGCGCCCGTCCTGAAAGGATACATTGGGAGAAATCTGGAAGTGTGGCCCAAAAAAGGGCATGTTGGCGACCAGCATCATATGGGCCGAAGCATCGAGGCGCTGATGCCCGTCTAAGATCATGCGCAGACGCGAGGGTGTCGCAGAAATAAATGTAGACAGCAGCTCTCCAATCTGACCCAGCTGACCGTGCTGGATTTCATCCGCCATCGGGTAGAGATCGGAGATGAGGCCGATCGCCATTACTTCCAGAAACCAATGACGAGCCCGGCCGCTGCGGACACGCCCAACGTCGATCCTCAGCCGACGGCCCTCGCGAAGGATTGCAACGGATTCCGCAATGTCCCTGCTAATGCCAAGGTTAAAGGCCAGATTATTTCGCGTGCCGGTTGGAATGATCCCCAGAGTTGCCGAGCTTCCAACCATGGCCCCCACAATGCTGTCGATGGTGCCGTCACCGCCGGCCACGACGATCAGGTTGATACCAGCCTTAATTGCACTCTGTACCACCGCTTCAAGCCGGCTGTCAGGAAGCACCGTAAAGACCTCCGGCAGAATATTGTGTTCCTGCATCTCCGAAAGGATGCTCGCAAGCTGTTGCGGAGAATCTTCCGGCCGTCCGGAATTCGCATTGAAGATGAGTTTTGCGCGGATCGGGCGATGAAGGCCTATCCCGGCTCTGCTTGGCATTTGGGCCTTTCTTCCTGCGGGAGCCCAGTCTACAAGACGGCTCTCAGACTCTATGACGAAGGGCATTGGGCTGCAAGTCGCTGTTTGATTCTAAGGACAGCGCGTCCCTTGGTCGCATTGTCAAATGGGTCGCGGGCTTGCAGCCCTTACTCTATCGTGAAATGGCATGGAATCAAGCGCCCCGGCTGGAGCTTTCCTGAACCCAACGTTTGCGGAGGCATCCGAGTCGTCATGGTATCAACGAAGCGCATTGTGAGGGCTGTGTTTTGGGCCAGAGTTTGTCCAGATTCAATTGGACGGGCTTGCGATGGATGCCAAAGCCGGCGACATGACTGCCCTGGCGATTGCCCGGCAGGTATCGCGACTCGCCGAAATCCCATCGGCCTCAATGGCAGCGTGCACGCCCCGGTTGTCAGTCAGGGCCATCATCTTCTTGGCATCGAAGCCCAAGCGGTTTTTGACGACCGGCGTCGCCCCAAACCTCCTTGCGACTTCCAGAAGGCCGGCATTGGTGTCGATCATGAAAACTCCCGCTGTTGTGACGACGTGCAATGGACTCTCAGAGGCTGTAGGACGCTCCTGAAGAGCTCTCGGCCGATTCGGCCAGGTCGTCAACATGGGTCTTCTTCGGACCTGAAGCGGCAAATTTCTTGCCGCCCTGCTCTTTGCAGCCGATCCCGATCGGTTTCTCCCATATTCTATGAATGGTCCTGGCACGTTCATGATCCGCAACCATTTATCCAATTCACGTTCTTGCCTTTCCCCTTCCGAGATCCCGGGTACACCATGATCTTTGTCCTGGGCCGCCTGCTATGAGTGGTGCCCGAGAGTGTTGGGTCGATCACCCAAAGGGCCCGGGACAGAGCGCGCATCGCGAGTGCGGGTCAGGCTTCGTGTTTCTCCTGGCGCAGGGGGCGTATTCGTCGGGTTTGCGCTGGCTTGCTAGCTCCCTCCGGCCCCTTGGGCCGCGGTCTGGCCTGCAGTCTTGGTTGCCGGGATGGCGCTCATCCTGAACGGGATCTGCCTACGCTGGTACCCCCTGTGCCTCCTCGGGTCATGCTTCACGAGGGAAACCGAGGTTTCCCTCAACTCTCAGGGGATCCGCTGGGGGCCGCACCGATGGGGGAGTCGCCCAGTATAGAAGGGCAGCCTGCTCAAGCAGCTTGGATTGGGGCGGGACCTGGCTGGCCGGGGCAGCCTCCTCGTCATCATGGGTTTCGCCCTGGCCGGCTGCCCGTAGTGTATCTACGGCGAGGAGGACATGGTCCCGGAGACGCTGGGCGAGGCCTACGTTGAATGCACGATGGAGAGGAAACGCCTCTGCCTTCAAAGGGTCAAGCGCCACTGCCAGGTCCCTCACCTCGCGTAGCGGATCAGTGCTAGGCAATCCATCTTTGCACGTCGTGACTTTCCCCTCTCGCATCGCTTTGGCGTACTGCGCTCATCCTCTCAAATGCAAATGGCGGCCAACTCTCTCCGCCTCAGGCGGTGAGGCGGCGCATGAGGGGTCCTTTGGCCAGTTGCACCAGGGCCAGGTAAGTGATCGTAGCCGCGGCAAGGAAGGCAAAGAACGCCATCGGGAGCGGAGTGAACCCCAAAATCGACGAGAGCGGTGAGAACGGCAGGACCAAGCCCACAAGAACGACCAGAAGAATTGTGATCATCAGAGGAAGGCTGGGTCGGTTGCGGAAAGGGTTCCCGGCGGTCCGGATGACGAAGAGCACGAGCGTCTGGGTTGCTAGCGACTCCACAAACCACCCCGTGTGGAAGAGCGGCTCCGAAGCATGGAAGACATCCAGAAGCACGTAGAAGGTCAAGAAGTCGTAAACGGAACTGATCGGCCCGATGATCAACATGAAATTGCGGATGAAGTTGATGTTCCAGTGGCGAGGCTTGCGTGTAAACGCGGGATCCACGCTGTCGGTAGGGATGGTGACCTGGGAGATATCGTAGAGCAAATTGTTGATCAGGATCTGCGTTGGCAGCATGGGCAAGAACGGCAGGACAATGATCGCGCCCGCCATGCTGAACATGTTGCCGAAATTGGAGCTCGTACCCATGATGAGATACTTGATCACGTTGCCAAACGCCTTGCGTCCTTCGACAATGCCTTCGTGCAGTGCGCGCAGGCTTTTCTCGAGCAGGATAATCTGGGCCGCGTCTTTGGCAACGTCTACGGCGTTGGCAACCGAGATGCCCACATCGGCCGCATGCAGGGAGGGGGAGTCGTTGATTCCGTCGCCCAGGAACCCAACTACGTGGTTGCGGTGTTTGAGGGCCAGCAGGATCCGGTTCTTCTGCGCGGGCGAGACCCTGGCAAACACGTCCGTTTCCTCCGCGATCTGCGGCAGCGCGGCGTCGCTGGTGCGGTCCAGTTCATCGCCCAGGACAATGCGGCTGACATCCAGACCTACCTGCGCGCAAACATGGCGTGCGACGAGTTCGTTGTCACCGGTCAGGATCTTGACTTGCACGCCGTCCGTGCGAAGCCCACGCAAGACCTCCGCCACCTCCGGGAGCGGAGGGTCGGCAAACGTGGCGAAGCCAAGCAGGGTCAGGTTCTTCTCATCTCCGACCCCGTAAGCGGGCTGTTCGGGCACGGGCCGATAGGCGATAGCGAGTGTGCGGAATCCCTGGGCGCTGAGATCTCGGTAGGTCGCTTCGCATTTCGTCCGAGACTCGACGTCCAGGTCCCGGGACTGACCTTCGATTTCGTACTTCGTACACTCGGCCAAGACGGCCTCGGGGGCGCCCTTGGTCACGAGCTCCCGCGCCGTGCCGTTCTGCACAACCACCGAAAGCTGTCGGCGCTCAAAATCGTAGGGGATCTCGTCGAGCTTGGCGTAGCCCGCGATATCGGGCCGGGCCTGATCCAGGATCGCCGTGTCGAGAGGGCTCTTGATGCCCGTTTCGTAGGAACTGTTGAGGAAGGCGTACAGATGCACTCGCTCCGTCGGGTGGCCCAATGGATCCAGATTGCGGTCATAGGTCATCTGGCCGCTCGTAAGTGTGCCGGTCTTGTCGCTTAAGAGGATGTCGATGCTCCCAAGGTTCTGGATTGCTTCCAGGTTCTTCACGATCACCTTGCGCCGGGCCATGTGCACCGCCCCCTGGCTGAGCGTCACGGTCGTGATCATCGGCAAGAATTCTGGCGTGAGCCCGACGGCCAGGGCGACCGCAAAGAGCAGCGATTCGAATGCGGGGCGGTGCAGGTAGATGCTGAACAGGAAAACAAAGAGGACGAGAAAGAAAACGGTGCGCATGATCAAGGTGCCAAAGTTCCGCGTGCCACGCTCAAACTCCGTCTCGGGCGGACGAGCGGTGAGGCGCACCGCGATCTCTCCAAAGGCAGTTTTGCGCCCGGTCGCGACGATGGCTGCCGTGGCCGTGCCGCTGACCACCGAGGTACCCAGGTAGACACTGCCTTGTGCCTCAGCGGGTCCGGCGGAAAGAGGCTGCTCCTGGACGACCTCTTTATCGACGGGCATGGACTCGCCGGTCAGCGCCGCCTGCAGGACGTGCAAGTCGCGAGACTCGAGCAGCCGAGCGTCGGCCGGGACAAGATCGCCCGCCGAAAGGCGGATGACGTCGCCAGGCACAAGATCTCGGCTGAGGACCTCGGCCCAAACCCCGTCGCGCAAGACGGTTGCGCTGGGAGCGACCTGGTCACGCAGCCGATCGGCGGCGCGCTGCGATCGAAAGCTCTGGATGAAGTTGAGTACCACGCTCAATAAGACGATGGTTGCAATGATGGCGGCATTCACGCCCTCACCAACGAGCGCCGAGACCAGGCTCGCGATGAGAAGAATCAAGGAAAGGGGGCTGGCGAAGAACCTGAGGAACTGGAGGAGCACGCTGCGTTGTTGCGCCGGGGCGGGCTCATTGGGGCCGACCTCGACGAGCCGCCGCCGGGCTTCCTCGGTCGTGAGCCCGGACGGGGAGGTGTTCAGCTGCTTCAGCAGGGCAGGCAAAGAGTCGTTCGGCATGGTTTCCTCCTCCAGTGCCATCGAGTCGTGCAAGGGATCGCGATACGGCTTTCATGTCGGCCCCGGTTGCGAGCTGGCTTCGGATTCTTTTTCGGCGCGGCGGATCCTCCGCAACGCGAGCCGAACCGGGTGGTATGTTCGATCCTCCCCCCTGCAGCCGCCGGGCAAAGCCTTCGACCGGGTGGCTCGCCCTTCCTCTGAAGGATGGCGGCTTGGCCTGAATCTCGCCGTGGCGGGCGAGGTCCCTCCGGGAGCTCAACGGGGAGGCTACCTCTTGCAATTCAATTAAGTCAAGCTCCTCAACCGCCCTGTGGGGCGGGTCGGAAACTGCGGAGGGAACAACCGCTGGGGCAGGCTGCCCAGGGAGACTTGGAAGAAACCCGCGGGGGAGACGGCCCAGGGGGCGGGCGTGATCCCCCCGAAAGGCCTGGAACCGTGCGCGATGAGAGCAAGGGGCAAGCACGGAATCATTCGCTGTGGTGAACGTCGGTGGCGATTTGACAAATGCTTGACCCGATGCAGCTCCACCCTGGTGCTAATGCCAAATCCAGAGGCTTGGATTCCACTGCCGAGCGGCAGTGCCTTGCAGCACAGGGTTGAGAAACCGACTTGCAGCGTCAGCGGCCTCCGCGAGGTTTTGCCGCTCGAGCCCCACGTCCCGCGCCAAGCGACGGTAGGGACCGACCCAAGAGAAGGGCGGCTTTGGAAATCACTGAGGCAGTGGGTGAGTCCTGCGAGCCTCGAACGTGGCGTGCAGTGCTGACCGAAGATTTGCCGCGCACAGCGTGCACAGCGAAGCGATCAACAACATGTCCACAAGATCCCTGACACGCGTGCCCGACGAGCTAACGTGAGGACGGGTGTACGCATGCAGCTTCTCTGCAATCTGTTGGCTTGGTGGAAAGCAGGGAACTTTGGTGGGTTTAAGACCAGCGAAAGAGATGAGCGCGGAGCATGACAATATGTCCTCGGTCCCTACCATTGGGTCTCCAATCCCCACATCAACGTGGAATTCCTCGAAAATCCGGCTATCCAGGAGCGCACGGGCAGGGTAGCGCAGTCCGTCTTGCTCGGGTGTTCCCGGCGGCTGGCAGGGCGCCACTTCGAACGCAAACCAGTCACCCAGATCGAGTTTCGCGGCTCGGGTCAGTAGGGGGAAGGGATTCTTCGCCGAGAGGAGGAGCAGGTCGATGTCCTTCCACCCGTCGCATTGAGGTTCCAGCACACCCGCTTGATTCCACGGGGCGATCTGAAGGGGAGTGTACGCGGTGCTTTGTTGCTTGCCGAGAGTGATTTGAATTGGGTTGTGGTTTTCTGAAGTCTGTCACACAGTTGTCGGGCGGATGAAGTTTTCGGCCGGGACAGGGAAGCCTATTCGACGGAATCTCTGTCTGCCAGCGGTGCATGCTTCCCGGTCCTTACTTCAACGCTGCGCGATCCTCGGCTTTCTTAAGCGACACCATGGCCTCAAGAAAACGCTCGGCTTCCCCAGAATCAAAGGCGCGGTTGACCTCCAGGGTCGAGATGCGCCCGTGGTGGGTGAACCCAGGCAGAACTGACACCGCTCGCTTGAACGCTTTGATTGCGGTACCTTTCGCTCGCGGTTTCTCGGACGACGTGTTTATTCGCCAGGCCACGGTGATCTCTGGGCCCTTTCCTTTGAAAGGCGAGGCCAGGACTGCCAGATTGAACTTGCTCGGCCAATCAGCGAACTCTCCTGATGCATGCCTGTGTGCTCGCATTTTCAGGTAGATCTTGCCAGGACGCGTGCATTGCACGATGCCTCCGTTGTCTGACCATTCTTGGATCAATCGCGCGTAGATCTCTTGGGTGTATTTGGGGCATTCTTGAAGGGTTGTCTGGATCCCCTGCCTCGTCTCGGGGCCTAGCTTTGCTTGGATCGAGGGAAGATTCGGATCAGGGGCGAAGAGAGAATGCTTGATTCGGCGAACGCTCGTTGCCAGCCGGTGCAGTGCAAGGGCCAAGCGGGCCGCGTCTTTTTCCTCGAAGGCAGGGCCGATCTCGATGTGAGCGGTCGTTTCCATGATTTTTGGCTTGGCAATGGCCTGGATTCCTTTCTCGAACTCGTCAATTGCCTCTCCAGGCTCGAATTCTTTGCGGAGTCCCTCCCAGCCGAATGTCACCATCTGCTTCACCCTGCCGAACGCAGGCATCATGGATGCTACTCCCGTCGACTTCCCCTCCACGTTCATCAAGAGAGATATCCCTGATGGTTTGAATTCCACGGGATGGCCCCGTTTTGCCCAGTATTCAATGATGGTTCGGGCTACTTTTTGTCCGTGATCGTCGAGAGTTCCAAAGAACGTACTGGCAGCCTGCGCTTCAGCCAGCGTCATCTTGCCGCTAGGCAGAACCCGGACGTCCACTAGTTGGTTGCCGGACAACCCATCCAGGACCCTCTGCAATTTGCGCTCCGCGAGGTTGGCGATTTCAAGGACCTCATGGATAGATTCCGCGATCTCGATCGGGTCAAGGCCGCGGATTGGGCGGCTGATCCCGATGATCAGGGTGTTGTCCTGGATAGAGAAACGGGCAGAACGAGTGCTGTCGTGATTTAGCCTGAGCAGCCAGGCAAGGAATTCGGCGGGCGGATCCCGAGGCACCTCCAGCAGCGGAGAGAACACGACTAGTAAGTACTCCTCCGCTTGCCACTCCACCACCCCCGCGAGCGCGTGCGCGACTCCAGTCCGAATGTGCCGCCAACCACCAGGGCCAATCGCAGTCTGGGGATTGACACCATTTTGTCGAAGAACATCGTCCAGCATGGCCAGAGCCTGCTCGGGAGTGCGATTGTCTTCACCCCGCTGGTATTCCGGCGACCAGGGAGCATCCGGAGATTGCGGCGTGCGGTCGTCACGCTTCTCTGCAGACACACCTGCCTCCTTTGGCTGCCCATTAGGCGTTGCAGAACCGTGGCTCATTTGCTTTTTCGATTGAATGAGACAAGGGTCTGGGATTGTAGAGATGCAAGGAACACAATGATTTCTGCATGGTGGCCCATTTCGATCGGGGCCCGCTCAAGGACTGGCCGCGGTGGCCGAAAACCCTATCCGAAGATTCCGGGTGTCGAATAACTGAACGAGGCGCAATGGGCACGAACCGGGTGGCCTATTCCTGGAGTAAGGTGGGCCCCCAGCAATGGAATTTGGGATCGCCTGGATATGAGCCTTCTTCCTCCCGAGCCAGCCTCAAACGTCAGTCCCACTCGTTTGAGGCTGCCCCTCGTGCATCGGTATGACTGCGCTTGGCGAGGCTTGTGCAGTGTCTGACCGCGAGGGTACCTCCACGGTCTGTTTCCTGTCAAGTACGCCGTCATGTTGTGGACCTGGCGACGGTTGATGTGCCTTGCTGAATGGACGATATTGTTGGCTAGGACAGGGGAGGGGTACGGCGTTAGCTCGGAAGGCCTCTCGTGGAAAGGCGTCGGTTAGAGGGGAACAGGTTGGGCTTTTCTTGGGGCCTAGGCCTATCTCTGGCCTTTCCAGTCCTACCTTGCAGATCCATCAGGAACCAAGATAACCGATCAATTGTCCGGCTTCCTCGTGCAAAGACCTCCGGCTTTCCGCAGGAGGCGACTCAGCCAGCAAGGCGGCAATACGGGCTCTGAGTTCTCTCCGGCTGGGCTTGCGCTTGCCCAGGCCCTTGAACATGTCCAACATGTATGTGGTCATGGTTCTGGTCAGGTTCTTGACCACTAAGCTGCCCCCATATTCAGTACCAGGTTCTGTGTTAGTCCGAAAGCTGCTGCGGAGGTGAGCTGTTCTCCTGCTCAAAAGCCTTGAGCCGCTGCGCTTTCTCAGTGCATAGGCCACAGTACTCCTTGAGCCATTGGTAGTAGGTCTGCTCACTGATGGTCAGCGCGCGTGAAACCTGGCCGACCGACTGTCCCTGGCTCAGGAGGACCTCAGCCTCCCGCAGTTTGCCGATGATCTCTTCCGCGGTTTATCGCCTTCTCGGCATGTTGTCCTGCCTCCCGTGGTCCATCACACTCGGACCAGTCAAATCCTGACTCACAGACTGGGCGAGTTTTAGGGGGCCAGGCCAAGGTCGTGCTGGAGGAGGAGAGGCGATGCTCATGCTGGCAACCGGGACAGAGGTAGCGGGCAAACCACACCATCAGGGTCATGGCAGGGCGGCATGCGTTGGATGATATCCGGGACGCAGGGGTCATAGCAGATGACCTTCGCCTCGAAGGGGCGCACGCGGTCAGCGACTTTGTGGCCATTCAACCCGAACCCCACGATCGCATTCGCGAATCTGAAGACGTGGCGCCTGGCCAAAGGGTGTGGCATCTCGAAGTTGTTGTGCCGCCGAGCCGTCGGTCGGATGGCAAGTGGTCACATTTATGAGCCACCAATCCTATCTCCTAAATGAACCTCGGACGAACCAGTGCTGCCTCGGCCCGGTGGGTTGTCTGGACTTGATTCCTCCCGCACCGGGGCAGTAATCGTTTGCCCAAGATTCACCGACGACTATTGTCCGTGGCGGTGCAGGCAACTGGCTCATTACTCCCAACATTAGGCCTGTTGCCCGATTCCTCCCCATCCCCCAACTGGTGGAGGCAAATACTCCCCGATGGATGGATGCGGCCGAGAAGTTTCTGTAATAGAGTAGAGGCAGCGGATATATTTTATCTGTGTTGTCTTCTTCGGCCATCGTTATCCAAGCCGGCCGGCGGAGCTTTCCTCTGAAGGCGATGTGCCCATCCGCAGGAGGGAGATGGTCGGCCGTCTGGATGAAGGGCAGCGCGTCGCGGCCGAATCCATTGATCCTTGAAGATGCTGTAGGGGAACCTGGCGGACTTGCTTTGCCAAACATAACCGTGATGAACGTAACCAAACGGGTCTGTGGTCGCCTTCTGAATCCATAGGGATCTTGTGCAACGAGTGATTTTCGAAAGGAAGCGCCATGGCGGGGGAGGGACCGATGCAAGTGAGCCCGCTTGCAGGAAAGCCTGCTGACCTAGCCTCGCTGGTCAATGTGCCCAATCTGGTCACAGCCTATTATGCGAACGCGCCGGATCCCTTCGTCCCGGCGCAGCGGGTTGCGTTCGGCACCTCCGGGCATCGCGGTTCGGCCTTCGAGAATTCTTTTAACGAGGGGCACATCCTTGCCATCAGTCAGGCGATTTGCCTGCACCGAAAACAGCAGAGGATCGATGGCCCCCTCTTCCTCGGCATGGATACGCATGCCCTCTCGGTGCCGGCGCTGGCCAGCGCACTCGAAGTGCTGGCAGCCAATGAGGTCGAAGTGATGATCGCAGAAGGGGATGAATATACCCCGACCCCCGCCGTTTCCCACGCGATCCTCGCCTACAACCGCGGGCGCAAGGCCGGTCTTGCCGATGGAATCGTCATCACCCCCTCCCACAATCCGCCCCAGGATGGCGGCTTCAAATATAACCCCCCGAACGGGGGTCCGGCGGAAGACGTGATCACCAACTGGATCGAAGCGAAGGCAAATGAGTTTCTCGAGCGTCGGCTGAGGGGCGTGAAGAGGATTCCTCTGGAGAAGGCCCTGCGCGCTGCCACAACCCATCGCCACGATTATCTGCATGCCTACATCGCGGATCTGGCCCAGGTTCTGGATCTGGAGGTGATCCGCGCGGCCAAGATCCGCCTGGGGGTGGATCCACTCGGCGGCGCAGGGGTCCACTACTGGGCACCGATCGCCGAATGCTACGGGCTGGACCTGACGGTCGTCAACCCGGTGGTTGATCCCACCTTCCGTTTCATGACGCTGGATTGGGACGGCCGGATCCGCATGGACCCCTCCTCGCCTTATGCCATGCAGAGACTGATCGATCTGAAGGATCGCTTTGACCTCGCCTTCGCCTGCGACACGGACCACGACCGGCACGGGATTGTGACCCGGAGCGCAGGGCTGCTGCCGCCCAACCACTACCTTGCGGTCGCCATCTTCTATCTCTTCCAACACCGACCGAAGTGGCGCATGGAAGCGGCGGTTGGCAAGACGGTGGTGAGCAGCCGGATGATTGATCACGTCACCGCCAAGTTGGGGCGGAAGCTCTACGAGGTGCCGGTTGGGTTTAAGTGGTTTGTGGAAGGCCTGTTGGACGGCTCGCTTGGCTTCGGCGGGGAAGAGAGTGCGGGCGCGTCGTTTGTCCGGCGGGACGGCAGCGTCTGGACGACGGACAAAGACGGGATCGTTCCAGCTTTGCTTGCGGCGGAAATCACGGCCCGGATGGGCCGAGATCCTGGCGAAATCTACCAAGAACTCACCCGCGAGTTCGGTGAGCCGGTTTACGAGCGAATAGACGCCCCGGCCACTCCGGAACAAAAGGCAATCCTGGCGAAACTCTCGCCGGAGCAGGTCCGGACCAGGGACCTGGCGGGCGAAAGAATCCAGGCCACCCTGACCACCGCGCCCGGTAACCGCGCACCCATCGGAGGCCTGAAGGTAGTGGCGGAGAGTGGATGGTTCGCGGCGCGTCCGTCCGGGACGGAAGACATCTACAAGATCTATGCGGAAAGCTTCCGGGGAGCGGATCATTTGCAGCGCATTCTGGAGGAAGCCCAGAAGATCGTCAGCGACACTTTGGCGGCGTCTCGGCCTCCGCCGGCGATTCTGTCCGCGACAGAATAGAAGGAAATTCCATGAGCAAACCGACCCGTGCCAGCCACCCCATCTTCGGCCTTCTCCCTATGGAGGTCGAGGGACTCGACTCCGTGGCCGAGCTGGCCCTGGACATGCGCTGGTCCTGGAAACATGCGGCCTTCGCCGTGTTGGAGCGCGCGCTGAGCTTCATGGAAGAGACAGGGCAGTCCTTCGAAGTGGTCCTGGCCGTCAGGTGAGCGGGAAACCTCTTCACCACCCACACGGCAGTAGGTGCCGGCTTTGACCGCTTCGATCTGGCCCTCGATGGCCTATCTGGCGATTCGCGGGAGCGGGGCGGTCAATGGCGTGAGTGGCTTGCAGGGGAAGGTGAGCCGGCATCTGTTTGAGCCTCTCTTTCCGCGGTGGCCGCAAGACGAAGTACCGATCGGACACGGGACCAACGGAGTTCAAATGCCGAACTGGGACTCGGCGGCTGCCGATGATCTTTGGAGAGAGGCCTGTGGAAAAGAGGGCTGGCTTCGGCCAACGGAAACCCTATGTGAGGACATTCGCCGCATGTCGGACGCCCGGCTCTTGAAATTTCACAGCGCGGCCAGCCAGTCCCTCATCGAACACGCTCGCAAGCAATTGTCCCTGCCGCAGCTGGCCATCTCCGGTGCGTCGCCCGACGCGGTCGAATTCAATTTGCCGCACGTGCTGCCAAGGGCTCTGTGGGATCTGGCCGTTGACACCTCTCGGCGAGCGGCAGAAGACTTGTTTGTTGAGGGGGAGGAACCGATTTGGGAAGACGGGCAAACATACCGCCTGGGCCCCCGATCGAGTGCCATACTTCTGAGTCAAGGAACGAACGGTCAAAGGTCGCAGATGGTGTTGAGGGAAGCCCAATGAAAAGAACGATCCCGGTCACGACGTTATTCCTGGATATAGGGGGTGTCTTGCTCACCGACGGATGGGATCATCATGCCCGCAAACGGGCAGCGATGAACTTCAAGCTGGAGTTGGCCGAGATGGAGGATCGTCATCACCTGACCTTTGACACCTACGAGGAGGGAAAGCTCACGCTGGAAGAATATCTGGGTCGGGTGGTTTTCTACGAAGAGCGGCGGTTTACTCGGGCCCAGTTTCGGGATTTCATGTTCGCGCAGTCCAAGGCATATCCCAAAATGATCGAGTTGGTCCGTCGGCTTAAGGCCCAGTATGGGTTGAAGATTGTCGTGGTCAACAACGAAGCACGAGAACTGAATTCGCACCGAATTCGCAAATTCAGATTGGACAGGTTTGTGGATTCTTTTATTTCCTCCTGCTTCGTTCACGTCCGGAAGCCGGATGCAGACATCTATCGGTTTGCTCTGGATATCGCCCAGGCGCCCGCCGGGCAGGTAGTCTATATCGAGAACACGCCTATGTTCGTCCAGACGGCGGAAGGTTTGGGGATTCGAAGCATTCTCCACACGGATTACAGGTCCACATGTGCAGAATTGGCTTCGTTCGGATTGCAGAATGATGGAGAGATCCTCAGTGAAACAGACTGAAGGATGTGTCCTGACCATCAATGGTGGCTCATCGAGCATCAAGTTCGCGCTGTTCGATGCCGCGCACGGGTTGCGACGGATTCTGGCCGGCAGCATTGAGCGGATTGGACTGCCGCAACCTAGGTTTGCGGTGAAAGGCTTCAAGGAGACTGACAATTTCACCCGGTCCGTGGCTGCGGCGAACCACACGGCGGCCGTTGAGGTGCTGATGGATTGGATCGAGGAACGAATCCGGCGTGGGGAACTGACTGCGGTGGGCCATCGCGTGGTGCATGGCGGACCGAAGTACAGCGAACCGCAGCGAATCACACCCGAAATGGTTGAGGAGTTACACCAGCTTAAGCCTTTCGACCCCGAACATCTGCCGGAAGAGATCCTGCTGACCGAGGCATTCTATCGCCGGTTTCCCCATCTGGTGCAAGTGGCGTGTTTCGATACGGCCTTTCACCACGACCTGCCGCGCGTAGCCCAGTTGTTGCCCATCCCGCGCCGCTTTGAGGCGCAGGGCGTGCGCCGGTACGGGTTTCACGGATTGTCGTATGCGTTTCTGATGGAGGAACTGGCGCGCGTGGCTGGACCACAAGCGGCGCGAGGTCGAGTCATTCTCGCTCACCTGGGCAACGGCGCGAGCCTGGCAGCGGTTTCGGAGGGCAAATCGGTGGATACGAGTATGGGTCTCACGCCGACCGGAGGCGTGCCGATGAGCACCCGCTCCGGCGATCTGGATCCCGGCTTGGTCTGGTATCTGGCGCGAACTGAAAGAATCAACGAGAAAAAGTTCAATGAAATGGTTAATTTCCAGTCGGGTTTGCTCGGCGTTTCTGAAACCAGTGCCGACATGCATGACTTGCTCGAGCGCGAAACGGAAGACGTGCGGGCGGCCGAGGCGGTTGCCCTGTTCTGCTACCAGGTGAAGAAATGGATCGGCGCATTCGCAGCGGCGCTCGGTGGACTGGAAACGCTGGTGTTCGCGGGCGGCATCGGGGAGAACGCATCCGTAGTCCGGGCCCGGGTCTGCGACGGCCTGGGATTTCTTGGGATCGAGCTCGAAGAAAAGCGCAACGCGGCAAATGAGGGCGTGATTTCCGCGGGGGCCAGCCGGGTCACGGTTCGGGTCATGCACACGGATGAAGAGCGCGTGATAGCCGAGACGGTTTGCCGCGTTCTCGGCCTTGGTCCGGCCAGCGAAATAGGGAATTCCGACCATGCCACGAAATACATCTCTCGGATGGATCCGTTTTCGGAGCGCGCGCCATAGCAGAGCCGCCTCCGCCCGAGCAAGATAAGTACTGGCAGCCGTGCGGATCGCGGGGAAACCGATTTCTCAAACACGCTATCTGCCAGTCGACAACAGCGAACAAGAACTCAAAGAAAGAAAGGACCACTGCGATGCTAGACAAAGTCAAGACACTCAAGGGTTACAAGTTGAAGAGCCTCGACGGTGAATTAGGGAAGGTCGAAGAATTCTACTTCGATGACCACTACTGGACGATTCGCTATCTGGTCGCCGACACAGGAAACTGGCTTACGGGCAGGCAAGTGTTGATCTCCCCGTATGCACTGGGCTTGGTGAATAAAGAAGAGCAATACCTCACTGTCGATTTGAGCAAAAAGCAGATTGAGGGGAGCCCATCCTTGAACAGCGACAAGCCCGTCTCGCGACAATTCGAGGACACCTACTACGAGTATTACGGATGGCCGATGTATTGGAACGGCGGGTACATGTGGGGGCATTATCCCTCCATTGAGCGTGACCGCGAAAAATGGAAAAGAACCAACCCGGGTGGGAAAGCGTGGGATGCACATTTGCGCAGCACGGACGATGTGGATGGCCATCACATCCAAGCCGCAGATGGCGAGATTGGCCACGTCGAGGACTTTTTCGTGGAGGACGATACTTGGGCGATTCGTTATCTAGTCGTCGATACACAGAACTGGTGGCCGGGAAAAAAGGTCCTGATTTCGCCGAAATGGATTGAGCGCGTTAGTTGGCGTGAGTTGAAAGTCTTCGTCAATCTGACCCGCGAGGCTGTCAAGCAGTCTCCGCAATACCCGGAGGAGTCTCTGCTAACTCGGGATTATGAGACCCAACTGCATCGACATTACAATCGCCAAGGGTATTGGGTCGATGAGCCGGCTCCCAAGGAGCCATCCCGTTGAAGGAAGGGCGAGAAAGGCTTCTTGCGTGCGTGACTGTCTGCGTCATGCATACGGACGAGGTAGGATGATTGCAAAGTCAGTTTGTTGCGTTTTAATCCCATAATGAAGAGGAAGAATCAAAGAAATTATGAATCCACTGACTGGATATGTCATTGTAGCCGCCATCGTTTTGGCACTGGCAGCTCTCGCCTCATGGTGGCACTGGGGTTCTAATCGCTTCCCGCTCATCGTATATGTAATTGGGGTTGCTGTCGTATGGGCGGTTATCCTCGGTGTCATGTGGTTTTTGGGCGATATCGCACGCTTCCAGACGTTCGCTTTGGTATGTTTAGGCTTCGCGCTCGGGATGCTCGCCATGTATATTGCCGTGCATGTCTATAAATCGTAAGCCAGGGTAGCCAAAGTGGGAGTTCCCATAAATAAAGTATGAGGAGTTACAAAAATCATGATAAAAACAAAGAAGACTGATTCCATAGATAAGCCGCTGTCGCCGGACCTTCTACGGAAGATGAATGCCTATTGGCGTGCCGCCAATTATCTTTCGGTCGGCCAGATTTATCTCTACGACAATCCGCTGCTGAAGGAGCCGCTGAAACTGTCGCATGTGAAGCCCCTGGTGGTCGGGCATTGGGGCACGACGCCGGGTCAGAACTTCATCTACGTGCATTTGAATCGGGTCATCAAGAAGTATGACCTGGATATGTTCTACGTCGCCGGTCCCGGTCACGGCGGACCGGCGCTGGTGGCCAACGTTTACCTCGAAGGGACCTGGAGTGAAGTCTATCCGAACGTCACCCAAGACGAAGCCGGGCTGAAAAAGCTATTCACCCAATTCTCATTTCCCGGCGGGATTTCCAGCCATGTTGCGCCGACGACGCCGGGGTCGATTCACGAAGGCGGCGAGCTAGGGTACTCGCTCAGTCATGCCTTCGGGGCGGCGTTCGACAATCCCGACCTGATCGTCGCCTGTGTCATCGGCGACGGGGAAGCGGAAACGGGCCCCTTGGCCACCTCATGGCAGTCCAACAAGTTTCTCAACCCAATTACCGACGGAGCTGTGCTGCCGATCCTGCACCTCAATGGCTACAAGATCAGCAACCCGACCGTCCTGGCCCGCATTGAGCATGAGGAACTGGACCAATTTCTGCGAGGCTGTGGCTGGACGCCTTACTTTGTGGAAGGTGATGAGCCGGAAGAGATGCATCAACTCATGGCCAGTACTTTGGAAAAAGCCATCAGTGGCATTCGCAAAATCCAAAGTAATGCACGGAACAAGAACGACACCACTCGGCCGCGCTGGCCCATGATCGTCCTGAGATCACCCAAGGGCTGGTCGGGACCAAAAGTCGTCGATGGTCTGCCAGTTGAGGGCACGTTCCGAGCGCACCAGGTGCCGCTCCTGGTGGATTCCGAGCATCCCGATCATGTCAAGCAGCTCGAAAGCTGGATGAAAAGCTACAAAGCTGAGGAACTGTTCGATGAAAATGGCCGTCTCCTGCCGGAATTGGCCGAGCTGGCGCCCAAGGGCGACCGGCGAATGGGCGCCAATCCTCACGCCAACGGCGGCCTTCTGCTACGCGATCTGCGCATGCCGGACTTCCATGACCACGCGGTGAATGTAGCTTCGCCCGGCGCCGTAGAGGCCCAGGATACGCTCGTGCTGGGTAGGTTCCTGCGTGACGTGGCCAAGCTGAATCAGGATCAGCGCAATTTCCGTGTCTTCGGTCCTGATGAGACGCTCTCGAATCTCCTGGGCGCGGTCTTTGAAACAACCAATCGTCAGTGGGACGCGCGAACAGTAGAGAATGATGAATTCCTCGCGCCCACCGGACGCGTGCTGGACTCGATGCTCAGCGAGCACCAGTGCGAAGGTTGGCTGGAAGGATATCTCTTGACCGGGCGGCATGGGCTGTTCAACAGCTATGAGGCCTTCATTCGCATCGTCGATTCGATGTTCAGCCAGCACGCCAAGTGGCTGAAGGTAACGTCGGAATTGCCCTGGCGGCGAAAGATCGCGTCGCTGAACTATCTGCTGGCGTCTCATGTCTGGCAGCAGGATCACAACGGCTTCACGCACCAGGATCCCGGTTTTCTTGACCACGTCGTGAACAAGAAGGCCGATATCGTGCGCATTTACCTTCCACCCGATGCCAACTGCCTGTTGTCGGTCTTTGATCACTGCCTGCGCAGCCGGCACTATGTGAACGTAGTGGTTGCGGGAAAACACGCGCTGCCGCAATGGCTGACCATGGAAGAGGCGGTCGTGCATTGCACGGAGGGAATAGGCATCTGGCAATGGGCCAGCAACGACCAAGGCGCCGATCCGGACGTAGTCATGGCTTGTTGCGGTGACACGCCCACGCTGGAGATCTTGGCTGCCGTTTCCATCCTTCGCGAATATCTGCCGGATCTGAAGATCCGGGTGATCAATGTCGTCGACCTGATGAAACTGCAGCCTAATAGCGAGCACCCGCACGGACTGGACGAGACGGATTACGACTCGCTCTTCACGAAAGACAAGCACATCATCTTCGGCTTTCATGGATACCCCTGGCTGGTCCACCGGCTGACCTACCGCCGGACCAACCGCAACCTGCACGTCCGGGGCTACACAGAAGAGGGCACGATCACGACGGCCTTTGACATCCGGGTGCAGAACAAGCTGGACCGGTTCGACCTGGTGCAAGATGTGGTCGATCGCTTGCCGGATTTGGGCGCCAAGGGGGCCTATCTGAAGCAGATGATGCAGGACAAGCTCATCGAGCACAAACTGTACATTGATAAACATGGCGAAGACATGCCGGAAATACGCAACTGGAAGTGGAGCAACTCCAAATGAAGACGCAAGAGCTTATCGACACCGCGAGGACGCTGGTCGCCGGTCACAAGGGCCTGCTGGCGATGGATGAAAGCAATCCAACCTGTAACCAACGATTTGCCAAGTTGGGAATTCCCCAAACCGAGGAGGCCCGGCGCGCCTATCGGAGTTGATTGTGACCACCCCCGGTCTCGGTGAGTGCATAAGTGGCGCGATCCTCTACGATGAGACGATCCGCCAGCAGAAGAAGGACGGCACTCCCTTTGTTAAGGCCCTCGCCGATGCGGGCATCATTCCCGGCATCAAAGTCGACACCGGTGCAAAGGACATGGCCGGTCATCCCCGAGAGAAAATAACCGAAGGTCTGGACGGATTGCGAGACCGCCTGGATGAATACTCTCAAATGGGCGCCCGTTTTGCCAAGTGGCGCGCGGTGATTGCCGTGGGCGATGGCATTCCCAGCCGGGGTTGCATCGAGGCCAACGCGGATGCGCTGGCTCGCTATGCCGCGTTGTGCCAGGAAGCCGGATTGGTCCCCGTCGTCGAACCGGAAGTGCTCATGGACGGCGAGCATACCCTGAAGCGGTGCAACGAGGTAACGGAGGAAGTCCTGCGAACGGTTTTCGACCAGCTATACACACAACGGGTGACGCTGGAGGGCATGATCCTGAAGCCCAACATGGTGCTTCCGGGGTTGACCTGCCCCGAACAAGAAGCGGTGGACGAGGTGGCCGACGCCACGGTGAGGTGTCTCTTGCGAGCCGTCCCCGCTGCCGTTCCGGGGATTGCGTTCTTGTCGGGCGGCCAACCGGCCGAACTGGCCTCGGCCCGTTTGAATGCCATGAATGCCAGATTCAAGTCGCGACTGCCTTGGGCGCTCACGTTTTCGTTTTCCCGCGCCATCCAGCAACCGGCTTTGGAGATTTGGCGAGGCGAGGAGTCCCACATGTTGGCCGCACAGCAAGCTCTGTGTCATCGCGCCGGGTGCAACCGGGCTGCGCGCCGAGGGAATACACGGCCGCGATGGAAAGAACATGAGCATGACAACCAGGTTCCCGCAACTCACGAAACCTGAGTCATAGCAAAGAAAGGAGGATACCCATTGGCGAGCTCGGTACCGACCAGCGAAGGCTCGCGAATCGAAGCCTAATGCGAAAGACGAGTTGAAATTCCTGCCGCTGCCGGAAGTGCCCAGACTGGCAATCGAAGCTGGGGCTCCTTGGGTGGCAGCCTTAGGTGGGCCTGGACATCGCGGTGATCAGAGTGGGTCGCTTTGCGGCTTCCGCTGCTGGAAGCGCGACGAGGAACGAGTACGGCTTTGGCATTGAAAACGTGATCCGGCAGGCGCTTGGCGTGGCAAAGCCACAGAAGAAAGCCTGATGGTTTCGGAGAAAGGCCGAAAATGCAGATTGGACTGGCAGCGGACCATGGCGGCTTTGTCTTGAAAGAACCCATTCTGAAGGCGCTGCGCGATTCCGGGCACGAGGTGCGGGATTTCGGCGCTCATCGTCTGGACCCCGGGGATGATTACCCGGACTTTGTCATCCCCTTGGCCCGAGCGGTCGCACAAGGGAAAGTGGAGCGCGGTATCGCGATTTGTGGCAGCGGGGTGGGTGCCAGTTTCGCTGCCAACAAAGTGGCCGGAGTCAGGTCGGCCCTTATCCATGAGAGTTTCTCCGCTCATCAGGGTGTCGAGGATGATGACATGAACCTGCTTTGCCTGGGCGGGCGTGTGGTTGGTTTCGCGCTGGCCTGGGAGCTCGTTCAAATCTATCTGGCAGCTCACTACGCGCGGGCTGAGCGGTTTGAACGGCGTCTGGCAAAGGTGGCTGCACTGGAGGGGAAGGGGAAAATAGAATGAACGCGAACCCTTTATTGGGTTTGGAGAGCTTCGGGCAGAGCGTCTGGCTCGACTTTCTAAGGCGCCATGCACTTGATAACGGAGAAATCCAGGAGCTGATTAATCAGGATGGGGTCAGCGGGCTGACCTCGAATCCCTCCATCTTTGAGAAGGCCATCGCGGGTAGTCACGATTACGACAGGGCCATTCGCCCCATGGCACTGCAGGGCAAGACGATTGAGGAAATATACGAGGCGCTCACCATAGAAGATATCCAACGCGCCGCCGATCTCTTCCGTCCCATCTATGACCGGCTGGAAGGGCGGGACGGGTATGTGAGCCTGGAGGTTTCTCCCAAACTGGCTCATGACACGACCGGGACAATTGCAGAAGGGCGCCGTCTCTGGACCGCGGTGAACCGCCCCAATCTGCTGATCAAAGTCCCGGGAACCCGGGAGGGAGTGCCGGCCATCCGGCAACTGGTCGGGGAAGGGATTAATGTCAACATCACGCTGCTCTTTGGGTTGCCGCGGTACCGGGAGGTTGCGGAAGCCTACCTGCTCGGGCTGGAAACGGCTGCGGCGCGTGGTAAGCCGCTGGACCGGATTACTTCCGTCGCTAGTTTTTTCCTTAGTCGTATTGATGTTTTGATGGACCCCATCCTGGAGAGATTAGAGCGGGAGGGGGGCCCCGTCGCGGAGATCGTGGTCGGCCTGCATGGAGAGGTGGCTATTGCCAGTGCGAAGGTGGCCTACCAGATCTACAAGGAAATCTTCGGCAGCGAGCGGTATCAAAAACTGTCCCGCCAGGGTGCCCGCACCCAGCGCCTGCTGTGGGCCAGCACCGGCACCAAGAACCCGGATTACAGCGACGTCAAGTACGTTGAAGCGTTGATCGGCCGGGAGACCATCAATACGATTTCGCTCGAGACTCTCACGGCCTACCGGGACCGCGGTAAGCCGGCCTCGCGGCTGGAGCAGGGTACGCCCCAGGCCTACCGTGTACTGGAAGGGTTGCGTGAGGCTGGGGTGGACCTGGCTGCATTGACGCAGGAATTGGAAGATGAGGGGGTGAAGCAATTTCGCCAGGCCTTCGAGCAATTGATGGTGGCATTGCGCGAAAAACAAGCGGCTTCCTTTCAAGAACCGGTAGACCGGCAGGCCTTCTTCTTGGGGAAATATCAAAAAGCGGTTCAAGAGCGACTGGCCAGCCTGGAAGAGACTCATTTTGGCCGCCAGTTATGGCGGAAGGATGCCGGTCTCTGGAAAAGCGACGCCAAGGAGCAGGATGAGATCCGCCACGCCTTAGGTTGGCTGCACGTTGCCGAAAAGATGGAAGGAAACTTGAGAGAGCTCAGCGATTTCAGGGCCGGGGTGCGGGAAGCTGGCTTCCGTCACGCCCTGCTGATGGGTATGGGCGGTAGCAGTCTGACACCCCTGGTCTTCGAACGCACATTTGCCTGGGACCCGCAAGCTTTGGCCCTGACGGTTCTGGATTCGACTGACCCTGCCACCATCCTGAAGATCGAACATGCGCTCCCAATCGAAAACACGCTCTTTATTGTTGCCAGCAAGTCGGGGGCCACCGCTGAACCGCTCGCTTTTGCAGAATACTTCTATCAGAAGGTGAGGGACATAAGAGGCGAGCGTGCCGGTGAGAACTTCTGCGTGATCACGGACCCAGGCACACCGCTGGTGAAGATGGCACAAGAGCGGGGCTACCGGAAAACCTTCCTCAACTTTGCAGACATCGGCGGGCGCTACTCTGCCCTTTCCTATTTCGGCCTGGTTCCGGCTGCCTTGATGGGCATCGATGTGAATGAACTCCTGGCGCGTGCTCTGCGCATGGTACACGCCTGTGCCTCCTGCGTCCCCGCCCGGGAAAACCCTGGGCTGGCGCTCGGCGCGGCCTTGGGCGAGCTGGCAAAGAATGGCCAACGGAACAAGGTCACCTTCCTTGTTCCAACCACGATCTCATCCCTGGGGATCTGGTTGGAACAGCTCCTGGCTGAAAGCACTGGGAAGGAAGGCACGGGAGTCCTGCCGGTGGCCGGTGAACCCCTCGGTGAGCCAACCGTATACGGGGACGATCGGATTTTCATCCACATTCGGATGAAGGATGCGGCGGACGATGTGTTGGAGCGCGGCGTGACCTCTCTGCGTGATGCCGGCCAACCTGTGATTGCCATCGATCTAGATGATCTTCTCGACCTGGGACAGGAGTTTTTCCGCTGGGAGATTGCCACCGCCACCGCAGGCGCGATCCTGGGCATCAATGCGTTCAACCAACCCAACGTCCAGGAAAGCAAGGACAATACGAACCGCCTCCTGGCGGTTGTACGCGATCGAGGCAAATTGCCTGAAGAAAAACCGTCCCTGATCAAAGATCCGTTGAAACTCTATTTCGATGAAAAGGCCACAACGGTGCCTGAGACGCTAAAACGGTTCCTGGCTCAGGCCCGCTCGGGGGATTATGTGGCTCTGATGGCCTATCTTGCTGAGAACCCGGCCAATCAGCGGGTATTACAGGAGATCCGCATCCTGTTGCAAAACCGTCTGCACACCGCCACGACCCTCGGGTATGGTCCCCGCTTCCTGCATTCCACGGGTCAGTTCCATAAGGGCGGCCCGAACACAGGTTTGTTCCTGCAACTGACTGCGGATGACGTTGAAGATGTCCCGATCCCGGGCGCCGCCTACACCTTTGGCATTTTCAAGCGCGCCCAAGCCCTGGGTGATCTGGAAGCGTTGCGGAAGCACGGACGGAGGGTGGGGCGTGTCCATCTTGGCTCGGATACGGACCGAGGGCTGACCGCCTTGAAGGAAGCCCTGCAGTCTGCCCTGCCGTCTGAGCAGGTGATTCCATGACTCCTTCTTCCCCGGTCACGACGTTATTCCTGGATATAGGGGGTGTCTTGCTTACCAATGGCTGGGATGACCATGGCCGAACACGCGCGGCCGAAAAATTTGGCCTGGACTATGGCGAGATGAATGAGCGCCATCACCTGACGTATGATGCTCATGAAGAGGGCAAGCTTAGCCTGGACGATTATTTGAACCGGGTTGTTTTTTATCAAGAGCGTTCGTTCTCACGAGAAGAGTTCAAGGCGTTCATGTTCGCCCAGTCCCAACCTTTTCCAGAAATGATTGAGCTGATGCGCGGACTGAAGACTCAACACAGCCTTCAGGTCGCCGCCGTCAGCAATGAAGGACGAGAACTTTCGGTCTATCGCGTCCAACAATTCAAACTGGGCACATTCATAGACTTCTTTATCTCATCCTGCTTTGTCCACTACCGCAAGCCGGACGTAGATATGTACCGAATTGCATTGGATATCGCTCAAGCCAATCCTCGACAAGTGGTCTACATCGATGATGAGCCCATGTTTGTCGAGGTGGCTCAAGGCCTTGGGATCCGTGGCATCCTCCATAAGAGCTACGAAACGACCCAAAAAGCCCTTGACCCATTCGGACTTACGTTCAGGATTTGAGCACCTCGCAAACGATGCCACCGTGGCGAACCCGGCCGAAATATCAGGAGGAGTCTCGGAGAGGGAAGAACGAGAATACGAGGTCGGTAGGTTCGGTCTGGGGTCATGGGGCGCAATCTGGTGCTGAACATCGCGGATCATGGATATCTCGTGAGCGGCGACGATAAGGATTTGTCGTAGGTTCAGGAACTACAAACAGAATCAGGAAGCCGTGCCATAAACGGTGCCGTCGAAACCTTGGCGGCGACGAAGTTGTGCGTGGACAATTGGCGCTGGCCGGATGTCCCTTTTTGCCTGCGGACCGGCGAGTGGCTGAAGACGAGGGCTCTTCCGACGTGACGATCCAGTTTGGGCCCGTGTCCCACCATTCCTTTCCGAAGGCGGCGGCTGTCGGCTGGCAACCCAACCGCTACATCGTTCATATGCGTATCATCACAATAACCAGGGTTGGAGATCGCTGCCTGGAGGGAGAGAGGGAAGTTTTCCCCGTCTCTTGGATGGTCTTGCGACAGTGTTCTTACGGCCGTTTCTTCTTACGTTGTAAAGAAAGACCTTCTTCGGTTGAGCTTTGTGTGCCAGCCCAAACAAAACCGAAGCCATGGAGTCTAGGAAACAAAGTTTCATTCCCCCACTCTTGCAGAGTATGAACTCAATTTCCCAATTCCGGGATATCGGCAGAAAACGAACACCGAAATCGGTTCGGGGATTAGAATAGCATCTGGGATTCAATGCGAGATTCCCCGCGTTGGCTTCTTACTAAGGAGGAGGAAAGCCATCACTGTATCCACCCGCCTCACTGAAGTCTTCCAATCTGCCGAGGAAATCCCATTCGATGACAAGTCTAGGCTCGTCTTCTTCAGCGACTGTCACCGCGGCGACAACAGCTTGACCGACAATTTCGCCAAGAATCAGAGCCTGTTCTTCCATGCCCTAGGACATTATTTTGAGGAAGGCTTCACTTACTTCGAGCTCGGCGACGGCGACGAGTTGTACGAGAACAGCCAGTTCTCGGTCATCCGCTATGCCCACAGCCCCGTCTTCGGGCGTCTGCGCGAGTTCTACCGGGCCGGACGGTTCCATATGATCTACGGAAACCACGACCATGTGCGCGCCGACCCGAAAGTCGTCGCCCAAACCCTTTTCACATACATCGAGGACCGGACCGGTCGAAAGGAACCCCTTTTCGACGGCATCCGGGTCCATGAGGGACTCGTCCTCAAGCACTTGCACACCGGTGGGAAGATCTTCCTGGTGCACGGCAACCAGGGCGACACGATTAATGACCGGTTCTGGAAGTTGGGCCGATTCCTGGTCCGGACCGTATGGCGCCCGCTCCAGCTGCATGGGGTGGACGACCCGACCAGTCCGGCGAAGAACTTCAGCAAGCGGGATGCCCTGGAACTCAAGATCGAGGAGTGGATCAAGGAAAACAACCAGCCGACAATCTTCGGTCACACGCACCGGCCCAGCTTCGCCGCGGAAGGCGAACCGCCTTACTTCAATGACGGCTCCTGCGTCGACCTGCGCTGCATCACCGGGATCGAGATCGACAAAGGCAAGATCGAACTGATCAAATGGTCGGTCACCACCGACGAGGACGGGTACCTGATGGTCGTCAGAGACATCCTGGCAGGTCCCAGGAAGGTGGCCTCGTTGTTCGGATAAACCCAGGTTCAGTCGAAAGGCACCCAATTGCGCGATCGGACAACCGAAATTGTAGGTAGTGCACTTGCGGAAACTTGTTTCGATACCTGCGAGATGCCGGTTGGCGTTGGGGAGAAGGCCGAGCAACTAAAGCAACATGGCCAGGACAAGCTCGTCAAGTAGGCTGACCGTATATCCACAGCACTCGACGCCGGGAAAATGGCAGCCAAGACGGCTTGAGATCATGTGATCTGCATCCCTCTCAGCGGCTGACAACGGTTGCTCGACCCGTTACCGGCCACTCACTCAACTGTGAAAGGAGTGCCACCATGAAATTCACCAGGAACATAGGCATGCTCTTGCTGGCTATCTTTCTCATCGCCTGGGGCCTCGTAGAACTTATCCCGGCTCTTCATGGCCTCGGCCTGATCCTGGCGATCCTCGCCATTGCGGCTGGCATCTTCATCCTGCTGGGCCGTTAGGTCAGCCCCTCTGTGTCAAGATGGGGCGAGACAACGAAGAAGTAGAACTTGGGGAAGGGAGCGGAGTAAGAATCCGCATGTCTCGCATATCGTCATGGGGTTCTACAGCCACGAGGGGGGACCGGCCCGGAAGCGAGATCCTGGCCAAGCATGAGCGGCGGCGCTTCACCGCCAGAAATAAGCTCCGCATCCTTCCGAAGGCAGGGCAAGTGCTGTGGTAGCCGAAAACTCCATAAAAGGAGGAATCTCATGTTGTGGATAATCATCGTAGTCCTAGTAGTCCTGTGGCTGCTCGGCTTTTTCGGTGGGGCCATAATTCCAGCCCTCCCGAACTTCGGCCCTTGGGTTCACGTTCTGATCGTTATCGCCGTCATCCTCCTCATATTGCACCTCCTGGATGTGGTGTAAACCTCGCGCGCTTCGGCGATTCGACCAGGTCTGTCGAGGCGGATGACGGCTTTCCTCTTGCTCAACCGCGAAGGGCCATGGTCGGTGCAAGGGGCCTGGGACGACGCGAAGAAACTCAGTAAAGACGCGCCTTCGGATTCGGCCCACAATTTGGGCAAGGGTTGGGAGCGTCACAAGGCCGGGGCGGTTGGCGGCACGGTCGGTGACCCACTCAAGGACACCGGCGGTCAGGCGCTCAATTCAATGGGCAAGGTCGTGAAGCTGGTTTCGGTGATCATTGCTCCGATCATCGTGCAATACCGTCAGCTGAGGGTGGGGGGTTGGCTCATGGTGGCGGTCCTTGTCGCGGCGCTTGCCCAGTCGGTCTGGAGGAGCAACAGGGAACCCGAAGTCAAGGTCGAAGGAACCTGAAACCCCCGTCGAGTTTGGAGGCGAGGCGAGAATCGGCCCGGGAAGGTTTTGCTAGTTGAAAACATCATCCCGGCGCGTCGACGGTAAAGGAATCGGTCGAGAGGCGCGTCGGGCAATGACCTGGAGGGCGCTGGTTTTCCCAGCCTGCGGCGGGGGCCCGTCCTTGATGTGCGGGCCGAGGGGGCAGGCAGGACGGGCCCCCGCCACCTTAAATCAGAACCGAGGCCGAAAGCGCCTCGGTTCTGTGCATTCGGAGCCGTAACCGGCCGGCCTTAGGTTCCAATCCTCGAAGCACCCGCTACCCAAACCACTGTCCTCCAGGTTATGAGCCTTCGTCTGGTGGAGCCATCCTCAGACAGCAGTTCGGCTGCTTGAGTGTCCTCTCTCTTCTGCGGTGCCATTGAGCCTGGCAAGGTTCGCATCCGAGAGCAAGAGGAGGTTAGGCTCGGTGCTGTCTCACGTCAAGACTGATTCTGGCACATCTTCCGGTCATGGGAGCTTCACGGATTCGACGACACAATATCGAGTTTCGCCAGCCCCATGGTGAGGCAGATAGCGAAGACTTGCCAAAAAGTTGATGCCTTGGTCGGTACGCAACCGGCCATGACGATTGTCGGACGGATGGGGTATTTGGCCAGTACACTGGTCTGTTTGGAGACTTTTTCGAGCACCTGTTCCCGGCCCAGGGCTGTCTTGGCATAGCGCGGGTAGCCCTGGCGGCAGGATTCGATTTGCTCGCAGACCCATTGGTGTCCTTGTTTTTGATTGGTTTCTGTCGTCACCATTCTCGTTATTGGTGGCAATCTACAACGGCTGCCTGTTCACAGTCGGCCCCACATAACTCAACGGCTTGGAAACGCCAGCTGTGCGCCACCGCTAGGTTCCGCATATGTGGGAAGATCTTCTCCCGGAGGGCGCTGCGCTCTGTCTTCAAGTCACTGAAAGTGGAACTGACGAAGACAGGAAAATTCCGGAGGGTTGGGTCCTATTTGGATTGTTGTTATCTCCGGAGTTCGCGGACTTAGGCGCGAATGCGCCCGATCTGTTTGGCGAGAGCAACGTGACCATGTTCGTAGCTAGGCAATAGGCTTCATTCGCCAAAGAAAGTGCATCTTTCGTTCAATTTCCCCCTCGTTCAAGAATCGAGGCTTGGTTGATCAGCGATCTAGCCGAGAATTCCTTGTTCCCCAACCTCGGCAGAGGCGCTCCTCCTTGTGCAGCGCCATGGTGCCGTCCAGGTCGCCGCGCGGACTGCACGATAACCCCTGGACGTCAAGCTGAAGGGCATGGCCGAGCGGAGGGCCTCGAGCTCAGGCGCGTGGGGTGCTGGGCTGGGAGTCGCGGATGGCCAATTTTCTCCCTAGCGAATGGCGTTTCCGAAGAGGAATGAGCCTCGGGTCGGGGCAGACGTCGTAATGGCGCAGGAACTGGTTGGTTCGGGCAAGTGTGCGGATGGAGGGAGGAAGGCGGAGCGAGGGGATTATCGTCATCGCTAACCGGCACCCAGCGAGCCGCCGTTGCGACTTCATTCAGCTATTTGACGTTCCTGCGGCGGCGTAGCGAGGGTAGGGCAAACTGGCGGCGTGATTTTTCGCCGCCGGTTGGCATGTCCGGTTCAGCGCATTGTTAGGCGTAATTATGATCATTCCTCATCTGACTTTCTCTTCACATTCGGGTCATCTGCTGGATTCCTCCCAAGCCTCATGATAAGTGACAAGAGACCTAGTCCAACTAATATAGCAATAATGACATAAACCCACCAAGGGATGTTCTGCCCAAATAATAATACATAGATAAAGGGCGCGATGTTCGCGCACAGAAACACTGCGCTCCAGAGCACGACTTCCTTCCCAAGCTTTCTTGCGAGGGATTGGACAGTTCGAAACAGAGAATAGTAGAACACTGGAACACAAACCATGTAAATAATTAGGAATACGACCGGGTTGACTCTATAGTCATCTTGTACTATTCGTAATAGTTCCTGTATCTGTGCTAGCAAATACTCAATCATTTAGATATGGACTTCCCCCGGTTGAACGGAGACCTGGTCAAGCCTGAACGGATCGTTGGCGCTTGAATTCATCCGGAGAAAGATGCCCCGGCGACGAATGAGTACGCCAAGTATTATACAAAACCCTTTGATGTATTCGAAAACCGCCTGGGGAGCCTGCTCTCGCGTTGAGTAACCTTTCGGTGGGTACTGGGCCCATCTTCAACGTACTCATGAAGCCTTCCACCAGAGCATTGTCGCAGCAGTTCCCCGACCGACTCGTGCCAGGCAGGATCGCATGATGCGATAAATGTGGCCGGTAATCGTCGCTTGCATATGGGTTGCCCCGATCTGTGTGGTGGACCAGCGCTTCCTCACACACGCGCGGTTGCCGGAGCGCCATGTGCGAGACCCGGCGCGCCAAGTCACGATCCATGATTGCCAGCGATTGCCACATCCTGGGCGATCGCAGAAAGCGGACCACAATGGGACGAGGCCCAAGACGCCTAGTCTTGTCGTTATGACTCTTCAAGAAACCCTGGATGTTGTCAGCCACTAGTTACTACTACCCTTCATGTCATTGCTGGTCAATTAGGCCGCCGAACATATGGGGGATTCATGTGGCGGGAAGAGGGGAGTCAGAAGGAAGGTTGTGCGCGCCGCTGCATCAGTCCGAGTTGAACTAGGCCGCATGCCCGAAAATGCCCCGAAAAGGACTTGGGATTTTAGAGCCACCCCTGCGTAGCCTGGTCACATCGTTCCGATGTCCTTCGGGAAGAGGCCGCTCTCAACCATTCTCCACCAATCAACAAGATCGTTCTACATGGAAGAAAGCGTTCTTGCGCAAATAGTGATGAAAGCGGCACGTTCCATTTGCAATCAAAGATCTGCCACAGAGCATGTGGTGATGTTTGCCGGCTGGCGCGAATCTCGAGATCTAGTGTTTCGCGTTATCGGCGTCGCGAACCAACGATTGCGGCCAAAATGACAAAGAGGATTGCCACTCCTAGCAAGAAGCCAAGGTTATACTCGCTCCCGTTGTTGTGCACCTCGTACATCTGGGCACCCTTGTTGAGGAATGATAGCACGAGGGTCACCGGGGAAATGAACCCGTGCCAGAGTCCTAGCAAAATACCGGCCACACGACCGTGCGCATCGGCTGTATTGGCCAGTGGGTTCGGGCCGGGCGCATAGACTTGTATGCTCACGCCGGGCACGTTGATTTGACCGTTGGGAGCGGGCGTACCGGATTGGGTGTTCGGGACAGGCGTATTGACTTGTACGACAGTTCCGGGAGTACAGCCCGCGAGCATTACAAGCATTACGGCCATTAGGGTAAAAATGGATAGTTTCTTCTTCATCTCTTGCCTCCGGATTTGATCTGACAGAGCTGTTGAGAAAACGAGCCGTGGCAGGGTTGCTAGCTGCGAAACCGTGGGCGGGTTGTTTGCTATTCTACAATTAGTATTCCCCGGCCGCATCCAACGACTGGGGAATATCGATCTCCGCCATTTGGGGGAGGCATAGAAGAGCAGGGCGCATCCATTTCTGCTCTGGCGGATGCGGTATGACCAGAGATCTGCTGTAGTGGCCGAAAACCCCATCCCAAGATGCCGGCTTTGGAAGAACCGGACGGAACGCCAAGGTGACGAGCCTGCTGGTGGACCATGGTTGGGGAGGGGGCGCCCCCAAAATTGGAACCTGTGATCAGCTGGTGACGAGTCCGGAAGGAAAGACCCGAGCCTCAAATGGGCTCGGTTCTCTGTCTTGGCAGGGGAGGGGCGGACTGGCCTGCGCTGGCCAGGCCGGGGAACCACCAGTCTTCGGCCTAGCAGTCTGACGAGTTTGAATCCATAACAGAGGCCGCAGATCAAATAGATCTGGGACCTCTCTCCCGGATAAGCGGTGCTGCTCGCGTGGGGGGTGTCTTGCGAACTGATGATCGTCGGGTTGTGAGAATCAATGGCTCACCGAACAATGGCTGCGGATGGCCGAACCCGGCGATGTTCGGGGTCGTACCGGGCGCGGGCCGAGTGCCCGTCGAGCTACGGTTTTTCCGGTGACCTTATATTGTCGGAAAGAGACCTCGCCTGACCAGGTCGCAGGCCGGGGAACCAACGATCCCGCGGCTCCTAGCCCGACGAGGCTAACCGAGTGGTTTCGATGAGGATCTTGCTTGAATCAGGCTGAAGAACGCGAACGGGCATCATTCTGTTGCAACGAAGAACCGAGGCTCAAACGGCCTCGGTTCGTGTAATTGGTAGCGGGGGCTGGACTCGCCCGTCCCCTCGCCCCGAGGGCGGGCTGGCGACCCGGCCAGCCTGCCCCAGCCGCAGGCCTGGGGAAAACAGCGACCTCCGGGTTATGAGCCTCCGTCTGGCAGCGGCACCCTCAGACATCGGGTCCACCCGGCTGAGGAATATCCTCTCTTCTGCAGTCCGAATGGGCCCGGGAAGGTTCGCGCCCGAGAGCATGCATTAGCGTGCCTCACGGGTCGCCTCGGGTCACGGTTGGTCCTGGGCGGCTCTGCATCAACCACACCGGTAAGCTCTATTCCGGAAAGCGCTGTCAAACCTTCGCCGCAATCTGACCGTTTGTGATCTTGTCAATTGTCACAACACTCACGATCCGCCTGCCGAGTCCCTTGCTCTCAAGACCCTTTTCGAGCTCGCCCTTTTCCTCGCCAGGGCCAACCAACAGAATCGCCTCGGCCTCGAGCCTTGCCGCTGCTATGGGAAGCCCTTCCTGTGTTGTCTAGATCGGGAGGCGGTTGCGATGCCGGTAGCCTCCACTATACCCGGCCAAGTCGATCAACAAGGCAATCCCCAGCACAATCCATTTGTAGCCCATAACGCCCCCTGGGAAGACAAAGAGATACGCCAGGGTGGTCCAGGGCAGGAAAATGGCGCCTAGCAACGGCCAAACCCACAAAGGGATGGCAAAGTTTATCGGCAGAGCCCAGTTCTTAAAAGCGAGAACGAAGCGTTGCGGATCCACCAGCCACCAGACCAAGATGGCGATTCGGGAACCGAATTCTAGAAAAATGGTGGTAATACAGCACATAGCTCCCTCCTTATAGAGTTTCCACCCCTAAATCATCACGGGATGGAGTCGGTGCCAATTCCTCGTTGTTCGGGTATCAGCCAAACCCGAAAAGCGAACTGGATTGGTGTTGCAGGATGATCAAAGGGGAACGTCATGACACAACTTCACAAACAGTTGACCGCTGACCAGGTGAAAGTCTTGCTCGCCTCCTATGCGCAAGGGCAATCGAGCCGAGAGGAAATTGAGCATACCCTTGGAATTGGGAGAAGCCGTTTCTTTGCGTTGTTGAAACAATTTCGTCATCGCCCCGAATCTCTCTCGTTAGCGTCTCAGCCAATAGTGCAAAAGACCCCTTCCCATCAGGGAACCCAGATCTGAGAAAGAGCCTTCGAACGGACGCCAGCCGCAATGGGATTGGCTCTGCGACCGGCATTTGCTTTGGCTCTGTCAATTGCCGCATGGTCTCCCGGCGGCCTGTCCTGGCGCGCCTCGGGCAAGGGAAGCACCCGCGTTCGATCTCCCTTTCATGCGACATCTCCACGAGCAGAGCGCCCACCAGTTAGGTGAGCGACAGCTCGTCTAGGAATATCCTCGCGACGTTGATGCGTCGGCGTCCCTCTGGGATCGCTGGCTCCAGGGCGTTGGTGGAGTGGATCCGCATGCAGCCCGTCCTGGCCGCACAATCCAGGATTATCCTGAGGGAAGTCCATGTAAGTCAAGACATCCGTTTCGGTGGCGGCCAGCAGCTCAGAGGCCTTGGGCCAACATGGGCGCAGGGCTCGAGCCACTTCCCCCAACTCCTGTCTAGCGGCCTGATGGTCCTGGCGCCCGCCCTCTCGGCCCGCGCACCGGGGGCGGCCTGGCGACTTGAGGGCAAGAGGGGGGGCGAAGATGGTGCACGGCGGCTGTTGCCATCGACTTCCCTCCTTGAGGCGGGTGCGCCAACAGGTTCTTCCCGGGGTGAAACCGTCAGTCATCCGACCGCTGAAACAATAATAAAGGGAGCGGATATGAGCGGCCGGCTGGCCTGGCTCTGGAAAAACGGGATCTTGTTTGTGCAGATAATTTGGAGGGCCAGTGTCTGAGTGAAGACCGACTCCACAAACCAGCTGGTGCGGAATCGTGCCGCAGTATTCCAGCGGGAATTGGGGATCATCCTTCGCGCAGTAAGATCGGCTTGCGAACATGGTTGCTGGCCGCGGGCCCCAAGGCGTGCTTTGGACATCGGTCGACCACTGTCTTGTTGAAGTCCGGTCGGGCACAACCGACCAACCCTAGCGGGATCACAATCGTCATGAGCAGAATCGAGATTCGTTAGGTCTGCCTGCCTCCTTACCACGCCGCCAGTGGCTGCTTTGTCGGCGCGACCGGCGGCTCTCAGATCGAATGTGCTTCTCGTTTCCAACTGGGCTTCTTCAGTTTCAAGAAGACCAGCGGCGGAAGCGCCAACACCGCCGTGCCGACAAGCATCAGGGGCATGTATACCAGCAGCGAGATGTTCATTCCACCGGTGGGGAAGAGGCTCACTAAGAAGCTGAGGGCCGTTGCCACAAAGCCCACGCCGCCCACGATCCAGACGCCGGCCGTTCCACCCGGTATTTTGAAGGAGCGCGGCACATTGGGCTTCGAGTAGCGCAGTTTGATCAGTGCCGCAAAAACAAACATGTACATGATGCACAACAGGAGCACGGTCAGCGCCGACAGCACCCAGTAAGCGCTGCTGACGCTGGGGATGAAGACGTACAGCAGCGAGATGATCGTGCCGATGACGGCTTGGAGGATCAACACGCTTGTCGGCGAGCCTTTCCCGTTATGGCGCGAGAACATGGGCGGCATGTTGCCGTCACGGCCGACGACCCCCAGCCCCAATGCGGGACCGATCAACCACGACGCCAACAAGGCGATACCGCCCAGCGTCACCAGAACGGCTAAGGGGGCCAGCAGCCAGCTGAGGTTGAACGCTTTCAGGAAATCCTGGAAGGCTTGCATCAACCCGGCCGCCAGGTTGAGCTGACTCAACGGTACAACCACGGCAATCGCCACTGTGCCGAGTACCGTTAGAACGAAGATGATCAAGAACGACAGCAGCATGCCTTTCGGGTAATCTGTCTGTGGATTGCGCACTTCCAGGGCGTGGAAGCCGGCCATCTCCATGCCCGCGAACATCAGCACCACCGTTGAGATGAAGGGCAACGTTTTGAGATGGATCGCCGGGACCATAGCGGCCAGCGTGAAGGGCGGCAGTTGGATCGGCTTGCCACTGAGCATGTACCAGACGCCCAGGGCGATGATCAGGGTCCCCGGGATGATCGTACCGGCGATTACGCCAAACGATTGGAAACGGCTGGATACTTTCTCGCCCAGTAGAGCGACGAGCGTGGTGCCCCAGAACACGATCATCATCACGACAAACACATACGGGCCGTTGGTCGCCAGCGAGGGATTCAGCGCAAAGGCCAACGTCGAGGCAATGAAGGCCAGCACCGTGGGGAACCACACCAGGTTGTTTGACCAGTCACAAAAAATGGCGATGAAGCCCGATGTGTCGCCGAAGGCTTCTTGGACCCAGGCGTATACGCCCCCGCCTTTGGGCCAGCCGGTGGCGAGTTCCGCGCCCGCCATCGTCAGCGGGAGCAGAAAAGTGATCGTGCCGATGACGTACCAGCCGATGGACGACCAGCCATACACCGACATCGACGGATAGTTTCGCAGGCTCAGCACGGCGGCGACATTAATCATTGCCAGGGCAAAGATCCCCAGTGTCTTGGTCCTACTGCTTTTTCCCTTGGTCATAGGATCCCTTCTCCTTCTTGTTCTTGGCCTAGCCTGCCTGATGGGGTGGGGGTTCACTTCAGGCAATACACGTAGTACGTTCCGTCTTCGTTTTCCACGCCGTGCGTTTCATGCCCGAAACCGGGGAAGCGGCGATCCCACCCTTGGAGAGCGCGCAGATAACCCAGGTAGGGACCGTCATCGTGGCCGACATTCTCGCCAGGCATCAACATCGGAATGCCGGGAGGATACGGCACGACGCCTGTTGCCACAATCCGATCGGCCATCTTGTTACTCGCAACGTGTTCCACTTCGTTGTGCACCAGTTTCGAATAGGTGTCGGCAGGGGTGAGCACTGGGACGGGCAGCGTCGCGAAGGCCGCCTCCTGCAGTTGCAATTGTTTCGTTTCTTTCATCTGCGCGAACATTTCATCGGCCAGATCGCGCAGGCCCATGCCGGCATAGCGCTCGGGCGCGCCCGCGGCGCTGGCGATCAGCACTTCGCTGAGCGCCGCGTTGGCGTCGAAGTCTTCTTTGAAGTGCAGCAGGGCATTAATCAGCGTGCCGAACTTGCCTTTGGTCACGCCGATCGAGAAGAGGAAAAGGATCGTGAAGTCCGTGGTCTTTTCAACCTGAATGCCGCGCTGATCGAGATAGGCCGTAACCAGCATCGCGGGGATGCCGATCTTTTCGAAAGAGCCGTCGTTCGCTAGCCCGGGCGCCACCACCGAAACTTTGATTGGATCGAGCATGCAGTAGCCGTCTTCCAGATCCTTGAACCCGTGCCACACCTCGCCGGGATGCAACGTCCAGCAATCGGGATTGGTGATCAGCAGCGTATCGGGCGCATCGGCAAAGGCGATCTTCTTGCCTGTCGCCGGATCGGTTACCTCGTCGGCATTCCAGGTTCTGAACATCCAATCGCCCTTCGCCGTGGCAGCATGATGCGCGCGGCATAACACTTTCCGGAAGGCCACGGCTTCGGCAATCGATTCAGTGGTGAGCGTGAGCCCGCCGACGCCATCCATCATCGCCGCCGAAACTTCGTTGGAGGTAATGATGGCATACTGCGGCGAGGTACTGGCGTGCATCATGAACGCCTCGTTGAAGCGCGCGTGCTCCACTGGCTTGCGCCCGTCGCGAACGTTGATGAGGGAGGCCTGCGACAAGGCCGCGAGCAACTTGTGCGTCGAGGTCGTCGTGAAGATCGTCGGCTTGTCCTTGGGATAGTCCTTCGGATCGCCATACATGCCGAAGCGGTCTTTATAAATCGGGTTAAAGCGCGCATAGCCGTACCACGCCTCGTCGAAGTGAATGCGATCGACACTCTTGTCGAGCAAGTCCACGACGCGGGTCACAAGGTAGGTTAAGCCGTCATAGGTGGAATTGGTGAGGATTGCATGAACGGCTTTCTGCGCTCTGTCCCTGGCCAGTGGATTGGCAGCGATAGAAGCCTTAACAGCTTCCGGCGTCAAGCGCTCGGGATGGATCGGTCCGATGATGCCAAGGTGGTTGCGCGTGGGTATCAGATACGTTGGAACGGCGCCGGTCAACGTCAGCGCCTGCTCGACTGATTTGTGAGCGTTGCGATCGCACAGGACATAGTCACCGCGGGTGACGGACGACATCATGATTACCCGATTGGACGTGGACGTCCCGTTGGTGACTGTGTACGATCGGTGCGCGCCGAAGATGCGGGCCGCGTATTTCTCGCTATCCCCGATCGGCCCACTGTGATCCAATAGGGAACCCAGTTCGCCCACACTGATCGAAAGATCAGAGCGCAGCAAGTTCTCGCCAAAATAGTCGTAGAAGACACGTCCTACAGGCGACTTCAAGAAAGCCGTGCCGCCCGTGTGGCCGGGCGTGTGCCACGAATACTCATACACCCGGGCGAAGGCCATCAGGGCCTTAGTCAACGGGGGCACAATGGCCTCGCGGTAACGGCGTATGGCGGCAATGACGCGCCCCGCGACGAAGAACGTAGTGTCCTCCAGCATCCAGATCAATTCGTCGGCTTCGCGCATCACTTGACTTGTGAGCGTAGAGGCATCGTCGCGCTCGGCGATGAGGAAGATCGGGGTGTGTGTGTTGCGCCCACGGATGAGCGCGAGCAACGCGCGGGCTTTGTCGTGCGCCGCGTCGTCGTCACCCAAGGTCCAGTCGAGCAGGATGCCTTGCAGCGAGGGGTCGGACAGCACCACGGCCTGGCCGTCGTCGGCTGAGGTCGCTTCAATGACGGCAACATCGCGGTCGCGCAGTTCCTGCGCCAGGGCTCGCGCGGCCCGGCCCCTGGCCGTCTGTGCCGTGAGTTCGTCGTCAACCATCAAGACTTTCATACTCATCAGCCGTTCCCCATGCATCATAGGCTACCTCATGATTAGTTTGGATAGGTTGCTTTTGGTAACCGCGCAAGCTCTTCGGTTCATCGACGGGATTTTTTCTTCACTGAGCTCAAGGTCCTTGCATAATGCCCTATTGACGGCCAATGGGTTACCTGGCAATTCAATGACAAGAACGCCGTCTGGACTTCAATAGGCCAAGTCGTGATGTTACTACTGATTCTCTTGCGATGTGATTATTGTCCGCTTGTGATGGGTGATGTCAGGGATATTGCATCGGGCCAATTTTTCTTGGCGCACCGGGTGGACATTGCTTCTGAATTCCATCTGAATCAGCGGCCCGTCTTTCGCCTTAGGCGGCAAGTCTTCGTGGGGGAGGTACCGATTCTCCTGCAATGGTTTGAAGGGACGACGGCTGGCTCTAATACCCTTAGGAGGCACGCCGACTTCCCAGAACTTTCTTCTGGGGACTGTTCGGACCAATAGCCCAGGATTCTTATCGCGTAGCGGTTGACGTCCGCGATAATCGCGGTCTAGCCATCCGGCACAAGAATCCCATCCTGCTCCGCTGCAGACGAGCGGCATCAACCCACCTCCGGGTCTTTCGGTGATGGGCGGATTAATGTGTCGGGCTTTGTCGGCTGTGCCCTTCATGGCATGGCGGACACTTTTGCTATGCGAATGTGTGAGGCGCCTCGAGCGTGGAAATGGATGCACCAGGAGTTTATCCTAGAATAAACGGTAGGCGGCCGCATCCGTCTGGCGGGTGGTGTTTTCCTCCCCCACTTGGGGGAGGTGCGGAGGGGACTCTCGGGTGGCCAGCCGGTTGCGTGGCGCCGTGTTCCATCTTGCGTGTGGCTGCGGACGGCGATCTTGGGCAGAAAAGATGCTTGTCGACTTGAGCCCCAGGGGCGTTCTTGTCCTGTATCTCTTCTACAAGGCCCAGTTCATGGTGCGGTTCTTTTCTTGTTTTCCAGGAGCCAATGATAGAATTTCCTCGGCAGGAAGGGAGTGTGCCCATGGATACCCAAACCAAGTTCCCTCTTCATCCCAATCCGCCGCCGCTGGTCCGCATCTCCGGCACGCACCGCGAGATGGGACGCCAGATCGGCGAAGCCTGCCGCAAGCAGGTCCAGCACAGCATCGAGAGTGTCCGCAAGCTGCTGGCCAGCTCGTATGAGCAGGTTGAATTGACCTGGGAGGGAGCCCGGATCCAGGCCCACAAATACACCCCGTTCGCCCAGGAGTGCTACCCCCAGTATGAGGAGGAACTAACCGGCATCGCCGAAGGGGCCAATGTCTCCTTCGAAGATGTGGCCGTGGTCAACTGCATGGAAGCTCTGACGGAGGATGCCCTGCAACTGACCCGGTGCACAAGTTTCGCGGTCGACCATGACCGCACCGAGAATGGTCATGTGCTGCTGGCGCACAACGAGGACTGGGTGCCGGAGGACGAGGACGACGTGTTCATCATCCACGCCACGCCCAAGAACGGGTGCCCTTTCCTGGCCATGACCTACGGCTGCCTGCTGCCCAACATCGGGTTCAATGCCTACGGCATTGCCCAGCTGTGCGATTCGGTCTTTCCCAACGATTCCCGCATCGGCACCCCGCGGGTCGTGGTCTCGCGCGCCGTTCTGGCGAGCGAAAGGCCGGACCAAGCCATCCGCTCTATTCTTTCGGCCCAGCGCGCTGCCGGCTACAACCACCTGCTGGCCCACGAGAGCGGCGAACTGTACTCGGTGGAGGTTTCCGCCCATCATTTTGCCATGCTATACGGAGAGGACGGGTATATCGTGCACACCAATCATTACCTGACGCCCGCCATGCAAGAGGTTGAACGCAGCGAGGAAGATCTGATTGCCTCCCGCGTGCGCTACTTCCGCGCCTTGCGGCTGGTTAAGCGCGAGGCCCAGCACACCCTCAAGACTCTGCAGGCCATCCAGCGCGACCATGTCAATTTCCCCAACGCGATCTGCAATCATGCCGTGGCGGACAAGGACCCGCTGGCCCGGCAGAAGACCATCAATGCGATGGTGATCGACCTGACCGCCCGCGAGATGCACATCGCTTGGGGCAACCCGTGCGAGAACCCCTACCACACGTATCACCTGGAGGCATAGGGCAAGGGATCAGGCAGAATAGAACCGACCCAATCTAGCGGGCTGTGGCATCTGAAGACTCCATCCCAGCACGTCGCCCGTAGAGGAATCGGTCAAAACGCGGCGGACAGTGACTTGGACGACAGTGGGTAAGGCAGGGGGTGCCCCCAAGATCCGAACCTAAGACCGCTTGGCTATAGGCGCGACGAGTCTTCGGCAGGGACGATTCGGAAGGACCTCGGGGACTTCGTGCAGGGGGGCAGGCTGAGAGGTTTCTGAGGAAGAAACAAGGAACCGAGGCTCAAAGGCCTCGAACCGCGTTTGAGACAGGGGGGGTTGGCTGGACTCGCCTGCCCGGGGGCCAGGCCCGGTAACCAGCGGCCTCTGGCCTAGGAGCCTTTGTCCTGGCGAGCGAACCTCAGATCGTGGTTCCACTTCTTTGAGGGTGCCATTCGGGCTTCGGCATGACTGTGCCAGACGAGAATGGTGCCTGCGCCTGATCGCAAGAGCACCTCTCCGGTCCGTCCCTTTCCGAGAGAGCCGCCATGTTGTTAGCCGGTGAGCGTTCAGGTCAATTCCAGCACGGATGAGGGTTTTGGCTGGGGCACCTTGGCCGATGGGAAGGATACGTCACATGGCTCTTGCTCACTGTCCGCAATCCCTGTTGTGGAACCGTACCCTCTGGCCAGGAAGACGAATCCAAAGCATTCCCTGTGGCAGCAGGGACTTCCTCGAAAGGTCTGTGGCAAACGCAGGTCACGGCGTAGGAGTCATCGCCGGCACTGGCGCGCCGGAATTCTCGGTGACGAAGATGATGTCCGGGATCGCCAAGGCATGCAGCAGGCCGTAGAGCGTGTTTTCAGCGTTCAGCTGGGCTTGGCCGAGGATGCCGTCGTCTAGGGCCGCTTGCCGGATCTGGCCCTCGGCCGCCTGGCGGGCGTCCGTCTCGAGCGACATATCCCCGTGCGTCAACAAACCCGTCTGGCGATCGTAGACGTATGACTTCTGATTGTCAAGAGTGGCAACGAAAATCTCCGCCTCCGGCAGGCGGATGTAGGCCCGTCCCCCGGCGTCGACCCAGACATCCCCGGGCTTCAGCTGGCCGAGATCCACGCCGGCGATGACGTCACCGTGCGCGATGAAAAGCAGCCGGTCCCCGAAGAGGAACCCCAGCGGGCCCTGCCCCGTCTCGGCGGTGATCACTTTCTCAACCGTGTATTGGATGGTCTCTAAACGCGCGAGCGAACGCACCTCCCGCACGATGGTCACGGGATCGGGGACTATGGTCGGTGTAGGATGCAGGATCCCCGCGATCTGTGTGCTGACGCCGGCCGACAGATCGGCCACGGGGCGCACCGACTCTTGCACGGTCCGAACAACCAGCCAGGTTCCTACCAGGATGGCGGCCGTAGCCAGGACGGCTAGCGTGATCAGCAGGGTGCGCATGCCGATATTATACCCTTGTGGTGGCCGATTACCCCATGTGTAAGCAATGGGCCGTGGTAGAACAAGTCAATGCGGAACCGGCACGAACCGGGGGGACGGGGTCCAGGGTAGGGGGCGCCACCTGGAACAGAAGGTGCGACCAACAAGATATGAGTGCGAACGAGAAGAACGAGGCGGAGACGGCCCCAGTTCTTTGTTTAGCTGGCGGGGAGGGCAACTCGCCCGTCCCCTCGGCCCGCGCACCGAGGGTGGGCTGGCGTCCGGGCCAGCCTGCCCCAGCCGCAGGCCGGGGCAAACCAGCGACCTCCGGGCTCCCAGCCCGACGGACTACGAACACACAAAGCGAGCGCCGCGGATCGATTGATCTGCGGCGTCTGATGGTTCCTCAGGGTTCTCAAGAACCAGAGTCCGTCGGGTTATGAGATCGTCTCGGGCAATCGGGACCTTGCAGCTATTCGGTTGCCGCGACAACCCATCCGTCGCATTGAAGTTTCAGCGCAGCCGCTCGATCCCACGGGGCAATCTGAAGGAGAGTGTCCGCGACCGACTGACACTTGTCAAGAGTAATTGAATTTAACTAGTTGAATCGGTGTTGTGCTTGTAGAGAGTCCTATCCAAGCATCTCGGAGGGGGCAGAATCAGTCGAGCGGGCCAGGACAAAGCGAGGAATCGAAAGAAGTCCGTATAATGGATAGTTGGGCGACAATTGCGAAGGATTTTGGGAGATGTTCGAAGCTGGTCGTGAACACAAGAGTCATGAAACCAGTTGAGCCGGTATCTGTTGTCGAGCTTTTTCCCCCGTTGAGCCGGGAGTTGCTCACGGTTCTCAGATCGCTTCAGCCGACCGACTGGGCGCAACCTACCATTTGCTCACCTTGGTCGGTGAAGGAGGTGGCGGCGCACTTGCTCGGCGGCAATCTCGGTCGACTATGGAACCGGGCTGATAAATTCGCTTCCCACGAGAATCCTGTGCGGGATTATGACGAACTAGTGTGTCCAGTACCGGATAGGTGTTGACACTTGTCGCTCATGATGGCCTTGCATGGTTGGGTCCCCCTTGGGCCAGGATCTGGCCTGGAGTGCGGCCCTTGGTTCGGTAGCCTTGGTGAGGGCGATGCCAGTTGTAGAAGTTAAGATATCGATCCAGAGAGACCTGCATAGTGCCGATCCCGGTGAAGTACCTGCGGCGAAACTCGGTCCTCCAGTGCTCGTTGAGGATGGTGCCTTGAAGGCGTTCCACGAAGCCGTTCGTCCAGGCATGACGCGGTTGGGTGCGGGTGTGCCGGATCCCCAGCTCGGCGCACGCATGGTCAAAGGCTCCCCGAAACTCGTTGCCCTGGTCCGTGAGGACCCGTTGCACAGGCCATCCGGCCTTGCCAAGAGCAGGCACGACCCGCTTGGCCAGGAATCGAGCCGTGGCTCTGGCCGTGAAGTCCAAAGTGATCTCCGCCATGGCGAAAGAACTGGCAGCGTCGCAGGCCGTCATTTGCCACACCTTCCCCACACCCTTGAGCTTGCCGATGTAGAAGGTGTCAAGGCACACCAATTCTCCGGGCTTTTCGGCCTGAACGTGCTTCCCCGCTCGCCGCTGGGCTGCCAGCAATTGCCGCCGGGTCCGCTCGGTCAAGAGGCCGGCCGCCTGAGCGCTGTGGACTTCGAGGACGACCAATCGCTCCCAGCGGGTCTGCAACCCTGTGCGCTTCAGCAGGCGGTAGATCGTCGAGGCTGCAAGCCTCCAGCCCCCGTGCTCTGGCAGGGCCAGCTGCTGGGCCAGTCGCAGAGGTCCCCAGGTAGGCCACGCCAGCGCCAGAGCCAGGATCGCTCGTTCCGCCTGCAAGCTGAGCGTCGGTGGTCGGCCGCGCTGGGCTCCCTGCCGGCCAGGCCGCAGCCCCTCCGCCCCGTACGCCAAGTAGCGCTTCCGCCAGCGGTAGAACAGGCTCCGCGAGATCCCGAATTCCTGGCATGCCTTGGTCACATTCCCGAGTCCCTGCGCTCTGACGATCACACGCAGGCGAAACTCGTATACACTGTCTTCGAGGGTCATGTGCACTCCTCCTCGTCTGTTGTTGGCAACGAGAAGGATATGTCACATGATCCTCTCTTGCTGTCTACACTATTACGAAACAGTACA
>Ga0187865_1000628_pt1 | contig 47444 bp, 43 predicted proteins | sample June2016WEW_11_1_2_FD_132989 | JGI IMG/M metagenome (GOLD analysis project Ga0187865, IMG submission 132989) | Peatland microbial communities from SPRUCE experiment site at the Marcell Experimental Forest, Minnesota, USA - June2016WEW_11_100 | ecosystem: Environmental > Terrestrial > Soil >...
GCCAGGGGAGATCTGCGTCGCGATTCGCTGGTTTTCCTGCGCTACTGGAACCTGGAAGAGGATAACCGTTACCCCTCCCGGGAAGGGTGGCGCCCCAAGGGTGATATTGGCAGGCTGGATGAAAACGGGCACCTCTGGTATGTGAGACGGAAGGCAGAGAAAGAATTGATTAAGCCCGGAGGGAAAAATGTCTACCCGTCAGACGTAGAAAAAGCCATTTTAGAACATCCGGAATTAGCTGAGGCTTCCGTTATCGGCGTGCGAGATCCGGAATGGGGAGAGGCAATCAAGGCGATTTGTTTTTTTTAAACAGGAAGTTATCTTACTAAGCAAGGGTTGATTGCCTTCGTTGCCTCACGAATTGCCCGCTACAAGAAACCGAAATATGTGCATTTTCGTCTCCGCTTTACCTAAAGCCCAGGAGCGGTCAATTGACCGGGAGAAGGTCAAAGCGGAGTACGGGAAAGCAAATTGAAAAAATGATTCTGTCAAGTGGTCCAAAGGGCAACCGGAAAATGCACCGAAACGATGGAACGGGTCAGGTGGAACGTCACCCAGTTTATCGGCCGGTCCGCGCAAATCCGCCTCATTGATGCCTCTAGCGGAGGCTGGGGCATATCAATTTTGATGATGTCAGATTTGAGTAGCGGCCGGGTGGATTGTCCCATTTCTCCCGGCCTCCGGTATAATAACTCAGCAACAGCAGAAAACAAGGGGGCTCAAAATGCCCATGAAGGACTTCGATCTAGTCATCCTAGATATGGCCGGCACAACGATTGTTGATGCCGGCCAGGTGCCCGAGACATTCTCCACAGTGTTGGGCGCCTATGGCATCGAGGTGACCCAGGAAGCACTCCGCTCTGTTCGGGGAGCATCCAAGCGTGAAGCCATAAGACACTTCGTTGAGCGGAAACTCCCGGGGGATGCAAAAGAAATAAATATTCGCACGGAGCAGATCTTTTCTGCTTTCCGCGAGCATTTGGCTGAGAAATATACTGAGGGCGGAGTCAGTTCTATTCCGGGCGCAGTGGAAACCTTCGCCTGGTTGCGGGGCCAAGGTATCAAGATAGCCCTCAACACCGGATTTGATCGAATCATCACCACCCCCCTGCTCCAAGCCATTGGATGGGGTAAAGATACCGTTGATGCAGTGATCTGCAGCGATGATGTTCCTCAAGGTCGTCCGGCCCCCTATTTGATTTTCCGGGCTATGGAGACAACGGGAACCATTAGCGTTCATCGTGTAGCCAATGTGGGGGACACTGTTCTGGATCTCCAGGCGGGCTTTCATGCTGGAGTCCGCTGGAACATCGGCGTGCTTTCCGGCGCTCATACGAAAGAGCATCTGGAGAAGGTTCCTTATACCTACCTCATCCCAAGCGTGGCAGACATCCCGGATCTATGGAAATAGGTCCTCCCTTTTGAGCTCTTCTTCTAACCCTCCGGGTATTTTTTTGTTCCTCATTAAGGTATTCTGGTAAGAATAGAGACCGAGTTAATTCCTAAAAAGCCCAGTTTCAATATTGTTATTCTACGATGTCCTGGCAGCTCTTTCTATAAACGGTGTCTTGGCAGTCATCACCTAAAGGCTACGTTCCATCTCAATCAGACGGGATTGGGCTAAGGTTTGCTGGGCTCTTTTCTTCGTGAGCCATCGGCGACAAATTTGAAGGGATCGAATAAGGGAAAGGATATTCTTGCCCAGGGCTTGAGGAGAGGTTCCTCCCACGGCCTTTCTGCGGGAGACAATTTGCTTGGGTTCCTGCGCGAGGGCAACCATTCGTCCGTCAATACGTAAATTGAGTCCTTCCTCTTTCAAAGCCTTCTGTAGAGCAATGGCGGAGATGTGCTCAACCCCTTCGCCCTCTGAATATTTCACTGCCATCTCCAGGGCTTCTTTACCCTGTCTAAAAGATATATTCCCTTTCTGAACGACTTGCTCCAAAAGATCCGGAGCCGTTATGAATCCATTCCGGCAAAGGGAGGCCATCTTCTCTTCGTCAACCTGCAGGGAGTTCATGATCTCTTCCATAATTTTCAGAGAAGGAGCACACTCCTCCACCAAATCCATGATCAAATACTTCGTCCATTGGGTGTCGCGGTTGTAACCCAAGAAAAGGGATTTACCAAGGGATAACAGGTTCATCAAGAGCCCCTGAGCCATGCCAGATTTGGCTTTTATCACCTCCAGGGTATCAGGGTTCCGCTTCTGGGGCATCATAGAGCTTCCTGTGCTATAAGCCTCATCCAGCCGGAACAAGCCGAATTCTCCGGTGGTAAAAAGGATGAGGGTCTGAGCCATAGAACTTAAGTGGTTCATCATGGCAGCGATAGCAAACCCCACCTCTGCTTCTGGCTCCCAGCGGTTCTGGATTGGGTCTAAAGAGTTATGACATGGGCCGTCAAATCCGAGAAGCTTTGCAGTGAGTTGCCGGTCAATAGGAAAACTCGTCCCGTAACCTGTCATGGACCCCAGTGGGCTTTGGTTGAATCGCTCATACCAGTCTTGAAAACGCCCGATGTCCCTATAAAGTGCCTCCGCGAAAGAAAGCCAGATATGGCCTAACGTGGTCACTTGCGCAGGTTGATGGTGGGTGTATCCAGGAGTAACGATATCCCGATGTTTTCGGGCTCGCTGAACCAAACTCTGGATCAGCGAAGAAAGGTCAGCAATGAAACCGACGGCACAATCTCTGAGATAAAGGCGCATATCAAGGGCGACCTGATCATTCCGGCTTCGAGCCGTATGCAGCCGTCCCCCGACCTCCATCCTACTCCTTGAAATTAGATAGCTCTCTACATTGCCGTGCACATCTTCCTTGGCTGGGTCCAGCCGGAATTTCCCTTTCTTCCATGAAGCCTCAATTTCTTTCAGACCCTTGATCAGAATTCGGGCTTCCCGTCTGGGGATAATCCTTTGTTTGGCCAGCATTACCACGTGAGCCCGGCTTCCCCAGAGGTCGTAGGGGATTAATCGCTCATCCGCAGGTGGAATTCCCCGGACGTCCCTGCCGGAAGTAAATTTTTCAGCCAGGGCCGAGGGCTTCTTTTCAAATCTTTTGCCCCAGAGTCTTTTCATGGAAAGTGCCTCAAATGCCCTTAAATGCGCTTAAATGCCTTAGATGGACTCGAGAATCAGGATTCAGGAGCCAGGATTTTTATTCCGCAATCCGAAATTCGCATTCCGCAATCACCCGAAGACCCCGCCCATACGGGTACCGGCAAGTTTGCTGATTGTCCACAGGCAGAGGGCCCCGAGGATAATCAGGATAAGCCCGAGCGCAGCCGCCTCATTTACGGATCCCCCGATGTAGAAGTTGAATATTCCTACGGTCATCATCTCCCGTCCGGGAATCACCAGAAGGAGAGTGGCCGACGCCTCCTGAAGAGCGAGAATAAAAGAATACAGTGCTCCGACCAGGATCCCTTTCCAGATGAGCGGGGCCACCACATCCTTAAAAGTCTTAGTCTTGGTGGCTCCTACGGATTCGGCCGCCTCTTCGATTGATTTGTGCACCAGAAGAAGGGAGGCAAAGGTTCCCCTCACTGTGTAGGGAAGACGTCTCACTCCCAGTACCAGCGGGATCACAACCCATATTCCGATTAGAGCGGTACTCATCAGGGGCATCGGTTCGCGGAAGGCTCGGAGGTAAGCAATACCGATCCCGGTCCCGGGTAGCGCCAGGATCAATGTTGTAAGAGAGTCCAGAAGATCTTTCCCGGGAAGTTTCGTCCGGGCCATAACCCAGGCTACAGGGACGCCTACAATAATGCAGATCAATACCGAGATGCCTGAATAAATCAGGCTGTTGATGATAAACTTGGGGGTCTCAATCGCCACCCGTTCGAAATACTGAAGAGTATACTTCACGGGAATCGGAGTAAGGGCCCAGCCTTTGCCGAAAGAATCGAGGGCGACTCCCAGGTAGGGGATGAAGGCAAAAATCAGAACCATAATCAGGAAGATTAAGGCCAGAGTCTGCCCCCAGAGTGAAAGCTTCTTTCTCTCAATCTTGGAATAGGAAAGGGAGCTGTAGTCTTTAATGGCCACGTACTTCTTCGCAATGATCAAGAAGAGGATGGCCAGTAGAACCATGATGGCGGAAATGACAATTCCCATTTTGAAAAGCCGCCGGTCCACAAACTGGACGATATTCAGATAGGCCTGCGAAGCCAGGAGATCATCAATCCCTACGACCAAGGGAGTTGCAAAATCGGCAAAAGTCCATATGAAAACCAAGAGAGCTCCAGAGACATATCCCGGAGTCGTCAGGGGAAAGGTAATATCCCAGAATTTCCGCAGTCCCCGGGACCCAACACTCTCCGCCGCCTCGTCCAGGGACAGGTCGATCTTTCCCAAAGCGTCAACGATGGAAAGGGTCATGAGCGGAAAGAGGTGGAGGGTCTCGACCAGAAGCACCCCATGGATGCCATACATGAAATTGACCGGCTTCTCAAAACCGAGATAATCCATCAGGATTACATTTACGGTCCCGGCCCTGCCCATGATGAAGACAAACCCCATCACCCCAACCATGGGAGGCATGATCATGGGGATGATGGTGAGGAAGGAAAAAAGATTTCTTCCACGAAATTCATAACGCAAGAGAAGGAATGCGATGGCAATACCCAGGATCGAGGTTGTAACAACCGTTGCTCCCCCGAGAAGAAGGGAATTGACCAGGGATTTGAGGTAATAAGCGTCGGTAAAAAAATCGTAGAAGTTGTTCAGAGAAAAGCTTCCATCGGCGGTTGTGAAAGCGTCATAAAACAGGCGGATCAAAGGATAAATCAGAAATACGCAGAAAAAGGCCCAGATCGCCCCATATCCCAGCCAGCCGCCGAGCTTCATCTGGGCCCAGAAACGAACCTGAGGTAGAGTTATGGTTGTCTCGCTCTGAGGACTCACGTCAGAACTCTTTTTTCAGGGGATGGGGATCCCCAGGGTAATTTGTTGGGGAAAGGTCACAATGACTTTTTCTCCTAAGGGAATAACCTGGTGGTACCAAGGATTTTGGATGTCAACCTTGAAGATCTTCCCACTCTGGATTTCCACGTCATAGCGAATGGTATTGCCGATATAAGAAGCGAAACTCACCGTGCCGGAGAGAACATTGACTTCTCCCGGCGATTCTTCTCTCTGGCTGATGGAAGCCGTCTCCGGCCGGACACTTACCATACAACGATCCCCCGGATTAAAGGAACTTTGAAAAATGCAGACCATCGGTCCAACATCAGTTTGGACTTTCATTTTTCCTTCACGTTCTTGAATCTCCCGAACCTCCCCGGGGATCAGGTTGTTGATCCCTATAAAGTCAGCCACAAAAGGATTTTCCGGCTTGGCATAGAGGTCCCGAGGAGACCCTATCTGTTGCAATTTTCCATGGTCGACGACGGCGATCCGGTCCGAAAGCGTAAGAGCTTCCTCCTGATCATGCGTAACATATATCGTCGTTATCCCCAGGTCTTTCTGAAGTTTGCGGATTTCGGCCCGCACCTGGAGACGAATCTTCGCGTCCAGGTTGCTTAACGGTTCGTCCAGAAGGAGCACGTCAGGGTTCAAGACCAGCGCCCGAGCCAGGGCCACGCGTTGTTGTTGCCCTCCCGACAATTGCCCCGGATAGCGCTTTTCCAACCCTGACAGGTTGACCAGCTTGAGGGTATGGAGGACTTTGGAGGAAATCTCTTCTCTTGAAAACTTTTTGAGCTTGAGGCCGTAGCCAATGTTGTCAAAGATGGTCATGTGGGGCCAGAGGGCATAGTTCTGGAAGACCATCCCGATGTTCCGCTCATAAGGAGGAATGCCCGACACCGCCTTTTCTCCGAAGTAGACCTCCCCTTCATCGGGTCTGTGGAATCCCCCGATTAAACGAAGGATGGTGGTTTTTCCACAACCCGAAGGGCCCAGGAGGGTGAAAAGCTCCCCGTCCCGGATTTCCAGCGAGACATGGCTCACGGCCTCCAGCGTGCCAAACCTTTTCACGATGTTTTTCAACTGAATATTCATATATGGGTCGGGTTTTAAAGTGTGAAATGCAAAGGAACTCTGACGATGGAAAAACTCCCCGAGGGCCGAACCTCGAGGAGTTTTTCTAAGATATCCGGATAAGAGGAGGTTTGATTCTAACTTCTACTTGATAATTTCCTTGTGTTTCTCGGCGATCTCTTTTCTGAAATAGGAGTTTACCTCTTCGATCCTCTTTTTCTGCCCGGCGATCTTATCATCATAGACATTTCCTACTTGGATGTCATAGAAGGATCTCAGTCCAGCGGTAAATTGAACCGCCTTCTCGGCATCGGAGCCAGGAGCTCCTTGCACTTTATACTTGGGGGTGATGGCATAGAGGCCCCGTTCCATAAAGATTTTTTGCCCTTCCTCGGTCAACAGGAACTCGACGAAAGCGTGGGCTGCCTTGGGATGGGGTGCCCCTTTGAGGACGGCCATGGGTTCGGGTGTAACATAGGCATTCTTGGGGTAAACGAAAATGATCTCGTATCCCCCTAAAACCTCGGCAAAGGCCATGTAGCTGGGCACGGCAACCCCCACGGCAAATTCTCCCTTAGCCACTACGTTGGGAACGTCGCGGGAGCGGGCAGTGAAGATTCCCGTATTCACAGCCAGCTTTTTCAACCAATCCCAACCTTTCTCCCAGCCGTAGGTCTGGAGAATCACCTCATAAGACGCATGGCTGGAGCTCGAACGGTCGGGGGTGCATTGAGCGATTTGCCCCTTAAGCTTTGGGTTGAGAAGGTCATCCCAATCTTTGATTTCCACCCCCAAGCGTTTCAGCAATTTAGGCTGGTAGATTAAGCCGTACGGCTCTAGGGTGGTTCCTACCCAGAATTTCTTCGGGTCTTTCAGGGGTAAGCCTACCGGTTTCCCAATGGTAGCCGGAATTTCATCCCACATCTTTTGGGGGAGTTTTATTTGCTCGAGAAGTCCTTCTGCAGCCAGACTGTCGAAAAGCGTCCCCTCCCCACCCCAGAAAACATCGGCCTGGGGTCGCCCTTTCCACTCCAAAATCTGCCCGTAGGCCACGGGTGTTCCTTTCGGAATCGCGCTGGTCTTCACATCGATGTTCCACTTCTTCTTGGCATAGGCGGCGAATTGGCTCAGCGCCGGGTCATGGACATCTTTGGAGACCGGGGTAATCAGATAGAATTCATTTTCAACCGCCTGAGCGCCTGCGGGAGAAGAAGGCAGGAGTAAAAAGGCAGAAAAAAGTAATAGTACCCCTAAAGTCATCTTTCGTTTCATTTGCTTTGCCCTCCTTGAAGAGCGTAGATGTAGACGCCTATATCGGGGCGTTTGCCCAATCGGAGTAAAAATAACTTAGGGGGGACGGAATGTCAATAGAAATACTCCGGAGAAATACTCCGAATTCGGGTATTCCAAATATTCTAATGATCCTCAGGATTTTTATCATTGACAACCTGTCCTTCGCCCCAATAAAGTTAAATAGCCATGCTGAATTTTGGAATTTCGAATCATTATTCCATGAAATGGGCCTTATGGCTGGTCTAAATTTTTCGGGTTACATTTTCGACCTTGACGGTACTATCTACCTCGGGGAAAAGCTCATTTCCGGGGCGAGGGAAACGATTGAGAAATTAAAATCCCTGTCTAAAAGAATTGTTTATCTTTCCAATAAGCCGCTCCAGACCCGGGAGGATTACGCCGCCAAACTGACCCGTTTGGGGATAAAGACGGACCCTGCGGAAGTCATCAATTCATCTCTGGTCATGTCCCACTGGCTTTCAAAGCAGGCGCCAGGAGCAACCATTTATGTCATCGGAGAGCCGCCGCTGATTGGAGAGATGGTCCAGGCAGGTTTCTGCATTAGCGAAAAGGCGGGCGAAATACAATATGTGATCGCCTCCTTTGACCGCACTTTTGATTACCGCAAGTTGAATATTGCTCTTCAGGCCATAAGGAAGGGGGCCCGCTTTGTCGCCACGAACCCGGACCGCACCTGTCCGGTGGAGGGAGGAGAGATACCGGATTGCGCAGCCATGATTGGAGCGATAGAAGGAGCGACAGGGAAGAAAGTGGAAACTGTGGTGGGAAAACCCTCGGACATCATGATTCAAGTGGCAGTGGAACTTATGGGCTTAAATCCCCGAAACTGTCTTCTCGTGGGGGACCGGCTGGAGACCGACATGGTTATGGGCCAGAAAGCAGGGATGGCTACAGCCCTGGTTTTGACAGGGGTGACTACGCGGGAAGTTCTTAAAAAATCTGATTTCCAGCCTGATTATATTTGGGAAAGTGTGACGGAGATAATTAAATAGCGTTCAGCAATCAGCATTCAGCCGAAAACATTCACTCGCTGAAAGCTGATCGCTGAAAGCTGATTCGCTATGAAGACAGAGGTTGTAGTCATCGGCGGCGGAGCTACCGGATCAGGCGTGCTCCGAGACTTGGCCCTTCGGGGGATTGACGCTACCCTCCTGGAAAAAAATGAGCTCACCAGCGGAACCTCTGGCAGGAATCATGGCCTTCTCCATAGCGGGGCCAGGTATGCGGTAAAAGACCCAGAGTCCGCCCGGGAGTGCATTTCCGAGAATCTTATTCTTAAAAAGATTGCCTACCCGTGCGTCGAGGACACGGGAGGTTTATTCCTCTCCCTGCCCCAGGATCCTCCAGCGTTCCCGGAAGAACTACTCAGGGCCTGCGAGAATGTTGGCATTCCAGCAGAGGAAGTCCCAGTCGCAGAAGTTTTGCAGAAAGAGCCTGCTCTTTCCCCGAGTATTGTAAGAGCTCTCCGTGTACCGGATGGCGCTATAGATCCATTCCGCTTGATTCGTTCCAACGTGGAAGAGGCACAGCGGCTGGGGGCCAAGGTTCTTCCCCACTGTGAAGTCGTAGCCGTTCAAACCCATGATGGAAGTATTTGGGGACTGCGGGCCAGAGACCCACGGACTGGAGAAGAATTCCAGGTAGACTGCCGATTCATTGTTAATGCTGCGGGGGTTTGGGCCGGGAGGATGGTCCACTTGGCTGGAGCCTCCTTGGAGGTTGTCTTTTCCAAGGGGAGTCTGATCGTCTTCAATAAGCGCCTAGTTAACACTGTAATCAACCGCTGCCGTCTCCCCTCCAACGGAGATATCTTCGTTCCCCATGGGCCGGCTCTAATCCTGGGGACCACCTCTCAGACAACGCAAGAGATTGAAGACCCGTCAGCGGACGAGAGCGAGGTAGACCTGCTCCTTTCGGAAGGAGAAAAGTTACTCCCAGAAATTCATTCCACAAGGGCCATTCGGGCCTATGCCGGGGTAAGGCCCCTCATGGGAGCCCGGGAGTCGGAGGAAGACAGCCGGGCGTTAAGCCGGGATTTTCTGCTGCTTGACCACGGAGAAGCAGACGGGGTGAAAGGCCTCTTCTCAATCGTCGGTGGGAAATTGACAACCTACCGGTTGATGGCTGAAAGGACCGTGGACTCAATTTGCAGAGCGATGGGAAACAGAGCGCCTTGCACCACTGCAGAAAAGCCCCTTCTTTTCCCGAAAGAGTATTCCTTCCATGATCTGGGGTCCCGGATTCAGCGGATTGTCGATTCAAGGTCTTCTCCGGAAAGGCGAGAGATTTATTGTGAGTGCGAGCTCGTCTCCCGAGAAGAGATTTTGGAGGAGATCGAAAAGCTAACCCATCCCAGTCTGAAAGAAGTTCAGGAGCGGACCCGGGCTGGTATGGGCCCATGCCAGGGAGGGTTTTGTTCTCCCCGCCTGACCGCCCTTTTGTCTGAAGCGGGGAAAATCCCCTCGGGGACATCTCTCTCGTTACTGAAGCGCTTCCTGGAAGAACGCTGGAAAGGAACCCGGCCGGTGCTGTGGGGTTCTCAGCTCAAAGAAGAACAGTTGATCCAGGCGCTATACGCGGAGCTTTATAATCTGGATCACCTGTAAAGCCCAATTTGCGGGCGGCCACAGAGGGCCGCCGCTATCATTTATATGCTTTATGATGTGATCGTCATTGGTGCCGGACTTTCAGGCCTCATGGCCGCTGAAGCGGCCCAAAGTGAGGGAGCCCGGGTCTTGCTTTTAGCCAAAGGCATGGGCTCGCTTCCCCTCACTACAGGATGTATCGATGGTCTGGGCTATTTCCCGAGCATTTCGAAAATCCCTCTTGGCTCACCCCTGACTGCAATTGCCCAATTGCAGAGGCACCATCCCAATCACCCTTATGTCAAAGCAGGCGGGGAGAGAATCCTTTCTTCCCTTGCCCATTTTCAGGGCCTTTGCAGGGCAGCGGGATTGGCTTATGCGGGAGATTTTTCTTCCAACGTACTCCTTCCGACCACCATGGGCACTTTCCATCCAACTTGCTTGGTTCCAGAGACGATGAAAAATGGGGATCTTTCCCTCCCCAGTCCTGTCCTCCTTCTCGGGGTTCAAGGTCTTAAGGACTTCTTCCCCCTTTTTGCGGCTGAAAATCTAAATGGTTTACATACTCAAGGAAAAATTTCTCCTTCTTTCCGGGCCGAGGAATTGGAAGGACTGGATCTTCGCGGGAAGGCCATGAACGCGCTGAACCTGGCCCGCGCCTTCGACAATAAAGATTTTCGGGAAGGATTCGTGCGTCGGGCCAAACCCTTTCGTAAAGAAGGGGAGAGGCTGGGTCTCCCGGCTGTTCTGGGTTTCTATTCCCCGAAAGAAGCCTGGCAGGATTTGCAGGAGAAGTTGGACGCAGAAATCTTTGAAGTCCCCATGCCTCCTCCTTCGGTTCCCGGCCTTCGCCTTTACAACGGGTTAAAAGATCACTTGAGGGAGAAGGGGGTACGGATCGTGGTAGGACTCTCAGGGTTAACGCCTCTTTCGGAGCCCGGCCGTCTCAATGGGTTCTCACTGGGAAGCTCCAGGAAAAGCCCGGTTTATCGAGCCAATGCCATTGTTCTGGCCACGGGGAAATTTTTTGGCGGAGGCCTTGATTCTGACCGGGAAAAGGTTTATGAAACCCTGCTGGGTCTCCCAGTAAAATATCCCCGCCATCGGAGAGAATGGTTCAACCCTCGTCTTCTGGCTCCGGAAGGCCAGCCATTCAATTCTTTTGGAGTGGAAGTCGATGAAGAACTTCGGCCGGTTGACGCCACGGGGAAGGTTCTATACCAAAATCTCTTCGCTGCCGGAGGGATCCTGGCTCATGCCGATTCCATGGCCGAAAAATCAGGGGGTGGCGTGGCCGTCACCACAGGATATTGGGCCGGCAAACTGGCTGCGGCGATGAAATAATTTCACCGCAGAGCACGTGGAGAACGTAGAGATAGATGAAGTTTATATGGCAATCGATGCAATTTTCCTTTCCGAATTTTGAATTTAGAGCCACCTTTGTCCTCTCAGCGTTCTCTGCGGTGAGAAGGTTTTTGTGAAACCAAATATTGATCAGTGTATAAAATGTTCCATCTGTAATGCCTACTGCCCGGTGTCGAAGGCCACAGGTCTTTTCCCCGGTCCCAAGCTCTCCGGGCCGGACGCGGAACGCTTTCGCCTGAAGGGGACCACCGTTCCTCAGGACTGGCTTGATTATTGTGATTACTGCAAGATTTGCGAACAAGTCTGCCCGCATAACGTACCCATCCCGGCATTGCATATGCGCTCCCGCAAGGTTTTGGGAAAAACCCGGAAGCCTTCCCTTCGGGACTGGCTCCTTGGCCACGCTTATTTTCTGGAAAAACTTGGAGGCTGGGCTACTCCGGTCTCCAACTGGGTCTTTGGGTGGAGCTTTGTCCGCTGGCTTTTAGACCGCGGGCTGGGGATCGACCGTCGGACCCCCATGCCTTCCTTCCGTCGAAAGACTTTCGCTCAATGGTTCCATTCCCGGCCATCGGTGAAAGGGGAGCCCATCGCCTACTTTCATGGCTGCTATACTAATTATATCGACCCTGACATAGGCCGTTCCGTTGTCGAGGTTTTAGAAAAGAATGGATTCGCCGTCACCATTCCCCAGCAGGAATGCTGCGGTCTTCCCCTGATCAGCAACGGCTATTACGATCTCGCCGCCCGACTGGGAGAAAAAAATATCAAGTCGCTGCGGAAAAGTATTGAAAAAGGGGTAGAGATCGTTTTTTCATCACCCAGTTGCGGAATGACTTTAAAGGAAGAATACGAAAGCATCCTGAACCTCCGGGAGGCCTCGACCCTGGGTGACCACCTTTTCGATGTCTCCCAATTCCTGCTCCGGCTGTATGATGAGGGAAGGCTGAACACTAATTTTAAGGAGTTAAAAGGGACCTATTATTATCATGTGCCCTGTCACCTTCGAGCCTTGCAGATTGGTCTGCCGGCTCTTGAGCTGCTCTCTCTGATTCCCGGGTTGAGGGTCATTGAGCTTCCTGAAGGATGCTGTGGATTAGCTGGGAGCTACGGCCTTAAAGGGGAGAAGTATGCGGTAGCCAGGGAAGTGGGGGAAGAAGTTTTCCGGGCCGTCAGGAAATTGAATGCTCAAACCGTTATTTCAGACTGTGAAGCCTGCCGGATGCAGATCGGCCATCACACAGGAGTGAAAACGCTTCATCCGTTGCAGATTCTCCGCCGGGCTTACGGAGTGTAATCCTTTGGAATCCAGTGTCCTGGCCATTGCCCTTCTAATGATTGCCGTCGTTCTCTTTTTTGATTTTATTAACGGGTTCAACGACGGCGCGAACATGATGGTTACCCCGGTCATCACCGGAGCGCTGGAACCCCGCAGGGCGCTCCTTCTCATCGCGGTCTTCGAGTTTGTGGGAGCCTGGTTTCTGGGAACGGCGGTGGCCCAGACTCTGGGCAAAGGGATCGTGAATCCAAAAAACATCACGGTGGTCGTCATCTTTGCCGCAGTAGGGGGGTCTATTATTTGGAACCTGGGGGGATGGTATTTTGGCATGCCCTCCAGCTCTTCCCATGCCCTAATCGGTGGTCTCCTGGGGGCTGTAGCCCTAGATTCAGGACTCAAATGGATTCACTGGGGCAAGGTGGGACAGGTATTGGCCATCCTAATTATTACCCCGATTGCGGGCTTGGTCGCCGGCCGGTACGTTACCCAAAGAATTCTTATCATTTTCAGCGATTTTAAACCTAGCCGGGCCAACCGACTGCTCAAGAGATTACAAATTCTCACTTCGATTTCCTTGGCCCTGAGTTATGGTTCCAACGACGCCCAGAAGGGTATGGGAATGATCAGTCTTGGGCTTCTTCTCTTTTACGGGATTTCTCCGAAGATAATGGGGAAAATATACCAACCCCTCCCCCAGAACGCCTTTTATGTCCCCAAATGGGTCATCTTGGCTTGTTCCCTGGCTTTGGCTTTAGGAGCGAGCTCCGGAGGCTGGCGGATCATGAAAACTCTGGGGTCGAAATTGTACAGGATCAGGCCGCTACATGGGTTTAGCGCTCAGACTTGCTCTTCCATCATTATCCACCTTTCCTCCCTGTTTGGGTTCCCGGTGAGCACTACCCAGATCGCCTCCTCCTCTATCCTAGGAGCTGGATCTGCCCAGAGTCTTGGTTCCGTCCGCTGGGGAGTGGGGTGGCAAATCTTTCTTACCTGGATCATTACGATTCCCGGGTCCGCGGTTATTTCAGCCCTGCTCTACACTCTCCTAAAAAGATGGCTCTAAATTTTTCTGGACAGCACTAAATTTTTGGCATAAAATGTGCATTTATGTTAACGGGGGAGAACTTGAATGGCCTTATTCCAGAAAAAGAAATGCGATTTCTGCGGAATGCTCCACTCCCAGTCCGAGAAGGTGGTGGAAGGTTTAGATGCCCTCCATGCCTGGGCCGAGAAGGCAGATGAGGGTCAGAGGGAAAGGGTAAAGGAAATAGAGCGGGAGGCGGATGAATTACGCCGAATCCTGATTGAGGAGTTAAACCAGACTTTTGTCACTCCCTTTGACCGGGAAGATATCTTTTCCCTCTCCCGGGCCATTGACGACGTAATGGATTATGCTGACCGGACCGTGGATGAGATGGAGATTTACGAAGTCAAGCCCAACAGCCATATCATTGAAATGATCGGCATCCTCCGCAAAGCGGCCCACGAACTCGGCGATTCCATCCGTTTGATTCAAAAATATCCCAACATTGCCCTGGAGCATGCCACCAAGGCCAAGGCCTGTGAAAATGAAATGGAAAATGCTTATCACCGCGCGCTGGCTGAACTCTTCAAGGGGACCGACACGGTATACATGCTAAAGATGCGAGAGATCTACCGGCATCTATCCAATGCCGCCGACCGGGGCGATGAAGCGGCCAACCTGATCGGCGACATTGTGGTCAAGTTGACTTAAATTCTTTTCCCCTCCAATCAGTCTGTCTACTTGTGAGCTGCCCATAGGTACCCCACGAAGAACAAAAATGCCGGGTATATCTTGACTGCCGACGGCTTGCTGATAGGGTTCGAAATTTTTAGAATTCCAGAGTTCAATGTAGGGACCCAGCGTTTCGCGGGATGTGCGCTTTAATCGGGTGGGGGCCGCCGGCCCCTACCTCTTTTCGAAACTAGGGTTGGTCTAACTTGACAATAACCCTCGGAATGTTAATATTTTGACAAGAGGGATCAATTCCACTATGGCCAAGAAGGATTATTACGAAATCCTGGGAGTCTCCCGAAGTGCCGATGAGTCTGAAATTAAGAAGGCTTATCGGCAATTAGCCCTGCAACACCACCCCGATCGCAATCCGGGAGATAAAGCGGCAGAAGAAAAGTTCAAAGAGGCATCAGAAGCTTACGAGGTTTTGCGCGACCCTGAAAAACGAGAACTCTATGACCGGTATGGTCATGAAGGACTTCGCAGGACGGGGTTTTCCGGATTTGCCGGGTTTGAAGATATCTTCTCCAGTTTCGGTGACGTGTTCGAAGATTTTTTCGGGTTTGGCGCCGGGCACCGCAGGACAGCGGGATCTCGAAGGGGTCCAGACTTCCGGTATGATTTAACCATTTCCTTCCTGGACGCTGCTCTGGGGAAGGAGATGGAAATCGAGATCGAACGGCCGGAAACCTGCGAGGCCTGCAAAGGATCAGGAGCTCATCCAGGGACAAAGAAAGAGAATTGCCCCGCTTGCCGTGGCACGGGACAGGTCACCCATTCCCAGGGGTTTTTCACCCTGCGGACCACTTGTTCCCGATGTCGAGGCCAGGGTTTTTTCATTCCCCGCCCCTGCGGTGAGTGTCGAGGCAGCGGAAAGGTAAAAAAGCCCAAAAAGATTCCCATCAAGATCCCGGCTGGAGTGGATACCGGGAGCCGCCTCAAAGTGACGGGAGAAGGTGGAGAAGGAGACCGAGCGGGGCGCCCTGGAGATCTCTACGTGGTCTTACACGTGGAACCCCATACTTTCTTTGAACGCCACGAGGATGATATCCTGTGCCAGATCCCCATCTCTTTTGTCCAGGCGGCGTTGGGAGAAGATATTGAAGTCCCTACCCTGAACGGGGCCAAAAAGCTCACCATCCCGCCCGGAACCCAAAGCGGTCAGATCTTCACCCTGCGAGGCCAGGGCATCTCCCACCTGGATGGTTTCGGTAAGGGTGACCAACACGTTCAAATTACCGTCAAGGTGCCCGCCAACTTAAACAAACGCCAGAGGGAGCTTCTGAAAGAGTTCGCCGCCCAGGAAGGGAAGGGGGATTAATGGAATTTTGGAATAATGGAATGGTGGGTCATAAAACGATTTCCTTACCCTAGGCCATCATTCCAGTCTTCCATTATTCCAATATTCCAACTATCCTTTCAAGAAATCCGGCTTGCCAAACTCAGGGTTCGGATAGGTGTAAAAACCTTTCCCCGTCTTGACCCCCAGTTCTTTCCGGTCGATCATATCCTTAAGAGCCTTGGGGGGACGGTCCTTTGGGTCCTTCGACTCGTTATAATAGGACATCTCGATGTCATAAACTACATCCAGACCAACCAGATCCATCAGGAAAAACGGCCCATGAGTTGGAGTAAACATCACCATCCAAGCCCGGTCAATATCTCGGTGATCAACGAATCCTTCACCCCATAGATAAAGGGTTTGCTTTTTGATGGCCCGCCAAACGCTGTTGAAGCAGAAGCCCAGGATTTCTTTTTTCACGGTCAGTGGAATGCACTGAATGGACCGGATGAATTGCTTAGCCGTCTCCAGAACCTGTGGAGGGGTTTTGGTCCCGCCCATTACATCTACGATGGTCCAGCCGACCGCCGGCATGTAAAAATGCATATTTAGGCATTTTTCCTGCCGCTTGGTCGCACTTTCGATCCGGGAAACAGGAATTGAAGAACTGTTTGTGGCCAAGAGTGCGCCTTTCGGTGCCAGGGAATCGATCTGGGTCCAAACCTTTCTTTTCAGTTCGAGGACTTCCGGTATGACCTCGATGACCAAATCTCCATCCTTTACCGTCTCGGCTAAATCTTTGGCCAGCTTGACCTTGCCGGTCCCTTTCTCCCACTCCTCCGCACCCATGGTGGGGGTTTTCCCCAGAAATTTCATGGTCCCCTTAAGTTTCTGGATGGTTTTCTCGAAGATCTGCGGATCCTGGTCATAAGCGCGCACTTCATAACCATAGTAGGCTGTTTGGATTGCAATCTGGGTTCCCAGGGTTCCAAGACCGATGACGCTAACTTTTTTGATACTCATATACTTTCCTTTCTCTTTTCTTTGGGGCGGCTATTTCCAGGATCTGAATACAGAAATCCGTGCGGCATAGCCGCTCTGGCACAAAAAAGGGACGGAAAGGGCTCTCGCCTCCCCCATCCCTTCGGGTGATTCTTCCCTCCCAGGTTATTTACATCTCGGGTTCCCGGTCTCCTTCATGGGAACGGCCACTTTATCCAACGGGATCATCACCGGTGTCCCGGCGAAGGGGAAGGGAAAGAGCGCCGACTTAGCCTGGATTTCGCCGATGGGACCGGGCATCATAATTTGATGGTCGCAGGCCCGCATGATCTGCTTCCCGACCAAACTATTATATTCCATTCCCTCCCAGGCCTTGATGATTGCTTCGGGATCAAAAGAGTTTGCTTTCTTGATCGCTTCGAAGAAGAACATCGCGCCATTGTAAGAATACCCAAGATTCGCGGCTGGCCAGGGATGTTCGGTATCTTTAAACTTTTTGTGCCATCGTTCCAGGAAAGCTTTGTTTTGGGGAGTGTCGATTGTTGGCAGATACGTGCTGTTCACAAAACTTCCCACCGCGGCCGGGCCAATGTTGGGGAGCTGGACGTCGTCATCCATGAAGTAGGTGGCGTAGCGTACCGGAAGCTTGATCCCCATCTGAGCCCCCTGCTTTAACAGGTTTCCCAGGTCTACCCCATAGTTTCCCGTAAAAATGACCTCTGCCCCACTGGCCACAATCTTACTAAAGTAAGGGCCAAAATCCTTGTGCCCGATGGGTGCAAAATCTTCTCCCACGATTTTCGCGTCCGGAATCTCCTTGATGATTACCTTTATGAAATCATCCGCCACTGCATGGCCAAAGGCATAGTCCTGGTTCATGAGGTAAAACTTTCGCCAGGGCTTGGTCTTGAAAAATTCCGCGTACGCGCGAGCGCGGTTGCCGGTGGTAAAACAGGTGCGGAACATATACTTAGTGAAGTTTTTCCCCGTAAGGAAATCGGACTCGGCCCCGAAATTAACATAAATGACCTTGTTCTTCTCAGCAACGTCCATCAACGCCTGGGCCACTGCCGTGGAGGTAAGCTGAAAAATGAATTGGGCCTCATCCTGCATGATCGCCTTGGTGGCCTTGCGCGCGGCCACATCCGGTTTGAGCTGGCTGTCCTCGGGCATCAGTTTAATTTTCTTCCCCAGAAGACCCCCAGCAGTATTGATCTCATCAACGGCAAATTGCGCCCCCCAGACCGACATATCCCCAACGCTTTTCATGGGACCGGAGATGGGGTCAATCATGACGATGTTCACCGTGTCAGCAGCCAAAGCCCGACCCGCGACAAAAATTGTAACTCCAAAAATGACGGCCATCAGGCCCTTCCATTTTAGAGACAACATTTCCTCCTCCTTTTTTTCCGCCTCAGGGAAACGGTTGCTTTAAAATAGTCTTCCGTGATAAGTGAGTCATAAACGTTGCGCCTTTCTCACCGTTCATTCAGTTTCATTCAATGAAGCGGCCCTTCCTGGAAAACCCTTGATCCCACCCCCTTTCTCCGGCCTAGGCACCGAGCTTCGGGTCTTGCGGCTCAGACTTCCAAGTATTTCTCTCGAACCTCATGGGCTTCTTTCAATTCCTGACTCGTCCCATGGAAGACAATCTTGCCTTTGGAAATGACATAGATTCTCCCAGCCAAGCGTAAGGCGACGCGCATGTTCTGCTCCACGAGCAGGATGGGAATATTGTGCTGGTGAATATCCTGGATGACCTGCTCTACCGTCTTCACAATCAAAGGGGCAAGCCCCTCCGTGGGTTCATCGATTAAGATAACCCCTGGGTTGCCCATAAGGGTTCTGGCGATGGTGAGCATTTGCTGCTCGCCGCCTGAAAGGTTGCCCCCTCTCTGATTATCTCGGGCTTTCAAGCCGGGAAAATAGGCGTAGACCTTCTCCACGGTCCAGCCATCGCCGTTGGTCTTCCGGCCCGGCTTGATCCCCATGATTAGATTCTCCCTCACGGTCAAGGTGGGGAAGATTCTTCTTTCTTCTGGAACGTATCCCACTCCCAGCTTGGCTATGGTATGAGGAGGCATGCCAGCCACGTTTTGTCCCTTAAAGAGAACTTCTCCAGACCGGGGGGTAACCAGCCCGATAATCGATTTCAGGGTGGTACTCTTGCCCACCCCGTTTCGTCCGAGCAGGCAAACAATCTCCCCCTGGTCAATTCTAAGAGAGATTCCCTGGAGGATATGACTCTGCTCATAATAAGTATTTAAATCTTTCACCTCCAGCAACATGCCCTAATCCTCCTCCTTCTCCTCCCCCAGGTAGGCATCTTTTACTTTCTGGTTCTGCCGAATTTCCTCAGGAGGGCCCGAAGCCAGCACCTCCCCATAATAAATGACGGATATTCGGTTGGCCAGGCTGAAGACGACCTCCATATCATGCTCCACAATTACTAAGGTCCTTCCCTTCGTCACCCGCTCGATGAGTTTTACCGCTTCGCGAGTTTCTTCGGAAGACATCCCCGCAGTGGGTTCGTCCAGGAGGATGAGTTCGGGGCCGGTGGCTATGGTGAGCCCAATCTCCAGGGCCCGCTGCTGGCCGTAGGAAAGCAAACCGGCCATTACTTCCTTTCGCTCCAGGAGGCCAATTTGCTCCAGCATCATCTCTGTCTCACGATTGATCTCCTCCATCCTGTCCAGACGGGAGAACAGGTTATAGCGGATCTTATTCTTAGAGAGGATAGCATTCCGCACGTTCTGGAAGACAGTCATGGTCCGGAAGATGTTGGTTATCTGGAAGGATCGGGCCATTCCCTGGCGATTGAGCTTGAAAGGGGAGACCCCGGTGATATCCTGCCCTTTGAAGAGAATATTCCCTCTGCTGGGTAAATACTTTCCGGTGATCAAGTTAAAGATCGTGCTCTTCCCCGCCCCGTTCGGGCCAATAATCGCATGGCGCTCACCTTCCTGAATACCCAAAGCGATGCCGAAAAGAACCTCCAGGCCGTCGAAGTCTTTATAAATGCCCTTCAGCTCAAGAATATAATGATTTGTCCTGCCGGCCCCTTCGGCCATCCTTGCACCCTCCCTCTTACGCTTTCACCTTTTTCTTTATTGTTCCCAGGATGCCCTGGGGGGCAAATAGCACCACGAGAATGAAGATGATACCCAGAATAAACTCCCACCGATCGGTGAAGCTGCTCAGGTATTCGGAAAGGTAAACGAAAATTCCTGATCCGACCAGGGGACCCCAGAAAAAACCAGTCCCCCCGATGTAGGCCATGAAAAGCACGTTGGTGGACATCCCTAAATCGATGACGCTGGTGGCAATGAATTCTTGAAACTGGGCATAGAGGGCCCCTGAAATCCCGGCAAAAAACCCCAGGAGAGTTAAAATGACCAATTTGGAAGCATTGACATTGAAGCCCACAAACTTAGCCCGCTCCTCGTTGGATTTAATGCTCATGGTCACATTTCCGAAAGGGGTTTTGGTAAAATACCAGCAGAGAAACAGGCAGACCCCGATGATGATTACCGAAACGTAGTAAAAGGTGACCGGGTTTTTCATCGAGAGACCCAAAAGTTCGGGCTTGGGAAATTTACCCAGGCCGTCATCCCCTCCGGTTACATCCCGCCATTTCCACACAATGGCCCATATGAGCTGGTTAAAGGCCAAAGTTAGGAGGGCAAAGTAAGTCCCGCTCATCCGCACCAGGAAAGCGCCGAGAAGGAAGGCCACCGCGGCCGCGGCGATTGCTCCCAGAAGGATTCCGCCCATGAAAGAGAGGCCGGGAATATGGAGCCAGCCCAAAACGGACACATAGGCGCCCATTCCAAAGTAAACTGCGTGACCAAAAGAAAACATGCCTCCCTCGTTGAGCATCATCTTCCAGGTCATGGCGAAGAGAGTCAGAATGATGATTTCGGTAATCATACGCAACTGAAACTTTGGGGCAACGAAGGGAAAGATGATTAAAAGGAACGCGACGGTCCCCGCAGCCAGATATATTTTTTTATTTTCCATGGACCGCTCCCTATCCCTTTTCCCCGAATAGTCCGGATGGCTTGATGATCAATACAACCGCCATAAGCAGGAAGGCAAAGACGATGGCAAAACGAGGGATTAAGAGAATCCCGAAAGACGAAAGTTGCCCGATAAGGAATGAGGCCACAACCGCCCCCACGAGGCTTCCCAGCCCTCCGGTTACGGTGACCACGAAGCAATCAACCAGAATCTCTGAAGCCATGCCGGGATAGGTACTGATGAAAGGCCCCGCGATGACTCCGGCCAACCCTGCCAGCCAGGTGCCGATGCCCATGACGAGCATGAAAACTCGGGGCGTGTTCGTCCCGAGGGCGCTGACCATATCCCGGTCCGTGACCGCAGCCCGAACGGTGATACCCAGCCGGGTTTTCAACAGGATGTAGGCCATGAAAGCCAGAACCACGAGCGAGAAGAAAAGAATAAAGAGGCGGTAAGCCGGGTAGACATTCCCCATAATGTTCACCGAACCAGAAAGGGCAGGGGGGATCGGTACAGGTAAAGGTTCTGTCCCCCAAATCCATTTAACCGCCTCCATGGCGACGAAGGCGATTCCCGCAGTCAGGACGAATTCCTGCACGTGCCCGCCTGCATGGACCCGCCGGAGGAGGAATCGTTCCATCAGAATACCCAGGATTGCAACCAGGAAGGGGCAAACGAGGAGGGCCACCCAGAAGTTGCCCACCCACTTCAGCATCTGATAGGAGAAATAGGCCCCGAGCATATAAAAGGATGCATGGGCCAGGTTCAGGACGCTCATCATGCCAAAGACCAAAGTCAGGCCCGAGGCCACCAGAAACAGGAGCATCCCGTAAGCCAGTCCATGCAAAACTTGAATGACAATGGTGGACCAGATCGAATCCATAAAAATTCACCCTTTCCGCAACAAAATTCCCTTTCGTTCAAATTTTGTTATTAATAAGGGAGGCAGGGAGAGGAATCCTTGCCCCTTCCGATCAGAGAGAAAAGGATCTTGAAAAAATGTTCCTCTCAAAGCTGGTTTTTGCAGAAACGGATATTTCTGGCTGAGTGAATCCCTCCTTCAATATTTGCCCGGAGGAAACAGATAAAGGGTCCACTCTCCAGTAATGGATAAATCAATTTCAACCGAAAGAAACTATATTAAAAATGGGTTGGGGATGTCAAGAAAAAACCAAACCTCAAATATGACCCCCTTTTCCCCCAAAAGAGAGAGGAAATCAATACCTTCCATTCATTGTCCCGGGGCCATAGGCTCTCAGGGATCCTCCCTTCCCGACAGGTAATTTGAAGCCAGGGGTTTGTGGATGATGTTTCGTGAGTCGGGGGAGGGGAAGGTAAAATCGAGGACGATTTTAAAGAAGGTCTGGATCACTTTAAAGGTGGCCCCCCAGAGAATTTCCTCTTCTCCATTCTCCTGGTGGACCAAACAGGGAAACTCCCAGGGGTTGGGAATTCCATGGGCGGCGAGTTTTTCGGGAACCTCCAGGGAATAGATCGCGTAGTTTGTAGGGTGGAAAAAAGCTTCCAAAGGAATGGAAACGATTTTTTCCACTTCCCAGCTGTATTTGGGCCTCCAGGATCGTTTTACTCTGCCTACCAGAGGGAAAATGATCCACTTGCGACTCTGAAGACAATAGGTCGGTAAAGGGCCCAAAAATTCCAAATTGAACGGGCTCAATCGTAACTCTTCCCAGCTTTCCCGTAGCGCATTCCCCAGGAAGAAAAGGATCTTTTCATAGGTCTCTTTGCCCCAGCGTTTGGCTGGTTCCAAACCTGGTCCTCCGACCCCAGGCAAAAGTCCAAAATGTAAAAGCTTCTCAGAAAAGGAATCTAGCCACGAATGACTTCCCCCGCCTGGAGCACAGAGGTCTCCGGGTTGCTGCACACTCCTGGATCGTTTACTGAGGAGAAAGACGTATTGGCCGGTGGCTTTCTCTCCTGATTTTCCACCTTCTCGGAAATAGAGCGGCAGAAGAACGCCTCCCCCACTCCAGGGCGCCTGGCTTCCCCTCTGCCTCTCGATGAATTCAGACTGGTCCAGGAAATCCACTGGCGCCCGCGCAAGAGCCTCGATTACCTGCTGGCGAAATCCTTCTCGATCTTGAAGGAGCGAAAGATCCATGAAAGATAGGATAATGGAAAGGGAAGGGAAAGGCAAGAAAAGTCAAAATTCAGAATACAGGAGTTAGGCGCCAGAAGTTTTTATCTTAAGCTTCCTGGGTCATCTTCCCGCCATTCTTTTTTTTAAAAAAATAAAATCGACAAAACTCTATATTGACAGCCCATTATTCTATGCAGCCGCCTAAATCAGCGATAAAATAATACAACATATGCCACATTCCCGCCTAATTTCAATTGACATAAAGAGGATTGGAGGTAACCGAATATGCTCAATTTTAACCAAGTCCCGGTCATCGATCACCATAGCCATCCCTTCGAACTCGAGAAAGTCATCTTGGATCCGGAGTCGCTCGCTCGGGTCTTTTCCCATGGAATGGGCGATATCCCCAAGGAAGGGGTTAAAAAAGCCAGGCTTTGGGAGGCTACGGAAGACCTCCGTCATCATTTATGCCATATGGGGGTAGTCCAAACCATGGTATGCCAGCTGTCAAAATTATTGGGCTGCCCCGCTGAGTTAGAGGGTGTCGCCTGCGAACGCAATCGTCGAACCTCGGAGAACTTCCCAGCTTATGTGAAGTTGCTCTATGAAGATGCGGGCATTGTTGCCTCTGTTTTGGATACTGGCCTACCCAAGAATGACCCCCTCCTCGCTTTAGTTCCTGGGAGGGTTATGAGATTGCTCCAGATGGACCCACTCATCGACAAGCTACTCGAGCAATCCGAATCCTACAGGGAACTGTCTCATAAGTACCAGACCAACCTGCATCGGGCGATAAAACAGGATGGGTTTGTCGGGGTAAAATCCCATCTAGCAGAACAGGTCGGCTTCGGAGTAGAGTCGGTCTCCGATGCGGAAGCGGAAGCGATATTTCCAGCTGCCAAAGCAAAAAATTCTGAAGCCTATAAGAAGTTATACATAGCGATCTTCACGACCACTCTCATCCAGTGCCAGGACTTGAAGATTCCTGTACATCTCCATAGCGGGTGTACAGGGGGACTTTGGAATGGACCCATCTCCAATGCCGATCCGTTTCTGTTAGTACCCCTCATAAGGCAGCCCAGGTTCCTACAAACCAGGATTGTTTTCCTCCACGCGGGTTATCCCTGGCTCCAGCATGCGGCCGAACTTGCTCACGCCCTTCCCCACGTCTGGGTGGATATGAGCTGGACCACGCCCTGGACCTCCCTGCGTATTGTCGAGTGCTATAAAGACGTACTCGGCATCGCTCCGCTTTCCAAATTAACGGTTGGAAGCGGCGGGCATGATACGCCGGAAATCGCCTGGCTTGCTGCTAAGACCGCCAAGATCGCCTTGGCGGAGGCGTTGGGGGATGCCATAAGATTGGGCCTGATGACTACGAAACAGGCAGAAAGGATAGGTCGCATGATTCTGCATGATAATGCCGCACGAATGTACGGCCTGGAGGAGTGTTGAGCACAAGATGCACAAAAAATAATTTTTATCTTTCCTTAATGCTTGTCAAAAAAATCGTGATAACGCAATGATCCTGGGACCGCCGGGACTAGCCCACCCCCAGTTTTTCATCGGCGTTTGCCAGAGCCCGCCGGTTAACCAAAGGAGAGCAACTTCCTTGTTCAGGGTGCGTGAAGGCCCTTCCCCTCGCTCACTCCGGGCCAATGTCAATGGGAAAAACTGGGGGGGGCGAAAACGCCGTGATCCTTGACAAATGATTTATGAAGGAATAATTTACTCAATTAAATATAAGGAGATAATGATATGTCTACTGCACCCGGAATCATTCAACTGGGTCCCGATAACCAACTCATCGTGCCTGACCGCGTCATGATTCCTTTTATCGAAGGAGACGGAGTTGGGCCGGACATCTGGAAAGCCTCGGTTGAAGTGTTCAACGCGGCGGTGACGAAGGCCTACCGGGGGAAACGGTCGATCCATTGGATCGAAGTTTTGGCGGGAGAAAAGGGTTACGCCCAAACAGGGCAATGGCTCCCGGACGAAACTCTGGCGAGCTTCCAAAAATACCGCATAGGAATCAAAGGTCCGTTGGGAACGCCGATTGGAGGCGGCATTCGCAGCCTCAACGTAGCCATCCGGCAAAAACTTGACCTTTATGCCTGTATTCGCCCCGTTAAATACATCCCGGGGGTTCCCAGCCCTCTCAGGGAACCAGAAAAGGTCGACATGATCGTCTTCCGGGAAAATCTGGAAGACCTCTACGCCGGTATCGAGTGGCCTGCGGGGACGCCAGAGGCGACCCGCGTGATCGGTTTTCTGGTGAAGGAGATGGGCCAGAAGATCAGGCCTGATTCGGCCATCGGCATTAAGCCCATGAGCCCCTTCAACTCCAAACGCCTCATCCGGAAGGCCCTGCGCTGGGCTCTGGACTATCACTGCCCGAGCGTGACCCTGGTCCACAAGGGGAACATTCTGAAATTCACGGAAGGTGCCTTTCGGGACTGGGGGTATGAGCTCGCCCAGGAGGAGTTTCCTAGCCAGACGATCAGGGAATCTGAACTGCCACCCGACGGCAACCCGGGAGGGAAGGTGGTGATCAAAGATCGAATCACCGACGCGATGTTTCAGCAGATCCTGCTTCGCCCGGATGAGTACAGCGTTCTCGCCATGCCGAACCTCAACGGAGACTATATGTCCGATGCCCTGGCTGCACAAATTGGCGGTCTGGGGATGGCTCCGGGGGCTAACGTGGGAGACGGTGTAGCGGTTTTCGAGGCGACCCATGGGACTGCCCCGAAATATGTCGGCCAGGACGTGATCAACCCCGGTTCGGTGATCCTTTCCGGCGCCTTGATGTTTGATTACTTGAACTGGAGGGAGGTTTCCGAGTTAATCCGGACTGGTATCCAGAGGACGATTCAGGCCAAGATTGTGACCTACGACTTGGCCCGTCAGCTCAAGGGAGCAACCCAGGTCAAATGCAGTGAATTTGGTCGGGCTATCATCAAAAACATGAAATGAACGGAGGAGAAATGGGAATGGGAAAGAGTATTGCTCAGAAGATCATTTCTTCCCATCTGGTCGCCGGGAAAATGTCGGTCGGGTCGGAAATCGGCATCCGTGTGGATCAAACCTTAGTCCATGACGCCACGGGCCAGATGAGCTTGCTTCAATATGAAGCCATAGGAGTTGGAAGGGTTAAGACGAGACGGTCGGTCACCTATGCTGATCACAACACGCTGCAGGTCAGCTTCGAGAATATGGACGACCATCACTTTTTGGCCTCGGCCAGTCGGAAATTCGGCCTGTATTTTTCGCGGGTAGGCAACGGCATTTGCCACCAGGTCAACTTGGAGCGTTTTTCGGTTCCCGGTCAGACCCTTCTCGGCGCCGACAGCCATAGCACCACGGCCGGAGGCGTGGGAATGCTGGCGATTGGCGTCGGCGGGCTGGATGTGTCCGTGGCCATGGCCGGGGAGCCGTTCTACCTGGTCATGCCTCAAATCATGAACATCCGGTTAACGGGTTCTCTCCCTCCCTGGTCGTCGGCCAAAGATGTCGCTCTGGAGGTCCTTCGCAGACTTACCGTATCGGGCGGCCGGGGAAAGATACTGGAGTTTAGTGGGGATGGAGTGAAGACGTTAAGCGCCACCGAACGGGCCACGATTGCCAATATGAGCATTGAAACCGGGGCCATCACTGCCATCTTTCCCAGCGACGAAAACACGCGCCGCTATTTCGTCGCCGAAGACCGGGCTAAGGATTGGATGGAGTTGGCAGCCGACCCGGACGCCGATTATGACGGTGAGATGGTGATTGATATGACCAACATCGAACCGTTGATGGCCCGGCCTCATTCGCCGGATAACGTTGCCCCTGTGACCTCGGAGGCTGGCAAAGGGATCCACCAGATCGCGATCGGTTCCTGTACGAATTCATCCCTGGAAGACATGTTCCGGGTGGCGGCGATTTTGAAGGGGAAGTTTGTGTCCCCCGAGGTGAGTTTGATCATTGCTCCGGGTTCCCGGCAGGTTTTGCGCGGCCTGATGGAAAGCGGAGCGATGGCCGATATGATTGGGGCCGGGGCGAGGCTGGTGGAAACGACCTGCGGTTTTTGCAACGGAGTCGGTCAGGCGCCTCGATCCGATGGGATCTCGCTCCGCACCTCCAACCGCAATTTCCCGGGCCGAAGCGGCACTCCGGACGCCAGTCTTTACCTGGTCAGCCCCGAAACCGCTGCGGCGTCAGCGCTCGCGGGGGTTATTACCGACCCCCGAACGCTGGGCAACCCGATCAAGGTCAGCCTCCCATCTAAATTTTTCAATGATGATCGGATGATCGTCCCTCCGGCTGTCGAGGGGGAGAAGGTGGAGATTATACGCGGGCCCAACATCGTAGCCCTGCCCCAATTCGAGCCCCTCCCAGACGTATTGGAAGGGGAACTACTCTTAGCTCTGGGAGACAACATAACCACGGATGATATCCTGCCCGCCGGTGCGAATATCCTCAAGCTGAGATCGAATATTCCTGCCATTTCTGAATACCTGTTTTGTAATACCGACCCATCCTTCCCGGCGCGGGCCAGATCAGCCGGGGTTGGTTTTATCCTGGGAGGCCGAAATTACGGCCAAGGGTCGAGCCGGGAACATGCCGCTCTGGGCCCCCGTTTCCTCGGCATTCGGGCAGTTATCGTCGAATCTTTCGCCCGGATTCATAAATCGAATTTGATCAATTTCGGGATTTTACCCCTGGAGCTGGTAAAACCGGCAGACCGATCCATGTTTCGCCCGGGAGATAAACTTCGCCTAGAGAATCTCGGGTCACTAATCAATAGAGGCTCCGTGATTCCCATCGAGAATTTGACCCAGGGGAACACCGTGGAAACCAGGCTCGATGTAACGCCCAGGTTGGCCCAAATTCTTCTCGCAGGGGGTCTCCTGGCCTACACCCGAGGAAAATTGACCGGGCAAAAGTGAACTTAGGAATATTTAGACGCAGCCCCAAACCCTATAAGCAAGCGTGAATGGACTAGACAAGGTGACATTAGGTGGGTGTCATTGCGAACAAATTGAGAAGAGATCTCATTTTTCAAGAGGTCGGCCCAAGAAAGAGGGTTAAAAATGATAAAGAAGATGGAACAACGAGTGAAGGAGCGCAACGAACTTGGTATTGCCGTCATAGGGTCGGGTCGTATGGGGACGCTACGAGCAAGTTTGGCCGCCGCTCACCCTGCGGTTCATTTCCTCGCTGTTTCGGATATAGATCTCTCCCGTGCTCGCACCCTTGCTAATAAGATAGACGTTCAGTTCGTTTCGAACAACAACCTTGAGGTTATCTCCCGACCTGAGGTGAATGCCGTGATTGTTTCCACGAGCGAACACGAACACACCCTTCCCGTTCTTCAGGCCTTGGAGCTTAAGAAATCCGTGCTGGTGGAAAAACCTATCGCTCTGAGTGTCGAAGATGCCAATAAAATGATCGCCGCACTCCGGCAGGCAGGAGTGGGTCTTCGTGTTGGGTACAGTCAACGATTCAAACGAGGCTATCTCCTCGCTAAAGAACAAATCCTTCAAGGCCGTTTAGGACAGATCATAGGGGGCGCAGCCAGAGTTTATAACTCACGGGCCCAAGCCTTTCAGATACTCAAGCGGTCGCCCAATGCTTCACCTGTACTGGACGTCTTGACCTACTATGTGGATTTGATTTGCTGGTATTTGAAAGGCAATGCGCCGGCCGAGGTCGTGGCCCGCGGCCAAAGAGGGGTATTTCAGGCAGCGGGTTACAGCGCAGACGATCTGACCTGGGCCATCTTGACCTTCGCCGATGGCGCAGTGGTAAGCCTGGGGGTGGACTATGCCTTTCCAGAAAAATACCCGACCCTCGGCCAGAGTCCTCGACTGGAAATTCTCGGCACCGAAGGGGTGATGCTATTCGATGAAGAAAGGAAGGACCAGATACTGTATACCGATCGGGGCTTCCCTCATGGTTATGTTCCGGGCCACAGCATCAACATGGCCTTTTTAAGCAGTACTTCTTCCGGGGATTGGGCCCTGGGTGATTTCTGGGGGCCCCTGGCTGACGAGACCAGGGCCTGGCTCGATCATCTCTCAACAGGCCGACCTTGCGCCCTCGCCACGCCAGAGGAAGCTCGGACGACTCTGGAGGTCACTCTGGCCATCGAAAAAGCGGCCCGGACGAGGGAAACAGTGAGGTTCCCGCTACAGGGCACCTCTTCTTAGGAGGATTTGTTATTCATAACAGAGTTCGAAGGCGTTGGGGATGACTTCAATCCGCGGGAAGGGAGAGATGAGCTCTACGGCCACCACATCGAAACGAGCGGGCACATTACTGAGTTTTTTCTTATTGAGATAGGTCAAGGCTACCTTGGAGAGTTGGCGCTGCTTCCGCCAGTCCACCGCGGCCGCAGGCCCTCCAAAATCTCTTGTGGCCCGGGTTTTCACTTCGACAAATACCAGCGTACTCTTATCCCGGGCGATAATATCGATCTCCCCCAGGGGACATTTGAAATTCCTCTCCAGGATCTTATATTTCAAAGCCTTGAGCTGGCCGATGGCCAACTCTTCGCCTTTTTTGCCGAGGGAAAGTCGCTCCTGAGTCATAGGAGGGAAAGCTGATAGATCGTCCTGAAGGATTGGCGATGAAGGGGGCAGCACCCGTATTTCTTGATGGCTTGAAGGTGCTCCCGGGTACCGTATCCCTTGTGCCTGGCGAAGTTATACTCCGGATAATCCTTGTGGTAGGCTACCATCAGACGATCCCGGGTGACTTTAGCGACGATCGATGCTGCAGCGATGGAGAGACATCTCCGGTCACCTTGAGGAATGGCCTCTTGTTCCATGGGAAGTTTTAAGCAATGAAGACCATCGATGAAAAGAAAATCCGGGCCTAAAGGAAGATCTTTCACGGCCAGCTCCATGGCTTTCAGGGAGGCCTGAAGAATGTTTAGGCGATCAATTTCCTCCGCCTCCACGATTCCGATTCCGACTCCCAGGGCCCGTTTCTGGAGAAGGGATAGTCCCTTTTCTCTCTGTTCTGCGGAAAGGGCTTTGGAATCGTCGATTCCCTTCATACTGCGGATTTTGGGAAAAACAACGGCTGCGGCCACGACCGGACCGGCCAGGGGGCCCCTTCCGGCTTCATCCAGCCCGGCAATGACCTGAAACCCTTGGCCTCTGGCCTTTTCTTCGAAAGGTTCCCAGCGCATGCTTAGGCTAATTTTCCCTCTGCTCGCGGATCCTGGCGGCTTTTCCTTTTAATGCTCTAAGATAATAGAGCTTGGCCCTTCGGACCTTTCCTCTCTGAATGACTTCGATCCGATCGATAGCCGGGGAATGGGTGGGGAAGATGCGCTCTACCCCGACTCCGTAGGAAACCTTGCGTACGGTGAAACTGGCCCGGCTGGCCCCTTGCCGCTTGCGGATCACCGTACCCTCAAAGACCTGGATTCGCTCCTTTTCTCCCTCTTTAATCTTCACATGAACTTTCACTGTATCTCCAGGGCGAAAGTCGGGAAGGTCCATGCGCATCTGTTCCTTTTCGATCTGTTCCAACGCTCTCATCACATCCTCCAAAGACTATGATAATTTAACCGATCGGGCGAATTACCCCGGAATGTTTCCTTGCTGCTTTTTTAACTCCGCCAGAAAGGCGAGGTCCTCCTTTGTTAGCTGAGCTCGTTCCAGAAGGTCAGGCCTCCTTAAATACGTTCTCCTGATGGATTCCTTCCGTCTCCAGCGCTGAATCTCTGCATGGTTCCCGGAGAGAAGAACTTCGGGGACCGTCATTTCCCGAAAGACCGGGGGGCGAGTGTACTGGGGATATTCCAGAAGTCCATCGGCAAAAGATTCTTCTTCAACAGACGCCTCACTCCCCAGAAACCCAGGAACATAGCGGCTGATCACTTCGATGAAGACCAGCGCAGGAATCTCTCCCCCGTTGAGAATGTAATCGCCGACTGAAATCTCCCGGTCCACTGCACTTAAACGCACTCTTTCATCCAGCCCTTCATAACGCCCACAAACCAGGATCCAGTGCTTATGCTCGCTCAACTCCCTGGCCAATTTCTGGTGAAACTTCTCCCCCTGGGGGGTAAGCAGGATCGATCGGGCACCCGGGTTTTGGGCTTTGATCTCTTCCACGGCCCGGAAAACAGGTTCGGGCTTCATGACCATTCCCGCCCCGCCCCCGTAGGGGTAATCATCCGTCATGTGGTGCTTATCTTCGGTAAAATCCCTCAAGTTCCAAACCCGGATCTGAATTAAGCCCTTGTCGAGGGCCTTCTTTATGAGGCTCTCCGACAGGGGAGATTTGAAAATCTCCGGGAAAATGGTCAAAACATCAAAAATCATCTTCCGGCAATAACCCTTCCAGAAGATGAACGACCATAATCTTCTCTTTCAGGTCCACCCGGACCACCACCTCTTCCGTAGCCGGAAGCAATATTTCCTGATCATCTTTTCGAACCACAAAGACATCATTGCCACCCGTGGGCAGGATCTCTTCCAAAATTCCTAAACGCGTTCCGTCTTCAGTCTCTACCCGGAGCCCTTGCAGTTGATACCAATAAAACTCACCAGGAGGTAAGGGTTCTAAATCTGCTTTGTCTACATAAACTGAACAGCCTACCAGCTCTTCGGCCTCTTCAATCCGTTTCACCTCACGCAAGGCGAGGATCGTCATCTCTTTATGGGGCCGGGAAGATTCTACGGTGAAAGCCCTTTTGCTCCCCTCCTTCTGCTCAAAATAGACCACGTTCCCCGCAGAAAAGGTAAGAAAAATTCCTCCCGCAGAGGAAACTCTCATCTGACCTTTGATGCCCTGCGTCTTTACCACCCGGCCGACCCAGAGCAATGAATTCTCCCGGGGCAGGTTCACTCGATGATTTCCAGGACCGCTCGCTTCCGGATTTTGGTCGAGGCTGCACTCAAAATTGTGCGCATGGCCCGAGCCGTCCGTCCCTGCTTGCCGATTACTTTTCCCAGGTCGCCTTTAGCAACTTTCAACTCGATGACTGAGGTCTGTTCTCCTTCTACTTCCGAGACCTCCACGGCCTCAGGGCTATCCACCAGGGCTTTTGCAATGTACGCGATCAACTCCTTCATTTCCATTGAACTTCGCCCCCTTTCCCCGTGAGTTAGAAGATCCTCTGGCCAGCTCTCACTCAGGCGCTCCCGGTAGAGCAACCGATTCTATCAGACAGAATCTTATTTTCCGTCTCAAGCGGGCGAATCTGTCTGGGATCCTTCTGCCTTGGCAGCGGTAGCCGACGCCTTGGCCGGTTGGACCGAAATCCCGCCCTTTTTCAACAGGCTTCTCACGGTGTTTGAAAGATTGGCCCCGCGGTTAACCCAAGATTGGACTTTTTCCCGATCCAGGTTAACGATTGGAGGATTCCGATTGGGATCGTATGTTCCCAGAACTTCAATAAATCTTCCGTCCCGTGGAAAACGTGAATCGGCCACTACAAGTCTGTAGAAGGGTTTTTTCTTTGCCCCCATGCGCGTCAAACGAATGGTAACTGCCATATAACACTCCTTCTCTATAAGTAAATTCGTTGCCTGAAGTTCAAAAACGGTTCTCCCCCTTCAGATCGGCTCCCTGAGACAGCTTTGCACCGCTGTTGGAGGTTAAGTTTTCTGGTTTAAATTCAGGCAACCTGAAATCTGCAGACGCCACCACCCTTCCCGGCGATGGCCAACAATCCCCCCGGATATGAGAAATGGGTCAGGAAAAAAGCCCTTTGGCCAATCCTCTCATCCCGCCCCGCTTGAACTGGCGGAGCATCTTTTTGGTCTGAAGGTACTGCTTGAGCAATTGATTCACGTCTTGCACCGTTGTCCCGCTTCCTCTGGCGATGCGTAGACGACGGCTGCCGTTGAGGATCTCAGGGCGCCTCCGCTCCTCTTTGGTCATAGAGTTTATGATGGCCTCAACTCTCACCAGATCCCTTTCGCTCCCCTGAAGGTCCTTGGGAAGCTTGAGTCGCCCCATCCCTGGAATCATGGACAATATTTGTTCGATGGAACCCATCTTCTTGATCTGCTGTAATTGTTCCCGGAAATCTTCCAAGGTGAAGGTATCCTTCAGAAGTTTTTTCTGGAGCTCCTCCGCCTTCTTCTCATCGATGGTCTCCTGGGCTTTCTCGATCAGCGAAAGAACATCACCCATGCCCAGGATTCTGGAGGCCATTCGGTCGGGGTAGAAAAGCTCCAATGCGTCCAGCTTCTCCCCGACGCCGATGAACTTGATGGGTTTTCCGGTCACTGCCTTGATGGATAGGGCTGCGCCGCCCCGAGCGTCACCGTCCAGCTTGGTCAAGATGACCCCGTGGATGTCCAGGACATCATTGAATTTTTTAGCCACATTGACGGCATCCTGTCCGGTCATGGCATCTGCCACCAACAGGATCTCCCGGGGGATAATTTCCTTCCGAATTTCCTCCAATTCTCCCATCAAGCCTTCATCGATGTGCAACCGGCCGGCGGTATCGATGAGGACTACATCCCCACCCTCTTCATCGGCCCACTTGATGGCTTTTTGACATATCTTGAGGGGACTCTCTTTGGGATCCGGGTTGAAGACCGGAATTCCCAACTGCTCCCCTAGCTTTTTTAACTGTTCGATGGCCGCAGGTCGGCGCACATCGGCCGGGACCAGATAAGGTTTGCGGCCTTTCTCTTTTAAGAACTTCCCCAGTTTCCCAGCAGTAGTTGTTTTCCCCGATCCCTGCAGGCCCACGAGCATAATGGGGATGGGGGGTTTGAAGGATAAGTTGAGGCCGGTGCCGGACCCTCCCATGAGGGAGATGAGTTCTTCGTGAACGATTTTGACCACTTGCTGCGCCGGGGTCAGGCTCCCCAAGACCTCCTGGCCTACGGCGCGCGTATGAATCCGCTCGATGAAGTCCTTGACTACTTTGAAGTTTACATCCGCTTCTAAAAGGGCCAAGCGGACTTCTTTCAGGGCTTCCGTTATGTTTTGTTCGCTGAGTTTACCGTGGCCCCGAAGCTTCTTAAAAACGGAACTCAGCTTGTCAGTGAGAGAGTCGAACATAGACAATTCTTCTTGATATATTGTGCTAGGCTTTAATGTTTAAGGTTAATAGAATATTTTTCCCTCGTCAAGGCTTAAATACTGGCTCAAATACGGCATATTAAATGAGCGGCCGTTCATTTTTTCATTCCTTTTAAAATTGTTCCTTGCTAAGATAGGGGCTACAATAATCCATGAAAAACGGTGGGCTTCCGGGAAATTTTTCTGAAATTCACCATTACACTCTTTCCTGTGGACCCCGCCAGGTCTTTTCAGAAAAAGAAGGGGGAGGGTAAAATCATCCTTTGGAGCCTTTCCGGTCCCCCCGGTCAGCTTTTGATCCAGAAGGAATTTTCTAGAATTGTCAAGAAAGGCATTCATCTTCCCATATGGAAAAAGAGGTTTTTTGGGGGGGGCCTCGCCCTTATCCTCTTTCTTTTCTCCGCGGGAACGCTCTGGGCTGACCTGGTTAAAATCGGTCTGTTAATCCCCACCCAGGAGTCTGGAACTGGAGTAGACCACCCCTATCTTCGCGGGGCAGAGATTGCCGCAGCCGAGGTGAATGCCAACGAAGGAAAGCAGGGCACCCAGCTTCTGCTTTTCGTCCGAAGGGGATCTTATCTCCAGAGGAGGGATTTGAACGCCTTGCGGGAGCTTTTTTTCGAGGAGCGGGTGCACTTTCTGATGGGTGCGGTCCAGCGGGAGGCCATTCTCACGGTATCCCGTTTAGCCCAAGAGCAGAGGATTCCCTTCCTCGTATTCCCTGTAGATTTCATGGAGGCGGCCTCGACCGGAGAAGAGCCACCGAATCTTTTCTGGATCAGTCCGTCCCCGGAAGCTTTCCAGCGGGCGGCGGTTCGAACTATGGTCCAAATTCCCAAGAATAGATTCTATCTTCTTGCACGGAATTCGACGAACGGGCTGGGCTGGGTCAAATATTTTTGGGAAGAAATGAGCAAGCAGAGACCGGACGCCCAACGGCTGGGTGAAACTTTTCTACCGGCCAGGGTAGACGATTACAATCCTTACATCCAAACAGTCCTTTCAGCCGATGCCGAGGTCTGCGTGAGCCATTTTGGAGTGAAGGAATGGTTGGGCTTCTACCAAACGGCCAATAAACAGGGCTATTTTAAAAAAGTGACCCACTGCGAGCTGGAATGCGGAAATCTGGAATCCCTGGTGGCCATGAAGAAAAAAGTCCCGGAAGGTATTTGGGGGATCAGTGCCTTCCCTTTCTGGGGCCTGGGTAGGAAAGAAACCAAGGAATTTGTGGACAAATACAAAAAAAATAACAACTCTTACCCAAGTTTAGCCGCCTTGAGTGGATATGTGAGTATCTATGCCCTTTTTGAGGCAGTGCAAAAGGCCGCCTCCCTGGAATCCGAAAAAGTCGTCGGAACCCTTGAGGACCTGACCTTCCGTACCCCCGTAGGGCAGATGAGTATTCGAAAAACGGATCATCGGACCATGTGGCCGATTTGGGTGGGGTCCACTCAGAACGTCCCCGATTATCCCTTTCCCGTTCTCGGGAACTTAAAAGCGCTCGGGCCCGACGCTTTCTCTCCCTGACTGGCATCTAAAAAATTTGATCCGAACCTCAAAGAAAAAAAAGAGACCCAACAGAAAAAAGATGACTGTCCAAAAGCTCAGACGCCCTTCCCTCCACTATCCTAATATGCCGATTTATCAGCTGCTGAAAGAGACCGCTGAACGCCTCCCCAAGAAGATTGCGGTCATCGATCCCCAGGGAAGAAGAGAGCTCACCTTTCGCGACATTGACCGGGAGAGTGATGCATTGGCCGGAATTTTCCTCCGTTGGGGGATCAAAAAAGGGGACCGCATCTCTTTTTTCATGTCCAATGGATGGGAATATTTTGTAGGATTCTATGCGGCCATGAAGGTCGGTGCGGTTGTATCCCCCATGAATCCTACCTTCCGCGAGCGGGAATTGAAAAATCAGGTCAATGATGCGGAAAGTAAAGTCCTTCTGGTCCAGCACGACCTCTTCCCGGTCGTGGAAAGGGTCCGGCCAGACCTTCCCACCCTCGGAAAAGTCATCGTCTCCCGGGGGACGGGGAAAGAGGGCAAAAAAACATTTGCCCTTGAGGATCTCTTAAAGAGCTCTCCTGGATCCGCTACCATTCCTTTTTCTCCCATTCGCCCGAAGGAAGATTTGGCTGCCCTTCCCTATTCCTCGGGTACGGCTGGCTTGAGCAAAGGAGTCATGATCACCCAATTCAACCTGGTAGCGAACATCCTTCAGTCTATGAATGCGGTTGAGGTGCGAGAGGATGATGTTTTTATAAGCTTCCTTCCCTTCAATCACATCTATGGATTCACTTACTTCCTCTGTGGCTCCATCTACCTCGGGGCCAGCCAGGTGGTCATGGCCCGTTTTAATGCCGAAGACTGTCTGCGCCTCATGGAGAAATACCGGGTGACCGTGATCTTCGGCGTCCAGCCAGCCCTTCTAGCTTTTCTCAACCTTCCTAATCTGGCCAAATATAACCTTCCTTCTTTACGCTATATATGGATCGGTGCCGCCCCGCTGGCTCCAGCAATCGGCCGTATGATCCAGGAGAGGTTCGGGGTCCCCGTAGCCCGGCATTATGGCTTGAGTGAAGCTTCTCCTACCACCCATTCCAATCCTCCGGACCGCCCCAAGGAGGGATCCGTGGGAATCGCGGTCAGCGACCTTGAGGACCGGATCATGGATTGGGAAACAGGGAAGAAGGAAATGCCTGTGGGAGATCCCGGGGAACTGGCCGTCCGTGGGCCTAACGTCTTCAAGGGTTACTGGAAGCATCCAGAGGATACCAAGCTGGCTCTTCGCAAAGGCTGGCTATATACGGGGGACATTGCCAAGATGGATGAGGAAGGATACGTCTATATCCTGGACCGCAAAAAGGAGATGATCAAATACCGGGGATACCAAATCGCTCCCGCTGAGTTAGAAGCCGTCCTCATGGAGCATCCCGCGGTCCGGGACTGTGCGGTGGCAGGATTGCCCGATAAAGACTCCGGGGAGATCCCCAAGGCTTTCGTCGTTCTGCACGAAGGCATGACCGTGAAACCTGAAGAATTAATTGTCTTTGTAGCTCAGCGAGTGGCTCCTTATAAAAAGATACGGGAGGTAGCCTTCATCCCCGAGGTTCCGAAGAATTTTTCGGGAAAGATTTTGCGCCGAGTTTTGAAGGGAGGATGAATCAGAGTCAGTGTGAGTACCAGCGAGCTTTTTGGGTTTATTACTTTTCTTACCCTCACACTGGCACTTACGCTTGGAGGTAATTTGTGAACCCATCGATCGTTGAGGCCTTTGAGCCTCTTTTTTATCCTCGTTCCATTGCCGTCATTGGCGCTTCCGCAGAGCCGGCCAAGTTCGGCAACATTATATTAAGCGCGATCATGGAGATCGGCTATGAGGGAAAGATCTACCCGGTCAATAACGAAGGGAGAGAGATAAACGGGTTAAAGGCCTATAAGTCTATGAAAGAGATTCCCGGGAAGGTGGATTTCGCTATCCTGACCATTCCAGCCTCTACAGTGACCGGAGCGCTGGAAGAGTGTCTCCTAAAAGAGGTGAAGGGGGCTGAAATCTTGACCTCTGGGTTTAGAGAAACAGGGACCCCCGAAGGTAAGAGGATGGAAGATGAGATCGCCCAGATCGCCAAGCGGGGAATCCGCATCCTGGGTCCCAACTGCTTCGGGATTTATTGTCCGGAGAGTGGGCTGACCATTCTTCCCGGACAAAATTTTTCCCGGGGGACAGGGCCTGTCGGTTTTCTCTCCCAGAGCGGCGGGCTCTGCGCCGACCTCGGCCAGATCGCCAAAGGGTTGGGCATCCATTTCAGCAAGATGGTCAGCTACGGCAACGGCTGTGATGTGGCTGCCTGCGACCTCCTGGAATATTTCTTTGCCGACGAAAAAACCAGAATCATCGCAGGCTACCTTGAGGGAGTAGAGGATGGGCCGAGGTTTTTGTCGATTCTGAAAAATAAGAAGAAGAAAAAACCGGTGATTCTCTGGAAGGCCGGTTTAACTGCCACGGGAAGCCGCGCAGTAATGAGTCACACCGGATCACTCAGCGGGTCCGAGGGCGTCTGGAATTCGGCCCTGAAACAGGCGGGCGTGGTCCAGGTAGGGAGTGCAGAAGAATTGACCGATACCATTTACGCCTTTCTCTACCTGCCATCCAACGCTGGCCCGAGAGTGGCGTTGATGGGAGGGGGAGGGGCCATCGGCGTGGCCGCTTCTGACTCCCTGGACCGGCTGGGGCTCTCGGTTCCCCCCTTGGCTCCGCCCATTCTGCAAAAACTGAAAGCCTCGTTCCCTCCCGTGGGCAACAGCCTGAAAAACCCTGTAGACCTTGGTAATCCCATGATTCCTCCCTCCATGCTGCGCAAGGTGATGGAGGCTGGCGGGGAAGACGGGGGAATTGATACCTTGATGGTTATTCAAATCCTCTTCTACATTCTCTATCAGCGGCGCCACCGGGAGAGGATGGACGACCGGCCTCTGTCGCAATTCAGCTTCCAGCCTGAGCTTCTTAAGGCTTGCCAAGAGGTCAGGGAGAAATACCGGAAGGCGATCATCATGATTTTGCCGGATATCGTGACCGATGGCCAAATGATCGACCTGGAAATCGAATGGCGCCGGGAAAGGGATGCCTACCAGGCGGCCGGATTCCCAGTGTTTAAATCCCTTGACCGGGCCGCCCGGGCCTTAAGGAATTTCCTTTCTTATCAACGGGATCAGGGTTTATAGCGTTCATTGCGTTAACGCAATGAACCCGAGAAACGCAAGTAACGCTTTAAAGCGGTTAATCAGCCGCCAGCTGTTTTCCCAATTCGTAGGCTTTTTTCATTAATTCCTGATTCTTCTTTATCTCTCCGGCCTCCCAGGCACTTCCGTAGACCATTCCAATCGTGCTTGCTCCCACGTAATTCAAGGCGTCTTGGAAGGTTCGCAGGGCGTTGACGGCTCCCGAGGTGAAAGGGTCCGTGTCAGCATAGGTCAGTGCAATTCCAAACCTCTTTCCTTTGAAAGAGTGCCCCTCCGGGCCTCCCAGCGCATACCAGCGGTCCATGAATAATTTAGTTTGCGCGGAGACGGTAAACCAATAGATGGGGCTGGCGATCACAATGACATCGGCCTGCCGGAGTTTCGGGAATAACCCCCTCATATCATCATCTAGAATGCAATCTGTTTCAGATTTATCACGGCAGGCCTCGCAGGCGTCGCAGGGTTTGATATCCATGTCCTGCAGATAGAAGCTTTCTACTTTCGCTCCCACGGCCTCGGCGCCCGCAGCAACTTGTTTCGCCAGGATGCTGCTATTCCCTTCTTTCCTCGGGCTTCCCAGAAAAATAAGAATTCTCTTGCTGACCATCATTTTTTCCTCCTCTCTTCCTGCTCAAAAATATGAACCCATTACCATAATAGCTTTTTCTGTAGTATTTGAGAAGAAATCCCGTGCCCCAATCGGGCACTCTGATTTTCTTCTTTCAACCCAATTATGATGTGCGATAATCATGGAGGAGAAAGATTGAGCCGAATTCGGGTATGCCCTTTACCCGGGGGGAGGTCTGCAATGAACGACATAGTCCTTTTTATTGGGGGAATACTTTTCGGACTCTCGTTTCTATCAGCTCAAGTTTATGCTGCCGATGCTCAGAATGTGCGGTTAATAGGGCATAGCGACCTGCAGGGACGGGAAACCTTATACAGGTGACCCTAAAAGGAAATTATGCCTACGTTGGCCACCATAAGGGGGATGAAATGAACCCTATGACCGGTAAGGTTGAGCCCAATGGGACGACAATAATAGATGTATCTAACCCGAGGGAACCCAAGATCGTCAAGCACATACCGGGCTATAAGAGGGCCCAAAGCCGCGCCGTCCAGGTGGTGGAGAAATTCTTTGACGGAAAAGATTATTTATTGCGGAATCAAGAATCCCGTGAGTTTACGGGCTTTGAAATCTGGGACATTACGGACCGATTGAATCCCAAACTTGTTTCCACGATAGGACCTCTGCTGGCGGCCCATAAAAGCTGGTGGGATGCCAAGACTGGTTATGCCTACCTATCTGGAATATGGCCGGGCTGGCGGGGCCAGCATTTGATCATTTACGACCTCAAAAATCCGTTAAAGCCAACCTTCGTGACCAACTGGGGGCTTCCCGGCCAACGGCCTGAGGACCCACGAGGCGCCGAGCTCGGTCTTCATCATCCAGTAATCTCAGGAAACAGGGCCTATCTCTCTTATCTTGAAGGAGGGGATATGGTGATTCTAGATATCACCGACAAACCCAATCCAAAGATGATCGCCCATCTGGATTTCTCCCCGCCCTTTTCGGGCATCCACACGACGGCACCCTTCTTCGGAATGAAGGTTCCCAATTTCACGAAAGGCTTTGGGGATATACGGAATTTCCTCGCCGTCGTCGAAGAAGCCCACGACGCCCAGTACAAATGCCAGGAGATTAGAAAACAGTTGTACATTGTCGATGCTACAGAAGAAACCAACCCGCTACCAATCGCTACCTTCAAAGTCCCGGATGGAGATTTCTGTGAGAGAGGGGGCCGCTTTGGCCCGCATCAATTTGCGGAAACAAAGGATGGGGAAATTATAGGGGGCTCACTCCTCTACATTGCTTATTTCAGCGCAGGATTAAGAATCGTTGATATTGCAGATCCTTTTAAGCCCAAAGAAGTAGGGTATTATATTCCGGAAACGACGGATAAAACCAAGCCCCGGCTGAAGAAGGTGATTCAGACCAACGATGTGGATCTTGATTCCCGCGGATTGATTTATATCACGGACCGAGCCGGGACCGGGCTCCACATTCTGGAATACATGGGCGGGAAATAGGTCAGTATTCACTTCTGAGAAGCTCATCAACCTTCAGGGTCATTCCATCCTGGGCCGCAATGACTCTTACTCCTGTTTCCTCGCTCAAACGGTTCGCTAACTCCGAGGGATTGGCCTCGAGCATGCGCATGCCGAAATGGGTCATGACTGCCACTCTGGCTTTAGTCTTTCTAAGAATGAGCCGAACATCATCGAGGGACAAATGGTCAATCTGGCGTTGGGGATTCTCTGCCAGGAGGACCACATTCATGATTTGCAATTCTCCGGGGTACTGGGAGAGTAAATCAGGATGATATTTTGTATCCGCTATGTAAGAGACGGTAGCTTCAGGAAGGTGAAAATTGAACCCATAGGTCTCTACTGAATGAAAATGCTTTTTGGCCGTGGAAAATTTCAGATCGCCCAGAGAATAATCTCTGTTCTCTTCCAAAACCTCGATTCTCTCCAGGTAATTGCGGACATAACGGAAGACCACGGGATCGTTCTCCAGAGCGTCGAGGGGCGCAAAGAGAATTCCTTTGGGTCGATATCCTCCCTCGGTCATGGCCTCGATCAGGACGTTGATGTCTCCGGAGTGGTCGAGGTGTTTGTGGGAAAGGAGGATCCCATCCAATTTGGTTGGGTCGAGCCGGGGCTTGCTGGAAAGGCAGCGAACGAGGGCTCCAGGCCCCGGGTCCATGTACAGGTTAACCCCCTAAAGGGATAACCAGAGGCCGCCCGAAGAACGAAGTTGCTTGGCGACTACAAAACGGGCTCCGGCGGTTCCTACAAACTTGATCCAGTCTTTCATTTCAATGCCTAAAGCTGATGCTAGGCCCTAATCCCTCTTTAATTTTCTTTCCTCGATCCTCGATCCTCTCTGTAAACCCGGCAGGGAATAGCCCTTAAATTGGTGGAACCGATAGCCGGCTCATAAGGCGGGTTATTCTCCGTTAAAACGTTGAGGTTCGATTCTTTCCAGCCGCTGAGCTCCAGGTCCTTCCGCTCGGGAAACCACCAGCCATAGGCGGCCATTACGACTCTGGAGTCAATGTCAGGGGTCAGTGCTGCTTTCTGGCGAATTGCCCCTTGCTGCGTTTCAATGGTAACCCAGTCTCCCTCATGGATACCCATGTTTCCCGCCGTTTGCGGGTGTAATAGAACAACCGGGTCCGGGGAAAGCTTTCGCAGCAAAGGGAGGTTCCGGTAGGCGGAATGGAAGTAATGGGGGTCTTTGGCCGAGGTCAGAATTAACGGGTAACGCCGGGTCATCTGGGGATCGTCGGCCGAGGGACTGGGCAGATCACGATAAGTCGGTAGCGGGTCATATCCCCAATCCTTCAAACGGGAGCAAAAGATTTCCACTTTCTTCGTTGGGGTGTTGAACCCACCCTGCTCGTAGCTTTTGTAGGTCCACTCCCCCTTCAGCATACCGACCTTCTTAAACTCCTCATAGCTCATCCCCGCAGGTTTCAGCACTGCATCCAGGCATGAACGAAGGTCGGGCCAGAAAAATTTTTCCGCCCCCATCCGCTTCCCCAGCTCGTTCAGGATGAGAGAATCCGGCCAGCATTCTTCCGGGGGATCAACCACTTTTGGGCGGGCCAGAATAAAGCCATGAGGCAGTCCATAATGCCCTATGTCGTCAAACTCAAAATTGGTAGCCGTGGGAAGAACCAAGTCGGCTAGCTGAGCTGTAGGGGTCATAAAGATCTCGGCCACGGCGAAGAATTCGAGCTTCTTCAAGGCCTGGAGAGTTTCGCCGGCATTCGCATAACTTAATAAAGGGTTTCCCCCCTGGATGTACAGAATCCGGATGGGATGAGGTTTTCCGGAGAGGATGGCTTTGACGATCACCTGACTGGGAGTAAACCCCATCGTAGCTGCCAGGCGGAATTCAGGGGCTAAGAGCTGATTCCTCTTTTCCGGGAACCCCTTACCGAGGACGAAATCGCCCGGGCGCATAATGGCGGGAGAGGAGCGGTTCACATTGCCACCCGGTGAATCTAAGTTTCCGGAGATCGCTTTCAAGATCATTAATGCCCTGGCACTCTGCAGGCTGTGGATGTTGTGCTCGATGGCGTTGCCCCACTGGATGCAGGCCGGCCGGGTTTGGGCGTAGAGGCGGCCGGCTTCGATGATCTTCTCCCCTGGAACCCAGGTGATCTCTGACAATCGATCCAGAGAATATTCCTTCAAATGCTTCCTGAACTCCTCAAAACCTACCGTCCATTTTTCCACAAATTCCCGGTCGTAGAGGCCCTCTTCCACGATCACCTTCAGCATCCCAATGGCCAGGGCGAGGTCTGTGCCCGGCCTGGGCTGGAGCCAGAGATCTGCCTTGGAAGCCAGGAGCGTCTTCCTCGGGTCGATGGCAATTAATTTCGCCCCCCGGTCCAGCGCCCTCCGCAGTTGAGACCCAATGACTCCCTCTTCATTGGTCTGGAAGAGATTACTTCCCCAGACCAAAACCAGTGCCGGAGGATGGTCATAATCCGGTACTGGAAAGAAACCACAGGTAATCACGGAGGCGGTCTCCCGGGGCATGTGGCAGATGGACCCCGGAGTTACAACGGTGGGAACCTTGAGCAGGTTGGCCAGGCGGATCATCATGTAAAGCTCGAGACCTTTGGGAGTACCCTGAGCAAAAGCAATGCTTCGCTCGTCCCCCTGCTGGATTTTTTCCTTGATTCCTTGGGAAAGTGTGGTGAGGGCTTCATCCCAGGAGATGCGTTCCCACTTCCCTTCTCCCCTCGCGCCCACCCTCTTTAAAGGATGGCGCAGCCGGTCGGGATGGTTGAGTCGTTCAATTTGAGCCACCCCTTTGGCGCAGATGGTCCCCCGGTTGAGGGGAGAATCCGGGTCGCCCTCAATTCGGATAATCCTTCCATCTTCCACGTGGACCAGAAGACCACACCCACCGTGGTCCATCCGGGCGCAATAGGTTTTAACGATCATTTTTATTATCCTTCGCCACAGAGGGCCCAGAGATTAAAAATACGGATCATTTCCAAATTAGTTGCGGGCCTAGGAACTGACATATTCTGAATGTCGAGTGATTTCAGGGTCGCGGAAGGAAAGCCATATTGCTTGCAATCATGAGGCCCATATCTCTCCTGTAGGGGCGATTCATGAATCGCCCCTACAGGCGGGAGTGTTCAGCCCTTTCATGGAAGCTTTCTTTCCCCGCCCCCGCTCCGCTTTGCGGAAGGCAAGCAGGGGTTTATGGGAAGCGGATATCCCGCCGATGCCTGCGGCGCAATCTGCCTTTCCTTCCGCGACCTTGTCAGGCCTTCGCAGAATATTCGTACCATTAATTTGGAGATGATCCAAAAATATTTTCAATCAGAAAAATCAAGCAATTTTTGTCATTATTTTGATCTCTCTGTCCCCTCTGTGTTCTCTTTGGCTAATGTTTTTCTTTCCCCGAAAATTCCCGGCTCGGCGAAATCGAGCACCTTCAATGGTTTATCCCCAATAAAGAGTTGAAGGATCTTGGCAATATGCAGTGCCTGTCCAAGAAGCATCAAGCGGCAATGGTTAAAAGTGGAGCCTTTGATCTCAGTTTCTCCTCTTTCCAGAATAATCAGGCAACCTTCAAACTCACAATTCTCATAAGCATGGCCGTCCAGCTCGACCCTCTCCTTGACGAATTTTTTATTCTTATACCTGGTCTGAATCGGGCTCATCCTTCTCTCCCTTCAAATAGCCGCGCCACTTCATCCCGGTCGAAAGAAGGCATATCTTTGATCCTCCCCTCTTTCAGCAGCTTCACTCCCTTCTCCCGCTCCCAAATCTTTCCGATGATCGATGCAGAAATTCCTTCTATCTTGAGGGCCGTAATTACTTTTTCTGACTCCCCCGCTGCCACCGCAATCAAGAGCGCCCCAGACGCTAATAGTCCCAGGGGATCCAATTTGAGTTTCTGACACAAAATCTGAGTCTCCGGGAAGAAGGTTATTTTTTCCATCTCCACCAACATTCCCATGCTAGCAGCCGCGGCCAGTTCCTGGAGTCCGGTGGCTAACCCCCCTTCCGTAGGATCGTGCATGGCATGGACTTCGGTTACCTCATTGGCAATCCGGGCTTCTCGAACCACGCTGATCCCCGGGTTTTTAAGAAGATGCTGGCATCTCTTTATTTCGTCCTCACCCAGGAGGCCCTCCATTCCTTTCCTCTCGCGAGCGATAAGAGCTGTTCCCTCTATGGCGATTCCCTTGGTAAGAAGGATTTCGTCCCCCGCGCGGATTTTATCGGGAGAAACCAGTTTCCCCTTCTCCACCTCGCCCAGCATCTGCCCCACCACGATGGGACGGTCGAGTCCATGGGTGATTTCCGTGTGCCCTCCGCAAAGAACGACCCCCAGTTCCTTACAGGCTCCCGCGAGCTGGGCGAAGATATCTTCTACATCGGCGGGGCCGGTTTTTCCCTCCGGTAAAAGAAGGGTCACCAGAAACCAGCGGGGGATTCCTCCCATGGCCGCGATGTCATTCGCATTGATGTTGACCGCATAATAGCCGATCTGGTCAGTGGCAAAAGTGATGGGGTCAGTCTTGGCTACAAGATATTTATCGGAGAAAGAAATGACCGTGGCATCTCTTCCAATCCCCGGCATGACCACGATCCGCGGGTCCTTCTGGGTGTAGCGGGCAAGAAGCCTGGACAGGTCCTCCAAGGGCAGCTTTCCCGTCGGATAGAGGAAAGATTTTCCATGGGCCGTCCGCTTTTTATTCATAAGGATAAATACCTAACCCGGCGTTGCCGGACCCAAAGAGGCCTTATTCTTCGTTTGACTGCAGGGGCGACCGGCCGGTCGCTCCTACGACAGGAACAAAAAATTGTTGCCCTTTGGGGCACAATTTCATTTGCAACGGACTTAAATCGTTGAATGCAGAGGTTTCCATACAGGTAAATAGTAACGAGGAACGAGCGAATTGTAAATCAAGTAATGTAGGGGCGATTCATGAATCGCCCCCCATATTTTGAATGCGGAAAAATAGACGGGCAGGTCCTTGCGCAGGGAAACCGCGAGGGTGGAGATGGATTCTTTTACTTTCTTTTGGGCCCGTAGAGATCCCGGGCAACATCCTGAAGCCCGAGGGATTCGAGCGTCTTTCGCGAAGGCTTGCCGCTGGGAGTCCAGCCGCTGGCCTTGTAAAACTCTTTGAGCATGACCTCCATGTCGGGAACTTTACCGGCATTGCCCCCTTCTTTGGTGGGCTCCAGCGCGCGGGGGGCCAGGACATCATCCTTGCGAGTAACCCCGCAAAGGTTGTTGTAGGCCCGGTGGAGAGCCATGATGCGTTCTCCTACTTTCAACAGGCTCTTGGCGGTGTACTTCGTTCCCGTAGCCGCAGCGAGAACCGCGGCCAGGTCTGAGGGTTTCAGGATGAAAGTCACAAAATAGCAGGAAACCATGGAATTCACGACTGCGGTGTAATCCTGCGAGAGTTTCACCAAGTTTCCTTTCCCTTCGCTTACGAAATTCGGATAGGTCCCCTTGAGGCCCCATTCCGGCAGCGGATCCTGGACCCCCTCCCAAAGAGGCGCATGGCCATGGAGGTGGCAGGCTCCCCGGGGTCCCACGGCGTAGGTTAATCCCATGCTGTAGAAAGTGCGCGGGTCGTGCATGGGAGTCTCCATCCCCTTCACATGAACGGCGTATTTCCAGGAATCTCCCCCTAATTTTTCGGCAGCCCGTTTGACCCCCTGGCCCAGAAGCGCACCCAGCTTTTCCTTTTTCCCAATCTGGTGCACCATGGCGAGCATGGCCTTCTCGTCTCCCCACTTCAGCTCGATGCCCCCGGTGTCCTCTTTCCGGATCAGCCCCTTTTCATAGGCTTCCATGGCGAAGGCAATGGCCACGCCGGTCGAGATGGTGTCAATTCCGTAGCGGTTGCAGAGATCGTTGGCATAAGAAACGGCGTTCAGGTTGTCGATGAGGCACATCGTCCCCATGGCCGCCAGGGTTTCATACTCGGGGCCTGGACCGTCCATCTTGTAGGGCCCTTCTTCAATCTTCACCCACCGGGAGCAGCCCAGGGTGCAACGGTAGCAAGCGGTATGGGGGACGAGGATGGTTTCCTTCATCTTCTTGCCCCCGAGGTTTTTACAACCTTCTTCCCAGATGCCGAGCTGCCAGTTCTTGACGGGAATGTCACCCATGGACCAGAGATTGTCTAAGACCTGGGCAGTGCCGTATTCCCGCATGGCTGCGACAGCCGGGGATGTACCATTATCCTTGGCAATCTTCTTGCAAAGGGCATTGTAGGTTTCCAGGTCACGTATGGGAAAGGTGCCGTTTCCCCGCACGGCGATGGCCTTGAGTTTTTTGGACCCCAGGATAGCTCCGTTGCCTCCCCGGCCGGGAGCTCGCCCTTCATCATTAATAATGCACGAGAGGAGAACCTTTTTCTCCCCGGCCGGGCCGATGCAGGCTACCCGGATTCTCTCGTCTCCGATCTCCCTCTGGATGGTCTCCTGAACTTTCAAGGCATCCTGACCCCAGAGGTGCGAAGCGGGCCGAATTTCCGCCTTTTGATTGTGGATCCAGAGATAGACAGGTTCTTCAGCCGCCCCCTCAATAATCAGGGCGTCATAACCCGCGCGCTTCAAATCCGCTCCCCAGTATCCACCGGAGCTGGCATCGCAGAGGATGCCCGTCAGAGGGGATTTGAAGCAGATCTGATAGCGAGCCCCCGAAGGGTAGTTCGTGCCGGTCACGGGGCCGGTGGTAAAGACAATTTTATTCTCTGGGCTGAGTGGGTCAGTAGAAGGAGGGACTTCATCGTAAATAATTCGGTCTCCCAAACCCGTTCCCCCGATGTAATCCCGGGCTAGCTTGGGGCTTAACGGTTCTTCCGTGGTCTTCCGTGTCGTTAAATTTACCCGTAAA
>Ga0187865_1000630_pt1 | contig 47183 bp, 39 predicted proteins | sample June2016WEW_11_1_2_FD_132989 | JGI IMG/M metagenome (GOLD analysis project Ga0187865, IMG submission 132989) | Peatland microbial communities from SPRUCE experiment site at the Marcell Experimental Forest, Minnesota, USA - June2016WEW_11_100 | ecosystem: Environmental > Terrestrial > Soil >...
AGCGGAACAGGTGCGGCCCCTCCAGCTTCGGGTCGCCCGCCAGAATGGCCTGGATGCGTTCCTTGTTGCCGGGACTGAACTCCCACAGGTCGATCAGTTCCCACAACTCTTCGCGCCCGAGTTTGGAAGGGTAGGGGCCGAGTTGGGGTACGGCCTTGGGACCACCCTCGCTTGCGAGCATTTCTTCGGGCTTGGTTTTCATGATTCCTCCTTGGTATCGGCTGCCTGGGGCGGAAACAATGGTCGCCTCCTTGGCGCACTTCTTGGAGCGTCACCTTATAGGGCAGCAGTTGTCGAGCCAAAGCTAAGCGCCACAACTCACCCCACACGTGAATTCAGCGCATTCATCAGCACCCCGCCAAGAGCGGGAATGCGGGGGGCGCAAACGCCGAAGGTTCAACTTGCAGAAAGGGCGCTCGCCCACCAAAAGGTGAGATAGAACTTCGCTTTGATCAAAAACCGCTCTAATACTTTAATGCGATGATAGTAAGGTTCAATGACATTGGTCATTCAACGCCTTGTTGCGGGGGACCACATCGGTGCGCCAGCACGGCCCCGGCGCGCGGGGGCGTTTGCGCTTCCCGCCAACACCTCCTGTGAGCCCGGTGCCCTCACTTTACCAACGAAAGCGGACCGCACCTCCTCCCGGAACGGGACATTCGGGCAGGCGAATGCGCAATTACCCACAGTCTCCAAAAACGCGCTAGGTCATTCAGCCTTTTCACCCGGCTTCAGAAAAATGATCTCCAAGCGTGACATGCCCTTCATGAAAAACCGCCCCGTGCGGCCACACAACTTGTCTGTCTCTCCTTTCGATGTTCCAATCACTTCCGGATACCAACCGTTGGACAGATCGGGAGGGAAACCTCGGATGGCTTTCATGATTCCGTCCCGGTCAAGAATCCTCTGCGGTTCGCTCCATCCCTTGGGATTCGCTAGGTCGGAGTTGTAGGTGATGTAAATGCCCTCCTGGGTCATCTTCGAATCCGAGGCATGGTTGAGGAGGATGACGAAGGTATTCAGGTACGTATTCCAGTGAATGGCCGGGCCCCAGAGGATGTCAGCATTGCCTCCATGCCAGTCGACCTTGGCGGGAAAGATGGGGGTGAAATGGCCTCCTATCCCGGGCTCACTGAATTCTCCCTTGTACCATTTCTGGGCTTTTCCCGCGGGGTTGTCGCGGTCCGCGTAGCGCATGCGTGCTACGCCAACTCCCTGCTCCTGGAAATTCTTCACATAACTGCTGAAGAAGCAATAGAAGTACTCTTTCTTCCGGTCCAGTATCGCGGAGAAATCACCCTCACCTCCGGCGTCCCAGGGACTCTTGGTGTCGCAGCGGAAGTCAGCAGGGTCGGCGGCGAGAACAAACCCCAGGTCTTGCCATGACTGTCCGTTGTCCAACGACCTGAGCCAGCCGATCTTGGGCGCGGTCGGGAGATGGTCGTTGCCGAAGCAGACGTTATCCGGCTCATAGTGGTACATCCCGTAGAGTGTTCCATCGTCGTCTTTCCAGGTGCTCTCGATCCAGATCCACAGCCGGTCGTCGATTTGGCCCAGTTGTGTCGAGATCGAGGAACCGAGATGCATCAGATCCGGTCCCGAGTTGCGCCAAGGGTGGAGAAAAGAGTTGAAAAGGTAAAACGTATCCCCATCCCAGTGGGCAGGGCTGTTCGAGTCAATCTCGTGGCGCGAGTAACCCGGGTTATCTATTCCTGGCATCTGGATTACCGTTGCCTCGCGCCATCTCACCGAAGGAAGCCCCGAGTTCGCCGGGGCGTCCTTCGTCTGCGCTGTTCCCCATGGAGTGGCAAGCAGACAGTACACCAGTATGCAAGACCCGACTACAGGCTTCCACACGCCTTGGCAACCATGTCGCATCGTATCCTCCTCTCTTTCGTTACTCCGCCTCTCCGCGTTAGGGTGAACGGCTGCCCCACCAGCCGCTTCGACGATCTGTCCAGGTAAGCCATCTCTCCGCCGCCTTGAGGAACAGGAGTTAAAGCCAATACTGTTCACTTAAGCTTTGTCACGGGGACGGTTCCCTGTTCGACCCTAGAACCCCCTCACCCCCGGCCCCTCTCCCCCAAAGGGGCGAGGGGCGCGTTAATTTGATTCTACTACCTTCGCCCCCTTGGGGGAGAGGGTGGAGCGACGCGCCGGGTGAGGGGGTCACCCAGGAACAAATTGAGAAGTGACTTCCTGAAACCCCATAAGTGAACAGCATTGGAGTTAAAGCGGAGGCTCGAAACCGCCAGCCCACGTTCGCCCCTAGCGCCGAGTGCTGCCAAGTCAGATGCCCAGTCCCCACCCGGACCCGAAACCACCGATAAGACGCCGAGGCCATCGTCGCGGGCGAGAAGTTCGAGCCCTCGCGGGTAGGGGGAACATGGCCATGCGCCCCTACAAAACCTCGGCCCGCCTGCGGCCGGCGACGCCGCAGCCGTAGTCGCGGCCATTCTGGGCGGCGCGCACATCGTGCGCGTGCACGACCCAGCCGCAATTCTGCCTGCGGTACGTGTGGCGGACGCCGTCCTCGGCACGGAAGTTTGGGATAGAATGATCGCGCGTCTGTGCTGGCGGCCCGCGCGCAGGTCCGGCGGGAGTCGGTCGAAATTCCGCAATACTGGAAGAGGCGGTCATGGATCATCACACGGTGAAGCGTCTGGAGTTACTCACCCTCGGGATGTTGGCGCTGGTTGGTGTCAGCCTTTGCCGTACAAATCTGGGACAAGAGGCTTCAAATCGTGCCAGAGAATCTGAGATCTCGGCCCTTCAGGACAGTTTTCGCGTTCCTCCTGATGACACGAAGCTCATGGTGCGCTGGTGGTGGTTTGGGCCTGCGGTGACGGCGGAGGAACTCGACCGGGAGATGCACGCGATGAAAGATGCCGGCATCGGCGGATTCGAAGTCGAGCCCGTATACCCGCTCACGCTCAACGATCCCGGAAAGGGTCTGGTGAATCTGGGCTACCTTTCTCCGGAATTCCTTGCCGCGGTCAGCACTACGGCGCGCACTGCGCACACGCTTGGCATGCGCATGGACATGACGGTGAATAGCGGTTGGCCCTATGGCGGTCCTCATATCACGCCGGAACTCGCTGCCCAGCGCCTCATTTGCCTGCGAGTCCCGGTCCGGGAGGGCAGCACGAAAATCCCAGCCCCGAAATTGAAAGAAGACCAGCGCTTCCTCGCGGCGTTTATCGCTTCCGGGGATGAGAAACACCTCGATGCGAGTTCGATCCGGGAAGTCACGGAAAGGGAGAAGGACTCTTTCGTTCTTCCTTCCCTACCGTCAGGACCAGGCACTTTGCTTGTCTTTGTGATGGGGCCGACCGGCATGAGGGTGAAGCGGCCTGCGGTGGGAGCGGAGGGTTTGGTCCTGGACCATTACCGCCGCGCCGCTTTGGAAAAGCACTTGGAAGTAGTGGGCGAGCCCTTGGCGAAAGCGGGCGGCGGCAATATCCGCGCCATGTTTTGCGATAGCCTGGAGGTCTACCAGTCGGATTGGACCAAGGATTTTCTGGAAGAATTTCAACGCCGGCGCGGGTACGACCTGAAACCTTATCTGCCCGCTCTTGTTGCCGACATCGGACCCCCGACGGCGGCCATTCGGCATGATTGGGGCGAAACGCTGACCGAACTCCTCAACGAGAATTTCCTCGCGCCATTTCAGAAATGGTGCCACGCGCGTCACGTGCTGTGCAGGGTTCAGGCCTATGGCCAGCCGCCTGCGGACCTCTCCAGCTACAAGTTCGTTGATCTTCCCGAAGGGGAACAGGGCGATGAAGCGGGCCACTGGAATGACTTCACTGCCTCGCGCTGGGCTTCTTCCGCCGGTCATCTTGAGGCGAGCCCCGTGATCTCCGCCGAGGCCTGGACGTGGATTCACGCCCTCTCCTTTCGCGCAACTCCGCTCGATTTCAAAGCCGGCGCTGATGAGTACTTTCTGGAGGGGATCAATCAACTGGTGGGGCATGGGTGGCCTTATTCGCCGCCCGGCGTGCCCGAGCCAGGCTGGTATTTCTACGCGGGCGGAGCACTGAATCAGCATAACCCCTGGTGGTTCGCGATGCCGGACCTGGCGCTTTATCTCGAACGCGCGAGCTTCATGTTGCGTCAGGGCAAGCCCGCCAACGATATTGCAGTGTACCTGCCCACGCACGATGCTTGGGCGACCTTAACACCGGGTAAGGTGAATCTTTGGGAGGCGATTTGGCAACGTCTCGGGTCAACCCTCGTCCCCAGCCTGCTCGAGGCCGGGTACAACCTGGATTTTGTGGATGACGACGCGCTCGCACGACTTGCGCACAGCGAGAACGGCAAGCTGGTGATTCGCGATCAAGCGTTCCCTATCGTGATTCTTCCGGGAGTGGAGCGCATCCCGCCCTCCATTTTGGCTAAACTGGCGGATTTTGCGCGCCGCGGGGGAAATCTAATCGCGACTCGGCGCTTGCCATCTTGTTCTCCGGGCTTTATCAATCGGGAGACGGAGAGTGCGAAGGTCGCGCGGCAGGTGGATGAGCTTTTCAAAAGGCCGCCCGCGCCCGCGCACTTCATTTCTGACGAGGGCAAAGAACTCGCAGAGGCGTTGAGGCGCCTGAATCCTCCCGATGTCGCCTTTTCCCCTGCGACGAGAAGTATCGGTTTCATCCATCGCCGGACGGCGTCAGCGGAGATCTACTTTATCGCCAACACCAGCAACGAGCGGGCGCAGACGCGGGCCACTTTTCGTGTCCGGGGCAAAAAGCCGGAGTGGTGGGATCTCTTCACGGGCGAGGCGACGATCGCCCAGTGGTGGCACGGCTCGGGCGATGGCGTCCTCATTCCACTTGACCTGGAGCCCTATGGCTCGCGGCTGCTAATTTTCACAGACCGTGATGTGCTCGGGGGAAGGGGGCAAACCGAGTTGCAGAATCTCCCGCCCCCTCTCGACATCAGTCACGGGTGGGATGTCGCTTTCGAAGGTACCGGCAAAAAAATGGTGATAGATACTCTGCGGTCCTGGACCGAACTGGAGGGGATGCGACACTTCTCCGGTCTCGCGACGTACCATAAGACACTTGTCATTCCCGCTGATTTTCTCCGCAACGGAATCCAGGTGGATTTGAACCTGGGCGAGCCGACGGCCATCCCCATTCACAAGAACGCACACTTCCAGGCCTGGCTTGACGGCCCCGTGCGCGAAGCGGCGGAAGTCTTTGTCAACGGGCACCGGGCAGGGGTGATTTGGCATCCTCCTTACGAGCTGGACGTGAGACCTTTTTTCCATCCGGGTGAAAACGAGCTACGAATTGTGGTGGGGAATCTAGCCGTGAACGAAATGGCGAGTCGGCCGTGGCCCAACCACGCGGATCTTACCGCGCGGTACGGGGAGAGGTTCGTCGATCAAGGCTCGGAGCTTTTGCAACCGGTGCCATCGGGACTGACTGGCCCCATACGCCTCATCGCACGCGCCATACCGGCGGCAGTTCGCAGCGACCCGTGAAGAGGGCAGCGCGGACCTATTTTGCAAAGTCCGCGGACGTCGGTGGTAGGTAAGCACACATCGAGCATTCGGATGGTCGCCACTTTTTCCAGCGCCGCTGGAGGCGTAAGGCCCGGCGCCAGGGCGGCGAGCCTTTGTTTCAGGGTGACGAAATGAGCGCAAGTCAGAAACGGCACGAAGAGGTGAGGTCCCACTCCCGCAAACAAACCGTGCCTTCTTCTCGTTCCTGCCAGCCGATTTCTCGTCTCTTCCTGCTGGGGCGCCGCAGCAGGGCAAGGTTCTCGCCTGACAAGTGCAGCACTGCTTCCAGATGCGCTCGCCCCAACACGTCAATCAGCCATCGGCAACAGCCCTTTCCGTTCTTCGCTGGCTCTTCCGTTTTCGGGTCACGTGTCCGTCGGTTGTGACCGATTCCACTTCGCCGCCTTCGAAAAGGACCACGGCCAAGCGCGCTTCAACTTTTGCTCCTGCCGCGAGGACGGGCGCAGTGCCGGCCGCGATGGCCCGTTCCAGGCCGCACCCCGGCACGCTGGTGAACGGCTCGACGGCCATGACGTAGCAGCGCCCGTACCAGGGATAACCGAAGCTTCCTCGCAGCTCCTGCCAGAACCAACAGTAAGGGAATATCTCTTTGGGCCAAGCCAGACCAAAAGAGAAACCGAGTGCGGGATTGGCGAGCGCGTACCATCCTTCTTCAACTTCGCTGATGTAACCGAATTCAGTCACCCGCTCGTGCGCCGGCGGCAACAGGCTCAAGTCGACTGTCCCGCGCTTGCCGCTCACCTGGGGCCACGGGCCGGTAGTCGAGGGCGCGATACGGCTCGACGGGCTGATCTCCGCGTCGTGGGCGGTGAAAGTCCGCGCGGGCAACTGCAGCCGGCATCCGCCCGTCAGAAACGGAGCGCCGAAGGCAGGATGCTGCCCCCACATGAAGTGCAGGTCCTCTTCCGCGAGATTTTCGATGGTTTCGTGCAGCAGCACCGCGGCGAGTGAGCGCTCGACTGTGAAAGTTCTCCGGATGCGAAAAGGGCTGCGGTACAGTTGCACCGTGAAGCGCACGCTGACCGACGCGGAAGTCTTGCGCAGCACTTCGTAATCCCAGGGCAGCACGGACGCCTCGCCGTGAAAATTCAGGGCGGCCCCTTTGTACCGGCACTCATCGCCGCCGTTGGGAAAAATCAACTGCCAGCCGCCCTCGTAGTGTTCCAGCCACGCCGCTTCCGTGCTCGCGCCAGTTGAAACGATTCCCGTGCCCGGCTTCTTCAAACCCCAGGGCGACTTCCACAGCACATCGGTCTGGCCCGGCTTGTAAACCAGCGCATAGACGTCGGCGCCCTTTTCGGGCAGCAGGGTCACCGCCAGGAACTGATTTTCCAGCGTTATGGCGCGAAACGCGCCTGGCAGGACGTGCTCCCGCAATGAGCAACCAACACTCGCCATGGCTTTGCTCCTGTGCCGGTTTTATTCGATAACTACAATCGGCGCTGCCAGCGCCTGTTGCACGACCTCGGGATCAAGCTCTACACCCAGCCCTGGGCGGTCAGGCAGAAGCCATTGGCCGTCGTGCAATTCCACCTCCGGCACGGCCAGCTTGGACCGTAGGAAAGAGGGGAAGAAATCCTGATGGAAGAACTCGGCATAGGGGCAGGCGGGCGCCGCGGCCGCAAAATGACGAGTGGCGGCTACCGTGAGTCCGGTTTTCCAAGCGTGGGGGATGCAATAGACGCCGCGCTCGGCGGCCAGCCGCGCGCAACGCATGGCCTCCGTGAGGCCGCCCACCCGGCCCAGGTCGGGTTGGATTACGTCGCAGTGACCGCGCTCCACGAGCTCGCGGAATTCGTGCCGAGTCTGCAGGAACTCGCCCACCGCCACGGGCGTCGTGGTCGCGTCCGCCAGGCGCGCCAACCCGTCGAGATCATCCGTGTGCAGGGGCGTTTCGACAAAGAAGAGCTTGTCATCCTCGATCTGGCGCAGCACCCACAGCGCGTCGTTGGCGTTTCTCCAGCGATAGCCCACGTCGATCATGAAGTCCGGGCGGTCGCCCACGATTTTGCGGCACTCATGGATGAAGGCCGCGAGCTGCCGGTCATCGACCAAGTCGTAAAACAGCATTTCCATCTTCATCGCCCGAAAACCGTACTCGAGCGCCTGGTCCATCAGAGCGATGCAGGCCTGGCGCATCTCCGGCCAACCCCGGCCTTGGGGCATACTCGGAAAAAGCGTGAGGTAAGGCGTGATCCGTTCGCGCCCGACGCCGCCCAGAAGTCGGTAAGCAGGCTGGCTGAGGATCTTGCCGCGCAGGTCGTGCAGGGCGTTGTCGATCGCCGACATCAACATAATGCCCAGCCCGCGCCGCGCGTGGTAGATGGTGCCCTCGTAAACCTTGTCCCAAAGCCGCTCGACCTCCAGGGGATTCTCGCCGAGCAACAAATCCCGAATGCTCAAACTCCAGATGTGCGCGCTGGGAGTTTCGAGCAGCGCAGCGATGGCGTTCGGCGGAGCGTCCGTCTCTCCCAGGCCGTGCATACCGTTGTCGGCCGTCAGGCGGATGACGGCGGTATCGACGGCGCCGTCGCAATCGGCGGCATTGGCCTGCGGTGCGCGAAGCTGCAGGCATTCAATTTTCTGAATCTTCATGGGCGCCTCACCTACTCCGCCGGAGTCTTGTCGGCGGAGGTGATCAGAATCGTTCCAGCCAGCGTGAGCAGGCCGCCAGCCAGCATGGCCGCGCTGATCTTTTCCTTCAGCAGGACCGCGGAAGCGATCAGGAAGGTCCACAAGCTGATGATTACCGGCCCTGCCCGGCTGGTGGCGGTCTTGTAAGCCGGGTACTGGCCTGCCCACATGGCATTGACCAGTACCAGCAAGCCGGCATCGGCGATCCTGCGACGTGTAAACTGCATGGTTCCGCCCGTTCAATGACCCGCCGCGGTCAGGGCGCCGTCGACCACAAGACAAGTCCCCGAGATGAACGAGGCTGCGTCCGAGGCCAGGAAAAGTGCGGCTTCGGCGACATCGTGCGGCGTGCCCATCCGTCCCAAGGGATGGATAGCCAGCACCTGCTGCAAGGCGAGCTCCGGGTTGGGCTGGGAGGCCAGCCACTCGTCGGTCATCGGTGTCTTGATGTAGCCGGGGCAGATGGCATTCACTCGAATTCCATCGGCGCCGTGCTCCACCGCCAGCGTCCGCGTCAGCGCGAGGAGGCCGGCTTTGGAAGCATCGTAGGCGGCGTAGCCCGCATAGGAGGTGAACGCATGCACTGAGGAGATATTCACGATGGCGCCACCTCGCCCGCGCAGGTGAGGAATCGCGTACTTCGAGAAGAGGAAGACGCCTTTCAAATTCACGCCGAGCTGGCGGTCCCATTCCGCGGATGTGAGATCAACGACCGGTGCGGGCGGCGCGATTCCAGCATTGTTCACGAGCACGTCGAGCGCGCCGAATTCCTGCACGGTGCGGGCCACGGTGTTTTGCACGTCCTCTTCACGGGCGACGTCGCCGTGAATGGCCAGCGCGCGCCCGCGGCGGCTTAGACCTTGCGCCACTTGGAGGGCGGGCTCAGCCTTGATATCGAACACCACGACCGCGGCTCCCGCTTCCATGAAGCGCTCTGCGATGCTGGCGCCAATCCCCATGGCGGCGCCAGTTACCAGGGCGACTTTGCCATCGAGGCGCATGCGCTTGACCCTCACTCCGGACGTTTGGCGTCGAGCTTCGTGGCGTTCCTCCACTGCGCGTACCACCACAAGGCGGCCAACAGCGGACCCTGCCCCCAGGGAACCATTCCCCCGCGAGGCATGCGGCGGTAGTGCTCGACCGAGGTACTGGGAAAGGTCTCATAGGATACCCCATCCAGCAGACCATCGGGCCGGACATTTTTGAGTAACAACCGCATCGCCGATTCCACTACCGGAGAGTAGACTGGCGGTTCGATCCAGCCATGCAGAATGGCTCGCGACATCGCGCTGATCATGAAGGCCGCAATCGAGGTCTCGATGTAAGAGGTTTCATCATTGAGGACAGTGTGCCAGCCGCCCCTGTGGTCTTGGAGCTCCACCATGCGGCGCAGTACTTTCCTCAGCACCTCCCGTATTTCGCCGGCGCCAGTGTCGTGGGCGGGCAAGTGCACGAGGGTATCCACCAATCCCAGCAAGCCCCAGCCGTTTCCGCGTCCCCAGGCGATGCCGTTGCGCGTGCGGGCCTGCTCGATCCAGAAGTGATGGAAAAGGCCGTCCGTCGGATCATAGAGAAGCTCAATTTGCGACAGCGCGTTGTCCAAGGCGAGCTGCCGGTATGCGTCGTCTCCAGTGACCCGATAGAGCGCGGCGAAGAACGGCGCATCGAAATGCATGGAATCGACGAAGATACAGGGTCCTCCGTCCCTTACCCGCTCCGCGAATTCTCGCCAGGATTCGAAGTCAGGGTGATCGGCGGGAAGTTCCGGCGGCAACTCAAAGGCGGCGTTCTCATAGCGGACCGCCGCTCCCGACGCCGTCTTGCGAAAGCCCGCCATGTAGGTGGCGTGCCGTTTGGCCGCGCCCAATAAAGCCTCGTCGCGGGTCTTCTCAAAGACCCGTAGCAAGGCTACCCCCGGGGCCGTGTAGTCAAACTCACTCCGCCACCGCTCGCGTGCGATCCAAGCCTTGAAAAGCCCGTAAACAAAGCCGAGGTATTTCGGGTCACCCGTGAGTTCCGAAGCATCGAGCAGCCCTTCCAGCCCGATCGAGTCCCCCCAGAACCACACCTTCCAGGGGTAGGTCAGCAGCAGATCGGCGGCACGGGCAGCGAGGCCGCGTAATTCTTGGTTGGGCATCATTTCCTTCATAGCGCAAAGGTGGTCATAGGGTGATGTCAGTCACATTGGATGGCTGACCGGCAATGCCCAGATTGAGATGGAACAAGGCACCACCGAAGTAGCCCGTCTTGGGATCGTAACCCGGGGGCATGATCGGCATGATTTCAGATTGCCCGGCCGAGGTGACGAAAATATCCGTCAGCTCCGGGCCGCCGAAGGCGAGTGAGGAGACTTGCTTGGCAGGAATCGGGACTCGCCGCTCGACCTTGCCCTCCGGGTCGTAGCGCACTATGCAGCTTCCGTACCACTGGGCGGACCAGACAAAACCGTCGCGATCCACCGCCAGTCCATCAGGCAACCCCTCTTCCTTAGGCACTTGCGCAAAAACTCGACGGTTTCGGGCGGAGCCGGTGGTGATTTGGTAATCGTACGCATAAATCCGCCGCGCCGCCGAGTCCGTGAAGTAAAGAGTCCTTCCGTCCAGGGAAAATCCCAGGCCGTTGGCGAGATGAAATCCGTCGTCGAGCACGCTGGCCTTACCGTCCGTATCGACACGGATCAATTTGCCAAGTTCGTAATCAGCGCTGGGATTGTAGAAGTAGGACCCCGCCAGCAACCTGCCGCGCGCGTCGGCGATGCAATCGTTTAGTTGACACTTCGAGCCTTCTGCTTCTGCGGCCATCCGGGAGAATCTTTCATATCCATCCCAGTGCCAGACTCCCTCGTTGTTCGTGATGACATATCCACCCGGCCGGTTCCGGCGGAAGCCATTGATCGGCAGGTCCTGCTTAAGCAGGGAGTGCTGACGGGTAGCCCAGTGCAGGCGAAAGAATTTCAGACCCACGCAGTCGATCCACTCCAGCGTGCCGTCGGCGTGGTTCCAAACGGGGCATTCCCCACAGAGATTCTGGTAATCAGCGACCACCGTAACCCGCGGCATGGCGTCTACTCCACCTCCGGCGAGCCCTTGAGGTTTCTTATGAAGCGCTTCATTGCCCGGTCGCAGACATTAGCAGGAGGCGGCAGGGATGTCAATGCGGCCGGCAAGCCCCTCCTCTGCCGCAGCGACCGGATTCCCAAGCTCCGCGCCAGGCGAGACTGGAATTTTCAGGGAAGATCGGCGCTGGCTGGGCTGGACCGTTTGACTTTCCTCAGGTTGCGCTCTACATTACAGCATGTACCGTTTCATGGCTTGTGCTGCCCAGGGGCGGACGCACCGGGCGGGTGAAATCTCATGCCGGTTACCATTAAAGAGGTTGCGAAGCACGCGAAAGTGGCTGTCGGAACGGTGTCGCGCGTTATCAACGACCAGCCGGGAGTTGACCCGAAGCTGCGCGAGCGCGTCGAGCAGACGATCAAAGAACTGAACTACCGGCCCAACGCGCGGGCGCGCAGCTTTGCCCAAACCTCCAACTCCGTCATCTCCTTTATCCAGAGCAACCGCCCTCTGCTGCATCCCTTCCACGTCGGGGTGCTGCACAGCGTGGAGGAGTACTGCGCGGAGGCCGGCTACTTTGTGCTTTTCACCAGCTACAACTACTCCCGCGACACCAAGCCCTCGGAGTTGCAGTTGCCCAAGGTCCTGCAAAGCCACGGGGTCGCCGACTGCCTGATTCTGGCCGGGATGAATTACGAGAACTTCCTCCAAGCGGTAGAAGAACTCGGCGTCCCCTACGTCCTGTTAAAAAATACCTACACGAGCAAGAACCCACGGGCGCCCGTGGACCAAGTGGGCTGGGACGACTTCGCGGGATCCTATGAAGCCACGAAATACCTGCTGGAACTCGGCCACCGAGATGTCTGGTTCATCGGCGATACGTCCTACTCCTGGTACAAGACGCGTTTCGACGGTTACTGTCAGGCTATGCGCGAGAGCGGCCTGGAGCCGCGGGGACAAACCGTGGGGTTGTCCGACAACCTCTACGCCAACGGCTACGCCTGCATGGAGATGATTCTGGACCACGGCTCTCCGGTTACCGCGATCTTTGCCGGATACGACGACATTGCCTACGGTGCTTGGGATGCCCTGCAGAAACACGGCCTGAGTGTGCCGCGCGACGTAAGCGTGGTCGGTTATCACGACGAGGACCAAGCGCAATTCAAAGTGCCGGCGCTAACCACCGAGCGGGTCGATAAGCTCGCCGTCGGCCGTCAGTTGGCCCGGATGGCCATTGATAAACTCCGCTTCCCTGGGAGACGCCTGCCCGAGGTCATCCTCCCCATGACCCTGATGAGAAGGGGGACAACGCGCCTGGTCGTGCGCGAGACTGTTACCCCCTGAAGCGTCCGCCAGAGCCTCCGCGTACCCGCTCGTTGCGCCGTCCTGCCCGCTGTGGTCGAGCTTCCGTTCCGGCGCGCACAAATCGCTTGACTTTGGCTTGGACCTGTCCTAATCTGCGCGCGAACGAAACGCTTCATGAACGCACTTCCGGTCGGCGAACCGTCCCTCATGGGGAGACTGGGGGATGCCGTCAGCCAAAGTCGCCCCGCGAAGAACCCGCGTGTGATGGCGTTTTTGGAAGGAGGGTGCGATTACCATGCGTACACACTTCAGGCTTCAGGCGTCTTTCTTTGCTCTTACCGCGATACTACTCTTCTCCACCGCAATTTTCGCCTCTCTTGACCGGGGGCAGGTGCAGGGCACGGTGACCGACCCGCAAGGCGCCGTTGTGCCGGGAGTGACCGTCGTGGTCACGAATGTGGATACCGGCATCAAGACCAAGCTTGTTACCAACTCGACGGGTTTCTATCTGGCGCCAGACTTGGTGCCGGGTAAGTATAACATTCGCATTGAGGCGCCAGGGTTCAGCCCGCTGGATATCACCCAAGTGATGGTTACGGCTGGCACCACCGTGACAGAGGATGCCCAACTGAAGGTCGGGCCCACAGCTCAGAGTGTAGAGGTCACCGCCCAAGCGCATTTGTTGGAGACCACTTCCTCGAATTTCAGTGTGGGAGTCAGCAGGCGGTACCTTGACAACCTCCCCCTGGAGGGTCGGGACATCCAGACTCTCGTCTCGCTCTTCCCCGGCATCATTCAATCCAGCGGACCTTCTGGGGCCGTGTTTGGTTCCAATAGCCAATTTGGGGGCTTCCCAGACCCGCTCCACCTAGTGGGCTCGAGCGTAAGTGCCAACGGGGGTCAGGCCGGAGCCAACGCGTGGTTCTTGGAAGGTGCCCTGAACGCCACAGTCGGCGCGGAGGCCGCGACCGTCAATCCCTCGCCGGACGCCGTGTCCGAGTTCAATATCGTTCAGAATGGTCTGGCGGCCGAGTACGGCCGCACCAGCGGCATGGTGGTCAACGTGGTGATGAAATCCGGCACGAACGCGCTCCACGGTGACGTCTATGACGTCAACCGCAACTCCTACTTCAGCGCCACGAATCCCTTTGCGCGGCGCGACGCCAATGGCAATCCCTTTCTCCAGCCGTGGACCAACTGGAACAACTTCGGCGGGACGCTGGGTGGCCCGGTGGTTCTCCCTCACATCTATAACGGAAAGAACCGCACCTTCTTTTTCGTTTCCGAAGAGATGTCACTGCTGCACGAGCGGCAAAACAGAATCCTGACGGTCCCATTGGCCGCGGAGAAAAATGGGGATTTCACGGGAAACCCTTACTACCCGGCGGGGGCTAACTGTACGACTCCGCCCTATGATTCCGGATGCATCTTCGATCCTGCGACAACGACCTACGATAGCGCTACGGGCACGTTCGGCCGGACGCCTTTCGCGACGCCGGTGATCCCGCAGGGCCGGATCGACCCCCTGGCCAAGTTCTATCTCGATTCAATTCCGGCTCCGAACTTCGTCGATCCGCTGTCTCCGTGCAGCCCCGCTTACCTCTGCAACAATTACATTGGTACGGCGGGCAGCAGCATGACGACGCACAATGCGTCGGTGAAGATCGACCACACCATCAACGACAAGCAACGGTTTTTTGCTTCCTGGCTTTTCAACCCGAGCTACTACACCAACTACCGCTATCCGTGGAATGGCCCCTCGGCGCAGCTAGGTACGGGGATCGTTGGCGCTAACCCTTTCACCGCGCGAAACCAGCTTGCGATCGTGGGATTGACCTCGACCCTGAGTCCCACGCTCGTGAACGAGGCGCGCTTTTCCTTCGGCCGCCAGAACCTGGTGGGCGGGGAAAACCCCGACAGCGTAACAGCCACGCAGCAGATCAAACAGAAGGTGGCCGGGCTGAATTTCTGGCTTTACGACCCCTTGCAGCCTGTTCCGACCATTTCCTTCAATAACAACGAAATCGGTAGCTCGTTCCAAATGGGTCCTCCCGCCTACCAGGACGTTACCACCGGCCAGCAGGCGTGGACTGCTAATGAGACCCTCACGAAAATCTGGGGCCGGCACACGATTAAGGGCGGCTTTACATTCCGTCGGAACAACCTCTGGGGGAGTTCTGCCACGGGTTACAACATCGGTTTTTCAGGCATGCTCACCGACAACCCCGCCAATCCCTATGGTGGCCCGAACAATAATGGGCTGGCTGATTTCCTCCTGGGCGCAGTCGGCGAGGGCGGGGGCTCTTCCGCCATTCAAGAGTCGCCCTGGCAGACCAACGACGACTACGCCGCGTTCGGCCAGGATGATTTCCGCGTGAGAAGTAACTTAACGGTGAGCGTGGGAGTTCGCTGGGACGTTTACGGCTGGATTCGCGAGCGGCACGACCAGATCGCCAACTTCGATCTCTCCTTGAAAAACCCTGAGGTCAATGCATTGGGCAAGCTCGTTTATCCGGGCACTCCGAGCCACCCCGACCGCAATCTCTTTCCGGCCAACAAGGGGAGCTTCGGTCCCCGCTTCGGCTTCGCCTGGTCACCCTTCGGAAATAGCAAAACGGTCATCCGGGGCGGCTACGGGCTCATCTACAGCAACAGCCTCTCGGCGGCCTTCGGACAGGGCAACGGGGCCTTCTCGACAATGGGTTCCTATGTGCCCGTCAGCACTCCCGTCACTGACCCGTACCCCGTCTACAATGAGATCGGCGGATGGACGCTCAGCAAAGGCGCGCCCTCCATTCAATTCCCAAACCTGACCGCTAATCGCACCAACGACTTCCAGTATGTGGGCGTATCAAGCGCGAATATCTACGGTTTCCTCAAGGGGAACAAGGACCCCTACGTTCAGCAATGGAACCTCTCCATCCAGCGGGAGCTGCCCGGCAATATCCTGATCAGCGCGGCGTATGTGGGCAGCCACGGCTCGCACCTCCTGGAGGATGAATATCGGAACACCAATCAGGTGCCCAAGTCCCAATACGCGAAGGTCCGCTCGCACATTAATGATTACACCTACCAGGTCGACCCCTCGTTCAATGGACTGTGGGGGGATTGCGGTCAATGGGATCTTCCCGCCAACGATCATGTCGTGTGCTCGGGATGGTATGCACTCGAACCCTACCCGTTCTGGTGGTCCATCCAGTCGCTGCTTACACCGGACGGCATCAGCAAATACCACTCGGGCCAGCTCCGCGTGGAGAAGCGGTACTCGCAAGGGCTGAACTTCATCGCTTCCTACACCTATTCCAAGAACATCGTTAGCGCTGGCCTCGGCGCGCTGGCCGCCAACACCTTCGGTCCCTCCACCTTGGGCAATCGCGGCGTGGGACGCATCGCCTGGATTCCGGGCGCCGCGGGCGGCGGCTCGGCAGATGGGTTCAAACACACCACCGCTGACGATGTGTTCAACCTCCGGCGATATGATGCCCTCTCCCCCGACGACACACCTCATGTCTTCAACATCGCTTCGACCTACGAGCTGCCATTCGGCAAGGGGAAGAAGTTTGTGAATACGGGCCGCGCCGCCAAAGCCATCCTCGGCGGGTGGAAGTTCACCCAGATCTGGAATTTCCAGTCGGGCGTGCCGATGTTCTTTACAACGCAGTCGGCGTGCACGGGTATTGGCGAGACGATCAGTTGCCGGCCCAACGTCGTGGGGAACCTCTCCGCCGGGCGCAGCAGTAAGACCAAAGCACAACGCGAGCAGCAGTGGTACAACGCCAGCGCCTTGTGCGCCCCCTGGGGATGTGACGACGCCCTGACCACCACCATTTACAATGCCAACAATGCCGGGGACTACGCCACTCTTGACGCCATCGATGGCTTCTGGCAACTCGGAAATGCGGGCACGCGTCCCCCGTCCGGCCGGATCCCAGGCTTCTGGAATGCTGACATGTCGCTGGCCAAGGACTTCCACTTCAGCGAGTCCAAGTATTTCAATTTCCGCTGGGACGTCTTCAATGCCCTCAATCACCAGAACCTGGGTGTTCCGAACAACACTTGGTGTCTGCCCCCAGGACCGGATGGGCAGCTCGATAGCGTCCACACCTTCGGATGCGCGTTCGGCCAGATTACCAACGTCCAAACTGACCCTCGCAGCATGCAGTTCTCGCTCAAGTTTTATTGGTAGATCGTCAGTCAGCCCGGATTTCTCACGACGCAATTGGAAGGGCGGGGCTTCAGCCCCGCCTTTCCGAGCCTGGATACCCGAAAACGGCTATCCGTGATGTCAGAAACGGGTGTCGAGTGGCAAGCGTGCGGGGCCGGCGTATGTGCCGCCCCATGCCGTCATGCGGCGACGGTCTTCGTGCCCTGCAAGGGCACAAGATAGTAGCCGGGGGCAACGCCCCCGGAAGGCGCGACGCTTCTCTGGCGACCCCGAAGGGGTCGCATGACCTTGGGCTACGGGAGGCAAGACCGCCGTGACACCACCCGGGTTCGACCCTTCCAGGGTCGGACGTTGTGTAGTGCGCGTTTTCCGGGGGCGCTGCCCCAGGCTATTCTATCGATCCCCTGCGGGGATCAAAGCGAGTAGCGCGGACCTGTTCTGAAGGTCCGCGGTTCGTCTCCCATGGATACCCAAAAGCCCCGGACCTACCGAACCGGTCCGCGCTATGCTTGCTGTCCGCCCGAGAACTGAGAGGGATCATCATGCGCTGGGTTGCGCAAATAGGTGCTGCGGTTATTCTGGGAATCTGCTTTGTTGGTATCAGCTTGAGTCCCCGGTTCATGGCAACCGCACAAGTCAAGCAGCCCATAGCCCTTCCCCAGGACAGCGCCCTTCCCTCCGTAGTGCTGCGTCCTGCCCCGTTCATCCAGATGCCGGGAGTGGAAGTGCCGGAGCGGAGCTTGGACCACGAGGCCGACTCGAACAATCCTCTTCACTGGGACGGCGATACGCTGTACCTCTTCAACAATGCCGGACATCCCTGGCGCACCTCGGGGCCGGATATCGAGCACCTGGGAGGCCGCATCTCGGTGGACCTTGGTGTTCAAAACAACAAGATGAATCTCTGGATTGAGAGTACCTGGAAGGATGACGACGGCGTTCTCTACGGTGCCTACCACTACGAACCCGACACGATTTGCTTCTCGAACCAACACATCCTGACCGCGCCGCGCATTGGCTGGTTGAGGTCCCACGATAATGGCGCCACGTGGGAGGACCTGGGGTTCATCATCTCCGCCGATCCCTGTGCTATCAATTGCCAGACTCACAGCCCCTGGGATTCCGGTGGCACGGGAGACTTCGCATTCATCCTGGACCGGAAGAAGGAGTATTTCTACTTCTACGGCACCAGTTACGACCCGCGGTTTGAAGAGCAAGGCGTCTTCGTCGCCCGCCTGTCGTATGCCGACCGCGCGAATCCCCCCGGCAAGGCCAGGAAGTGGTATCTGGGCGAATGGAACGAGCCCGCTTTGTGGGGGCACGTGACGCCGGTGTTCCCAGCCCAGCGTGACTACCACAAGCCCGACGGCTGTATGTTCTGGGGGCCGGCGATCCACTGGAACACCTACTTAAACATGTACGTGATGGTTTTGAATCACGCCCGGGACACGAAACTAAACGAGGACGGCATTTACATCACCTACAACCGCGACCTGGAGAACCCCGGCGGATGGAGCAAGCCGGTGATGATTCTCAATCGCGACGGAATTCTCCAAGCGACCACGCTCGGGAAAGTCGTGGACGGAATGCTGCTCATCCCGAGGGGAGTCTATTACGGAGAACTGCGGCCGGCTGGAGACGGCACCGTCATCGCCGATACGCTTTCGAGTGGCTGGTATCCCCAGGTGATCGGGACAGGCAAGGGAGAAACCGACAAGCTTTGCGGCCGCCGGGGACGCTTCTTCATGACGGGCATGTCGCGGCTGGAGATTACTTTCTTGAAACCCGGCGAGAAGGCGGAATAGATACTGCAACTCGTGAGGAAGACATACCCAGCGGAGAAAGGCATCAGGCCCAAACCTAAGAGTGATAAGGGTAGATCATGCGCAGGTATTCAGGATTCCTCTGGACCATCGGAGCCGGGCTGGTTCTGGTGAGCCTTTGCCTCGCAGGAAGCCGCAGCAGCGTCGCCCGGGGCAACCCGGCGAGGGTTTTGCCGCCGGAGAGCGAGCTTCCCACGGTCGAATTCCACGATGCGCCGCAGATTCAAATCACGGGCGTTGATTCCAACAGCCCCGCCCACTGGGATGGCGATACCCTCTATGTCCTCAACTCCTACGGACACCCTTGGCGAAATTCCGGCCCGGACATCGCGCATTTGGGCAACCGCATCTCGACAAAACTCGGCGACCTCAACGACAAGCTGTACATCTGGATCGAAGCCACCTGGAAGGACGAAGACGACGGCGTCCTTTACGGCGCCTACCACTACGAGCCGGACGCGGTCTGCGTCTCCAACGATCATCTACCCACCATGCCCAAGATCGGCTGGATTCGATCCCTCGATAACGGGGCCACCTGGGAAGACCTCGGATTCATCATCGAAGCCAAGCCTTGTGCGGTTCGCTGTGACAGCGCGAGCCCGTGGGATGTGGGCGGGACCGGTGATTTCGTAATCTATCTGGATAATAATAAGGAGTATTTCTACTTCTATGGAACGAGTTACGATTTCCGGTTTGAGGAACAGGGGGTCTGGGCTGCGCGGATGCGTTATGCAGACCGAAAGAACCCCTCCGGAAAGGTGATGAAATGGTACCGGGGCGCCTGGAGCGAACCCGCACTCTGGGGGCACCTCACGCCGGTTTTCCCCGCGGAGAGGGACTACCACACAAAAGATGGCTCGATGTTCTGGGGCCCAGCCATCCATTGGAACACCTGCCTCAGCACGTACGTCATGTTTCTGAATCACGCGGTCGATACCAAGCTCACGCAGGACGGGATCTTCATCAGCTTCAACCCCGATGTGGGAAATCCTGCCGGCTGGACCAAACCCCGTATGATTCTCAATCGTGCGGAGATCCAGAAAGCCATGGCGGGGGCCGACGTATCTCCGACCAAGCTGGAAAACGGCTGGTACCCAGAGGTGATCGGGATGCAAAAGGGCGAAACAGACAAGGTGGTAGGCCGCACCGCCCGCTTCTTCATGGCAGGGCTCTCGCGCCAGACGATCACCTTCCTGCGGCCCGGAGAGAAAGCGCCCTAGCCATCGAGGAATCTCTCCATGCTGAATCTCATACTGAAATCCCGAATTAATCGCAGGGCGTTCCTGCAGTCCTCCACGGCCGCGATGAGCAGCGCCCTACTGTCTCACCGGACCATGGCAGTGGAAGACTCCGAACTACACCTTTGCCCCAAATCCCGGCCTCCCGCCCGCAACGTCGCAGCGCTGCGACTGGAGGAATTGACCTCATTCGCCTGGGACATGCGCCTGACCCTTAGCTGCTTGCAGGGAATCGCCAACCGCCCGCAGCCGCGGCTTTATCTCCTCCACGACCGCTACGACGAATTGTGGCTGGACTGGCTGCGCGAGCGCGGCGATGTGGACACGATCGAGTGGTTAGAGGTCGGCCACGTGTTTGAGCGCTTTCTGCCTGGGATCTCGTCTTTGTATGTGACCGACCCCGAGGTGCCCGCCAGCGTCAATGTAGCCACGATGCTGGCCTCCCTTTACAACGGGCTGGTCGCAACGCCCAACACCCTCGGCCTTTTCAAGTTTCCTGTGCGGACGAATCCGGACACGCTCGCAGCAGGTCTCGACTTGCGGACACTGGGCTGGAAGAAAGACGTCGATGCGTACCGCTGGGCCTTTGCGCAATTGGAAAGCAAGCTTTCGCGGCAGGCGGTATGCGTTTTAGACCCGCACGAGGTTGCGTTACGCGACTACCTGGTGGAATTCAAAATCCCCATTCTGTGGATCTCGGGACCCCAGGACGCGAGAAACAATCCCCAGGCGTCCTCCGAGGAGGAAGTGCGGTTCGCTCGCGAGATCCTGCTGAAGTGGCCGCCGAACATCCCCTGTTTGGGCTGGCCCACGAGTGGCAACAAAGAAGGCGGCATCGGTGAAGATCTGGGAATCGACCTGGTGAGTGAGTGCGCCAAGTTCTCACCGTGCACGGCTTTCGATGCTTATTCCCCGACCGTGGGAAATCTTTCGGTCCATTCCGGCACCTCGGCCACGCTGCGCCAGACCGTACCACCCATCAAGCTGGACCGCGAGAAGGTGTATTTCGCCTTTATCCGCTCGGATGGCGACGGCTGGAACTTCCAGCGTCACTACTACCGCAAGCTGTTTGATGATCCGAGGCACGGAACGGTACCCATCGGGTGGCAACTGGGCTCGACGGCTATCGACGGCCAACCCGATATCCTCGATTACTACTACAAGCACGCGCGGCCGGGAGACTGTTTCGTGAACGCGCTGACGGGCATCGGTTACATCCACGAGAACAAGTACGCTCAGAATTATCCCTCCGAGCAACGGGCCCAAATTTGGAAAGAGTACTTGCGGCTTTCCGGCATCTACCTGGCGCGCCTCGACGCCACGGTGATGTGCACTTATGCGGAGATGGCCCCCAGTCTCTTGGAGATGATCGCCGGCACGCCCGGTGTCCGCGGACTCTATTCCAATTACGGGCGAACCGAGCAGACCACGCTGGATAATCTTGCGGCTGAGGTGAAGGGTGTGCCGGTCTTCCGCGCCATCAATCGCCCGCCTTACATTCTGACGTACACCCCCGCCGCCCGGAGGGACGCGGAGCAGTTCACGATTAAGGAAGTCACCAGTTGGACGCCGCCGCGCCGCCCCGCCTTTCTTTTTGTGTTCCTCGCGAACTGGTTAACCGATATGGAAATGGCGGAAAATATTGCACACGGACTTGGAAGGGAGTATGTGCCGGTACGACCCGATCAGTTGGTCTCACTCTACCGGCAGTTCAAGGGCAGCTAGCAACCTGCGGCGCAGGCGGATCTTGCACATTGAACCCTCCTGCCGCAGGATGAAGGGCGGAGAATCCTTCGCCTAAGGGAGCTCTGAGTGGGTCGCAAGAAAGCATCGTCTGAGCGCAGGGGCCTGACCGTTTCCAGGCGCGCCTTCTTCCGCCAATCGCTGGGCAGCGGAGTTGCCGCCTCCCTCAGCGCGATGCTGCCGGCTGCTCGTACTCCACCCCCGCCTGCTTCCTCGAAGTCCAAGGGAATTGTAATCCATGTTGCGCCGCCCGCGGGTTCCCCTCCATTCGGGGCGCCCGTGGAGACGAGCGTGCCATTTCCTCGCGGCGAGTTGCATTCACCCGAGGAGCGGGCCGTTGTCGGACCGGATGGCAAGCCGGTGGTGGCGCAGATGCGGTCGGGCCTCGATTGGCCGGATGGGACAATTCGTTGGTTGGTTGTCGTATTCGAAGCCTCGGCCGGCCCAGGTGACTACACGTTACAAACGGGAGACTCGCCCGCCGCATCGCTTTTGGTAGTGGAAGAGACCGGCAAAATCACCGTCAACTCCGGTGAGGTGGCATTCGCCGTTGCCCAGTCGGGCGGTGTTTGGCCCCTGGCCATCGCCGTGCCGGACGCGGATGGCAAGCTCGCGGCGGTCGTGACAGGAAAGGCGGCTGGTGATCTGGTTCTGACGCGCCATGACGGCACCACGTTTCGCGCCTCGCTTGCGGGCGAGAGCAGCCGCATCCACATCGAGGAGCGCGGGCCGGTGCGCGCCTGCATACGCATGGAGGGTGAGTGCCGCGCGGAGGACAAGCGGAAGCTGTTCAACTTCATTATCCGCTGGACGGTCTATCGTGGCCGGCCCGAGGTACTCATCGCCGTGACGTGGATCAACGCCACAGATCAACCTTCCGAGCAACTGCGCGATATCCGGATGGTCTTCCCCTTTGAATTCGCGCCCAACCGGCTGGTGATTGGTTGCGAAACGGGCGTGTATGACGGGCCTTTCCTCCGAGATTTCCCGATTCACATTTTGCAGGACGACTACAACCGCTATTGGGCTCGGAAGCATAACCCGGATGGACGAATTCAGAGCCTCTCGAGCGGTGGTTGCAATGGTGAGCAATGCCCTGGATGGTTATACGCAAGCAATAACCAGCGCTGCCTCGGCGTCTGGGTTCCCAACTTTTGGCAGGAGTATCCGAACGAACTTGCCCTCAGACAGGGCGAGTTGAGCGTGGGTTTGTGGCCGGAGCGGGCCATGGATCACCTGCTGAGCAAACCCCTGCTGCCCGCCAAACCCGAGAGACAAGAGCAGTATAAAATTACGAACTACTGGCCGGTTATTCCCCATCCTTACATCGCGTTTGCTGATCCCGAGAAGAGATGCCTGGATGCGCGACAGGGAATGGCCAAAACCCAGGAGATCGTTCTGAGTGTGTGGGGCGGCCGCGGTGACCCGGCGAGCTTTGAGAAGAAATGGTGGAGCAAATCACTGCAGCCAGTGCGGGGGAATCTGGAACCCGCCTATGTCGCGGCAACCGAAGCTTTGGGACCGCTCGAGGCGCGGGGTTCCAAGACTCTTGCGGAATTCGAACCGTTGTTCGACGAAAGCTTCGGCTGGCTCGACCGGCACATTGATCAACTGAAGTGCTATGGGAAATTCGACTACGGCGATTTCAAGTACTTTACAGCAGCCACCGACTACATGTGCCTTCCCGGAGACAAGTGGGGCGACATGGGGGAGATGCCGCGCGAGGGTTACTGGCACAACAACGAGCGTGACACCCTCCTGGGACTGTTGCTCTACTACTATCGAACCAGCGACCCCGCGGCATGGCAGCGCTCGGAGATCGTGGCTCGCCACCTGCTGGACATCGACCTGGCGCACTACCCACACTGGGGCATGTGGACTCACACCTATGGCCACTGCTACCTCGCGCTCGACGAAGCAGGCGCGCCCGACCACGCCTGGCTTCTGGGGGCGCTCGCCTGGGCCAGTCTTAGTGGCGATCCGGTCGCATGGGATTGGGTTACTCGTTGCGGCGAAAGGTTGCGGAATCTGAGCCTCGATTTCGAACAGGTGGATGCGCGCACTGGTGCAGTGCACCTGCACATGATGTGCCAGTTCCATTCGTATACGGGCGAAGCGAAGTACCTGGAAGCCGCCCGAGCGCCTGTAGAAGCTTTTGTGAAACTGCAAAACCCGGACGGGAGTTGGCCCGCCTACATGGCAAATACGCGACAGCCCAGGATCGTGGGTTTTGTGGAGCACATCGTGATGGCGCTGGCGGACTACTATGCGTTGACCCGAGATGCTCGTCTTGCTCCGGCGATTAACAAGGCCTTCGCTCATCTATTCGGAGAGGGCGGCGACTTTCAGGTCGACTCCGGTGAAACTCCGCTGGCCCTTTACGCCCTGGGTGTGATGGCGCAAGGAAACGGCAGCGGGCGCTACCTCGAGACCGCGAAATCCTGCCTGCGCAAACTGCGCGAAAAGCAGAACCAGTCACCCGATGCGAGAATACGCGGAGACTTCTGGGCGGGATGGGGTGTGAACAACGAAGCGGGATCAAAGGGCATGGGACGGCCCCGGCAGTTTCTCGGCCAAACCCGGCCCCTCTCACCGGCGTGCCTGTTGGCCTACAGCCAGCCGTGCCTTGGGGCAATTGCTAAGGTCGGTGCCAAGCCAGGGGGATGACCTTGGTTTACCTACAGAGACGCTCAGCTAAACCTCTTCACTCAGCTGAGGGCTCCGCTGTTCGGTGGTGGTAATTGGCCTGCGGGAATAGATCGGCTCGTTAAGAAAGAACTGGGAACCACGGTTTGTGCCTTACGCACAGCGGAGGATGTTCAGTGTCTAAAATCGTTCCTGATCTCATTATCACTTTTGACGCTGATTTGACGAGCAAACCGTTTTCTGAGAGGGTACGCCCCGATCTTCGCGGACTCGGCTTAAGGCTGGTACAGGGTCGAGAAGAACAAGGAAGAATCACCCCATGATGACCGACCTTCCTCAAGCTCCAAAACCTCGCATCAAGATCGGCCTTGCAGCAATGTGCGCTGCCTGGTTCAAGCAAATCGGGATGCATGAGCCCGACAGTTGCCTGGCTCGAGCGCTCCAGCAGGACTACAGCCGGATGGTGGAATTTCTCGGTAGCTGTTTCGACGAGGTCATTGCCCCGGGCATTATCTCTTCACCAAGCGATGTCGCGCATGCCATGGAAAAATTCGAGGAGGAGCAGGTCGACGCCGTCGTCCTCGTCCACATTGTTTGGAGCGAAGACCCGGTCCTGCTCAACTTCCTCGATCGCTGCCGGGATACGCCCATCTGGCTCTGGAACTACCACCCCACCGGCATTCTGCCCCCGCGACTGACGGTGGACGACCTCTTCCGCTTCAGCGGCACGGTGGGCATGCTTCAGGGTAGCGCCCCCATGCAGAAGCGAGGACTCCGCCTGGACGTGTTCAGCGGTTCACCGGGCGACGCGTCGCTCATGCAGGATTTGCGGGAACGTAACGCGGTGCTCCACATCCGCAGAGCGTTCCGCGGCCTGCGCGCGGGCCAAGTGGCCGGGCGCTGTGAGGCGATGACGGGCACCTTCGTCGACGATGACGCCCTGAAGCGAACCCTGGGCGTGACGCGGGTTGCGGTGACAGCGGCCGAATACGGGGCGACCTGCGAATCGGTGGTTCCTGGCCGTGTGGATCGGTACTGCGCCGAACTCCGGTCGCGGTTCGAGATTCACGGCGTCTCCGAACCAAGCTTGCGGATCGCCGCTCGCAACACTCTGGCCTTGGACGATCTCGTAGACCAGCACGGGCTAGGGGCGGTCGCTATCCAGGACCTGGACGAGGAACTCCACCGCCGGGTCGGCACGCGTCCCTGCCTCTACCCACCCCGGAGCCTTGAGCGCGGAGTCGTCTTCAGCGCTGAAGCCGACCTGAACACAGCGCTGGGCCTGCTGGCCGCCTCCCGCGCGGCGGGAACGCCAGCCATGTACTCAGAGATCTTCACGTTTGATCCCCGCGAAAACGTCCTCCTCATGGGCCACGCTGGCATCCATGACCCGCGCCTGGCGGGCGACGGCATCACGATCGTACCCGATCTCGAGTACCGGCAAGCGGATGTCGTCGAGGGCGCCTGGATGGAGTTCATTCTCGCTCCCGGGCCGGTGACGTGCGTCAGCCTCTACGACACTGGCGAGGGTTACCGCATGACGGTGTTTGAGGGTCATTCGCTCGGGCCGCCGCGGCGGCTCGACGGCTGGGGGCACGCGGTGATACGTCCGCGCCTCGACGTGGTCGCGCTTTTGGCCCGCCTCGCGCGCCGGGGCATGACCCAGCACTTCGCGATTGTGCACGGCAGCGTGACGTCGCTGCTGCGGGCATGGTGCGGGCTCATGGGCGTGGAATTCTGTTGCGAGGAGTGAGGGATGAATCCATCCTCGAACCCACGGGACGCTGCACATCTCCTGACGCCCCGGGCAAGGATGCTGACGGCTTACAGGGGGGGCCAACCGGACGCCGTTCCGGTCTCCCCGGAACTGTGGGATGCCACAGCTATCGCTGTCAATGGCGCCCCGTTCTACCAGTTGATGGGGCCCTTCGCGGAACGCCCCTGGTGGAAGACCCACCTGGAGTGCTTTGAGTACTTCCGGGCCGACGCCTGGATCGTCCCTGCCCCCCGCCCCACGGAGCGGCAACAGGCCATCCGCACGGTCGAGTCGCGTTTTGTGGACCGGGACAAGACCACCGTCGAAAGCCGCCTCGCGTATCGCACCCAGCGGGGAACGCTCCACGGAATCGCACGGACCACAGAAGCGTACGCGGACTGGCTGTTAAAACACCCCGTGGAAAAATTTCCGGAGGATATGCAGGCCTATGAGGAGTACTTTTTCGACGACGCCGCAGCTTACGATCTGTCCGAGATCCAGGATTGCCTGGAGGGGGTGGGAGAAAGAGGCCTCGTGACCCCCATGGTCGGCGAACTGTTCATGAGTTTTCTGGGCACGGTGCGCGAGGGCGGCATTGCCCAGACTCTGCTGGACCTGTTCGATCATCCCGACTACGCTCGACGCCTCTTGGATCGGTACGTCGAGCACCTCGCCGAGCTGACTCGCGTCATCCTGGAGCACACCAGGACGCAAGCCATCTTCGTCAACAGCAATTACTCCGGACCGCCGATCGTAAGCCCGGCCTTGTACCGGGAATGGGACAAGCCGGTCCTGGCCGCGGTCTCGGCTGTGTGCCACAAGCACGACGTGCCGCTCCACCTCCACCAGCATGGCTATACAGCCATGCTCCTGGAGGATTTGATTGCGGCTGGCGTGGACATTGTGTGCCCCCTGCTCGCACCGCCCCAGGGCGACGTGACTGACCTCGCCGAGCTGAAGCGCCGTTTTGGATCCCGCATCGCCCTTAAGGGCCATGTGGACCCAATCGGGGTACTGCTTCGCCAGTCCCCACGCGAGGTTGAGACGGAGGTCGTGCGTTGCATCCGTGCAGCAGCGCCTGGGGGCGGGTACATCCTGGGCACGGCAGACAGCACCGTACTCGACACGCCGTTCGAGAACATACACGCTTTCGTGGAGGCTGGGCGGCGCCATGGAGTTTACCCGCTGGCAGCCGATTGACATATCCCATGAACCACAGCACCGATAGCGATCTCCGGACTTTGCATGATGCCACACTGACCCTCTTGGGGCGAACCGGGGTCAAGGTGGCATCCCCACGGGCACTGGATTATCTGGCCGAAGTGGGCGTGCGCGTGGACCGCGCGACGATGCGCGTTTACCCTGAGGCGCAGCACTTCGAGAATGCTTTGGCTACGATCCCACGCTGCATGACGATCCACGGACGCCGGCCCGACCGGGACCGGCCTGTGGTCTTGGGCGGGGACCACGTGAACGTGCTGTCGGGGGGCGGTTCCTTGCGGGTCCTCACCCTGGACGGCCAGTATGAACCGTCCTCGTGGGAACACCTGCACCAGTTTAACCTTCTGCTCGATGCTCTCCCGAACATCCACATGCACATCAACCAAGTGGATCCCGTGGATCAGGCTGGCCCCGGCTTTTACCGTCGGTTGGCCGCGGAGATGCTTACCGGCTGTAGGAAACCGCTCTGCTTCCAGGCGGCCTCCGCCGACGATGTGCAAGCGATGATCGAGATGGGTGTTGAAATCCGTGGGTCTCGCGCCGCACTCGTGGAGCAGCCCCTGTTCATGATTGGACTGAACGCCGAACCGCCGTTGCATATTTCCAAGAATGTTTCGGAAGCGCTCCTGGCAACATGCGCAGCGGGCCTGCCGGTCAGCATGGGCGACTACTCCATGATGGGCATCACCGCTCCGGTGACCGTAGCTGGGGCGGTGGCTCAGATGAACGCCGTCCAGATGGTCACAATTATCCTCTCCCAAGCCGTGCGGCGCGGGGCCCCCCTCTGTTACACCTCCTTCTGCGGCGGTGCGGACCTGCGCACGCTTGAGGTGAATACCTCGACGCCCCACGCCCTACAGCTTCTGCGGCTAGGTATCGAGATGGGTCGCTTCTATGGGCTTCCAGTTTACAGCGTGGCACTTACAGATGCTCGTGCGGCTGACCCACAGGCGGCCTGCGAACGGGCGGTGCAATTACAGATCGGGATGGAGGCCGGTGCGCATCTCCTCCAAGGGCCGACGTCGCACATGGACCACATGATGCTATCCAGTTTCGTTCAGGCCGTGATCGACAACGACATTGTCGGTTACGTGCTGGCGGCGCGGCGACGACCCGTCGTCACTATCGAGACGCTGGCCCTGGAGGCAGCACAGGACGTGACGGCAGACCCACAATATGCCCAGCTCAAGTTTGCTTCGCACCCGCATACGGTGCGCCATCTACGAAACGAGGTCTGGGAACCCTGGACGTTCAACTACGACAATTTTGGGGCTTGGGATGAGGCCGGGCGCGTGTCAGTTGTCGAGCGGGCCACGGCCAAGGCGCGCGAGATTCTGGACACCCATCACCCCGAACCACTGTCGCCCGACATCGCCGACGCCGTCCGTCGCGCTGTTCACTCATCGTAGCCGCGTTCAGACTGTGTATCGCCACAAATGCGTCCAGCGGAAATTGACCCCGGCTCCTCAACGCAAGTGGAAGTACAGTACTTCAGGCCGGTCGATTCTCTCTGCTGCGGGCGTGGAACCCTTGCTCTTGAATTCCACAACTTTGTGGCAAGACTCCGCGCTCTCTGGCCGCACATCTCCCACGCCGAGCCAGTGTTCGCACAGGAAAGCTGGACGGGGTTTAGACTATAGTAGATATGGCTTCGCTCCGAAACTCTTTCAGGCTGCGCCGCACCAGCTGTACCGATGGTAGAACCCACCCACGCGGGGTATACTTACAACTCTGCAATGACGTCCTTCCCTTTCCTCCACCGGCCCCTTCTCGGTTGTGTCTTTCCCCAATCCCTCGTCAGTTTCATCCGCATGATAGTCAATGCCGCAACACATCTCTGGCGGTGTAGTTAGAGGACTGGAGCAATGCATTCACCGCAATCGTGGGGTACAGGGCGGCTGCCATGAACAAGAGCGACCTGCTTCGCTATAAGAATCTTCTCCTTTCAAAGCGGATGGCGGCTCTCTTGTCTCAACTGCTCGCCATCCAAGGCGACGAAGCAACCAACGAAGCCATTGCCGACTAGAAGCTATTTCAAAACCCCATGGAACTTATTGAATTCCTTAGCCAAACCCGGATGAACCGGGACGAAAGATTCGGGCGATGAGTTAAGTCCTTTATTTTCAATTAGGCCATCCTCCCTGGCTCTCCTAAACTGCGAATGATCACGTCAAGGGCCTTCGTTTCAATGAGCTACAGAGGGTTTTGAAATAGCTTCTAGCATTATTGGGTGGCCCAAGGCTACTGCTCTGAGCCCCCGCCGGCCTCGAGCCCTGATCTACGCAGGACTACCGAGACCTCCCCCGAAGAGCCAACCACAGAGCTTCCCGCACCTTCATTGAGGGAGCGGGAATCTTTTGTACTCGATACCGGCGGCACGCCTCCACCGTGTTTTTTAGGCTTTCGAGATAGGCGATGCATGGCTCGCAACTTTTCAGGTGGCGCTCTAGATCGCGGCAATGCTTCACCGGAAGCTCGGCGTTCAAGTAGTCAGAAAGCACGGCAAAGATGTGTCTACAACGCCGGTCAGGCATGGCTTTTTCTCTCCCCTCCCCTAGGGCGCTGAACGTAACCAGCAAGTGCATTGCGAACGAAGACGCGCGCCCGGTGAAGGCGCTTCTTCGTCGTTTCTTCGGAAATATCCATCACCTCCGCCACTTCCCGGGTGTCGAGTTGTTCCATATCGCGAAGGATCAAGACCAGACGGTAATGCTTGGGGAGGGCCAAGATGGCGTCTTCCAGCCTGCCACGCAATTCCAGCCTTAGGACAGTCTCTTCCGGCGTAATCTGCCAGGGGGGGGTTGCCCCAGGTGAAAGGGCTGAATCCTTTGGCATCAAGTCATCCAGCGAGAGCATTTGCGCAGGGGCGAACTTGCTTTTCCGGCGGCTCATCAAGCACTGGGTTTTGGCCACTTTGTAAAGCCATACCGCCAAAGCCCGAGCGTCAGGAAACTCTCTGAGCTGTCGTGCCAGGCGGATCAGGGTTTCCTGGGCGGTGTCTTGAGCATCCTCGTGGCTTCCACAAACCTTCATTCCGAATCCGTAAACGACCACTTGCAGGGTTTCGAGAGCACGCTCGAAATCCTGGCGATTCCCGGACTGCAGAATTTTGAGCGCTTGTTCGATTTGAGTATTCACACAGTCCATCCCCCCAACGAAACTTCCCGCAATCGCGAGCCATTTGAAGTATCGCACTTCCAAACTGGGAATGCGATTCCCTCGCCGACACCTTGCTCTACCATCGCCATAACTCTAATGAATTCAACGCTGACCTGGCGACTCCGCTGCGCCGTGACTGCACCCATTTCTTCCGCAAGCGGTTTGACGCGCACCCCCTACATGCTCCGCAAATATTCTGTCACCTCTCCCTACAAATTGCATTTATAGTTATGAGGTAAGGGAAATGAAAGTGAACTCGCGAGTTCAAGAAATCTGGTTGCGGCTGCTCGACACCGCCGATTCTTCCCAAACTCCGCGCATAGAAAGAGTTGAAGAGGGCTACTACGCGGTGGTGCATGAGGCCGCCGACCGGACGCAATGTCACGGTGCATGTGACCATACGGATTTTGCCGCAGTCAAACCCTTCATTCCCCATCTCGCCCGTACCCGCGCCGTTTACCTGAATCAGGAAGGTGCTTAAGGGCTAACGAAGACTGCGAGTCTGCGTGACTGGGCGGGCCACCTCGGGAAGCAGGTCGAGCAGGGCGCCTGCCATGCTTTCGCTATCGTGGACCCGGAGATTTTTGCCCGTGAAGTCTCCGCCATCCTCCGAGCGTCGGGGTGGAAAGTGGAACATGTGGAGGACAGCCTCCGGGTTTACGATGGCCGTTTTGCGGAGATTGCTAACCTGTTCCGCGCCTTGGTACAAATGGTTCTTTCCCGTAGCACCTTCGCGGAGGCCGCCCTGTCGCTGAAGGTCGAACTTGGTGAGCGATTCTTGTTGGATGGCCAGTTGTTCGCCCACTTCGAAGAACGTTTTGCCCAATACCGGCCAGCGGTCTTCGACCGATACTTCACAGTTTGCCCGGAATGGTCACATCTGGCCGCGGGCTGGGATTACTGGCAGGTTTCGAACTGCGGAGCCCATGAGGCGACCGGTATTTTTGAGCAAGCGATGAAAGAGTTTGAAAGTTTCCTCACTATGACGCCAGAAGACTGCCTTCCATCCTTCTGGGCAGATTGTTGCGAGCAAGTTACCAAAGAAAACATTGAGGTGATCCATGATTGAAGGCAAATTACGTCTAACTACCGTCGATGGCACAGGCCGGCAGTTCGTAGCTCAATCGGGTACTGGCCACGCGCTCGTCGTGGACGACGCGGACGGCCACAGCGGCCCCAAGCCGATCGAACTCGCGCTTCTGGCTCTGGGGGGCTGCACAGCATTCGACGTGATTGGCATCCTGCGTAAGAAGCGTCAGAAGGTGACGGGTTACGAAATCGAGTTACGGGCGGACCAAAACGCCGAACCGCCGGCCTATTTCACGCGCGTCGAAATCAAGCACAAGCTCCGCGGCCACATCGATCCGGAGGCGGTGAAAGCGGCAATCCACCTATCAGAAACCAAGTACTGCGCGGTCGGCGCCATGATTGCAAAGACCGCCAAACTCGAGACCACGTTTGAAATCCTTCCGGAAGAGAGCCCGGAGACCCATAGTGAGGCAGCCTGATGGCACGCACGATCTTAACTCAAACTCTCCTGGCAATTCTTTGCGCTTCCCTGCTGGCCAGCGCCGAGACACCTGCGCCCACGCCGCAGAACCTGACGCTTCAGGAGGCGGTCCGCGAAGCGCTGGAGAAGAACCCCACCGTGCAAGCTGCTGTTGCCTACGCCCAGGCGGTGCATGAGGGAATTGCCGAAGCCAAGGCGGCGCGCCTGCCGCGGGTGGATTTTTCCGAAGGATTCACGCGCGGCAACAATCCCGTTTACGTTTTCGGGGGATTGCTGACCCAGCGGCAATTCACGGCGGGCGATTTTGGTCTGAATTTTCTCAATACGCCCCCGCCCCTCGATATTTTCCGCACGCAATTCACCGCTGCCCTGCCCTTATACGATGCCGGCCAGACCGGCCGCCGAATCAAGGACGCAAAACTGAGCGCGCAAGGCGCCGGCGAAAATGGCCAGCGCACGCGGCAGCAAGTGATTTTCAATGTCGTAAAAGCCTACACGGATGAACTCCTGGCGCGGGAGAACGTACGCGTGGCGGAAGCGGCAGTCAAGTCAGCGCAGTCGGACCTCCAGCGCGCCGAGGCTCGGCAGGAGGAAGGCCAAGCGGTGCCTTCCGACCTCCTGAGTGCGCGGGTGCAACTGGCCCAGGCCCAGGAGGACTTGTTGCAAGCGCAGAACGCCCTCGACCTTGCTCATGCCGCGCTCAATGTGGCCATGGGGTTGCCGGAGGACGCCGCCACCACCATTGAGCCAGGGCTCAAGGAATCCAACTTTGAAGCCGGCGCGCTTGCCGAGCGCCAACAACATGCTCTCAAGAGCCGGCCCGATCTTCGCGAAGCCGACTTGGGAGTTGAGCGCGCTGCCAACGGCCAACGCATGGCCCGCGCTGAGTTTCTCCCCAAGGTGAACGTTTTTAGCTCGTGGGAAGAGGATAACCAGACGTTTCTCACGCGTGGTGGCAACAACTGGACGGCCGGTGTCAGCCTCAACTTCAATGTTTTCGATGGTGGATCGAATCGGGCTCGCCTGGCCGCCGCCCGCTATCGGCAAAGCCAGGCGCAAGCACAGGTTGCGCAAATGGCCGCCGCCGTCAAACTTCAGGTGCGCGAGGCCTACCTGAACCTTACGACCGCCCAACAGCGCGTGGAGGTCTCACGCCAGGCGCAGTCAGAAGCCGAAGAGAGCCTGCGCATCATCCAGAATCGCTATGAAGCGGGCTTGGCAACCATCACAGACTTGTTGCAAGTTGAAACCGCGCACACCAGCGCCCAGAAGAATTACCTCAACGCCTTGTTCGATTATCGCCTCAGCTATGCAGCGTTGGAATTGGCTACAGGCGAGCTTGCGCCCGATTCATCGGCCGTCACCCAATAGGGCGCCCGCCACAGTCTACAAAGGACGAAATACCTATGCATCGAAAGAGAATCCGTTCCTTACTTCTCATCGCCACCGCCGCGGGGTTTCTTGCCGCTTGCAGCTCCAATGAAAGGCGCCCGGCAGAGCCCGGACCGATTGTAAGCGGAGTACAAACTGAAGTCGTGCACCTGGAGTCCGCACCTCTGCTCTACCAGGCAGTAGGCGCCATCCACTCCGCCAATACCGCCATCCTGGCAGCGCAACTGGGCGGCACCGTCCGCGAGATCCGCGTGCAGGCGGGCGACCACGTGAAGCGCGGCCAACTTCTCGCGCTGCTCGACGACCGTAGCGCGCGGGCGCAGGTGCAAGGGGCCGAGGCGGGCGTGAACGAAGCCATCCAGGGAGAGGCGGAAGTCGAGCAGGCGCTCCAGGCCGCCACCGCCGACCGAAAGTTTGCGGAAGCAACTTTTAACCGCTACAAGGCTTTGCTCGCCAAGAACTCGCTGAGCCGCCAGGAATTCGATGGGGCGGAGGCGCGCTACCAGGGGGCACTGGCCAACGAGCGCGCCATGGCAGCCAAAAAGCAGCAGATCCTGGCTCGCCAGCAACAGGCGCGCTCGCAGCAGGATTCCGCGCAAACCTACCTCAGCTTCTCGCGCATCGTTTCGCCCATCGACGGCATTATCACGGCGAAATCCGTGGACACGGGGACGGTGGTGATGCCCGGCACCCCGCTGCTAACGGTGGAAGATACGGCGCGCTATCGCCTGGAAGCGAGTCTTCCGGAGGAGTATCTCCCCAACGCCAAAGCCGGTGAGACCGTCTCCGTCTCGACCCAGCAAGGCCAATTCGAAGGGCGTCTCGCAGAGGTCGTCCCGGAGGCGGATGTCATTAGCCACACGTTCCTGGTGAAGATTGATCTTCCCCACGATTGCAATTGCCGCTCCGGTCAATACGGGCAAGCGAGCTTTCCCATCGGCGAAGCCAAGCGCCTGGCGGTGCCCAGCTCGGCGGTCTTAGACCACGGCGAGTTGCAGGGCATTTTCGTCGTTGGCGCGGATGGCAAAGTGGAATACCGGTTGGTGAAAACGGGAAAGACTTTCGGGAACCGAGTGGAGATTCTCTCCGGCGTCGCCGCGGGGGAGAAGGTCGCCATTTCCCAGATCGATCGCTTGCGCGACGGCGCGCGCGTGGAGGGCCTATGAGCACGCGCAAGCTCGGCTTCGCCGGGCGCATCGCCCACTACTTCATCAACTCCAAGCTCACACCGCTCATCATGGTGTTTTCGATTTTGCTGGGCGCCTTTGCCGTACTCGAGACGCCCCGCGAGGAAGAGCCGCAAATCATCGTTCCCATGATGGACGTCTTCGTCGAGATGCCCGGCTCAACGGCACAGGAAGTGGAGCAGCGCGTCACCACCCCGATGGAAAAGCTGATTTGGGAAATCCCCGGAGTCGAGTACATCTATTCGACCACGCGGCCGGGCCTCGGCATGGCCATCGTGCGCTTCAAGGTGGGTGAAAAAGAAGAAGACTCCATCATCAAGCTCTACAACAAACTCTATTCGCACTTCGACCTGATTCCGCCCGGCGCCTCCAAGCCGATCATCAAGCCACGCTCGATTGACGACGTCCCCATTCTGGCGCTCACTTTCTGGAGCAACCGTTACGACAGCTACACGCTGCGGCGGGTGGCCAGCGAGGTCGATGGTGAGATCAAGAGCATGGACGATGTCTCGCAAACACAGGTGATCGGCGGCGAGCGCCGGCAAATTCGCGTGCTGCTCAATCCTGCCAGGATGGCCGGTTATGGAGTTGCGCCAGCCGCGCTCATGGGCACGCTTGACCGAGCCAACCAGCGCCTGCAGGTCGGAGAGTTCGCGGCGGCGAATCAAGAGTACGACGTTGAGACTGGCGACTTCCTTCGCAACGCTGACGACGTGGGACGGGTGGTCGTGGGGGTTTCCTCCGGTCGCCCCGTCTATCTCCGCGATGTGGCCGAGGTTCGCGATGGCCCCGAGGATCCCGCAAACTACGTGCTCTTCGGCACCGGCGCCGGCGCCAAAGTGAAATCGGCCAGCCCCCTGGGAGAGTCCCCGGCGGTTACGCTGACCGTTTCCAAGCGGAAGGGCAAGAACGCGGTGGAGGTGGCCGAACGCGCGATTGAAAAAGTGGAAAGTCTGAAAGGGACTTTGATTCCCGCCGGGGTCGAGGTCACGGTCACACGGAATTACGGCGAGACAGCCCAGGACAAATCGAACGAATTATTGAAGCACCTTCTGCTCGCCACTCTGTCCGTAAGCCTGCTCATCGCCCTGGCGCTCGGCTGGCGGTCATCGATGGTGGTGTTGGCTGCCGTGCCGGTCACCCTGGCGCTGACTCTGTTCATCTACTTCATTTATGGCTATACACTGAACCGCGTCACCCTTTTCGCGCTGATCTTCTCCATCGGCATCCTGGTGGACGACGCCATCGTGGTCGTGGAAAACATCACCCGGCATTTTCACCTCCCGGAAAATAGAGGGCGCCCCTTGGCGGACGTTGCGGTGGAGGCGGTGGATGAAGTTGGGAATCCTACCACCCTCGCCACCTGGACCGTTATCGCCGCCATTCTGCCTATGGCCTTTGTAGGCGGATTAATGGGGCCCTACATGCGACCTATTCCTATTGGCGCATCGCTCGCCATGTTGTTCTCGCTTTTCATCGCCTTCGTGATTTCTCCCTGGGCGGCGCTGCGAATGCTCGCGAACTCAAAGGCGGGTCACGGGGAGGGCGACGAAGGGCAGGAAGGCTGGACAACCCGCCTTTACCGGCGGCTGATGATGCCCCTGCTTGTTGATGCTCGCAAGCGCACCATGTTCCTGGTGGGGGTGGTGCTTCTTCTGCTACTGGTGTTCACTCTTCCGCTTCTGAAGATTGTGCGCGTCAAGATGCTTCCCTTCGACAACAAGAGCGAATTCCAGGTGATCATCGACATGCCGGAAGGGACGACGCTCGAACAAACGACGCGCGTGGCGCGCGAGGTGGCGCGCCGCGTGGCCGAGGAACCGGAGGTCGTCAATTACCAAGTGTATGCGGGCACGGCCAGTCCCTATAACTTCAATGGGCTGGTGCGTCACTACTTCCTGCGGCAAGGCGCAAACGAGGCTGACATTCAGGTGAACCTGCTCCCCAAGGACCAGCGCTCTGTGCAAAGCCACGATATCTCCAAGCGCGTGCGTGACGCTATTGTGCCCATCGGGGAGAAATACGGGGCCAAATTGAAAGTTGCGGAAATTCCGCCCGGCCCGCCGGTGTATCAAACACTGGTGGCGGAAGTCTACGGCCCTGAATACCGCCAGCAGATTGACATTGCGAGGCAGATTCGCGACGAATTCAAAAAGACTCCTGGCGTGGTGGACGTAGATTGGACAGTGGAGGCCCCCCAGCCGCAATACCGCTTTGTGGTGGATAAAGAAAAAGCAGCGCTGGCGGGTGTTTCCGCCGACCAGATCGCGCAAACGCTGCGCCTGGCAGTAAGCGGGGCCGTCGTCGGCCTCGCACATCAGCCCAAAGAGAAGGAAGACGTCGATATCGTGCTGGAACTCCCCCGGGCCGAGCGCAGCAGCCCGACCGACCTCGGTGAAATTCGTGTGGCGTCGGCCTCCGGCGCTCTCGTGCCGCTGAGTGAGCTGACCCATGTTGAAACCGGTGCCATCGAAACCTCCATATACCACAAGAACCTGAAGCGCGTCGTGTACGTGACAGGCGACGTGGCGGGGAAAGAGGAGAGCCCGGTGTATGCAATTCTCAGCCTCTCCAAGTCGCTCGACAAAATTTACGGCCCGAGCGGCTACTTGATTGAGCGCTACGCCACGCACCTACCGTTCCTCACGGACAAGGTGAGCATGAAGTGGGACGGTGAATGGCAGATCACCTATGAAGTTTTCCGCGACCTGGGATTTGCCTTCGCTGTCGTGCTGGTGTTGATTTACGTCATCGTCGTTGCGTGGTTCCAATCCTTCCGGGTGCCCCTGGTGATCATGGCGCCGATTCCGCTCACGCTGATCGGAATCATTCCTGCGCACGCCTTGATGGGCGCGTTCCTGACGGCAACCACCATCATCGGCTTTATTGCCGGGGCGGGAATCATCGTGCGCAATTCGATTATCCTGGTTGACTTCATCGAACTACGGCGCCAGCAGGGGATGCCTCTCGCAGAAGCTGTGGTGGACGCAGGCGCCATCCGCTTCCGGCCCATGCTGCTAACGGCGGCCGCGGTCGTCGTGGGAGCATTCGTCATTCTCTTTGACCCGATCTTTCAGGGCCTGGCGATTTCTTTGATGGCGGGCGAGGTGGCATCTACATTTCTTTCGCGCATGGCGGTGCCGGTGCTCTTTTACCTGAACGCGCGGCACGAAGAGAATAAATCTACCGGCGAAAGTGTGGCGCCGTGAGTAGCGGGGGCGACGGTTGTCCGCTTTCACATAACACTGAGGAGGATACATCATGGATTTGAATCGATGGTTACGGATGATTGCAGGAGCCTTTGTTCTGGCTTCCCTGGCCTTGGGTTACTGGGTAAGCCCGAAGTGGTATCTCTTTACAGCTTTCGTAGGACTCAATCTGCTCCAGTCGGCGGTTACAAACTGGTGCCCGATGATGACCTTCCTCCGCAAGCTGGGCGTGAAGCCTTAACGATTTTCCACTTGGATCGGCGGAGGAGGCATCCGATGATTAACTTTGAGCCCAAACGTATACTGTGCCCGGTTGATTTCAGTGAGCAATCGGCCGCGGCCTTGCGAGTGGCAGGGGGGATGGCAAAGGCCGTTGGTGCGGAGCTTATCATCCTTCATGTGCAACACGTGGAAGCTCCGGTCTATTTCACTGCGGCTCAGGCGCAGACGCTGAAGGCACAATTCCGGAGGAACGTCCGAGCAGCCAAACATCATGCTAACGAATTCTGTAACGAGTACCTTTCCGAACCAGTAAAACATAGCGTGATGGTATTGGAGGGCGACCCAGTTTCTGCGATCCTCAAGGCGCAAAAAGATCTGAGCGCGGATTTGGTCGCTATGGGAACGCACGGCCGAGGGGGCTTGGCACACGTGCGACTTGGATCTATTTCAGAAAGCGTTTTACGCCAAGCGGAGGTTCCAATTCTCACCGTGGGTCCCCGCACGAAGTATACGCCTGCGCTGGGCAGCATCCGCCGAGTACTGTGCCCGGTGAATTACAGCCCGTTAGCTCAAACTACCCTTGAACACGCTGCCGCACTGGCTGCGAGGACAGGAGCAGAGCTCATTGTTGCCCACATCGAGGAAAATCCGGGCGGCAAGGATGAGCAGGGTGCACTGGAGCAGCTCTGTAACTGGGTTCCTGCAAACATTCGCGCCCGCTGCGCAGTGAAGGAGGTGGTCAAGCAGGGTCGAGCCGCCGAGCAGATTGTGGCAGAAGCCAAGAAATCTCGCGCCGATTTGCTCGTGATGGGCGCCCAGCCCCGGAGCCTGCTTGGAGCTTCCTTTTTTGGCTCGACAACTGAACTTGTAATTCGGAGCTCCCCCTGCCCGGTTTTGTCGATAATAGGGAAGCGATAGGATACACGGGTCGGCGGGATCGGCTTTCCACAGGCGAGTGCCGTTCATTCCTAATGGAGGTTGGAAGGACGAAATGAAAATCAAACCGGAGATCACCATGATAGATACTTGGAAGGCTATCAAACTGGCAGTCGTATTGGGCACTCTCAGCTTTCTGGCATTAGTCATTTCCATCAGCACCACGAACCGACCGATCGTTGCCGCGCCCGCTGGCCTCACTCCCGCCTTTCCGCATGGCAATCCGCCAGACGCCTCTTCGTTAAGTGCGGACGTGCTCATGAACTCTGAGGCCCTGGCGAAAATCCTTCAGTCACCCAAGGGCGAAAAAACCCTTATCATCAACGTGGGGTTCTATCTTCTCTACTCCCAGGCGCATATCCCGGGTTCAGAATACATTGGCCCGACCTCCCGGGAAGAAATAGTCGAGAAGTTGCGAAAGCGCGTGGAATCGCTCCCCCACGGGAGATTCATCGTTCTCTATTGTGGCTGCTGCCCGTGGACCCATTGCCCGACTGTAAAGCCGGCTTACGAGGCCCTCCATAGCATGGGCTTCACCAAGCTGAAGGTGCTCTACATCCCGAACAATTTCGGCCAGGACTGGGTGAATAAGGGATTTCCCGTTGAGAAAGGTCAGTAGCGCCTCTCTGCCCACGCGATTCCTGACCGTAGGGACGATCACGGCTGGACGGAACTTACTGACGTTCACATGGGATTTTCGGACCAGGAATGAAATGTGCGGCGGTAATGCAATCATCCGCGACATGTTGTCACGTTTGATGGCTCATCGTTCTTGACTCCAGACGGCCTGCGCTTAAGATGGGGTTCTATGCCAAAAGGACACACCGTCCTCTTCGGTTTGATTGCAGCGCTCTCTCTTTTGATGTTGGGCCGTGCAGAAGATTTTCACGCTGCTCTCCAACGCGCCGAGGAACTGGAGAAGGCCAGGCAAGGCAAGGAGGCGATTCTAATCTACCGCGAAGTTTTGAATTCCGCCCCCCAATGCTCGCAGGCATATGTGGGAATAGGGCGAAGCCACTTTGTCGCCGGTGAATACGCGGAAGCTGCTGCGAGCTTCGAAAAGGCACTTCAGCTTCGGCCAAGTGACCCAGAGATTCTCAACTGGCTGGGCAGAAGCTACCTTCAGGAAAAACGGCCGGAAAAGGTTCTGGAACTAGTAAGCCGCGCGGGTTTAAGCAGCGGCAATTCTGCTTCGATCCATATGCTACTGGCGCGAGCCTATGATGCTCAGGACAAGCTGAACGAGGCCACTCACGAAATCCAGCAAGCCCTCAAGCTTGATCCCCGTTGCCACGGTGCGCACTTCGCCCGGGGATTCATTTACTGGAGCACCGGCGACCTGCCAAGTGCAGAGAACGAACTCCGCCAGGAAGTTAGTTTAGATCCGCAGGAGAGTTTGGCCGCGTACTATCTGGCGGAGGTGTTAGAAAAGCAGGGCAAGTTCGCAGAGGCAGAAGCCACCCTCACCCAGATGGGGCACGCAACTCCGAACACGTATCTCTACCATCTTGGTGTCGGTAAGATCCACGAACGGAAGAAGAACTATCCCTTGGCGGCAGAACACTACCGGGAAGCGATTCGGCTGGACCCTAAGCAACTGGAGGCCCATTATCGACTTGCGGTCGTCCTGCGCGCGCTCGGAGAGACTGCCAAGGCAAAAGAGCAATTCCAAGTGTTCAGCCAATTACAGAGCCATACAGAGTGCGGTGTCGGCCAGGGGATGGGTAGAATGCGGCCACGCCTTCCCGATTTCGATTAGTGCAAAGCCAAGGGGAGATTGTAAATGGATTCTGTTGTGGGGAAGCAGGCCCCGAAGAGCAACACGTCCTTCTTGCCTCAGCGCTAATCTCTCTTCTTCGCTCGTTCTCGGCGGTCGTGAGACTTCATCACAAGCAATTGAGGAAGCGGCCCGGCTTGTTCTGATTCGAGTGAAGCCGGCTTAAACCCCGTTGGAAGGCGTTGCAGACGCTTCGAGTCCGATCGGTAAAGCCCCAGGGGTGTAACTTCGAACCTCGTAACCGCACAAACCGATTGCTTCCACACGAAGGAACAGTAAGGACAACGAAAGACCTGTTGCCCTGCGACCAACAACTCGGCCACATCCCGCAGCCACGGAAGGCCTTCGTCCAACTGCCGTAGTCCCTGAGGAAGGTTTCCAACGCAGTTCGGACACCGCAGCTTAGGCTTGTGTGCCATCTGGAGATAATATCAACTGACCTTAGGACCGTCCCGGGTCTTGCACTATTGCATGATCATAACTGAGGGCGCCTCGTGGTTTGAGAGGCCGGCAGGTAATACCCAGCATGCTGCCGATGAAGCGGATCCTATGTGGTCAGCGACCACGCACTGTTTCGTTCAGTTCCGGCTTCTCAGCGTTCCATCCGTCACTGGTTCTTTCCTTGCCTCCAGAGTTGCGTTCCACCTGCGTCGGGCAAGGTTGGGCCTCGCGATCCCACCTTCATGGCATGAGCCGTGCACCTTATTTCTGCGCGCCCAGGATTTTTGGCATCGTACCCGCAAAGATCATTTCTTGCGCTGCCTTGGGTACTCCGCATGCGTCAAGCATCTTGTGGTAGCGTTCCAGTTCGCGATCGAATTCCTCAAGCTCACCATTGAAAACGTCAGACCCGAAAACCAGCCGCTCAAAAGCGTTAGGCCCACCCGCTGGAGTGTGGGGGCTGACCACGCCGGACCACCAGAAGATGGACTTCCAAAATGTGGGGTCGTCCTGCTTCTTGATGAGCGAAGATCCCGACAGGTCGAAATAGAGATTGGGATTCCAGCGGGAGGCCTCGGCAGCCCAGGCATAGTCGGGATTCCCCAAGTGGGCACCCACGATCGTCAGCTTAGGAAAACGGCGGGCGATGCCGTCGAGCGTAGTCGCCCGCATGCGGTCCACGCTGATGTCGGAGGGAATCTCCGGCGTCATGCGGTTCACGATGCCGGTGTGGAAGTGCAGGATCATGCGGTATTTTTCCGCCCGCGCATAGATGGGCCAGTAGCTTCGGTCGTCGTAGTTCTTGAGTGGCGAAGTGATCTCCCCCATGCCAACGCACCCCGTGGCGTGGAAAAGATCCACGAGCTCTGGCGCCACCGGGTCGTCGAGGTTCAACCTGCCCTGGCAGACCAGCCGCTTGGAATGCTGCTTGATGAAAGTCATAACGGTATCGAGATCCTGGGGTAAGGTCGATACGAGCGCCATGCCGTCCACCGAATTCAATTTAGATAGTAGCTGTTCGAGAAAGGCCGGATTGCCGTTGTAGTGGACGAGCGTGTCCACAATGCGGGGAGGGACGTTTTGGGCTATCAAGGGGACAACGCCCGAGAAAAAGCCAGCGAAACAGTGATCAGGCATGTTCGAAAATTCAATCGAGAACTCATGCGGCACCTGTTGAACAAAAGTCCGTGGATTTGCTTCCACCCAAACGCAGACTTCCTAAATAGGTTTGCCCTACACACTCCGCGCGACGCGTTGCACACGAAATCCCGCCATCCGTCAGCTACCGGAACGACTACGGGCGCGCACCCAATCCCAGTCTGTCCGCTGTCCTGAGGACCTGGTCGCCGCGGGCGCGCACGCGGACATCGTCCGTCAGGTTAACCCAACGCACCGTGCCGGTGGGGTCAATCAGGAGTTCGGCGGGCCGCGCAATGTCAACCCCTTTGGGACCGCCCCGGATGTGCAGGAGATCATAAGGGCGGACGGCCTTCTCCTCGGGATCCGAAAGGAGTGGGAAGGTTAAGCCCGCTTTCTCACCGAGCATGCGGCTGACCTCGACGGGGTCAACGCTTACCCCCACCACTCGAATGCCGCGCTTGCCGAACTCACTCAACTGGCCTTGGAAGCTCCGTAACTCGGAGACGCAATACGGTCACCAGTAACCCCGGTAGAAAATCAACACCAGCCCGCCTGACTTCCTCGTCCCACCGGCCGGCTTCAACAGGTCTGCCAGTGAAACCGGCTTGCCATGCTGATCGGGCAGGGTGAAGCTGGGTGCCTTCTGCCCCACGTAGGGAGCACCGGTGGAAAGAGGCAGTTGCGAATAAGATGAATTCAGGAAGCCGAAGAATATGAAAATCAGCAGGGCCAGCGAGGCCCGTATCGATCCCGCCTTACCGACGCAAACCCTTAACGGTTCAAACGCATGGCGCATTCTCACCTCTCCATGAATCCGGATTTCCGATTTCAACTCTATTTCTACGCGAAAACCCTATCCCTACCGCCCTCGCGCGTGAAGTTCAGATCGACATAGCCGCCTTCGGGTCGCATCGCGGCTTGTTTGGCAGTTGCGCTGACTCGTTTGGTCTGTTTCTCTCCTCCAATCTGCCTGACCGCTGACACTTGTCCTGATGGGGTCACTTTTGATCGCTCGATTCGCTGTCTCTCCTGGTTCGCTACCCGTCCGGCTGCGGCAGCGCCGCGATCCTTCGAAGCATGCTGGCAAAACGCCCCCGCGTGAGATGCCCTTCGGCTAAGAGGAGCCAGTAATAGCGCGCATCTTGCACCAGCCGTGCAGGTGGTCGCGTGCCGGGATGATCCAATTTTCCCCAGCCGCCCATAGATAATTCCGAGATCTGTGGCAGTTGCCCTATAAGAGCAACTTGCACATATAATCACATAAGTGGTATGCTCGTGCAAGAGGAAAAACGAAATGCCAAACCGCACCTGCCCGCGCCACGGAAAGCAGCATCCCTGCACCTGCGCCATGGGTAACCTCTACCGGTTTGTTGAGCCGGTGCTGCTGTTCCTACTGCAGAGAAAGGGCCGGGCTCACGGCTACGAGTTGGCAAACGAACTGCGCAAGCATGCGCTCACGGACGCCGAGATTGAAGCGTCAGCTCTTTATCGGACGCTCCGACAGCTTGAGCGGAACGATTGCGTAACCTCCGAGTGGGACGTGGAAGGCAGTGGGCCAGCCCGAAGGTTGTACGAGTTGACCTCGCGAGGAAAAAAGCACCTGGAGGAGTGGATCATAGTCCTTGCCCACATGTCCGAATCCATGGGCCGATTTGTACGGGAAGCTTGCTCCCAAACTGAGACCGCAGACTCGAAAAGCGAAACGGCGCGCTCACCCAGACATTTCGCAAGGCATACGCACGCCGAAAGGGCTTCCTGATGATTTCTGCCACTCGCACCCGATCAGCGGTTGATGGTATGCAATTCCAGACCTCATGTTTCGCGTGCGGTTCGGACAACCCGCGCGGCCTCCAGCTCAAATTCCGCGTAGATCCCGATGGGACTGCCATGGCAAGTTTGGTTCTCGGCTCCGAATGGGAAGGCCCACGGGGAATCGTTCATGGAGGGATTGTTACGACATTGCTCGATGAGGCCATGGCCAAGGCCGTTGCCGCGACTGGATGCAAAACTATGACCGCAGAGCTACGAGTGCGATTTCGCCAATATGCCGAAACGGGGGAGCGGCTCCAGGTCCGAGGTTGGGTTGTCAGGCGTAGAACGCGACTCATCGAAACCGAAGCCCTGCTCGTGGCAACAGACGGCAGCGAGCGCGCTCATGCATGGGCAAAATTCTTAGTCGTCGTCAAGCCGCAACCGTAACGGGCTAGGCAGAGAGTGAAGTCGCAGGCAGATGATTTTGCGAGTATACATAAGGAGAGAAACAAAATGAGAATTGCTGTACCTACGAATGACGGCGCGTCGATCTCTGAGCACTTCGGTCGCAGCGCTGCTTTTCTGATTTTCGAGATTGAGAATGGGCAGATCAAAAGCCACGAGTTAAAGAGCAACGGAGCGAAACATTCGCACGCTCAGGGGGCCTGTGACCATCATTCCGCTGAGAGCAAACCCCATAACCATGCCGGAATTCTCGCCGCCCTTGAAGGCTGCGAAGTGGTGATTTGTGCGGGAATGGGTCAGCGGGCTGCCGAAGCCCTGAGGGCCAGCGGAACCCAGATTGTTGTTACCGAGCCCGCATCGGCAGAAGAGACTGTCGCCGCTTATTTGGACGGAAGACTAGCCACGCAGAAGGAAGGCTTTTGCCGGTGTAGTCATTAGGCTTGGCATGAACCCTCTGGCGAGGGTTCTCTCTTCGGTCGACTGGCAAGTTTCGGAAGGTAACTCAACGATGAAGCTCAAGCCTGTCGGCATTATTCATTCCCCCTTTCAGCAAGCACAGGGCACACCGATTCAGCCCCGCGTTGCGAAAGGCGCAGAAGGCACCGTGGAGGTCTTCGCTGAGTTTGTTCCTGGCCTGAAAGACCTCGCAGGATTCGAACGAATCTGGCTTCTCTATTGGTTTGACCGAGCCGCGTTTGAGGCGTCTGCTTTGATAGTTACACCGTATCTTGACGACACTCCCCATGGAGTTCTTGCCACCCGTGCGCCTGCTCGCCCCAATCCAATTGGCCTATCTCCAGTCCGCCTGCAGAAGATACGGGGCAATATCCTGATCATTCGCGATGTGGATATTCTGGATGGTACGCCTTTGCTCGATATTAAGCCCTACATCTCTCAGTTTGACTCCTATAGGATCGCGCGCTCGGGTTGGCTTGATAAAGCAATTGGCGCGCGTGGTGGCAGACAGTCGGTTCGAAAAGAAGATCCGCTAATCGATTTTCTTCCCTGGAGGCGACCCATCCTGCCCCGCGCCGTTTCCTCTTCTGTTGTAACCTTTCCCTTCAAATCTGCAAGTTTCGTCGACCCCTGAGCAGGAGGCGGAGAACGGGAGGGGTGAACAGCGTCGTGCCGACGATCATCAGTAGGACGACACCGTAGATGGCGTCGGAGATCGTACGGAGTCCCAACCCCACGGCGGCAACAATCAAACCCACTTCGCCCCGCGGTACCATCCCCACGCCAATTTGAAGCGCGGGCCTCCAGCCGAGGCGGAAGGAACCCAGTCCACACCCGATCACCCTGCTCAGTACGGCCAGCAGGCAAATGAGGGCTGCGCCAAGAACAACGCCAGGGTGTGCCACTGTTTTCAGGTTCATATGGGCTCCCAAGAGCACAAAGAAGAAAGGCTTCATGAATTCCATGATTGGGTGCGCGTTCTCGCACAAGTGCCATTCCTCGCTGTATTCGGCCATCGCCAACCCCGCAAGGAGAGCGCCGACGATTGCGGCCTCTGCTGGCGCGCCATGTACTTCGCGACCGTGGCTGCGGGTACTTCGATACGCCATTTGAGCTGTGCTCCACAATAATTGTGCACGGCGGGAGAAGTAACAGTTGCACGCGGTGAAATTAAACCCACTCAAGAAGGTTCTGTCGGGCAATGACAACTTCCCTGAATTCAACGCATATGGGGTTTTTGGTACGGACAGGCCACCTCGATTTACGAGACGTCCGGCGGCAGTTGGCTGGCGGTTGTGAAGACACTTGGATTACGTTGCGTGCGGAGAGCAAGGCTTGCTCTGGCCGAATTCCAGGCCTTTTTCGAAGGCGGCGAGGTTCAGGGTTTCGGTTCCCGGCGGGACGGAGTCGCGAACGGCTTGGCGCACCGCCTCCGGACTGGCGATGCGGGTGACCGCCGTAGTGAAGCCCACCAACACCACGTTTAGCACCAAGCGGCGGCCCAACTCCTCCGCGAAACGGGTAGCAGGAATGCCAAACGTCTGCACGTCGCGCGTTGCCTCGTCGAGTCTGACCAATTCCTCTTCGTGCAGAAGCATGCCGCCCGGCTTGAGCGTAGGGCCAAAACGCCGATAGGCCTCCTGCGACATCGCCACCAGGATGTCGGGGCGCGTCACGTAGGGGTAGAGAATCGGTTCGGGCGAGACCAGCAGTTGTGCGCTGCAGGCGCTGCCGCGTGCCTCCGGCCCGAAACTCTGCGTGAGGGTCGCAAACTTGCCGTCGTAGATGGACGCCGCCCGCCCCACGATCATGCCGGCCAGGATAACGCCCTGGCCGCCGAACCCCGCGAAGCAGATACCGGTGACTCCCATCAGCGCCCTCCCGGGCCGGCATAGCGGCTGCCCAGCGTGTCCTGGAGCTGCTGGTCCATGGCCTGTTTCAAAGATGGCCGCTCAATGTCTAAGAACCTGCCGACGGTGATCTCACCTTGCAGGTTCAACTGCACATCCTTGGTGCTGGCGCCATTCTTGATGACGCTCTTTTGCTTGTAATACTTCATGGTGTCCAGGCCATCACCCAGGCGGTTGCGGCGCTGGTAGAGCGTTGGACAAGGAGCCAGGATTTCGATGAAACAAAATCCCTTTTTGTTGAGAACTTCCACCATGGAGTGAGTGATATGCCGGACGTGGAAAGCTGTCCAACGTGCCACGTAGACAGCGCCTGACGACTCGGCAAGGAAAGGAAGATTGAACGGCTGCTCAAAGCAGCCATAGGGGGTCGTTGTGGCCAGAGCGCCTAACGGCGTGGTGGGAGCCACTTGCCCGCCGGTCATTCCGTAAGTGAAGTTATTGACACAGATAACCTTCAAATCAGCGTTGCGACGAGCAGCATGAATAAAGTGGTTGCCACCGATGGCGATCAGG